>JAESFK010000511.1_pt1 | contig 18729 bp, 11 predicted proteins | sample 9269391 | NCBI WGS metagenome assembly JAESFK01 (sample SAMN14506231, study PRJNA617097) | algae metagenome | isolation source: Drouetiella hepatica UHER 2000/2452 and co-occurring heterotrophs from... | place: Slovakia: Slovak Paradise National Park, Hrabusice, Kosice Region | collected 2000-01-01
GGGGAGGTGGCCCGCAGGGCCGGAGGGGTCATGGGCAGGAGGCGCCAATAAATGACCCCTCCGTCCCCTTCGGGGACACCTCCCCCGCTGACGGGGGAGGCAAAGAGACTAGATGCGGCAGGCCGGGACGTGGCGCAGGTAATGGTCGAAGTCGGGCGTGCGGGCGCGCGGGTCCTTGGCTTCCTCGTCGTAGCGACGCAGCCGCACGGCTTCGGCGTGATACGGGTTGGCACGGAAGGCCTCGACTTCGTCCGGCGACATCAGGCCGCCCTGGAGTTCGAGGCTGCGCACCGAGTCGGGCGCCAGCTTGCCGAAATAGTCGGACTCGACGGTGCAGAGATAACGCTTGGCCGTGACATGCAGGCGGACCGGCTCGCTGACCGCGGGGCCGAAGCGTTCGGCCAGCCAGTGCGCGCCCAGCTCCTCGTGCACGTCGTCGACGCCGCGCGAGGCGGGATCTTCGCCCAGCCCATGGATCATGTGCCCGACATCGTGCAGCAGCGAGGCCAGCACGGTCGCCGGCGGCGCGCCGTCGGCTTCGGCCAGCGCCGCCGCCTGCAGCGCGTGCTGAAGCTGGTTGATGTCGGACAGCCCGTAGCGGCGCGTGGCGCGGCCGACAAAGATGTCCAGGAGTTCCTGGCGCAGGGGATCGCTCATGCGTTCTTTTTACCATGAACCGGGGCGTACCCGGGAATCAGGGAAAGCGCCTGCTTCAAAGGGTCCGGTTGCCACGCGCGTGTAACGAAATCGCCATGCATGTCGAGTCCGCCCGTCGGCCCCAGGAAGCTGGCGGTGCCCGGCGTCAGGGCCTTTGGAACATTCCGTGTGAAGGGAATACGCCGCTTGGTCAGCAGCCCCTGCAGGGTGGCGTTCTCCTCCTTGGTCGAATCGGTGAAGCCGCTCAGCAGGAAGGCCTGCTTGCGACGGGCGGCGAACCAGGCCGCGATTTTCGGTTCCTCGCCATAAAGCGCATCCAGCAGGATCAGCCCGTTCACACGATGGTTGGCGCCGCCGCGCTCCAGCGCATAGGCGGCCGACAGGTAGCCGCCGCTGTAGGCGGCGATCGTCACCGGCGCGAGGTTGAAGCCGCGGCCGGCGCTGCGATCGCCATAGAGTCGCATCAGCCGTTCCGCCGCCTCGTCGAGAAACTTGGCGAAATGTCCGCCGCGCCAGAAATTGCCGGCGCTCGAATCGAGCGCGTCTACGGCGAGTTGCGGCGCGACCAGCGCGATGTTCTTTCCCGACTCGTCGACCTGCCGCGGCACGGCCTGGCGCAGCACGACGTCGCGCTCGAGGGTGGCGCCCTGGCCATGGAGGAACAGCAGGATCATCACCGGCCGCGACGGATCGAAGCCCTGCGGCAGGTAGAGCAGCGAGCGGCGGTCGCTGTAGGTCCCCTCCTCCCAATAGACGTCGCCGCGCCCGGTCGTGTGGCCGCGCCGCTTGCCGTCGCGCGCGTCGAGGAAGGGCTTGGTCGTGTCGGGGATGAAGCCGCGATAGGGAAAGGGCGAGGCGTCGAACGCCACGAGCTGCGTCTTCGCCTCTTTCAGGCCGGGCGGCGGCGCGGGCGCGGCCGGCTTTGCGGCATGCACCGGTGCGGGCTTCCCGGCGGCAGGCTTGGGCGCCTGCCGCTTGCTGGGTTTCTTCGGCTGGGCGTGCGCGGCGGTCGGCATCAGGAGAGCCCCCAGCAGCAGCGCCCGCCGCTTCACGCGACGGCGGGCCGCCCTGCCCCCGTCGCCTGGGGCTGGAGCGGCATGATGACCGAGAAGAAGGCGGGCAGCGCGATCAGATAGGCGAAGGCGCCGACCAGCACCACGGCCGGGAGGCCGAAGCTGGTGGCCACGATCGGCACCAGCGCGGCGCCGATCACCGAGAAGCAGCCGTTGATGCCCCACGCCCACAGGAACATGTGATCCTTGCCGAGGCGCCCGAGCAGCGTCATCGCCGTCGGCATGGGGAAGCCCATGAGGAAGGCCGGCGGGAAGACGATCAGCAGGCAGAGCAGGATGCGTAGCGCGTAGGGCAACGTGCCGATCCAGTCGAGCGCGTAGTCGATGGTGAAGGCATAGGTCGCCAGGATCACGAAGATCGCGAGGAACACCTTGGGCATGAACGAGCGCGCCCGGTCGAGATAGCGCTCGGAGAAGAAGCTGCCGATGCCGGAGAAGACCAGCATGCCGGTGATCAGCACCGAGGCCGAGACCGTGGCGTTGGAGAGCGCCAGGATGAAGTGGGAGATCATGCCCACCTCGACGATGATGTAGCCCAGGCCGAGGCACAGGAAGTACAGCATCGTGCCGGCCTTGCCAGGGTAGCGGCTGAAGATGGTGCGCCAGCCGAACACGACCGGGAACAGCACCAGCGTCAGCGCAAAGACCGTGGCGATGCCGAGCGTCGCCCACAGCAGCAGGTAGCCCCACTCGTCCTGCACCAGCTCGAGCCGGTCGGTGAACTTCAGCAGGTCCGGCACCTTGATGTAGGCGGCGAAGTACGGCTGGTGGTTGGTCAGGATGCGGGTGTCGAAGACATACTCGTCGGCAACCTGCTGCCAGCCACCGTTGATCAGATAGTGCCAGGCGAGGCGGCCGAGCACGGTCGCCGGCACGACCGGCGCCGGCGGCGGGCCGTCGGCTACGGCTTCGGTCGCCCCGGGCGCCCCCGCTGTACTCGCGCCGGGCGGCGGCTTGTCGTTGGGCTCCGTCTCGGCCGGCGCGGTCGGATCGGTCGCGTGGCCCGCGAAGAAGAACTGATCGCGATAGTCCTGCAGGATCTGCTTCAGGTTGGCGGTGTCGACCTTGAAGCCGGGATAGTAGATCTCGTCGAACGACATCGCCTTGGTGTGGGCGTTGAGCAGCTCGATCTCGGCCGGCGTGAAGCCGTCGCGCTTGTAGAGCACGGTGGCGGTCGAGAGATAGGACGAGACGACGTAGAATTTCTGGGCGATGTCCTTGCCGCCATCAATCTCGCGGGCCGCGGCGGCCATCGTGGCGTAGAGCTTCAGCACCGACTTGGGCGGCTCTTCCTTGTTCCATAAGGTCACCGACAGGACGCCGCCCGGGGTCAGGGCGCGCATGTAGGCGCTCATCGCCTCGCGGCTGTAGGAGTATTTCTCGACGATCGAGAAGCCGCCGGGGCTCGACAGGCCGGCCGAATCGGCCAGCGACAGGTCGATCACGTCGTAGCGGTTCTTGGTATGGGCGACGTAGAGGCGGCCGTCATAGTCGATGACGTTGACCTTCGGGTTGTTCAGGACGTCGCCGGTGAAGTCGCGCAGGAACTTGTCCTCGCGGAAGGCGGAGAGCAGCGCGGGGTTGCCCTCGGCCACCGTAACCTGGCTGGAGCCGGACTTCAGCGCCACCGCCGTCGAGATGCCGCCGCCGAACTGGACGACGAAGGTCTTCGGGTCCTTCTTCAGCAGGTAGGGGTAGTACATCGGCAGGTACTTGAAGTACGCCGTCTGTTCGGCCGGGAGGTCCTTGATGATGCCGGCGGGACCTTCGGAATCGATGTAGAGGCCGAGGTAAGCGTTCGACGGCATCTTCTCCAGGTTGAAGGCCGCATTGTCGGACTGACCCGGCGCGAAGTGCAGATACGAGCTGGCATAGACCTCGATGTAGCCGAACGGCGAGGCGCGCTCGTAAACGCGCTGGGCATCGGGGAACTTGCGGGCGTAGGAGACGCCCTTGTAGTCCGACACGGCGAGCTTGGGGATGCCCAGCACCTGCGGCGCAAAATGGTGCACGGCCGCCGACAGGATGGCGACGACGACGATGGCCATCGTGCCACGACGATCGCCCAGCGCCACGAACCACAGGATGCCGCCGGCCAGCCACAGGAGCAGCGGCGCCATGATCAGGTCGTCGGGCCGCCAGGCGTACATCGCCAGGAGCACGGTGAGGCCGCACAGGCCCGAGCCGACGAGATCGGCGAAGTAGACGCGGCTGAAGGTCTTCTTGGCCTTCAGGAAGATGACGCCGAGATAGAGCGCCCCCGCCAGGAAGGGCAGGAAGTAGAGCACGAAGTTGGCGAACAGGCGCCACTTCTGCATCGGATCGGAGATCAGGAAGATCGCGTTGAACGGCACCTGCTGGGCGGCGAGGTTGCACACCACCATCAGCGGACCGAAGGCCAGCAGCGCGCCTTTCACGGAGCCGATCCAGTGGCGCTCGAACCAGCCCTTGCCGACGCACATCACCGCGCTGGTGAGGCCGAAGCCGAACATGGCGAGGCTCACGACCAGCGAGCCGAAATGGGCCCAGCTGCCGACGGAGAACACGCGCATGATGCCGATCTGCAGCGCGATGATGCTGCCGGCGACCAGGCCTACGGAAAGATAGAAGGAGAGCGGCGGGCGGTGATCGAGATCGACCGTGACGGACAAGGGGGATCTCCGTTGTTTTTGTTGGATCGCTTCGCGCGATCTCTAGAGGGGTAGCTGGCGGAAGGCGTCAGTGGATCCCGAAAGCTCGTGTCATCCCGAACGCAGTGAGGGATCCTTCACTGCGTCCGATCAAGGATCCCTCGCTACGCTCGGGATGACACCATTCCCCTGGCGTCATCCACAGGCGCCGTCCGCACGACCTCAGCGGTTGTGCGTACCGACGATCTTTTCGCCATCGAGCTTGGTGAAGGGCACGAACGGCACGATCTTGCCGCCGTAGATGTCCTCACGGCTCGTCGTGATGGAGCCGTCGGCACCCTGCGTCTTGGTCACCTTGAGCACGCGCTGCGCGCCCGGCGGGCCGACCGGAATCACCATCAGGCCACCGGACTTGAGCTGCTGCAGCAGCGGCGGCGGCACGTGGTCGATGCCGCAGGTCACGATGATCTTGTCGAACGGCGCAGCCTCTTCCCAGCCGTAGAAGCCGTCGGCGGCCTTGGTCTTGATGTGCTTGTACTCGGTGTAGCCCTTGTCGATCAGCTTGTCGTACAGGCCGCGTGTACGCTGGGCGAGCGGCGCGATGATCTCGATCGTGTAGGCGTTCTCGGTGAGGTTGGCGATGTAGGCCGACTGCACGCCCGAACCGGTGCCGATCTCGAGCACCTTCTCGCCGCGCTTGACGTCGATGACGTTGGTCATGCGGCCCTGGACGTGCGGGCCGGACATGGTCACGCCATAGCCGATGTCGAGGAAGGCATGCTCGTAGCCGCGCTTGGCAATCGCCGGGCTGATCGCGGCGAACTCTTCGCGCGGGGTGAGCAGGAAGGCGCGCATCGTCGCCTGACCCCAGATGTCCTTGTTCCGGATCAGGGCCTGGAAGCGGTCCCAGCGCTGGCCGAGGGAAACGGGATCCTCACCGCGGGCCTTGCCCCAGGCGATGAAGTTCTCGCGCGAGTCCATCGGCGGGTTGAGATCCCAGCTGTAGGGCTTGATCGTGGCGGCGATGGCCGGGGCGGCCAGGGTACCGGCGGCGAGCGCGACCGAACCGGAGACGAAAGTGCGCCTCTTCAAGATATTCCTCCTTGGCGCGGCCCCGTGGAAAGAGAGGGACAAACCGCCGGAAAAGCCCGGCGGTTCGGGGGCGACCGCGCGGCGAATAGATACGGGAATTGTGGCGGATTTGCCAGCGCGGCCATGCTAGGTCCTCGGTAACAATCACGAATCGAGGGAGGAATCATGAGCCGTAATCTGTCTCGCCGCGCCGCGTTGGGCGCCGCCGCCGCATTGCCCGCAGCCGCCCTGCTGCCCCGGGGTCTGCAGGCACAGGCCGCCTGGAAGCCGACCCAGAACGTCCGCATGGTCGTCCCGGCCGCGCCCGGCGGCACCACCGACATCGCCGCCCGCCTGCTGGCGTCCTTCCTGACCGAAGCCTGGGGCCAGTCCTGCGTCGTCGACAACAAGTCGGGCGCCGGCGGCGTCATCGGCTCGACCGAGGTCGTCAAGTCGGCACCCGACGGCAACACGATCCTGATGGGCAACATCGGACCGCAGTCGATCGCCTACTCGCTCTACCGCAACATGCCCTACACGCCGGCCAGCCTGATCCCGGTGTCCAATGCCATCACCGCCCCCAACGTGCTGGTCGTCCACCCGTCGGTGCCGGCCAAGACGGTGCCGGAGTTCGTGGCGTGGCTGAAGGCCCAGAACGGCAAGGCCTCCTACGCCTCGTCCGGCACCGGCCAGTCGCCTCACCTGTGCGGGGCCTGGTTCCTGCAGCTCACGGGCACGAAGGCCGAGCACATCCCGTATCGCGGCGCGGCGCCGGCGCTGGCCGACCTGACGGCGGGGGTCACCCAGTTTTTCTTCGACAATCTGACGACCGCCATCGAATTCGTGCGGGCCGGCAAGCTGCGGGCGCTCGGGCTGACCTCGGCGCAACGCAACCCGCTCACGCCCGACCTGGTCCCGATCAGCGAGACCATGCCGGAACTGAAGCCCTTCGATGTCTCGACCTGGTTCGGTGTCTTCCTGCCGGCCAAGACGCCCCAGCCCATCGTCGATTCGCTGAACGCCCAGATGAAGGCGTGGCTCGCCGATCCGAAGACCCTGGAACGCATTAAGACCATGGCGGGCTTCCCCGCCTACGGCACGCCCGACCAGTTCAACGCCTTCGTCAACGCGCAGATCGCGCAATGGAAGGGCGTCATCGACAAGGAAGGCCTGAAGCTCGACGTGAACTGAGACTCACATGATCTGGTTCACGACGCCGCCATCGACACGCATGGCGGCGCCCGACGTGCCGGACGCAGCTTCACTGCAGAGATAGACGCCAAGCGCTGCCACCTCCTCCGACGAGGTGAAGCGCCGGATCAGCGAAGTCGGCCGAAAGTCGCGCAGAAAGCCCGCCTCGATCTCCGCGACACTCACGCCCGTGGCCTGGGCCCGCTCGGCGCGCATCCGGTCGGTATTCTCGGTGTGGGTCGGGCCGGGCAGCAAGGCGTTCACCGTGACGCCCGTGCCCGCGAGTTCCATGGCGAAGCCGCGCGACAGGGAAAGCTGCGCGGTCTTGGTCATGCCGTAGTGGATCATCTCCTTGGGAATGTTCAGCGCCGATTCACTGGAGACGAAGACGATACGGCCCCAGCCCCGCCCGGCCATTCCCGGCGCGTAGTGGCGCGTGAAGCGCACGCCACTCATGACGTTGACCTCGAAGAAGCGCTGCCATTCGCCGTCGTCGATCTCGAAGGCCGGCTTGCGGCCATAGATTCCGAGATTGTTCACCAGGATGTCGATCTGCGGCACCTTGCCGAACACAAGCGCCGCGCCCTCTGCCGTGGCGCAATCCGCCGCGATGCCGGTGGCTTTGGATTCCGGCACGGCCTCCCTCAGCCGCCTCAACGCGTCGTCGACGCTCGCCTGCCCGCGGCCCGTGATCACCACGCTCGCGCCTTCGGCGGCGAGGCCCTTGGCGATGGCGTAGCCGATGCCGGCGGTCGACCCGGTGATGAGCGCATGCTTGTTGGCAAGTCCCAGTTCCATGGCATTCCCTCCTTCAGGGCCGTCCCATGATGCGATGTGCCGGCCGCACGGAGGCGTGTCGCACGCCGACGACGCGGTCAGTATGCTTCTCTTCTACAACGAAAATCCGACCGAGGTCGCGACGGGGGCCGAGCGAGCCGTGGCAGTCGCACAATATGCAAATGACACTCGTTTGCATTTGATTTATAGATGGTGTCATGCCTGACATCACACATGCGCGCGGGCCTCGTCTGCTCGCCCTCGACCAGCTGCTGTCCCGCCGCTCGGTGGGTCCCCTGCAGGAGCCGGCACCCGACGGCGCCGACCTCGACCTGGTCCTCGATGCGGGCCTGCGGGCGCCCGACCATGGGCGCCTGCGGCCCTGGCGCTTCGTCGTCATTCGCGGCGAGGCGCGCCTCGCCTTCGGCGAAGAGCTGGGCGAGGCCGCCGCGCTGCGCGATCCGGTCAATGCCCCAGCCCTCGCCGAACGCTATCGCGCCTGGGTCCGACGGACGCCGATGCTGATCGCCGTCGGCGCCGTCGTGAAGCCGGGCAACATCCCCGAGATCGAGCAGCTGCTGGCCGCCGGCGCGGCCGCGATGAACATGCTGAACGCGCTGCACATGCTGGGCTATGGCGGCATGTGGGTGACCGGCCCCAACGCCTACGACGCCCGCGTCAACCGGCTGCTGGGCTTCGAATCGCCGTCGCGCCTCGTCGGCTTTCTCACGGCCGGCACGCCGGCCCCCTCGACTGCCCCGATCCCGGCACGGCCCGAGCGGGCCGCTTATGTTGCTGAGTGGACGCCTTGATTCTTCCACCTCCCCCGTATGACGGGGGAGGCAGATCAACGCTAAGCCGCGCTTACTTGCCCGCCGCGTCGAGCGCCTGCGAGAGGTCGGCGAGGATGTCGTCGATGTGCTCGAGGCCGATCGACAGCCGCACATAGCCGTCGGAGACGCCGGTCGCGCGCTGCTCCTCGGCCGACAGCTGGGAGTGCGTGGTCGAGGCCGGATGGATCGCGAGGCTGCGCGCGTCGCCGATGTTGGCAACGTGATAGAGGAGCTTCAGGGAATCGATGAAGCGGCGGCCTGCTTCGCGGCCGGCCGCCAGCTCGAAACCGACCAGCCCGCCATAGCCGCCCTTGAGATAGGCGTCGGCCCGCCGCCGGCTCTCGCCGGTCTGCTGCGACGGGTGGATGACCTTCGCCACCTCGGGTCGCTTGGCGAGGAAATCGGCGACGGCCTGGGCGTTCTTCACATGGCGTTCCATGCGCAGGGTCACCGTCTCGATGCCCTGCAGGATCAGGAAGGCGTTGAACGGCGACAGCGCCGATCCGAGATCGCGCAGCAGGGTCGTGCGGGCCTTGATGATATAGGCCACCGGGCCGATCGCCTTCACCGCCTCGACCCAGACGGCGCCGTGATAGCTGGGGTCCGGCGTGTTCAGCGCCGGCTGGCGCTTCGGATGCGCGGCCCAGTCGAAGTTTCCGCCATCGACGATCAGGCCGGCGATCGAGGTGCCGTGGCCGCCGAGATATTTGGTGCCGGAATAGACGACCACCGCCGCGCCGTGATCGAACGGCCGCGCCAGGAGCGGCGCCGCGGTGTTGTCGACAATCAGCGGAATGCCGAGCGGGCGGCCGATATCGGCCACTTCCCTGATCGGGAAGACCGCGAGCTTCGGGTTGGGCAGCGTCTCGGCATAGTAGGCGCGGGTGCGCTCGTCGGTGGCGCGGGCGAAGGCCTGCGGATCGGCCGGATCGACGAAGCGGACCTCGATCCCCTGGTCCTTCAGCGTGTGGGCGAACAGGTTCCACGTGCCGCCATAGAGGTCGGTCGAGCTCACGACATTGTCGCCCGCCTTGGCCAGGTTCTGGATCGCGAAGGCCGAGGCCGCCTGCCCCGAGCTCACGGCCAGCGCCGCGGCACCGCCCTCAAGGGCCGCGACACGCTGCTCCAGCACGTCGAGCGTCGGATTGCCGATGCGGGTGTAGATGTTGCCGAGCTCCTTCAGCGCGAACAGGTTCGACGCATGCTCGGTGTCGCGGAACTGATAGGACGTCGTCTGGTGGATCGGCACGGCGACCGAGCCGGTCGTGGCGTCGGCGCGCCAGCCGGCATGCAGCGACAGGGTCTCGGGATGGCGGGAGTTGGTCATGATCGGCCTGCTGGGTTGCGGGGAGCGGCCAACCTCATCGCAGCCGGCGCCGCCGTCAAAGGGAATGGCTGCCGACCTTCGACGGACGGACGACGGGTTCAGCCTCCCGGTCGCCACCCCTGAAGCAAAATTTTCCCTACCGCCCGGGCGGCGGGAATGCGGGCGGCGCCGGGTTGGCCTGCTTCAGGCCGCCGATCGGCACCGGCGGCGGCAGGTCCTCCTGTCGCCATCCGCCGCCCAGCGCCTTGACGAGGTTGGCGCTGGCGATCAGCCGGTTGAGGCGGATGGTGAGCAGCGCCTGCTCGGCGGAGAGCGCCGCGGTCTGCGTCTGCACCACGGTGGTGTAGGGAACGGTGCCGACACGGTACTGGTTGAGGGAGAGGCGCTCGGCTTCGCGGGCGGCGGCGACGGCGGCGCGCTGCACCCGCTCCTGCAGCACGAGGATCCGCTGCTGGGCGAGCGCGTCCTCGACCTGCTGGAAGGCCGTCAGGATGGTCTGGCGATAGGTCGCGACCGTGGCGTCGTAGCTCGCGCGCGCGCCCTGGACCTGCGCGGCGATGCCGCCGCCGTCGACCAGGGTGCCGGCGATCTGCGGACCCACCGACCACGCGGCGGTGCCGAGCTGCAGCAGCGACCCCAGGCCGCCGCTCAGGAAGCCGATCGTCGCGCCGAGCGAGATCTGCGGATAGTAGGCGCCCTTGGCGACGCCGACCTGCGCATTGGCCGCCGCCATCTGGCGCTCGGCCGAGGCGATGTCGGGCCGCCGCTCCAGCAGGGTCGACGGGACGCCGGACTCGACCGTGGGCACGGTGAGCTGGGTTTTGGCCGGCTCGATGCTCACCTCCGACGGCGCCTTGCCGACCAGGAGCGCGATCGCATGCTCGAGCAGCGCACGGTTGATGCTCTCGTTCACGAGCTGGGCGCGCGTCTGCTCGTACTGGGTCTGCGCCTGCACGAGGTCGACCCGCGAGACGATGCCGGCGTCGACCTGGTTCTGCGCGATCTGCATCGAGCGCAGGTAGGCGGCGACGGTCGCCTCGTAGAGCCGCTTGCGATCGTCGGAGATGCGCAGCGAGGCGTAGTTCGTCACGAGATCGGTCTGCGCCGAGAGGCGGGCATTGGCGAGATCGGCATCGCTGGCCTGCGCCGCCGCCGAATCGCTCTCGACCTGGCGGCGGATCGTGCCCCACAGGTCGATCTCCCAAGTGAGCGTGCCGCCGGTCGAGAACTGGCCCACCGTGGAATCGAAGCGCGAGACCGTCGAGGTGCTGCTGGTGCCGGTGCCGCGCTGGCCGCCGGTGCCGGTCTGCTGCGCCGAGCCCGTGCCGGTGATGCTGGGATAGAGCGCCGACTGGTCCTGGCGGATCAGCGCCCGTGCCCGCCGATAGTTGGCTTCGAAGATCTTGAGGTTCTGGTTCGAGACGTCGACCTGGGCCGCAAGGCTGTCGAGCACCGGATCGTCGTAGACCCGCCACCATTGCCCGCGGTCCGCACCGTCGCTCGGCTGGGCCGGACGGAACAGCGACGCCGCCCCCGGCGGCAGCTCCGCCTCCTTGTACTGCGGCGCCACCGGACTGGCCGGCGGCGCGCGCTCGTAGTCCGGCCCGACGAGGCAACCCGAGACCAGCAGCAGGGGAAGAAGCGCCGTGCTGCGCCTCATGCCGGCACTCCGCCGCTACCCATGACTCGTGCGACGCGGCTGGGCTGGTCGCGGTCGCGGCGGCGGAAGCGGTCGAGATAAAGGTAGATCACGGGGGTGGTGTACAGGGTCAGGATCTGACTCACGATGAGGCCGCCGATAATCGAGATGCCGAGGGGCCGGCGCAACTCCGCGCCATCGCCGTAGCCGACGGCCAGCGGCAGGGCGCCGAGGATCGCGGCCATGGTCGTCATGAGGATGGGCCGGAACCGCAGGATCGCGGCCTCGTGGATCGCGACGGACGGTTCGAGCCCCTCGCTGCGCTCGCGCTCGAGCGCCACGTCGATCATCATGATGGCGTTCTTCTTCACGATGCCGATCAGCAGCAGCACGCCGATCATGGCGATGATGCTGAATTCCACGCCCGCGAACTGCAGCGCCAGCAACGCGCCGATGCCGGCCGACGGCAGGGTCGACAGGATCGTGATCGGATGGATGTAGCTCTCGTAGAGAATGCCCAGCACGATATAGACGGCCGCCAGCGCCGCCAGGATCAGCAGGAGCTGGTTGTTGAGCGACTGCTGGAAGGCCCGCGCCGTCCCCTGGAAGGCCCCGTGCAGGGTCGTGGGCACGCCGATCTCGCGCATCGTGTCGTTCACGTACTGCACGGCGTCGCTCAACGTCTTGCCCGGCGCCAGGTTGAAGGAGACGGTGCTGGCCACGAACATGCTCTGGTGGTTCACCGCCAGCGGCGTCGTGCCATAGTCCCAGCGCGTCACCGAAGACAGCGGCACCAGGGTCTCGGGCGTCGTGCTCACCGCAGCTCCCGTCGAAGCCGAGCCGCGGCCGCTGACGGCGATCTGATTGGTGCGCAGGTTGCGCACCGCCTGGGCCGGATCGATGGTCAGCGCGCCGGTGCCGGCCGCCCCGCTCGATGTGGAACTGGAGGTCGAGGAGGTGATGCTGCCCGTCGTCTGCGTGCCGCTCAGGGCACCGCCGGACTTGCTGACATAGATGTCCTTCAGCGACTCGGGGCTCTCCCACCACTGCGGCGCCACTTCCATCACCACGTGGTACTGGTTGAGGGCGTTGTAGATCGTCGAGACCTGGCGCTGGCCGAAGGCGTCGTAGAGCGTCGCGGAGATGTTGCGCGTCGATATGCCGAGGCGGCTCGCCGCGTCGCGGTCGATGGTGAGGTTGAGCTGCAGACCGCGCTGCTGCTGGTCGGAATCGACATCCGTGATCACCGAAGTGTCGGCCTGCAGCGCCTGCGTGAGCCGCGGCCCCCAGGTATAGAGGTCGGACAGCGAATCGGCCTGCAAGGTGAACTGATACTGCGCATTGCCTTGCCGTCCGCCGACACGGATGTCCTGCACCGCCTGCAGGAACAGCATGGCGCCGGGGACCTGGCCGAGCTTTGGCCTAAGCCGCGCGATCACCTGGTCGGCGGAGACATCGCGCTCGCTGAGCGGCTTCAGGGTCGCGAAGAGGAAACCCGAGTTCGTCTGCCCGCCGCCGGTGAAGCCGGCCACGCTCTCAATCGCCGGATCGGACCGCACGATCTCGACGAACTGGCGGAATTTCTGGCGCATGGCCTGGAAGGAGATGCTCTGGTCGGCGCGGATGCCGCCCATGATGCGGCCCGTGTCCTGCTGCGGAAAGAATCCCTTGGGAATCGTGACGTAGAGATGGATGTTGAGCAGCACCGTCGCCAGGAAGACGAACATGGTGAGGAGCGGATGGCGCAGCACCAGCCCGAGGCTGCGGCCATACAGCCGCTGCAGGCCGCCCAGGCCGCGTTCGCTCAGGCGGGCCAGGAAGCCGGGCGCGCGATGGGCACCCGGTGGGCGCAGCACGTAGGCGCACATCATCGGCGTCGTGGTGAGCGACACGACCATCGAGATCAGGATCGCCATCGACAGCGTCACCGCGAACTCGCGGAACAGGCGGCCGACGATGCCGCTCATGAGCAGGATCGGGATGAAGACGGCGATCAGCGAGACGCTCATCGATACGACGGTGAAGCCGACCTCGCGGGCCCCCTTGAGGGCAGCCTCCATCCGCGACATGCCGGCCTCGAGATGGCGAGTCACGTTCTCCAGCACGATGATCGCGTCGTCGACCACGAAGCCCGCCGCGATGGTGAGCGCCATCAGCGACAGGTTGTTCAGGCTGTAGCCCAGCAGGTACATGCCGCCGAACGTGGCGACCAGCGACACCGGCACGGTCACCGCGGCGACGAAGCCGGCGCGGGCCGAGCGCAGGAAGGCGAAGGTCACCAACACCACCAGCACCACGCCGATCACCAGCGAATGCTCGACCTCCCTGAGGGCCGCGCGGATCGTCGTGGTGCGGTCGCTCACCACCTGGAGCTCGACGTCGTTCGGCATCGAGGCCTGCAGCTCGGGCAGCAGCGCCTTTATCTCGTCGACCGTCTCGATGATGTTGGCATTGGGCTGCTTGTAGATGATGACCAGCACCGAGCGCTTGCCGTTGGCCTGGCCCTCGTTGCGGATATTCTCCGTCGAATCGATCACCTCGGCCACGTCCGACAGCCGGACCGGGGCGCCGTTGCGCCAGGCGATGATCAGCGGGCGGTACTCGGCGGCGACGGTCGCCTGGTCGTTGGAATAGATCTGGAAGCGCCGGTCGCCGACCTCGATGGCGCCCTTGGGCGAATTGGCGTTGGCGGCGGCGAGCGCCGCCCGCACGCTTTCCAGGCCGATCCCGTACTTGTTGAGCGCCGTCGGATTGAGCTCGACCCTCACCGCCGGCAGCGAACTGCCGCCCAGCTGCACCTGGCCGACCCCGCTCACCTGGCTCAGCTTCTGCTGCAGGATGTTGGAGCCGGCATCGAACAGCCGTCCCTGTCCCAGCGTGTTGGAGGTGAGCGCGATCACCATGACCGGCGCGTCGGCGGGATTGAGCTTGCGGTACTGCGGATTGCTGCGCAGATCGGCCGGCATGTCGGCGCGGGCGGCGCTGATCGCCGCCTGGACGTCGCGGGCGGCGCCGTCGATGTCACGCGACAGGTCGAACTGGAGCGTGATGCGCGAATTGCCGACCGTGCTCGACGAGGTGATCTCGGTGACGCCCGCGATCGCGCCCAGCCGCCGCTCGAGCGGGGTCGTCACGCTGGTCGCCACGGTCTCCGGCGAGGCGCCGGGCAGGCTCGCCGTCACCTGGATGGTCGGGAAGTCGATCTTGGGCAGCGGCGACACCGGCAGGCCGAAGAAGGCCACCAGGCCGGCCAGCGCCAGGCCGATCGTCAGCAGGGTCGTGGCGACGGGGCGCGCGATGAAGGGCGCCGACAGGTTCACGGCGCGACCTCTCCCGCCTCGGTGCGCACAGGATGGCGGGGCGTATCGAGCGGCACGCCGCGCAGGCGGCGACCCAGACGGTCGAAGGCGAGATAGATCACCGGCGTGGTGAAGAGCGTCAGGAGCTGGCTGACGATCAGGCCGCCGACGATGGTGAGGCCGAGCGGCTGACGCAGCTCCGAGCCCGTGCCGGTGCCCAGCATCAGCGGCAGCGCACCGACCAGGGCCGCGACCGTGGTCATCAGGATCGGCCGGAAGCGCAGCAGGCAGGCCTGGTGGATCGCCTCCTTCGGCGCCTTGCCCTCATTGCGCTCGGCGTCGAGCGCAAAGTCGATCATCATGATCGCATTCTTCTTCACGATGCCGATCAGCAGCACGATGCCGATGATGGCCACGATGCTGAGGTCGGTCCCGGCCAGCATCAGGGCGAGCAGGGCACCGATGCCGGCCGACGGCAGGGTCGAGAGGATCGTGATCGGATGGATGTAGCTCTCGTAGAGCACGCCCAGCACGATGTAGACGGTGACGATCGCGGCCAGGATCAGCAGAAGCTGGCTGTCGAGCGACTTCTGGAAGGCCAGCGCCGCGCCCTGGAAGTGCGTCGTGATCGAACGCGGCATGCCGATCTCGCGCTGGGCGGCGACGATGGCGTCGACCGCCTGCCCCAGCGCGAAGCCGGGCGCGAGGTTGAAGGAGATGGTGGTGGCCGGGAACTGGCCGAACCGGTCGAGCCGCAGCGGTGCGGTGCGCTCCTCGAACGTCGCGATGGCCGACAGCGGCACCTGCTTGCCGGCCGTCGAGCTCGGCAGATACAGGTCGTTGAGCGAGGCGAGCGAGCGCACCATCTCGGGCTCGACCTCGTAGATCACCCGGTACTGGTTCGACTGCGTGTAGACCGTCGACACAATGCGCTGGCCGAACACGTCGTAGAGCACGTTGTCGACCGTGGCGGCCGTGATGCCGAAGCGCGCCGCGGCATCACGGTCGATCCGGATGAACATCGACAGGCCCTTGTTCTGCAGGTCGCTCGTCACGTCGATGAGTTCCGGCTGCTTTGCCAGCCGGTCCATCAAACGCGGCACCCAGGCATCGAACTCGGCGGCATTGGCCGATTCCAGGACGAACTGGTACTGCGTGCGGCTCACCGCCGAATCGATCGTGAGATCCTGGGCCGGCTGCATGTAGAGCGAGATGCCCGCGATGCCCGAAGTCTCCTGCTGGAGCCTGCGGATCACCTGCGTCGCCGTCAGCGTTCGTTCGCTGCGGGGCTTGAGGTTGATCAGCATGCGGCCCGAGTTGAGCGTCGGGTTGGTGCCGTCGACGCCGACGAACGACGTCAGGCTCTCGACGTCGGGATCCTTGAGGATCGCCTCTGCGAGGGCGCGCTGACGCTGGCTCATCGAGGCGAAGGAGACGCTCTGCGGCCCCTCCGTCACGGCCTGGATCAGGCCGGCGTCCTGTACCGGGAAGAAGCCCTTGGGAATGACGACATAGAGCGCCACCGTCAGTACCACCGTGCCGACCGCGACCAGCAGGGTCAGCGTCTGGTGCCGGAACACGACGATCAGGCAGCGGTCGTAGAAGCGGATGACACGCGAGAACCAGCCCGTGCCCATCGTCTCCGACTCGAGGGCGGCCGGGGCTTCTCCGTGCGAAGCGGCGGCACCATGGGGCCGCCGGCGCAGGAACTGGGCGCACAGCATCGGCACGAGGGTCAGCGACACCACGCCGGAGATCAGGATGGTGACGGACAGGGTGACGGCGAATTCGCTGAACAGGCGGCCGACCACGTCGCTCATGAACAGCAGCGGGATCAGCACCGCGATCAGCGAGACGGTGAGCGACACGACGGTGAAGGCGATCTGCTTCGAGCCCTTGAGCGCCGCCGTCTTCGGATCGTCGCCGCGCTCGATGTAGCGCGCGATGTTCTCGATCATGACGATGGCATCGTCGACCACGAAGCCGGTGGCGATGGTGAGCGCCATGATCGACAGGTTGTTGAGGCTGAAGTCGGCGAGATACATCACCGCCAGCGTGCCGACCAGCGACAGGGGCACCGAGAGGCTCGGGATGATCGTTGCCCGCGCATCGCCCAGGAAGGCGAAGATCACCGCGACCACCAGGACGACGGCGAAGCCAAGTTCGATCTGCACGTCGCGGACGGAGGCGCGGATGGTCACCGTCCGGTCGGTGAGGACGGTGATGTCCAGCGAACTGGGCAGCGTCTCGCGCAGGGTCGGCAGCAGGGCCTTGATGCGGTCCACGACCTCGATGACGTTGGCGCCGGGCTGACGCTGGACGTTCACGATCACGGCCTGGGTGTTGTTCGCCCAGGCGGCGATGCGGGTGTTCTCCTGCCCCTCCTCGACCGTGGCGACGTCGCGGATGCGCACCGGGGCGCCGTTGCGATAGGCCACGATGATGTCGCGGAACGTCTCGGGATCGGTGATCTGGTCGTTGGCGTTGATGGTCAGCGCGCGCGCCGGCCCGTCGAAATTACCTTTGGGCGTGTTGACGTTGGCGTTGGAGATGGTGGTGCGCAGGTCGTCGATGTTGAGGCCGTAGGCGGCGAGCGCGGTCGGATTGGCGCGGATGCGCACGCCGGGCTTCTGGCCGCCTTCGAGGTTGACCAGGCCGACGCCGGGAAGCTGCGAGATCTTCTGCGCCAGCCGCGTGTCGACCAGATCGTGGACCTTGGTGAGCGGCTCGGTCTTCGAGGTGACGGCGAGCGTCAGCACCGGCGCATCGGCGGGATTGAACTTGGCGTAGATCGGCGGCGACGGCAGATCGCCCGGCAGCAGGTTGCCGGCGGCATTGATGGCCGCCTGGACCTGCTGTTCGGCGATGTCCAGTCCGAGCTTGAGGTCGAACTGCAGGGTGATCGACGAGGCGCCGGCCGAGCTGGTCGACGTCATCTGGTTGAGGCCCGGCATCTGGCCGAATTGGCGTTCCAGAGGGGCGGTGACGGAGGTCGTCATCACCTCCGGGCTGGCGCCGGGATAGATCGTGAGCACCCGGATCGTCGGGTAGTCGACCTGCGGCAGGGCGGAAAGCGGCAGGAACCGGTACGCGATGATGCCGACCAGCATGATCGCGACCATGAAAAGCGAGGTCGCAACGGGGCGCTCGATGAAGATCCGCGACGGATTCATGTCGCGGGCGCGCTATTGATTGGTCTGCGTGGCCGGGCGGCCGGCGCCGCTGCCGGGAACAGCTCCGGTCCCGCCGTTGGCCTGCTGACGCCGGCGCTGGCCCTCGGCCGGGGCCTGGGCATCCGGCGGCGCGTTGGCGACCGGCGGTCCCGCCGAGGCACGCGGCGCCGGAATCGGCTTGCGGATCTTGGCGCCGTCGCGCAGCCGGTCGACGCCGTCGATCACGACCTGGTCGCCGACCTTCAGCCCCTTGAGGATCGCCACCTTCTCGCCGTCCGTCGCGCCGAGCTCGACGACGCGGATCTCCACCGTATCGTCGGCCTTGGCGAGATAGACGAAGGTGCCGGGCTGCCCCCGCTGGATCGCGGCGACCGGCACGACGACCGCGTCCTTCACCGTGTCGGCCAGCAGGCGGACGTTGACGAACTGGTTGGGGAACAACGATTCGTCGGCATTGTCGAAGATCGCGCGCAGCTTGACGGTGCCGGTCGTGATGTCGATCACGTTGTCCGTGGTGTCGAGGCGACCGACGGCGAGCTCGGTCTTCTGCGAGCGATCGAGCACGCGCACTTCGAGGTTGTCGCCGGTCTTCAGCCGTTGCCGCACCAGCGGGAGGGCATCCTCGGGGATCGTGAACAGGACCGAGATGGGTTGCACCTGGATGATCACGCAGATGCTGCTCGCGTCCCCCATGGTGACGTAGTTGCCCTTGTCGACCATGCGCAGGCCGATCTTGCCGGTGAGCGGCGCGACGATCTTCGTGTAGGTGACGTTGAGCCTGGCGGCGTCGACCTGCGCCTGGTCGATGACCAGCGCGGCCTCGTACTGGCGCACCAGGGAGATCTGCGTGTCGTATTGCTGCCGCGCGATCGAGTCCTGCTGCACCAGCTTGCGGTAGCGTTCGAGGTCCATCTGCGCGTTCTTGAGCAGCGCCTCGTCGCGCTGCTGCTGGCCGATCGCCTGCTGCAGGGCGACGTCGTAGGGCCGCGGGTCGACCTGGGCCAGCAGGTCGCCCTGCTTCACCATCTGGCCTTCCTTGAAATGGACCTCGGTGAGCTG
>JAESFK010000512.1_pt1 | contig 18714 bp, 20 predicted proteins | sample 9269391 | NCBI WGS metagenome assembly JAESFK01 (sample SAMN14506231, study PRJNA617097) | algae metagenome | isolation source: Drouetiella hepatica UHER 2000/2452 and co-occurring heterotrophs from... | place: Slovakia: Slovak Paradise National Park, Hrabusice, Kosice Region | collected 2000-01-01
CGGAACAGCGAGGTGTAGAGCGCGTCGATCTCGCCGTCGCGATGCCAGACCTCGAGCGCCTTCTGCTCGTTGTTGGCGGCGTAGGCGTCGAGCACGTCCTTGAGCTGGGCCTGGACGAGCCGGCTCATATGCTCGAGCCCGACCACGGCGCGATGCGGCGGCTGGAACTGGCCGGAGATCGCGACCGCGCGCTTGGCGATGTTCTTGGCGAGGTCGCCGACGCGCTCGATGTCGGAGGCGATGCGGATCGCCGAGATCAGCTCGCGCAGATCATTGGCGAGCGGCTGGCGGCGCGCGATGGTCAGCACCGCGCGCTCCTCGACATCGCGCTGCAGGTTGTCGAGCCGCTGGTCGGCCGAGATCACCTTCTGGGCGAGCGTGGTGTCGCGGCGCACCAGCGCCACGGTGGAATCGCCGAGCATGCGCTCGGACATGCCGCCCATCTCGGCGAGGCTGCGGCGCAGCGCCTCGAGTTCGGCGTCGTAGGAGCGGACGATATGTTCGGTCATCGGCGTTTGTCCCTGTGCAGCGCGAGCAATTCAGCCGAAACGGCCGGTGACGTAGTCCTGCGTCTGCTTCTTGTTCGGGTTCATGAAGATGGTGTTGGTCTCGGCGAACTCGATCACCTCACCGAGATACATGAAGGCGGTGTACTGCGAGATGCGCGCCGCCTGCTGCATGTTGTGCGTGACGATGACGATGGTGAAGTCGCTCTTGAGCTGCTCCAGCAGGTCCTCGATCTTGCCGGTCGAGATCGGGTCGAGCGCCGAGGTCGGCTCGTCGAACAGGATCACCTCCGGCTTCTGCGCGATGGTGCGGGCGATGCAGAGACGCTGCTGCTGGCCGCCAGACAGGCCCATGCCCGAGGTCCTGAGCTTGTCCTTGACCTCGTCCCACAGCGCCGAGCGGCGCAGCGCGCCCTCGACACGGTCATCGAGCTCCGACTTCGGCGGCTTCTCGTAGAGGCGGATGCCGAAGGCGACATTGTCATAGATCGACATCGGGAAGGGCGTCGGCTTCTGGAAGACCATGCCGATGCGCGAGCGCAGCTCGTTCACGTCGATGTCGTTGGAGATGACGTTGCGCCCGTCGAGCAGGACCTCGCCGGTGGCGCGCTGCTCGGGATAGAGCGAGTAGATCCGGTTGAAGATGCGCAGCAGGGTCGACTTGCCGCAGCCGGACGGGCCGATCAGCGCCGTGACGTGGCGATCGCGGAAATCGAGGTTGATGTTCTTCAGCGCCTTGTGCTCGCCATAGTAGAAATCGAGGTCCTTGACCGCGATCCGGACGGGAGCATCGGCATCGAGTGTTTGCGGGCTCAGTTCCAGCGTCGAAAGCATCGACTTTTTCCTTCAGATCGAACGCGACGAGGTTTCGGTTTCGCCGCTCACTTGCCGCCGCGCACGATACGGCGGGCGACGAGCGAGAGCAGCAGGATCGACATGGTGATGATCAGCGAACCGGCCCAGGCGAGCTGCTGCCAGTTCTCGTAAGGGGCGGAGGCGAACTGGTAGATCGTCACCGGCAGGTTGGAGACGCCGCCCGCGAGCGTCGGCGAGAACCAGAAATTGTTGTTCAGCGCGGTGAAGATCAGCGGCGCGGTCTCGCCGGCGATGCGCGCCAGCGCCAGCAGGATGCCGGTGACCATGCCGGCTTTAGCCGCCCGCCAGGTGATCGAGGTGATCACCACCGAGGGCGGCGCGCCGAGCGCGGCGCCGGCCTCGCGCAGCGGGCCCGGCACGAGGCGCAGCATGTCCTCGGTCGTGCGCACGATGACCGGAATCGCGATGATGCCGAGCGCGACACCGCCGGCCCAGCCGGAATAGCCGCGGAACGGCTCGACCAGGATGACGTAGACGAACAGGCCGATCAGGATCGAGGGCGCCGAGAGCAGGATGTCGTTGATGAAGCGGATCAGGTTCGCGAGGTTCGACGTCTTGCCGTATTCGGCGAGATAGGTTCCGGCGAGCACGCCGATCGGCGTCGCCACGACGATCCCGAGGAAGGTCAGCACGATCGAGCCGACGAGGGCGTTGGCGAGACCGCCGCCCTCGGAGCCGGGGCCCGGCGTGATCTGCGTGAAGGTCGCGACGGAAAGCCCGCCGAGGCCCTTCACGACCAGCATGCCGAGGATCCAGAACAGCACGAAGATGGCGAGAAAGGTGAAGCCGGTCGCCATCACCTTCATCAGGCGGTCGGCATTGCGGCGCGACTGGCGCACGCGGCCCCAGGGGGTATGCGGCAGTTCGCGGACGGTCGAGGGGGTCGCCAGGCTCATGATCGGCTTGCCTTATCAGTAGCTCTTGACGCGCGAGACGAGGATGCGCGCGATGACGAGGACGACGAAGGTGACGAAGAACAGGATGCAGCCCAGCGCGATCAGGGCGTTCAGCTGCAGGCCCATGGCCTCGTTGAACTCGTTGGCGATGCGCGAGGCGATGGTCGAGCCCGGATCCATGATCGAGGCCGAGAGCCGGTTGGCGTTGCCGACGACGAAGGTCACCGCCATGGTCTCGCCAAGCGCGCGGCCCAGCCCCAGCATGATCGCCCCGATGATCGAGACGCCGGCCTGCGGCACCAGCACATGGCGCACCACCTCCCAGGTGGTCGCGCCGATGCCATAGGCGCTCTCGCGCAGCACGGAGGGAATCTGCTCCAGCATGTCGCGGGTGATCGAGGCGATGAACGGGATGATCATGAAGGCCAGGATGAAGCCGGCCGTCAGGATGCCCAGACCCGAGGGCGAGCGCGAATACAGCACGGTGCCGACGATCGGAATGCCCTCGACGATGTTCGAGAGCGGGATCTGAACATAGGCCGCAAAGAGCGGCACGAAGACGAACAGACCCCACATGCCGTAGATGATCGAGGGCACTGCGGCGAGCAGCTCGATCGCCGTCGAGACCGGCTGCTTGAACCAGGCCGGCGCGAGCTGGGTGAGGTACACCGCGATGCCAAGCGAGAGCGGCACGCCGATGACGAGCGCGATCATCGCGGTCGACACGGTGCCGACGATCGCCGGCCAGGCGCCGTACTGCTCGTTCTGCGTATCCCAGACGCTGGAGGTGATGAAGCCCAGGCCGAATTCGCGGAAGGCCGGCCAGCCGCCGATCACCATCGACAGCATGATGCCGGCAAGCAGCACCAGGACGAGCAGCGCAGCCAGGAAGCTGGCATTGCGGAAGACGATGTCGAAGGTGCCCTTGGGCGTCTTGCGGATGACGGGGGCAGCGGGTCCGGTCATCGTATCTGTCACGGCAGCCATCCGTGGGTACTCCGGTCTCGTCGTCGTTCGGTTTCGGATCGCCGCGTCTTGCGACGATGGCGCGTCATTCTCGGGCGGAGCGACGCGCAGACCCGAAAATCTCGAGCCTGCGCATTCTTGTCCGTCATGGTCGGCTCAGGGCCGACCATGACGGTCGTCGGAAGACAGCCTCAGAAGATCGGCTTGCCAGCCGGGTCGGTGACGCCCTTCCAGGCGGCGCGGACCTGATCCTTCACAGTGGCCGGCAGCGGCACGTAGTCGAGGTCGAGAGCGAGCTGGTCGCCGCTCTTGTAGGCCCAGTCGACGAACTTGAGCGCGGCCTGAACCTCTTCCGGCTTCTCCGGCTTGGCATGGACCAGCAGGAAGGTGGCGGAGGTGATCGGCCAGGCCTCGGCGCCCTTCTGGTTGTTGAGCGAGATGCCGAAGCCGGGAGCTTCGTTCCAGTTGGCGTTGGCGGCGGCGGCCTGGAAGGCCTTGTCGTCCGGAGCCGGGAAGTTGCCGTCGGCGTTCTTCACCAGCGCATGGGCGAGCTTGTTCTGCTTGGCATAGGCGTACTCGACATAACCGATCGAGTTGGCGACCTGCTTCACCGAAGCCGAGACACCCTCATTACCCTTGCCGCCGATACCGACCGGCCACTGCACGGCGGTGTTGGTGCCGATCTTCGACTTCCACTCCGGCGAGACCTTGGAAAGGTAGTCGGTGAAGACGAAGGTCGTGCCCGATCCGTCCGAACGGTAGACGGGGTTGATGTTGGCGTCGGGCAGGGTCAGGCCGGCGTTGATCGCCGCGATCTTCGGGTCGTTCCACTTCTTGATGGTGCCCAGGTAGATCTCGGCGATGAGGTCGCCCGAGAGCTTGAGCTTGCCGGGCTCGACACCGGCGATGTTCACGGCCGGGACGACGCCGCCCATGACGGTCGGGAACTGGATCAGGCCGTCCTTGGTCAGGTCTTCGCCCTTGAGCGGGGCGTCGGTAGCGCCGAAAGCGACGGTCTTGGCCTTGATCTGGCGGATGCCGCCACCCGAGCCGATCGACTGATAGTTGAGACCGATATTGGTCTCCTTCTTATAGGCCTCGGCCCACTTCGAGTAGATCGGGAAGGGGAAGGTGGCGCCGGCGCCGGTGATGTCTGCAGCCTGGGCCACGCCGGACAGACCGATCGTGGCGGCCGCGAGAATGAGAATTTTGCGCATGAGATGTCCTCTCTGGATCGCACGTTTAGCGGCCCGTTCAGAACACCTTCTGCATGACAGCTTCATGACAATCCGTCACCTGCCCTGTCATAAAGCTTTCATTAAGGCTTTCTCGGCGGCGCTCCGAAGCGCGGCAGCACGGCGCGGAAGGTCGCTCCCTGCCCCAGCGCGCTCTCGATCGTCAGGCGGCCGCGATGACGCAGGACGATGTGCTTGACGATCGCCAGCCCGAGCCCCGTCCCGCCGGCCTCCCGGCTTGCATTGGTGTCGACGCGGTAGAAGCGCTCGGTCAGCCGCGGCAGATGCTCAGGCGCGATGCCCGGCCCATCGTCGCGCACGCCGACATTGGCCTCGAGCGGACCATCCTCGACATCGATCACGACCTCACCGCCACGCTTGCCGTATTTGATCGCGTTCTCGACGAGATTTTCCATCAGCCGCAGCAGCTCGTCCCGGTCGCCAGCGACCCGCACGGGCTCGGCCGGGGCGCGCAGCGTCAGCGTGACCTCGCGCTCGCGCGCCATCAGCGTCAGAGAATCGACGATCTCGCGCGAGATTCCGGCGAGATCGACCGGGTTTTCAGGCGCCAGATGCGCACGCAGCTCGATCCGCGACAGCGACAGCAGGTCGTCGACGAGTCGTGCCATGCGCAGGCCCTGCTCGCGCATGATCGTGAGGAAGCGGTCGCGCGCGCCGGCATCGTTGCGCGCGGGACCCTGCAGCGTCTCGACGAAGCCGAGCAGCGAGGCCAGCGGCGTGCGCAGCTCATGGCTGGCATTGGCGACGAAATCGACGCGCATCCGCTCGGTGACGCGCTGCTCGCTCAGATCCTCGAAGGTCAGCAGCACCGGCCGGCGCCAGCCGCGGCCGTCCAACGACGCGATATGGATCCGGAAGGTGCGCTCGACCGGGACGCGCTCGACCAATTCGATGACCTGGCGGCCGCCCTGGCGGGCGACGCCGTCGATCGCCTCGATCAGATCGGGATCGCGCATCACCAGCGTCAGCGGCTGCCCGGTATCGAGCGCCGGGATCAGCGCCCGCATCGCCGGGCTCAGGGCCTGGGCGACGCCCTGGACATCGAGCAGGACGACGGCCGAGCCCATCGCCTCGATCAGGGCATGCGTCGCGGGGGCGTTGGGATCGACGGCATCAGACATGCGGAGAAACCTCGACGCACGCGCTGCGCCACGGCCGACGGGCCGGCTGCGGAACGCGGGCCGCCTTTCCTGATCGCAAGCCCGGCGCGCGTCAATTCCCTTCGGCCGATCCGCAGTCTACGTTGAGGCCACCCGTGAGGATCCATGCGATGGCAAAGAGCATTTCCGGAAGCCGGCTGAAGGGAGCGATCCGGCTCGTTCCCAAGGCCGATCCCGAGACCGCCCCGAAGGGCTCAGGCGACAAGGCCTCGGGCAGCAAGTCCGCAGCCCGCAAGGCAGGGCATGCCAAGGCCTTCGATCCCGAGGTCAAGACATTGCCGGACGCGATCGTCGATGCGGCCTTCCGCAGCGGCGACTACCCTTACGGCAAGCGCATGAAGCGCAAGCGCTACGACAGGGAGCTGGAGCCGCTGCAGATCGAGCTGCAGAAGCTCGCGAACTGGGCGCACAAGACAGGCGAGCGCATCGTCATCCTGTTCGAGGGGCGCGACGGCGCCGGCAAGGGCGGCGCCATCGCCCGCTTCACCCAGCATCTCAACCCGCGGCAGGCCCGCGTCGTGGCGCTGCCGAAACCCTCCGACACGGAGGCCGGGCAGTGGTACTTCCAGCGCTACGCCGCGCAGATGCCCACGGCCGGCGAGATCGTCTTCTTCGACCGTTCCTGGTACAACCGCGCCGGCGTCGAGCGCGTGATGGGCTTCTGCAAGCCCGCCCAGACCGAGACCTTCCTGAACGAGGCGCCCGCCTTCGAAGGCATGCTGGCGCGCGACGGCATCCGGCTGATCAAGCTCTTCATCACCATCGGCCCGGAAATGCAGATGCTGCGGCTGCATGCCCGCTGGCACGATCCGCTCAAGCGCTGGAAGCTCTCGCCGATCGACTTCGAGGCTATCCCGCGCTTCGAGGCCTATTCGGAAGCCTTCGACGAGATGCTGGCGCGCAGCACGACGAAGTGGGCGCCCTGGCATATCATCCGCGGCAACGACAAGCTGCGGGCGCGGCTGAACGCCATCCGCCACGTCCTCCTGGCGATCCCCTATGACGGCCGCGACGAGGCCGCGATCGGCGAACTCGACCACAAGGTCGTGGTCGATGTCGCGCGCTACCTCAAGACGGGTGGCGAGGACGGCGAGGACTGAGCGCCGGCCCCTCTCTCCGCTCAGCGCCCCATCACCAGTTGCGGCAGCCAGGTCGTCAGCGGCGGCCAGAGCGTGATCGCGACCAGCGTCGCCAGCAGCGGGATCAGCCAGGGCATGATCGCCTTCGACATCGCCTCGAAGCTGATATTGGCGATCTTGGCGGTGACGAAGATCACCACCCCGACCGGCGGATGGATCGTCCCCAGGATCAGGTTGAAGATGAACATCAATCCGAAATGCACCGGGTCGATGCCGTAGGACGCCGCCGCCGGCACCAGGATCGGAATCAGGATCAGCATGGCGGCGAGCGCCTCCATGAAGCAGCCGACCACCAGCAGGATGATGTTGCAGACCAGCAGGAAGACCAGCGGGTTGGTGATGTTCTCGACGATCGCCGGCGTCAGCGTCTGAGGCACCCGCGAGATCGACATGCACCAGCCGAGCGCGCCAGCCACCATGACGAGGCACATCACCACGCCGGTCGTCTCGACCGTCTCGACGATGATCTTGGGCAGGTCGCGCAGATCGAAGTCGCGATAGACGAAGAGGCCGAGGATCAGCGCATAGACGGCAGCGACGGCGGCGGCCTCCGTCGGCGTGAAGTAACCGCTCATCATGCCGCCGAACAGGATCACCGGCGCCATCAGCGCCCAGAACGCCTCGCGGAAGGATTTCCAGACGCCGGCCAGGCCCGGCCAGGGATGGCGCGGCAGGTTGCGTTTGGTGGCGATGACATGGACCATGCCCATCAGCGCGCCGGCCATCAGGAAGCCGGGAATGACGCCGGCCAGGAACAGCGCGCCGATCGAGACGTCGGCCGAGACGCCATAGATCACCATCGGCAGCGAGGGCGGGATGATCGGGCCGATCGTTGCCGAAGCCGCCGTGATCGCGGCCGCGGTCGGCCGGTCATAGCCCTCGTCGATCATCGCCTTGATCTCGATCGTGCCGACGCCGGCGGCATCCGCCACGGCCGAGCCGGACATGCCCGAGAAGATCACGCTGGCGATGATGTTGGCATGGCAGAGTCCCCCGCGCATCCAGCCGACCACCGCGGTGGCGAAAGCGAAGATCTTCTCGGTGATGCCGGCCGAGTTCAGGATGTTGCCCATCAGGATGAACAGCGGCGCCGCCAGCAGCGGGAAGGAGTTGGCGGATTGCGCGATCTTCTGCGGGACGATCGACAGCGTCAGGTCTGCGAAGGCCACGAAGGCGAAGGCCGCCAGCCCCATCGAGGCGAAAAGCGGCATGCCGGCGAGCATGGCCAGCAGCCAGACCCCGCCGATCTGGAACATCAGGGTGGTCATTCGATCACCTCGGTGTGGGGAACCACGACGGGGCCGCTCCCGCTCAGCGCCTGGGCGGCCTCAACCGCGCCCTGGATCACGACGAAGACGCCGATCAGCACCAGCGGCATGTAGAGCCATGACACCGAGATCGGCATCGCCGTCGCCTCGAGGTCGTAGTTGCGCCCGACCAGCTCGAAGCCCTGCCAGATCATCAGCAGCCCGAAGAGAACCACCGCCGCCTGGATCAACGCCTCTGCGACCCGATGCAGGCGGTCCGGCAGCATCTCGACGAAGAAGTTGATCCGGATATGGACCCGGCGCCGCGAGGCGATGACCCAGCCCAGCGCCGCCACCCAGACCAGGAGATAGCGCGACAGTTCATCGGTCCAGATCAGCGGTTCGTCGAAGGCACGGGTGATCACGCCGAGCATGACGGCGATCAGCATCGCCAGCAACGCGACCACGGACAGGGCCTCGATCGTGCGGTCGACCCATCTGACGGCGGTGGGAAGCATGCGGGGCAGCTCCAAGAGAGAGGGGCTATGGCTGGGTCCGAACGATCGACGTGTCATCCCGGGCGGAGCGAAGCGGAGACCCGGGATCCATTCCAGAACCTTGATCGGCACAGTTCCGGAATGGATCCCGGATCAGCGCGGCTTCGCCGCTTGTCCGGGATGACGCGTTTGAGGAAGGCAGCGACCTAGAGGCTCTGGATCCGCTCCCAGAGGCCCTTGCCCCATTTGCTCTCGAACTTCGCCGGCAGGGACGCCAGCACCGGTTTGCGGAAGCTTTCGAGATCGGGCGTGATCACCGTCATCCCGGCCTTGCCGAGCGTGTCGGCGAGCCCGCTCTCCTGGGTGATGATCTCGTTGTCCTGCCAGGTGGCGGAGGCCACCACGGCAGCCTTGACCACCTCCTGGTCAGCCGCGCTCAGCTTCTTCCAGGCCGCCTCGTTCACGATGACGAGGCGCGGCGTGATGATGTGGGCGCTCAGGATCAGATACTTCTGGACCTCGCCCAGCTTGGCCGAGGCGATCGTCGGCAGCGGGTTCTCCTGCCCGTCGACCGCGCCCTGCGACAAGGCGAGATAGAGCTCGCTGAAGTTGAGCGGAGTCGGGCGCGCGCCCCAGGCCTCCGCCATGGCCTTGAAGGTGTCGACCTCCGGAACGCGCAGCTTGAAGCCCTTCATGTCATCGACCGAGCGGATCTCCTTCTTGCCGCTGGTGATGTGCCGGACGCCGTAATAATTGACGCCGATCACGCGCATGCCGCGTTTCTCGATAAGGACCTTGTTCAGCTCCTCCATCAGCGGGGAGGTGAGCGCGCGGGTCATATGCGCCGGGTTGCTCCAGATATAGGGCGCCTCGATGATCGAGAGCTGCGGCACGAACTGGCCGAGCTGGGCCGCACCTTCCGTCACCATGGTCAGCGCGCCGGATGCAACCGACTCGACCATGTCGCGCGACGAGCCGAGCTGCCCACCGGGGAAGCCCTGGATCTCGATGCGGCCGCCGGTCTTGGCCTTGACCTCGGCGGCAGCCTTGAGTGCCGCCTGCGGCGAGGGATGCGTGACGGGCTGCCCGTCGCCCCAGCGCAGCACCGTCGCCTGCGCGCGCAGGATGGTCGGCATGAACACGGTCGTGCCCGCAGCGGCGGACGCCGCCAGAAAATCGCGCTTCGTCAGCTTCGTCATGGTCGTTTCCCTCCGGGGTACGGCCGGTTTGCCCGGCTCGTTGAAAGTCTGTTGGTGATGCCGCGTTGCTCGCCTCGTCAGTAGTTCATCGCCCGCGTGCGGGCGTTGCCGATATGGATGCTCATCTCTTCCGCAGCGCGGACCGGGTCGCGCGCCTCGATCGCGCTGATGATCTTGAGGTGGTCGCGCATGACGGGCACGAGGATGTGGTTCTGGATGCGCGTCTCGTATTGCCGGATCAGCCGGATCTTCAGCCAGGTGACGCGGAACGCCTTGGAGACGATGTCGTTGTCGAGATGGTCGATGATCGCCTCATGCATCAGCCGGTCGACATCTTCGGCATCCTCGATCAGCTGCGGGTCGCCGCCGGCCTCGGCCCGGGCGATGATCGCCTCGTGACGGGCGCGCTGCTCGGCAATCTCGTCATCGGTCGCGTTCGCCGCGTAGAGCGCGGTGGCCTCCTTCTACAGGAAGAGCCGGAACTGGAAGGCGTTGCGGATCAGGTTGAGGTCGACATGGGCGACCTGCATGCCGCGCTGCGGCACGGTCTTGATCAGCCCCTCGGCCTCCAGCCGCGGGATCAGCTCGCGGATCGCGCCCAGCGGCAGGCCGGTGAGCGCGACGAGCTCGCGCTGGGTCACGAACTGCCCGGGCTTGATCTCGCGCGCCAAGAGCCGCTCGGTGAAGGAGGCATAGGCGCGCTCCCTCAGCTTCAGCGGTTCACCTTCGCGCGGATCCTGCTCTGGCTGGCTCAAGACACCTTCTCCTCCTCAGGCCGCTTTCGCCTGCGTGATCCTGTCGAATGCCGCGAAGAGCCGCTGGCGCCGGCCCTCGTCAAGCGCCTCGAGCGGCGGACGCATGGCGCCATAGCCGGCATCCCCATGCAAATGCCCCACCAGCGCCTTCACCGCGGCCAGCACCGGATGCGAGCAGATCTCGTCGACCAGCGCGTTCACCGTCGGATCGTCCTTGCCCTCGTAGACGATCGGCCGCAGCAGATGCGGCACGAGGTTGGCGACGCCGCAGATCGTGCCCTGCGCTCCGTTGCGCACGGCCTTCGCGAGCTGGCGCTCATCGCCGACCAGGATCGCGAGTTCGCCATGCGCCTTCAGCAACGCCTCGGTATTGGCATAGCTGCCGGACGAATCCTTCACGCCCACGACGATGCCGGGGAAGGCCGTCTTCAGCCGCTGGACGAGGCCGACGCTGATGTCGACGGCCGTCACGGAAGGGATGTGATAGAGGATCACGTTGCGAACCGACGGGCCGAGCTTCTCGAAGAGCTGCGAGAACCAGGCATACAGCCCCTCGTCGCTGACGCCCTTGAAATAGAAAGGCGGCGCGACGAGCAGGCCCCTGGCCCCGGCATCGAGCGCAAGCCGCCCCTGCTCGACCGATTCATGCAACGACGAGGCCGCGACACCCGCATAGATCTGGCTGGCCGGATCGATGCCGGCACCGATCAGCGCGCCCATCATCGCGCCGCGCGCCGGCAGCCCGAGCGCCGCCCCCTCGCCGGTGGTCCCGTACAGCGTGACGCTGTCGCAGCCCTGCGCCAGCACATGCCGCGCATGCTTGACCAAGCGCGGCAGGTCGACGCCGCCGCCCTCGCGCATCGGGGTGGTGATGGCGCAGGAAAGGCCGAAGCGGGTGGGATCGAGGGGCATGGAACTCGTCTTTCAGAAAGATGTGGCGCAGGGCAACGCAAGCACTGACATGTTAGTAAGATGACAGAAGTGGAGCAAGGCGAATTCAACCATCCTTGAGCCCTCCGGCCGAAAGCCCGGCGACGATCTGGCGCTGGGCCAGCACGGTGACCAGCAGCACCGGCAAGGTCACCAGCAGCGCTGCGGCCGCCAGCGGGCCCCAGGAGATCTGCTCGAAGGTCAGCGAATTGTAGACGGCCGAAGGCAGCGTGCGGCTGTTCTTGCCGCCGAGCACGACCGAAAAGATGAAGTTGTTCCAGGAGAAGATGAAGGCAAGGATGCCGCCCACCGTGACGCCGGGCATGGCCAGCGGCAGCGCGACATGGCGGAAGGCTTGCCAGGAACTCGCGCCGTCGATGCGCGCCGCATCCTCCAGTTCCATCGGGATGTTCTCGAAATAGCCGATCATGATCCAGACGATGATCGGGATGGTGATGACGAGATGGGTGATGACCAGCGCCGTGATGGTGCCGACGAGCCCGGTGATCTGGAACAGCAGGAAGAGCGGGATCAGATAGGACAGAGCCGGCGTCATCCGCGCCACCAGGATCAGGATCGCGAATTTGGTCGCCTTGCCGCGCGCGATGCCGTAGCCGGCGGGCACGCCGACGGCGAGGCCGATCAGCACCGCGCCGCCCGTGACCAGGATCGAGTTCCAAAGATAGAGCGCGAAGTTGTTCTGCGCGAAGACGTCGACATAGTTCTTCAGCGTCGGCGGGTTCGGGATGAAGACCGGCGGGAAGGCGGTGTTGTCGAGCTCGTTCTTGAACGACAGCGAGATCATCCAGAGGAAGACCAGCACGGCCGGCGAGACCAGCACGAAGACCGAGGCGTAGAAGCCGAGCTTGGTGGCGAGGCGCTTCATCACGCGTTCCACTTCGACTTCTGCCGCGCATAGAGCAGGAGCAGCGAGAGCATGATGATGATGACGAAGAAGATCACCACAACGGCCGAGGCGTAGCCGATCTTGTAGAACTGGAAGGCCTGCAGATAGAGGAAGATGTTGAGCGTCTCCGACGCCGTCCCCGGCCCGCCCTGCGTGATCACGAAGATCGTGTCGAAGGCCTTTAGCGCATCGATGGTGCGGATCACGATCGCCACCATGATGAAGGGCCAGACCAGCGGCAGCGTGATGTGCCGGAACATGTGCCAGTCATTGGCGCCGTCGATCAGCGCGGATTCGTAGGGCTCGCGCGGCAGTCCGGCGAGGCCGCCGAGCACGATCAGCATGACCAGCGGCGTCCAGTGCCAGACCTCGACCAGGATCAGCGTCGGGATCACCGTGTCGGGCGAGTAGACCCAGGCTTGCGGCCCGATGCCGATGAGCGAGAGCAGGTAGTTCAGCACGCCAAGCTGCGGATGGAACATCATCGTCCAGACCAGCGCGACCGCGACCGGCGTCGCCATCATCGGCATCACGAAGATCGTGCGCAGCAGGCCCCGGAACGGGAATTCGCGGTGGAACACCAGCGCGGCCGCCGTGCCGAACACGATGGGGAGCACCACTGCCAGAACGGTGAAGTAGAGCGTATGCCCCATCGACTCGACGAAGCGCGTATCGCGGAACAGCTCGGCGAAGTTCTGCAGGCCGACGAATTCCGGCCCGCCGCCGATCTTCCAGTCGTGGCCGGACATGTAGAGCGTGAACAGCCACGGAAACACGATCACGGTGGCGACCACCAACACGGCGGGCGCCACGAACAGCCAGTAGCGCGGCGTGAAATCGGCCGAGTGCGTGAACGGCGCAGGCTGCGCGTCCGCGATCGTCGCTGGAAGGCTCGTTGTGGTCATGCCGGGGCCGTCATGCCCGGGTTTGACCCGGGCATCTCCATGAAACTGCACACGCGTGACGAGATGGCCGGGTCGAGCCCGGCCATGACGCCTGAGACTCAGCCCTGCTCGCTCTTGGCGAGAACCGGCGCAAAGGTCTCGGTCGCCTTCTTCAGCTCGGCCGCGACATCGGCACCGCCGAGCGCATTGGTCAGCGCCACGCCGAAGACGTCGCGGAACTCCGTCACCGGCACGATCTGCGGCAGCGCCGCACGCGCGACCTTGGCCGAGCCGAGCAGGCACTCGAAATACTGCTTGCCGAACTTCGACTGCGAGATGGTGTCCGTATCGAGATAGGCCGAGGCGCGGCCGGGCGCGCCGGCACCGGCCTTGAGCATCGCGAGCTGCTGCGCCTTGCTGGTCATGAACTGGAGATAGAGCCAGGCGGCCTGCTTCTTCTGCGAGCCGCGCGAGATGCCCATGCCGTCGGCGAACATGCCGGCGTGATGCGCCTTCGGCCCCGGCGGCGTGATGCCGTAGCCGACCTTGCCGACGATGCGCGACTTGGTCGGATCCTCCAGCGGCGTGGCGAAGCCGATGCCGTCGAGCCACATCGCGGCGCGGCCCTGCATGAAGGTGGTCTGGCACTCGTTCCAGTTGAAGCCGACCTGGCCGGCCGGACCGGTATCCCTGTTGAGCTTCTTGTAGAGCTCGCCGGCCCAGGCCGCTTCCGGCGTATCGGTCAGCAGCTTGCCCTCGGGCGAGGTCGTCTCGATGCCCTGGCCGAGCAGCAGGCTCGCCCAGACCGGGACGTTGGCGTTCTTCAGGCCGCGCGAGACGAACCCGGCGATGCCCTTGGCAGGATCGTGCAGCTTGGCCGCGACGGTGGCCATCTCATCCATCGTCTTGGGATAAGCCACGCCCTTCGCGTCGAAGAGTTCCTTGTTGTAGTAGACCATCCAGTAATCGACGAAGAACGGGATCGTATCGAGCGAGCCGTCGGCCTGGCGCGCATAGGCGACCGGGCCGGCGCCGAAATCCTCGAAGTTGAAATCGGGCGCGGTCAGCGAGGCGTCCTTGATATAGGGCGTCAGGTCCTCGAACCATTTGCCCTTCGCCGCCATGCGCTTCTGCACATGCAGCGAGATGCCGCTGACGTCGAAGCTCGGCTTGCCCGAGGCGAATTCGATCACCGCCTTCTGGCGCTGCTGCTGCTCGGGCACCTGCTCGGCCGAGACCTTGATGCCGGTGAGCTCGGTGAACTCCTTCTCGGCAGCCTGCATCAGATCCGAGCGCGGGTTCTTGACGAGCAACACGTCGATGGTCGTGCCGGAGAAGCGCTTCCAGTTGAACGCGGCCTGGGCACGCGCCTCGCGCAGCACCATGGGCGAACCGATCGCGCCGGCGGCGCCCAGAACTGCGGCACCGCGCATCAGCGCGCGACGGGTCGGCTTGAGAATGGTCTCGCTCATCGATCGTCCTCCCTGGACTTATGATCCAGCCCTTCACGGGCCTGTTGACGTGGCAGGCAGCGCCGGATTTCATCCGGTCGCACCCACCATCTTGGGGCGGACGCTAATCCGGTTCGAAGACGGTTGCAAGCTAACATGTTGGCATGCACATAGTACCATCAACGATTACGGAAACGCCCCGCATGCCCGCCGTCACCGCCCTCGCGCCGCGCCCGCTCGGCCGCAGCGCACTACCCGTCTCGACACTCGGATTCGGGGCCGCACCGCTCGGCGATCTCTATGCCCGGCTCGACGAGGCGCAGGCCATCGCGACCGTCGAGGCCGCGATTGCGGGCGGCGTCACGCTGATTGACACCTCCCCGCTCTATGGCCACGGCCTGTCCGAGCATCGCGTCGGCGCGGCCTTGCGCCGGGGCGGACGGGACGGGCTTGCGCTCTCGACCAAGATCGGCCGCGTCACGGAGCCTTTCGCGGGGCGCGGCGACGGCTCGGGCTATCTCGGCGGCCTGCCGCACGGCCTGCGCTTCGACTACAGCTACGATGGCGCCATGCGCTCGCTCGAGCAGTCGGCGCTGCGGCTCGGCGTCGATCGGATCGAGATCGTCCTGATCCACGACGTCGATGCCTGGACCCATGGCGAGGCGATGATCGAGCAGCGCTTCGCCGAGGCGATGGACGGTGCCTATCGCGCGCTGGAACGCCTGCGTGCCTCGGGTGCCGTCAAGGCGATCGGCGTCGGCGTCAACGAGGCCGAGATGTGCGAGCGCTTCGCCCGCGCCGGCGACTTCGACACCATGTTGCTCGCCGGCCGCTATTCCCTGCTGGAGCAGCCGGCGCTGGCCTCCTTCATGCCGCTCGCGCAGGAGAAGGGCATCGGCCTGATGCTCGGCGGTGTCTTCAACTCCGGCATCCTCGCCACCGGCCCGGTTCCATCGGCGAAATACAATTACAATCCCGCCCCGCCCGAAATCCTCGCCCGCGTCGGCGCGATTCAGGCGGTCTGCGAGCGCCATGGGGTCCCCTTGCGCCGCGCCGCGCTGCATTTCCCGCTCGGCCATCCGGCGGTGGCGAGCCTCGTCATGGGTGCGGTATCGCCGGCCGAGGTCGAAGACCAGATCGCGGAACTGAATAGCCCCGTCCCCGCCGCGCTTTGGGTTGAGCTCAAGGCCGAAGGCCTGCTCGGCGCTGATGTCCCGGTGCCGGCATGAGCGCGCCCCGCATCGATGCCCACCAGCACTTCTGGCAGATCGCGCGCGCCGATTATGGCTGGCTAACCCCGGCGCTGGGGCCGATCCACCGCGACTTCGGCCCCGCCGACCTTGCCCCCCTGCTCGCCCGCCACGGCATCACCGGCACCATCCTGGTCCAGGCCGCGCCGACGGAGGCCGAGACGCGCTTCCTGCTCGGCATCGCGGCAAGGACGACCTTCGTCGCCGGCGTCGTCGGCTGGACGGATTTCGACGCCCTGGATGTGACCCGGCGGATCGCGGCGCTCGCCGCCGATCCGCTGCTGTTGGGCCTGCGGCCGATGGTCCACGACATCGACGACGAAGCCTGGCTGGCAAGGCCCGCGCTGGCCCCGGCTTTCGAGGCGATGATCGCCCATGACCTCGTCTTCGACGCACTGCTCAAGCCCGAGCATATCCCCGCCGCGCTCAGCCTGCTCGGCCGCCATCCCGGCCTTGCCGTGGTGATCGACCACGCCGCCAAGCCCGACCTTGTGACCCGCGACCTCGCCGCCTGGCGCGAAGGCATCACAGCGCTCGCCGCCTATCCGCAAGCGCTCTGCAAGCTCTCGGGCCTCGTCACCGAGGCCGCCGCCGGCTGGACGATCGAGACGCTGCGCCCAGCGGTCGAGCACCTGCTCGAAAGCTTCGGCCCCGGCCGCCTGATCTTCGGCAGCGACTGGCCGGTCGTGACGCTGCGCGCCGACTATTCCCGCTGGTTCGAGACCGCGAGCGCGCTGCTCAGCCATTGCAGCGAGGGCGAGCGCGAGGCCATCTTCGGCGGCAACGCCGCCCGCACCTACCTCCAACGCCGAGGACGGCAACCGAAATGAGCCGACAGCCATGCTGAAGACCCTCGACCCTGTCCTCTCCGCCGACCTGCTTTGGATCCTCGCCGCCATGGGCCATGGCGACGATCTCGCCCTCGTCGACGCCAACCACCCGGCGGAGACGATCGCCAGCGCCACCACCAGCGGGCGGCTCGTCCGCCTGCCCGGGCTGACGATGGAGCGAGCGGCGCGCGCCATCCTCTCCGTGCTGCCGATCGACGATTTCGAGGCCGATCCGGTGCGCCGCATGCAGGTCGTCGGCGACGCCGACGCGATTCCCGCCGTGCAGGAAGCCGTTCAGCGCGAGCTCGACCGGGCGCTGGGCAAATCCGCCCCGGCCGCCGGCATCGAGCGCTTCGCCTTCTACGAGGCGGCGCGCCGGTCCTTCGCCGTGGTGCAGGTCGGCGACCCCCGGCCCTATGGCTGCTTCCTGCTGCGCAAGGGCGTCATCGCCGGCGAGCCCGGCTGAGGCTTCAGTCTTCGGCCTTCGCCACCGCCTGCCGCAAACGCGCCAGCGCCTCGACCGCGCCGGCCCTCAGCGTCGTGTCGGGCGACTCGGCATCCTTGGCGATCAGCTCGCTCAGCGCCGCGACCGTGATCTCTTCCTTGGCGGCGGTCAGCTTCAGCACGGCGTTGGCGATGATGTTGGGCCAGAACGCCGCCGCCCCCTTGGCCAGCCCCTTGGCCTTGCGGCCCTCGAATTCACGGGCGAGCTGTTCGGGGGTCTTCTTGGCCATGGACTCGTAACCTGTCTGGGGGAATGGCCCGCTGCCTATCACGAAACGCCGGCCCTGCCTCCCCCCTGTCTTGCCGTCGCGCGTCCGGCCGCACTGACCGGCTTGCGCATCGCATCCGCGCCAAGCGCATTTGCGCGCAGCGGCGATGCGGTGCAGGAGCGGCGCCGAACCGCCGCCTCGCGCGGCCGCACCGTCCAGGACACCACCATGCCCCTCCTCTCCCGCGCGCTCGGCGCGGCCTTCGCCTGCCTCCTGCTCGCCGCCCCGGCCGTTGCCGCGATCACCGACCCGGAGCTGAGCTGCGCCGACTATCTCAAGCGCAGCGGCCACAAGCCGAAAGCCCAGCATGCCGCCACGAACCGGGAAGCCGCCGCCGTCGAGGCCAGGATCCGGGCCTTCTGCGCCGCCAACCCGAAGATGAAGGCGATGGACGCCGAGATGACGGTGACGGGGGATTGAGGGCGCCGCTCTTCCCTTCTCCCGGATGGGAGAAGGTGGCGCGGAGCGCCAGATGACGGCCTGCCGTTTGAGCCATATGCGCAACGGCTCCGTTGCGCCGCGACGATCAGCGGCACACTCTCATCCCTGCCCTTCTCCCATCCGGGAGAAGGGTTCCCCGCGCCTCCCTCGAAAAGGCATGCCAGAAACCCGCCCGCGCCGTGAAGCGCGAGCGTTCGCAAGTGAGGGGCAGCGGAGCGCCGCGAGGCGCGGGGGTATCGGGCCGCATCCCTTGAGCCAGGATGCGGCGCGGATGGATTGAGCCACCATCCGCACGCCCCGTGGCGCTCCGCTCGTCGGCGATTTTTGACTGCGGGCCGCGCTTATCGGGCCGAAGGCTTGCCGACGCCGCGAGCCGTTTCGACGCCAGTGCCCCTCATCGGGTCGTCGCGTCTACTCCGGCATGGGGCGAAGGCTGATGCCGCCGACCGTTCCAGCGAGCTCCTCGCACAGGGGCCGTTACCCCCAGGGCGGTTCCCGCAGCCTCCCGAGTCCGGGGTGCAAACCCGGCCGCAGGCGCCGCCCCCATCCCGACCAACGGCTTGCCTTCCGGATGGCTGCCCCTCGGGGATGAGGTGGCTGGATTATGGGTGTGGTGTAGCGGGCGGGGATTAGTTTGGCGCAGGGAACCGCGACGCCTCTTCCCTTCTCCCGGTTGGGAGAAGGTGGCGCGGAGCGCCGGATGAGGGCCTGCCGTTTGAGCTAAATGCGCAACGGCTCTGTTGCGCTACGA
>JAESFK010000513.1_pt1 | contig 18705 bp, 19 predicted proteins | sample 9269391 | NCBI WGS metagenome assembly JAESFK01 (sample SAMN14506231, study PRJNA617097) | algae metagenome | isolation source: Drouetiella hepatica UHER 2000/2452 and co-occurring heterotrophs from... | place: Slovakia: Slovak Paradise National Park, Hrabusice, Kosice Region | collected 2000-01-01
CTAAATGAGCATACCCCACAAGGGTATCGAGGGTTCGAATCCCTCCGTCTCCGCCACATTTTCCCAGCCAGCAAAATCAGGCACTTAGGTCGTCGGCATCCCGCATTGTAACCGGGATTGTAACCGTGCACCTGACGCGGAACGGTAACACCTTCGTCTTCCAGATCCGGATCCCGCGCCGACTCGATCCCGGTTTGACACTTTCGCCGATCCGCCTGACCCTTGGTGCCATGCCGAATTCGCAGGCCCGTCCTCTGGCGACGGCGCTGGCGGGACTGGCGCATATGGAATTTGCGCGGAGGGCGAACGCGTTGGCGAGCGGGACTTCAACTGCACTGCGTGATGATGTGGCGCATTCGCTGCAGGCTGCCCTGCCGATCCTGCTCGGCCTTGGCGCCCTGAAGCCTGGCGCACTCTCGCCGGCGGTACAGGACAAGGCAATCGCTGGCGTCTTCGACGCTCTGGGCGAGATCGGACGTCAGCGTGCGGCTGGCTCCGGTCCCTTCGCGCGTGAGGACATCCAGTTCGAGAAGCCGTTCATCGAGGCGCTGCGCTCGGAGAACGGGGCGCGCGACCTGCTGGGCATGCCCCGTATTGGCGGAACGGCGATCGACCGGGTTGAACAGACGATGAGCGCGATGGCTGAGAGATTGAACGGGCTCGAGCAGAACCTGCTGTCCCGTATCGGCCCGGCCCCAGGCGAGTGGCGCGGTCCCTTGTTCAGCGAAGTCGCCGACAAGGCAATTGCCGCCAAGATCGAAACACATGGCGCCGACTGCGCTGATATCTCCAGCCTTCGACTGCGCCGAGACATCTTCATCGCGCTGATCGGCGACCGACCGGTCGACAGCTATGCCAACGACGACCTGCAGCGCTTCGCCAACCGATTGAGCTGGATGCCGGCGAATCTCACCAAGCAGCCCGGCTTCGACATTGCGCAACTCGATGAGATCATCGACGCCAACAAGGTACGAAAGGGAGCGGGTCTCGCCGAGAATACCATCCAGTCCTATGTCGGCCGCATCAGGACCATGATTGTCCGCGCCTGCAACGACAGGCGGCTGCAGCACGGCCTGACCGATGTCCCCACAATCCCGGTCAATGCCGCACCGCCAATGCCTCGGCTGGCGCCGGACAAGACCGAGGTCGGCAAGGTCATCGCGGCAGGCGTCGCCTCCGGGATCCTGTCCGATGCGATGCTGCCGCCGCTCGCGATCCTCACGGGCCGCCGCATCGGGCTCCTGACGTTCCTGCGTCGCGAGCAGATCCTGCGCTATAACGACGCCTGGTGCGTCTTCCCGGTTGGCACGCAGAATGTCGATGGTGTCGTGACCCGCGTTCCGGCGAAGTCCGCCGCTTCATTGCGCTACTACGTCCTCAATGACTTCTTTGCCCGCTGTGGCTTCATCGCCTGGGCAAAGAAGGCCGACGGCCCCGTCTTCGAGCATCTGATGAAGGCGAGCGATCCCGCCGATGCCGCTCAGAAGCGCATGGGGCGGCTCTATAGGAAGGCCGAAGTCGATCCCGCGATCGCAGGCACATTCCATGGTTTGCGCTCCGGGAAGATTCGGCATGAACGCTCCCGGTCCACAGATGGTCGGGCTCTGCGCTTGCAGCTCGGTCACGCTGTGCAGGATGAGCATGACGGGTACGATCCGGTCCTGACGGACGAGGAGCTGCAGCATTTTGCGGAAGCGCCGATGCCTGCCGGCATCGACTGGAGCCAGTTCTACGAGCTCGATTTCGAGGCTTACGCTCGGAAGGTGCCGAAGGGTGGCAGGCCCAGGAAGTAACCGTTTCGGGCTACCTGCCTCGTCGCCAGAGATAGAGGGCCAACGACAGGAGGGCTCGAGCGCGAGTGAAGAATCCTCCAGACTGTTTCCCCCTGTGATCTGACAGGACAAGATGCAGCCTCTCGACAAGCAACTTGTCCTGGCACAGGCAGCGGACCAGCCCTGCAATGTGACCACCCTTGAATACTGCGCTCGTTGCGGCCCGAACGGATGGTTCCTGATCGATCGGTCGTAGAATATGGACCGCCAGCCGTGGCGTGAGGCACTTGAGATCCGGTTCGGGGCCAGAGCCGAGTCTCACGCTCAACTCAGCGATCTGCTGGTTCTCGGCAACGGTCCTGACGGCTTCTGACCGCGCTGCATCGAGGTCGGCCTTGGCGAGCTGATGCAGAAGCTCGCGGGCCGGCCCCTCTATCGGCACGACCAGGTTGAGCTGGCCCAGCCCCTCCTTCTTCAGCTTTTCACGATGTGTTTCCTTTCGCTCGGCGTCGGCAGAGCGCTTCTTCACTTTTACCCACGCCTCGACCTTGCCATCGCCCTCCGCCTTGAACAGCTCAGCTGCTTGGTCGGTCGTGCAGGGCTGCGGAGGCTGTTCGAGGACGAGCGTGTCGTCCGCCGATTTGTGGTTATCGTTCAGGTCCTCAACCACCGTCATGGCGTGACTAGTCCGTGACTGGTCACGCGCAACGGCCGAAAAGGCGCGCTGAACTGACGTGTGTCTGCGACATGCCACAGGGGCGTGGTCGATCAGCGGTCGCGCGCCTGCAAATCGCTTCCCCGGCCATCTGACGGATGGACGCGGCTCGCCGGCATCTGCAAACAAGGCTCGCGGCGTGTCGGCTGGGCACTCGTGAACTGGCTCAAGGGTGGTAGCTCCCCATCGCCCGATCCTGGCATCGCCGGCGGATTTCTGAGCAGGCATGACCCCCGGTCGATGCCAGGTCGGACTGTGAGACGATCCAAGGCCCTGCGCAGGCCGACCGACACCAGACTTGAGGTCTGGGCCCGATCGACACTGCGAAGATCGATGGAATTCGCGTATTGGGCAAGCGGCATCATCTGAGCAACGGTGCGGCCTAGATCGAACGACGGATCTGGCGGGGAGCGACGGTGTTTCCGACCCCTTCTGCCGCTGCGCCGTCGTTCAATCCGACGAAATCGCCGGCATCGATCACGCGCTTGTCGATGAGAAGATCGGCGAGCTTCTCGATGCCGCGGCGGTTGCCATGGACAAGCACCTCGGTGCGCCTCATCAGGCGCTGAAGGTCGGCCTCGATCGCGTCGGCGAGGGCGCGATCGCGGGCGACGAGCCCAAGCACATCGTCCGGCCGCGCCCTGACGACCAATGCGTCGCCAAGGCCGAACGCCACCCGTGCCGCACCGAGCAGCCTCGTCGCCTCGGCCAAGTCCGACAAGGCTCCGGAATCCGGCAAGCTTCCAAATGCGACATTGGCCACCCTGCCGGCGAGCAGCACCATGACGCGCCGCTCGATCGCTTCTCGAGTCGAGACCGGTGAGATCGTGATATCGGTCCAACCGCCGGCGCTACCCGCGCCCTTGATCGAGACCGTCGTCACCTGGAAGCCCAAGGCGACAGCGACGATAGCATGGCCCGCCTCATGGATTGCCACGTGCCGGAGGTCATCTGGCGAGCGATCGTCCGCCGGCAGGATCGCAGCCTTCAGGTCAGCAGCCGACAGCGGGCGATTGTCATTCCTCGCGTGCCGCCGCGCTGTCCTGATCACCCCGGTAACGTCGGCGCCCGTTGCACCCGGCATCAGCCGCGCCAGTCCAACAAGGTCTGCATCCGGGCAGTCGGCGCCGAGATGGCTGCGCAAGATGCCGGCCAGTCCCGCGGTATCGGGCGGATCGATCCGGAACTGCCGGTCAAAACGCCCCGGCCGCAGCAAGGCGGCATCGATATGCTCAATATGATTTGTCGCAGCGAGAATAACGATCCCGCGCTTCGTATTCCTCGCGGCATCGATTTGGAGCAAAACCGACGTAATAACGCTGTTCCACCAATCTCTGGATCGAGAATCGAGATTGCTACGATCCGGGATCGCGTCCAATTCATCAAGGAAGATGATAGATGGCGCACTATTCTTCGCTAAACTGAAGATTTCATCGATCTTTTGAAGAACGTCGCCAAGATGCCCCGTGTTATGGTGGAACCAGGAACTGACGCTCGTCTGGAACAGGGGCAGCCGCGATGTCCGGGCCAGACTCCGCGCCAACAAAGTCTTCCCGGTGCCAGGCGGCCCGTAGAAAATCGCGCTTTCCAGCTCGCCGGCGGACAGCTTGCCCTGGAGGACGGCGCCGATGTCGGACAAAATATCGAGCGACCACTGCCGGGCCTCGCCATAGCCGGCGAGATCGGCAAGCAGCGGCGTCGTATCGTCGAGAGGCGTGTTCTTGGCCAAGCTCGCCCGCCTCAGACGCTTTACGCAGGACGCCGACGATGTGTTCGGCCGCAATGCAGCGGCAAGGTCAGGCAGATCCAAGCCTGCGATATCGATTGCTTCGACAGTCGGGCATCGGCGACCGGTATAGGCCCGGATTGCCCGACGCATCAAATCCGGGGTTGGCGCTGGAAGCTTCACAATGGTGTCGGCTGCGCCCCGCAGGAGTGGCGAAAGCTGCGTCGCCGGATCCACCGCAATGCCGATGACGGTCATGCCTCGATCGAGACCGGCGATGATGGCGGCATCGGACGGCGATCGGTCCTTGGCCTTGGTCTTCCCCTCGACCAGAACGATCTTGGAGTGATTGTCCCTCAAGTAGTCGGTGACTGGGTGGACCCAGGCGTCTGACGGAAGCTGAATGATCATGGCGTGCGCGTCGCTGCCCCGCCAGTTCTGCGGAAGTCGCATGGCGCGCCAGGACATGTCGATGAGGATGTCGCGCGGCGCCATCGTGGCATAGCGCGCGGCATCACCGAGCTCCACTGGCGGCACGCCGTAAGCCTCGCCAACCTCGCCATCCAAACCGGAGAGGACTTCGTCCTCGCTATTCTGATCGGGGCCGCTCATGACAGCGCCTCCACCAGGGCCTGGATCGAAGCGCGGCGAATCTCGGCACGCGAGGGGCCCTGCCAGGACCGCACGAGCGCATCGATATCCTCGCCGAGATAGCGCCGGCGAGCGAGCGTAAAGGCCAGGATCGACTTGGCCGCAGCCGAGGCAGCCAGCGCATGCGACAGCAGCATCGTCATGACGAGATCGTGCCGGACCGTGTCCAGGACATCGACGCCACAGAGCTTCAGGGCCATGGCAACCGCAGCGGCATCGTCGCCAGCGCAGGCCTCGCGCCAATGCGCAACGCCGAAGGGGCGCGCCGCGGCGAGCAGTTCCTTCAACGCTGCGCGCTCGGTCTCGCCGAAGGCTTCCGCCGGCAGTCGGCGCCAAAGCTGATGTGTCGGGATCGCAGCCTCGGTCTCATTCGCGAGGTGATGGGTGTTGGCGGTCGGCGCGGACTGCGTACTCGGACGGGGAAAGTTCAGGATGGAATGGACCATGGGACAAGGCTCCAGCGATCGCCAACGCGCTATGCGCCGGCGTCACGAACGAAAACGGGATGCTGAGAAGCGGCAGGCGTGGTTCGGCGCAGCCGACCGCGCAGGTTCAGAGCGGGCGCCAGACCGAATGCGGAGCGTTGCTGCCGAGCGTCAGGCGCGCGCCATTCGTCAGCGACGGCACGGCTATGCTGCGCCAAAGACGCTGGAAGCGGCCGTCCGCCCGCAGCAGTCCGTACTCCCTGAGCAGATTCCGCTTGCGCAAGATTCCCATCTGGACGGAAGTGTCGGCTGCCGTCGTCAGACGTGAACCTTCCTTCAGGATCGTCCAGGCTCCGTTCACGGCTGCTTCTGCTCGCAGCCCGCCGCGCTCCAGCACAAAGTGCGTCGTCGCCGGATCCTCGAGAACACCTGCGGGGAACGTCTCATCCCACCCCCGGCGGACTGCACCGGCTCCGATGGCTTCTGCGGCGCTGGAGCGCTCCATGGGTTCGCCGTGGCGATCCGGCATCGGTGCATAGTCGCTCTCGAACAGCGCGCACCCAGCCGCGATCAGCATCGGCGGCAGGTCTGCGAGCCAGCGAAGCAGGTCATAGTCCCGCACCGGATCAAGGCAGGGCACGCGCAGCGGCGCACCGATAACGGGCATGACACCGGCCTTGCGAGCAGCGTGCGTCAGGATAGCTTCGAGGGCAGTGATCGTGTCGGAGGTGAAGCCTTCGCTGCCGATGACGAAGACCTCGTCGATATGCGGCATCGGCGGGGACTTACGGTGATCCCGCAACCGCTTTTCGGCCCCTCCGGTCTTGCCGATCCGAGCTTCGGCGCCCGTCAGGATGTAGACGCAATGACCGGCGAACGGCGCCAGGTTGGCGAGGCGTCCGGCATGACGCCACGGCGCGGCGCCGACGGTCAGTGTGCTCGTCGGCGTCGTCACGAGCCGCCCCGAGGTCGGCAGGCCCGGAGGATTGACAACGTGCGTCTTCGGCGGCGCGCAGGGCGCCGTCATGGTGATGATGGTCATGGATGCTGGGCTCCGTCAGCCGTCCACGGCGCTCCGCTCGCAGAAGACCTGCGAAGATAGCCGATGACGGCGGAAAGCGGCTGGGACCTGCTGCCTCAGACGAGGCTGCGGGTGATCCTGCTGCTGATGTGACGGAAACCGCTCATGCGGAGGGTGGAGACTTCCGTGCAGCGGCACGGGTCGATATAACGGCTCTCAGCCATGGTGATCATCCTTACCCGATGAATTCCGTGGTCAGGCTGCCGCTCCCGTTGGCGCGGGAGTGGTAGCCGCTCGATACCACGGCGCAGACGCATGATTGCGCCCACAAACCGACCCTCCCGGATCCTGTCGAGGAATACAAGCGCGGCTTGGAATTGCGGTTAACCGCTAGTTGTCGCCAGCATATTAGAGGCTGGTCTCTTCGAAAGGGGCCGGAATTGGCCGATTGTGTTGAAGAAGTCGGCGCTGGGTCGGCTGCCGATTGAGGCTGAACGGATCGCTGAGAGGGCGTTCGCCCTCATGCCGCCAGGGGCGGTGCTCCGGCCGGCTTCAGCTTCGCCATTTTCCTGAGGTTCTGGGCGGTGGCTGCGAGGAGGAACTCGTCGCGGGCGCCGCATGGTCCTCGCAGGCGCAGGCGATCGAGTTTGAGGATGCGCTTCAGGTGCGCAAACAGCATCTCGACCTTCTTCCGCTCGCGTCGCGGGGTTACGTAGGCATCGGTGGCGGCGATATCGCGCGGCCATGTCGCGGGCGCCTTCGTGGATGGAGCGGAGGATCTTGCGAGCAGGATCTTTCGGACAGCACCGCGGCTTCAGGAAACAGGCGTCGCAGTCGCGCTTGATTGCCCGGTAGCGCATGAGGCCTTCAGGATCGATACCGTCGCGCGGCACCGCGAAGGGCCGGCGGAACTGCCGAAGCTCCTTGCCGTCCGGGCAGATGTAGAGATCGCGATCGTGATCATAGGCGAAGTCGGAGCGGCTGAAGGTGCCGTCCCGGCGCCGGGATTTGTCGAACACCGGAATATGCGGCTCGATACCGCGCTCGTGCACCAGCCAGGCCAGGTTCTCGGCCGAGCCATAGGCGGCGTCCGCGACCAGCTTCTCGGGCCAGGTGCCGAACCTGCCCTGCGTGCGCCCGATCATGGTCCGCGCGGCGCCGACCTCGGCCTGCCGCACGGCCGTGGTCGCCTCGACGTCCATGATGACGGCATGCTTCAGATCGATCAGGTAGTTCGTCGCATAGGCGAAGAAGGCTTGGCCGCCATAGGCGGCCGTCCAGCGTGCGGCAGGATCGGCCGGCGAGATGAACTTGGGCACGACCGGCGTCGCCGCGCCGAAGGCGGCATCGTCCAGCACGGCCAGATACTCGCGCACCGCATGGTTGGCGGCCTCGGGCGCCAACCCGTCCTTGCCGGGCACGCCGTTCTGGCGATTGGCGTCGGCCTTGATCAGGCTGGCGTCGACCGCAAAGCCCTCGCCACCGACCAGGCCCTCCGCCATGCAGCGTCGAACCGTCGTCTCAAAGACCTCGCGCAGCAGATCGCTGTCGCGGAAGCGACCGTGCCGGTTCTTCGAGAAGGTGGAATGGTCGGGCCCCCCCCCTCCAGACCGAGTCGACAAAACCAGCGATAGGCCAGGTTCAGATGGACCTCGTCGCAGAGCCTGCGCTCGGAGCGGATGCCGAAGCAGTAGCCGACGATCAGCATTCGGATCATCAACTCGGGATCGATCGAAGGTCGGCCAGTGTCGCTGTAGAACGGGCGCAAATGCGCACGAATGCCGGACAGATCGACAAAGCGATCGATGGCGCGCAGCAGATGATGCGCAGGGACGTGCCGTTCCAGGCTGAACTCGTAGAACAGTGCCTCCTGCGCAACCGTCCGTTCGCCCATCATCGCGCCGCCCTCAGCCCAAGGACGACTGAATCAGAACCTCAAGCTCCCAGCAACACCGACTTCTTCAACACAATCGGCCCATTACCGACATCTGGAGAGTCCGCTTCCAGGCAGTTTAGACCGATTGCGTGGCCGTATGGCCGAAGCTGGCGCACGGCTGGACGCCGTTACGGATACCGACCTGCCCTTCACCCGGCACTACGGGGGAGCGATCGACAGCAATCTGTTCGAGAGCGACACGGCCCATGAACAGCGTTAAGCGGTGAGCGCACCCGCGAGACGGCGCTGCCCCGTTTGACGGGCTGCCGTGGAGTGCCTGCTGGAACTCGTTCGTGACTACATCGAATATGCCCATCGAGACTTTATAGAGGAAGGCGAGACCCTCGGAGGTTCTGTCGGGCTCGGGCCCTAACTCCACCCCTGGGGGCTGACGTTACTGTGGCTTTGCAATCGTTGTGAAGCTGCTTGCGAGAGCGCCTATCTCATGCAACCATAAGCTTTGGAGATATGCCTTCGAGTAGTAGGTCCGCAATATGATGATGACCTCTCATGGTTATTCCGACAGCCCGCTTCTTTCTGCCGGCGTATCGAAAATGGTAGTCAACAGCATCTAGAGAGACTAGTCGGCAAATAGAGCCTGTCGGGTGTTGGTTGGACGCTTGCGCTTCGCTACGCCGGCCCTCAACCCGTGAGGGTGTCTTTTTTGCATTCATAATCGTGATGATTTCGTTGATGTTGGGGGGGGGCGACGTGAAAACTATCCTAGATGCCGCGAAGTATATTAACAGCTCTATCACGATGCTTCCTAGAAATTCTGAAATACCGGCCATATTCAATAAAGCGAATCAGATAGAATTTAGTGATTTTGTCGATCTGTGGAATAAATTTAATTTTTTCATAAGCCCAATCGCAGAGCAACATGCGAGGATGGGCGACCGTATGCAATACACAGTTATGCATAATTTTTATGTATTTTTTCAGATGTACGGTAATAGGTTCCAGACAACGCTTGATTCTATCAATCGTGAACTTGCGCTTAGCGGAAACGCAATCGAATACGAAGAATTCAAAGACGAGGCCCTGAAGATACTTCGCCTTGTAGCAGAAACAAACAGGACTTACGTTCTTGGCGGAGTCGCCCTAAGAAACCTGCTCCTAGCGCTTGAAAAGAACAATGGCGACGTCGCCGCATTCCTGAACCGCCCGATCGACACCAAGATTTTTGTCGCCCCGGCAGTCGATCTTCCGACGACGATCAAGTTCCGGCAGGAACGCCGGGCTGATGCTGCACCGACCTACACGGTGCTAGGTGCCGGAACGGCAATGGCAAAATTCCAAGGACGGTCACTAATTAGGGCGCCCTTCTCATCCCAGCTGTTTGGCGCCGAGCCGTCGATCGACCTTCCTGGGTTTCTGGATGGGGCCGAGTTGAGTTCTGAGCGGGGCGGTATCGATATCCCGATCGGCGAGGATTGGGGGGTCAATATCGATGGTGGTATTTCAGACCCGCATCTTAACATCTCAATATATTATGATGGCGACTGGGATTCAGGGCTGGAGGGCGTCGTCGAAGCTATTGGCGCGGCAATCAGCGATGCCTTCGGTTGCGGTTACTGACATGTCCGCCATCTTAAGAGCGGCCTTGCTGGCTCTGGTATCTTCGTTGCCGGGGCCGATCTTTGCTCAATCCATTCCGCAAAGGGAAACTATTTTTACCAGTCCGAAATGCCGCCAGCCGACTTCGACGAAACCTGCGGATGTCTTCTGCAAGTCGATCGACGACTGGAGGGCAACGTTTGAGTCCAACCTCCCGCTCGCGCAGAAGCTGGAGGGATTGCTGACAGATCCCAAGGCGACCACACTCAACGTGATCTCGTTTTATCTCCGAGAACCGTTCGGAACCGTTCTTGCCAATGCGTACAAAACCGCACACCCACAGGTGCTGATCATTAGCGATGTCGATAGCCTGAAGGTCGTTCAGGAGACCGTGCAGAAGCAGGTTTCGATTGACGACATGAAGGCCGACATGCGTTTCATCCCGACGGAACAGGCAGGAACGGAAGACGGGGATCTGTCGGTCCATGCGAAGATTGCCATGACCGGGCAGGCCCGGTCACCTTGGTATTCGATCGTGTTCACAAGCGACAATTTCAATATATCGACCGCATTCGCTTCCACCGTAGCGAAGAACGCAAATAGCGCAAATTTCGAGAACTATAATTTTATCACCGACTTGGCGACCTCTGCGATCGTCAAGGCACATCAGTGCATGTTCGACGCCATTGGCAATCAGACCACCGCAAAGCCATTTAGCCTGCAGGACGTCGGAGTGGCCTACGAGTTTTGCGTCTTTCATCGCAAGGCGAGAGCCGAGCTCTCGGACCCCGCCCGCTTCTATCTTTTGCCGTACGATGTTAATCGCGCGCTCACGGACATCGCCTATCAGGCTGGCAAATCGGAAGAAATTGATGTCGCAGGCTACAATGCCGGCAATCCGTGTCTATCAACCCTCTTGAGGGGCGCGCTTGCTGAAGGGAAGAGGGTCCGGCTGATTACAGACGACGACGTCTGCCAACAATTGCCGCCCAAGGATCGGCAATGGTACTACGATCTTGAACAGGCTGGCGCGGAACTCAAATTCATGCAGACGAATGGTGACGTCTTTAGCGCGCTTTCGCACAGATTTCATCACAAGTTCATGGTATTCAAGCAAGGGAGCGCGGCTTCAGTTCTATCTGGCTCCGCCAATTTTACCTGCGCGGCTTTCTCGAAGAACCTCGAAGCATCCTATGTCCTGTCGGACAAAAATATGACCGAAGTCTATGCCGCTGGATTCGATGATTACTGGCATAAGCAGGCGCGTCGAAGGAATGAGGTCCAGCCGTGTCGGTGAAATCTGCATTTGCAGTTGTTACAATGTCACTGGCCGTTCTGGTGCTGCCAGCGGGCGCCCTTGCGCTGCCGCTCAACAATACGGCTGGATGTTCGTTGGAGTTGGTCCAGAACGACGGGATGGAGACTCAGCCGGGTGCTCGTCCCAATGAGATGGTCAGCCGCATTGTCGCCCTCATCGACTTCGCCCGATCGACCTTGGTAGTAGCGGCTCACGAGATCGACCATCCTACGATAATCGAAGCTCTGCAAAAGGCGGCAGCACGCGGTGTTTCGGTCAGGGTCTATACTGACGCAAAGGACGTGCTCCAAAAGGTTCAACAAACCCCCGAGAACGGCGCACTGGGACGGTCTGTGAAACAACGGATCAATCTCGAGCGCCTGATGCGGGGATCCGACGGGATCATTGGGACCCCCGACGATATTTTAATTCAGGCGGAGTCGCCGATCGAGGCGGTGGTACGTGAAACAGGTGCAAGGCTCCGAGCAGGTCTGCCTATCGCTCCGGACGGGCTTGCCAGGGCCTCATACAGGGTCGCTGCGTTTACCCTTGTCGATACGCCTATCATTGCTCCGGGTATAGTTCGCCGGGCAACCTCGACGGGGCAGCTACCGACATTCAGAGCTCCCGCTACGACACGAATGCACCACAAGTTCATCGTTGCAGACGATGAAAGAGGAACGACAGGCTCATTCAATTTCACGGTGTCTGGAGCGGAAGGGTCGCAGTTTGACGCTTTGGCGGGCGCCGAGTTGGGCCATCGCCAGCAGATGATTTTCTTCGACAACCCGCTCATGGCGAAGGGTTACGTCAGGTATTTTGACGCGCTTTGGGGCGGCTCAAGCGGCGCGCCATCCGTTGACGCTGGCTTGACCGAACCCGCTCCGGGCTCGCTAGACTTCGACGTGACGAACTGCGGATTTCCCGTGCGGATCATGTTTCTTCCGAACAGGAACGCTGCCACTTCGCTGATCGACGAGATCAAGAAGTCGTCCACCAGCGTCCAGTTCGAATTTTTTGCATTCGAAGACGAAAAGTTCATTCGCGCAATCTACGAACAGGCCGTCGACAAGAAAATCGAGGTCAGAGGCATCATTGACGAACGATTTTATTCTGCCTTTGCCGACGTTGTCCGGTCGAAGCTTAGTGCGGAGGCGGACGAATTTTTTCTAGGCGCCCTGAGTGGCGAGCCTCGTGTTGAGAAGTCCAGGCTGTTTCGTCTGCTTCACTCTAAGACCATGATCATCGACGGCGCCGGCGGTGCGAACCCGATGGTGATAACCGGCAGCGCAAACTTCTCAATCAACGCATTTGAGCACAATCGGGAGAATATCGTGCTTTTGAAGAGCCTCCCGATCTCAGGCCAGTTCGTTCGTCAGCTGCGACTATTTGCAAATGCAAGCCGGGTGAACCGCGCCGGCTATTGTTCCGCCTTGCAAAGGCCGGATGACCCCGAGCCTCCGAGTGAGAGCACAACGCTGACTGAGGATGACTAGGGCTTCGGTCGCGTCGCTCAAACGGGGCGCAGAGATTGAAGGCGACGGCCTTACTGCGTTCCAGACCGACATAGTGACTGGCGCGGTCAACCGAGCTCAACTCGACCGCGGAGATAAAATGCCGAAAAGGACGGCAGCTTGGGCTGCCGGCCATCTGCCTGGAAGCGCGTCAGGTCAAGGCGGCACTTTCAGCCATGCAGTGAAGACCGATCGGAATGACGCCCGGGGGATCGCGCAGGTGGTGAGGACGGGCTGGTTCAAGGCTGTCCATGTCAAGAGCATTGGCAGCCAGCAGACGCGGACCCTTGCGGCAGCTCGCAAGCATGTCATCCGCAGTGCGGCGCTTGCTTGGCAAGTCGGGCGGCCCGGCGAGGTCCATGGCTTGCCTGCGCCGCCAGCTCGCTACTGGTGTTTTGGCCTATTCTGAAAAAGCTCATCAGTGACTTTCGGCGGATTCGCTGAGCCGCCGCCGGTCGCGGGCGGGCTACCCTGCTTCGCCGGCGCGTCAAGGGCAGCCGCTGCGCCAGCGCTCCCCGGCGGCTTCGCCGTTACGCGAAAGAACTGAGGCTTCGGCGCGGGCGCGAACTCGATCGTAATTGTGTTGCCTCGCTGGCCGACGTTGGTAAGCGTGCGTTGATACATACCGCTCAACGGAAATCCGACCGATTCTCCAGCCGCAGCCTCGATCTTTAGTTGGTTCTGCTCGGTTGAGCTTGCGGAGATATTGAAGACCACAGTCGCCTTCGAGACCCCGAGACCGATCTTCCGCCTCCCTGCATATTCGTCGCGGACCGCATGCAGGCTTCGGGCGACGTCAAACACTGCGTCCTGAAGCGTTATTGTTCGATGATCGGCAACCTCGGCCGGCGTCACGCAGCCGCCGAGCGCGATCAACGCGGGCGCGATCAGCAGTCCCATTTTCATCTGAAAGCCCCCTATTCCCCAAGGGAACTGAAGCAGATCGCGGAGCGCCGTTCAAGCGCTCGAATGGGTAGTCCTTCAAGAGCGCCGCTTGACCGCAATGAGCGCATCTCGTTCTGGCTGTGGCCGTGGCGATGCCCTTGTACTTGCTTGCCCGCAACGATCGACCAGCTCGTTGGCGTTGAAAAGCTACGATGACAGCGGGACAATCAGAGCCGCAGACCGGAAGGAATTTTGAGTGCAGCCATAGGCGAATGACGACACTCGCTTTCCGTAAGCAAAAGGGCAATTCGATCAGAGAGTCTTTTTATCTCCAGGTCCAAAACACCATCAAGCGTTTCAGGGTAAACATATGTTTTGAAGCGCTCGACGTCGTTCTCCAGCTTACCTTTATGAGCAAGTTCCAACATCGCAAAATGGGCGGAAACTTTCGCCAGATACGGCAATACCTGAAGGTCAACCAGACCCGCTTTGTCGCGGATCAGATTTCTTAACTCAGTCCCGTTCTGGACGATGGTCTCAACAATCGTCTTGTCTGCAGCCGAAAGCCTCTCGCGCCAAGCTGGATCCAGCAACGCCACCAAAGTCCGAAAATCGTTGTCGCCGTGTCTGGACTTGAATTCCCCCGCAATAAGCTTGTTCTCGGCAGAAATCTGACGAAAACGGCCGTAAAACTCGTTGAGCTTGGCTTGTAGCTCCTTCATTTCGGTTTCGTTGGCCTTCTGATTGATGGCAGCAGAGGCGTTCCTACGCCCAAGCCAACCACCAATAAGAGCTCCGCCCAAAGCCGTAAGACCCGAGACAAATGGCTGGAGGTATGGCTCCCACCAATCTCTTCGCCCACTCGCCATTTGAAATGGTGCAGCCTGCTCAATACGAATGCTGAGTGGCCGCGGACTAAACAGGGTCGGGTCGGTTGTTTGAAAACGTTGGATCTGCGGATTTTGCACTATTTGCGAGAAACTGACCCCACCCCATAGCAAAGTGATCGAAAGGACGACCAATATAAACCGCATGTCCGCTCCCTAGACTCGCCGAGCTATGCTTCTAATCCAACGATCGTTCCGTTCGCCATGTCGATCTTCGTCCGCCGATTCGTCAATCACGGACAGACCACACCGATCTTGGACTGAACGCCACTCGTTGGGACGAAAATAATTGAAGTACCGCCCGTCCTGTTCCCGCTTCTGGCCTACACCCTGTTTGACAGAACTAAAAAAAAGCCCGCCAGATTTCAGCACTAGCCTTATCTCGGCAAGCGCCGCCAAGAGACCATCATGATCAAGGTGAAGCAGGGACGCCGACGCCCACACGGCATCAAAGGTAGCTGGCGCGAATGGCATTGCCGTCATATCGGCAACGACGACAGGCCTCCCAGAAAATCGGGCCGCCATCCCTGCCAGTTCGGCCGAAACATCCAGACCGATGGCATTGAAGCGCAGGCTCTGAAAGACCTTCAGGTCCCGTCCGCCGCCACACCCGACGTCTAGTATCCCTGCACCGGAACTAAGGAGTCCCGAGAAGCGCTCGATAGCTCTCTTCATGGAACGCCGGGAAGTGACATCGGCGTATTTTGCTGCGTTATGATCGTAATATTGTACAGTTTCTGGATCAGCCATCGGAAGACTCACGAACTTCGCAATGCGCTGGAAAATGCAAGACCGGCGCAACTCCTCCGGATCTGCGTCCGGATGATCGATACCAAGTCATGCCTGTTGAGCTGAGAGAGCTGCGCCTCAATGATTGTGTCATATGCTTCGCCGGTGAGAGCGGCCGATCTTTTCGACGCATGACCGCCGCGATAGCTTCGGCGATTGTGAGCCATTTTCGGGTTATTGGTTTCGCGCCCTTTGCAACGGAATCCATTCGGCGCTTCATTCGACATCAGAAACGTAGGTCATCGATCCGGCTCGCAAGATCGGACCATGGAATATTGTCGCTATGGTGCGACCACGAGATGCGGACAGTTCCCGAAACGAGGTCAGCGTCCAGGCCCATGGCGACGAGCACGTGGCTTGGCGTGTAGCTTGCGGATGTGCAGGCTGATCCATTCGATATCGCGACCAACTCCTTGGCCGCGACCATAGCGGCCTCGGCATCGACCCCCCGAACCGCGATGCTCAGTATATGGGGCAATACGCCGCGCTCCGGATTTCCGTGGATGACGGGATCGAGGACCTCAAGAGCCTCGATCGCCTGCCTACGGATGGCTTCACACGCTTTCCGCCGGATGAGGCGTTCTTGCTGCGCGAGCTGCGCGGCGAGCCCGAATCCGGCGATCAATGGCACAGGCAACGTTCCCGGGCGCAGTCCTCGTTCCTGCCCGCCGCCGAACATCAAGGGCTGAAGCGGCGGCCGTTTGCCGTCTCTCCGACGTGCAATCAGTGCTCCAACCCCTTTGGGCGCATAAGTTTTATGCCCTGAGAGCGCGAGGAGGTCGATGCGCGGATGGGAAAGTTCTTCGTTCAGGCGCCCAAAGGTCTGCGCAGCGTCGACATGAAATAAAGGGCCGTCGGGAGACAGCCGCTCCGCGATCTCAGTGACGGGCTGAATTGCGCCGGTTTCATTGTTCGCGTGCATAACAGACACGAGCAGCGTGTCGGGGCGGATCGCCGCGATCACCTCGTCTGCAGCCACGTAACCATCGCGATCTGGCGCAAGGAGGGTGATCTCGAAACCTTGGGTTGCGAGATGCTCAAGCGGCTCAAGAACGGCTTTGTGTTCGATAGCGGTAGAGACAATGTGCCGCCTGGCGGTGGCACGACCGTGCGCGACCGCACCCAGGATCGCGATGTTATCCGCCTCGGTCGCACCGCTAGTGAAAATGACGTCCGAAATCTCCGCGCGAATCACACGAGCGATTTGCGCGCGAGCCATGTTCACCATCGCTAGGGCATCGGTGCCAAAGCTGTGGGTTCGGCTGCCGGCGTTGCCGAATTCCTGCGTCATCAGCCGCAGCACGAGCTCTGCGACCCGCGGATCCGTCGGTGTCGTGGCTGCCATATCGAGATAAATGCTCATGATGTATGTTTCGTCTCACACATACTTTGTTTGTCCAGTTGACCTGTTCGTCTCCGTTTTATAGCATGCTTCAGTGTTTGAAAATGCGTTTTGGTTGGGTTCACGATGAAGGCGGTTCTAGAATTTCCTGCTGTGCGCGGCATCCAGGCAGGGCGCGAGTATTACGTCTCGATGTGCCCGCTGGGGCTGGTGCCCAAGATTTTCGTATTCAACGAAACCGGCATGACGGCGGAACAGAGGGCGCAGCGCCAGCTGAACCGCGGACGCATTCCAGAAATCGCCCGTTATCTTGTTGATAACAAAGAGAGCTATGTGCTCTCGGCGATTACCGCCTCGATCGATGGAGAGGCGAGCTTTACCGCGCTTTCTGATTCCGCCGAAGATCAGATGGGCGTGCTCCGCGTGCCTATGGCATCGCGGATTGTGATAAATGACGGACAACACAGACGCGCCGCGATCGAGTCTGCGATAGACGAGGCGCCGGCTCTTGCAGACGAAACGATTGCGGTCGTTCTCTTCCATGATCGCGGACTTGAGCGCTGTCAGCAGATGTTTGCCGATCTGAATCGCTATGCGGTCCGCCCGTCGCGCTCACTGAGCGTGTTGTACGACCACCGTGACGATCAAGCCCTGCTCGCCAAACTTGTCCTAGGCAAGTTGCCGGAGCTGGCGGAACTCGTCGAGATGGAACGCTCGAGCCTCTCGCCACGGTCAAAACCGCTTTTCACACTGAGCGCCATTTACACTGCAACCGCAGCGTTGCTGACCGACATCGATGTTGAAGGGTCCGAAGCGCGCGCCGCAGTTGCGGCCGACTTCTGGGGGCGTATCGCCGCGCAGATGCCGCAATGGGAAGAGGTGCGGCAAGGGAAGCTCACGTCCGGCGCGGTGCGCGACAGCTTTATTCATTCGCACGGCGTGGTCTTGCATGCTCTCGGACGAGTGGGGAACGCGCTCCTGAAGAGCAAGCCCAAGGGTAAAGCGTCCGATCCGCTGCCCCGTTTGCAATCACTCGACTGGCGCCGTGGGGCGGCGGTCTGGGATGGGCGCGCCGTCGTGGCTGGGCGCATGTCGAAGACCCATCAGAGCGTTACCCTCACCGGCAACGTCATCAAGGGTCATTTGGGAATAGCGCTCTCGGCCGACGAGCAGGCGCTCGAAGATGCGTTCGGAAGGGAAGCCCATGCAGCTTGAGACCATCCCCAGCCCGTCCAAGCCCTCTGCCTTCAGTGCCATTGGCTTCAGGAAAACCATCGCCGGTCTGCTGAGCGAGATCGCGGATCTGTATCAAGCCGATCCAACACCTTGGGTGGTCGGGTACAGCGGCGGCAAGGATTCGACGGCGACGCTACAGCTGATTTGGATGGCGCTATCCCGCTTGGAGCCCACGGTTCGCCTGAAACCGGTCTACGTCATCAGCACGGACACAATGGTGGAAAATCCAATCGTCGCCGCGTGGGTCGGGCGGTCGCTCGAACGGATGGGCGAGGCAGCGGCGGTGAGCGGCTTGCCCCTCACCAGCCATAAGCTCACGCCCGATCCCACCGAATCCTTCTGGACAACCCTGATCGGCCGCGGCTATCCGGCGCCGCGAGCGAAATTCCGCTGGTGCACCGATCGGCTCAAGATCAACCCCTCGAACCGATTCATCTCTCGGGTTGTGAAGGCGAGCGGCGAAGCAATCGTCGTCCTCGGTACCCGAAAGGCCGAGAGCCAGGCACGAGCCAAGGCGATGGAGCGGTTTGAGGGCAAGCGGGTCCGCGAGAAACTCAGCCCGAACGGCAAGTTGCCCAACTCCTACGTCTACTCGCCGATCGAAGATTGGTCGAACGACGATGTATGGACCTTCCTCATGCAGGTCCGAAACCCTTGGGGGTTTGACAACAAAGATCTGCTGACGATGTACCAGGGCGCATCCGCCGATGGCGAGTGCCCGCTGGTGATCGACGCCTCAACGCCGAGCTGCGGTGATAGCCGCTTCGGATGCTGGGTATGCACCATGGTCGAGCGCGACAAGTCGATGACGGCCATGATTCAAAATGACGTGGAGAAGGAGTGGATGCTCCCTCTCCTCGATCTGCGCAACGAGCTTGATGTCCGCAACGACGAGACCGGCAAGCGCGATGATCGTCACCTTCGCGATTTTAGAAAGATGAATGGTTCGTTG
>JAESFK010000514.1_pt1 | contig 18672 bp, 15 predicted proteins | sample 9269391 | NCBI WGS metagenome assembly JAESFK01 (sample SAMN14506231, study PRJNA617097) | algae metagenome | isolation source: Drouetiella hepatica UHER 2000/2452 and co-occurring heterotrophs from... | place: Slovakia: Slovak Paradise National Park, Hrabusice, Kosice Region | collected 2000-01-01
GCCTGAACTTCTGGCTGGCTACTGGACCATTGCCGGCGACCGCGAGCCGATGGGCCCGACGGAAGTCAGCGAGTACTCGCTGCGCGAGCGAGTCGAGGCCGCCGCCGCTGCCGGCTACACCGGCATCGGGCTCGTCATCCAGGACATTGCCGCGAACAAGGCCTTGATGGGCCTGGAGGGCATGAAGCGGCTCTTCGACGACAATGGCATCAGGCATGTCGAAGTGGAATTTCTCGGCGACTGGTTCGAAACGGGCCAGAAGCGCCGCGATTCCGACCGCATCCGTCATGAGTTGACGGAAGCCGCCGCCGAGCTCGGCGCGCGCGACATCAAGGGCTCCGGCCAGATGTATGGCGAGACGATCGACGTCGAACTCTACGCCAGGGAGTTCGCCCAGTGGTGCGACGAGGCAAAGGCGGTGGGCGCGGACGTGGCGATCGAGGTCCTGCCCTTCACCAACATCAGCGAACTGAAGACGGCGAAGAAGCTCCTCGACCTCGCGGACCGTCCGAACGGCGGGCTGTGCATCGACATCTGGCACATGGCGCGGGGAAACGTTCCCTACAGCGAGGTAGCCGAATTCCCGCTGAAGTACATCAAGTCGGTGGAACTGAACGACGCCATGCCCGAGGTGAAGGAGTCCATGTGGCTCGACACCATCCGCGAGCGGGTCTACCCCGGCGAAGGGTCGTTCGACGTGCCCGCCTTCATCCGCGCGATCAAGGCGACCGGCTGGGACGATTTCTGGTCCGTCGAGATCCTCAGCAAGAAATACCGGGTCACGCCGCTGAAGGAGCAGGCAAAGCGCTCCTTCGACACGACGATGGAAATGTTCGAGAAGGCCGGCTGAGTCCGGCGACCGGGGAGGAACCGACATGAAGACCAATCTCGGCGGCAAGACCGTCGTCATCACCGGCGCGGCCAGCGGCATCGGCCGTTCGATCGCGCTCGCCTTCGCCGAGGAAGGTGCCAACGTCGCGATCGTCGACATCGACCAGGCCGGCTCCGAGTCGCTCGCCGGCGAGATCGAGGCGAAGGGCGTCAAGGTCAGCGTCGGCCTCGGCGACCTCAGCACCGGCGAGGGTGTCACCAAGGCGATGGAGGCGGCGCAGAAGCCCTTCGACGGGAAGCTCGACGTGCTCGTCAACAATGTCGGCTCCGGCGCGGTGCGCAGCTTTGACGACCTCGACGACGACGCGTGGGAGAAGACGCTTCAGCTCAATTTCATGAGCTATGTGCGCGCCACCCGCATCGCCCTGCCGGTGCTGCGCCGCGATGGCGGCGTGATCATCAACAACGCCTCGGATCTTGCCCGCCAGCCGGAGCCGGTTCCGGTCGACTACGGCGTATCGAAGTCAGCGGTGCTTGCACTGACCAAGAGCCTGGCGCGCGCCGAGGCCCCGAAGATCCGAGTGAATGCCGTGGCGCCCGGCCCGATCTGGACGCCGTTCTGGTCCAAGCCCGGCGGCTTTGCCGAAACCATGGGCAAGTTCCACAAGCGCCCGCCGAAGGAGGCGGTCGAATACGAGATGAGCCTGCGCCAGCTGCCGCTGGGCCGTCTCGGCGAACCCGAGGAAGTGGCGAACGTCGTCGTGTTCCTGGCCTCCGATCTCGCATCCTTCGTCACCTCGGCCGTGTGGGGCGTCGACGGCGGCTCTATCCGCAGCATCATCTGAACAGTTCACGGCAGCTCCCTGCCGACCACCTGCCGCCCCGCCCCGCGGGGCGGCTTTTTTCGTTGGAGATACGCTTCGGCACCGTCGACGCGCCGGTGCGATCGGGCGAGGGCGCTCAGGGCGTTCATTCTCATTCTGAGCATCTTGTGCGTTGAACGGGACGGGCTTGCCGCCAACACTCACCGCAACCGGCCTGGGAGAAGTTTGGCCGGCAAGGGAGGTTATCATGATAGACTCGTCGCGGGTGAAAACCCGTCGCGCCGCACTGGCTGCGGCATTTTCCGGCGCCGCGGTGGCGCTCGTCCTTTCCGCCATGCCGGCGTCGGCCCAGCAGAAGCTCGGCTACTCCGCTCCGTTCCTGACCGATCCATTCCAGGCCATCATGGCCAACCAGACGCTGAAGGCGGTCGAGGAAGTCGGCCTCGAGACACTGCCGCCGACCAACGCCAACGGCGACGCCGCCAAGCAGTCCACGGACGTGCGCAACCTCATCTCGGCCGGCGCCAACGTGCTGATCATCAACCCGACGGACAGCCAGGCCATTGCGCCGGTGCTGGACTTCGCCGCCGAGAAGGGCGTTCCGGCGGTGCTCATCGACATCGCGCCGGCCAAGGGCAAGGTGGCGATGATCGTGCGCGCCGACAACAAGGCCATCGGCGCGCAGGCCTGCGAGGCCGTCGGCGCGGCGGTCGGTGGCGAGGGCAAGGTGCTGTCGCTGATGGGCGACCAGGCCACCACCAACGGGCGCGACCGCACCACCGGCTTCAACGACTGCATGAAGGAGAAATTCCCGAACGTGCAGATCATCGAGCAGCCGACCAACTGGAAGGCCGACCGCGCGGCCTCCGCCGCCCAGACCGTCGTGACCACGACGCCGGACCTCAAGGCGATCTACATGCAGAGCGACTCCGTCATGCTGGCGGGCGTGCTGAACGTGCTGAAGAGCGCCGGCAAGCTCACCAAGGTCGGTGAGCCGAACCACATCTTCCTGGCGACGGTGGACGGCACCCCCTACGCACTCGAGCAGATCCGCGCGGACCTGCTGGACGTTGCCGTGGCTCAGCCGCTGGACCTCTACGCCAAGTACGGCGCCTACTACGCCAAGGCGGCGCTGGAGGGGAAAACCTTCCAGGCCGGGCCGACCGACCACAACAGCGAGATCGTGCCGGCGGGCGACAATCTGATGGACTACCTCCCGGCCACCGTGGTGACCAAGGAAAACGTCGACGATCCCGCGCTGTGGGGCAACCAGGCGCAGAACTGATCGACCGGCCGGGGCGCTCGCGCCCCGGCCTTTTCATGAAATCCCAGCAGGAGTGACCATGGCCGCCGTCGAGGTCGCAGCCGTGCGCGATCAACCGGTCGGCTTCGCCGCCGAGGCGCGTGGCATCGTCAAGCGTTTCGGCCCGGTCGAGGTGCTGCACGATGTCGGCATCGAGGTCCCGGTCGGCGACGCTCGTGCGCTCGTCGGCCGCAACGGCGCGGGCAAGTCTACGCTGGTGGGCCTGCTCACCGGTATCTATGGGGCGAACGCCGGCGAGATCAGGCTGGCGGGACAGCCCGCGCCGTCCCTCGGTGATCGCCAGGCCTGGCGCGAACGCGTCGCCTGCGTCTACCAGCGCTGGATGGTCATCCCGCATCTGACCGTCGGCGAAAACCTCTTTCTGAACAACCAGCCGCGCGGCGCCTTTGGCATGGTCGACTGGCGCCGGCTGCGCGACGAGTCGATGGCGGCCCTCAGGGAGTGGGACCTCGACGTCTCGCCGGACCTCGACGCCTGGCGCCTGACGGTCGAACAGCGCCAGATCGTGGAGATCGCGCGCGCGCTCCTGCAGGGAAGCCGCTTCATCATCCTCGACGAGCCGACCGCGGAACTGGAGCGCAAGGAGGTCAACCGCCTCTTCGACCGCATCCGCTCCCTCCAGGACAGCGGGGTGACGTTCCTCTACATCTCGCACCATCTCGAGGAGATCTACGAGATCTGCCGCACGGTGACAGTGATGCGCGACGGGCGGGTCGTCGCGAACGCGCAACTGGACGAATTTCCCAAGGATCGGCTGGTCGCCGCCATGGTCGGCGATGCCGCGATGGTCAAGCGGGAGAACAGGGCGGCGGTTCTGGACGACCGCGCCGTGCCGGGTCTCGAACTGAAGGCCCTGTCCCTGGCGGGTGCCTTCGAGGCCGTCGATCTGAAGGTTGCGCCAGGCGAGTGCGTCGGCCTTGCCGGCCTCGCGGGATCGGGCAAGGACATGATCGCGGATGCGGTTGCGGGTCTTCTGAGGCCGGACGCCGGCACGATCGCGATCCACGGCCAGGTCGCCCCGGCGGGCGACGTGGAGGGGATGCGGGCGGCGGGCGTCGGCTATGTGGCGCGCGACCGGCACGTGCGCGGGTTGTTCCCGCTGCTGTCAGTCGGCGACAACCTCACGACCACCATCATGGACCGCTTCGGCAGTGGCGGCTTCGTGTCTCCCGCGCGCCAGGCGGAGACGGTCCGGCGCCAGATCGCGACGATGGGGATCGTCGCCTCCTCGGGCGAGCAGCCGATCCGCGAACTCAGCGGCGGCAACCAGCAGAAGGCGATGGTCGGCCGCGCGCTGGCTTCGGACCCAAGGGTGCTGGTTCTGGCGGCCCCCACCCAGGGCGTGGACATCGCCTCCAAGGACGCACTGTACGACATCATCGACCAGGCCAAGCAACGGGGCATGGCAGTTCTCGTCGTCTCCGACGACATCGACGAACTGACCATCTGCGACCGCGTGGAAGTGATCTTCCGCGGCCGCATCACCCGCTCCTTCCCACCTGGCTGGAAGGATCACGACATGGTCGCGGCAATCGAGGGACTCTACTGAGATGGCGAGCACCGCACCCCAGAACGTCTCCGCCCCGGCGGCCGGTCCCAACCTGTTCCAGCGGATGAAACTGCGGGACCTGGTGCTGATCCCGGTGATCTTCCTCGTGCTGATCATCGGCAGTTTCGTCTCGTCCTCCTTCCTGCTGCCGGAAAACCTCCTGAACGTGCTCCAGCAGTCGTCCGAACTGTCGATCCTGGTGATCGCCCAGTCGCTGATCCTCATCTGCGGAAAGTTCGACCTGTCGCTGGAGTCGACCGTCGGCATCGCCCCGATGTTCGCCGCCTGGCTGATGATTTCCGACACCTATATCGGCGGGTCGGGCATCGGCATCAGCGGCCTCGCCGGCATTGCCGTGCTGTTCGCGGTCGGGCTGATCGTGGGCACGATCAACGGCCTGCTGGTGGTGAAGCTCAAGCTCAACGCCTTCATCACCACCCTGGCCATGCTGATCCTGCTGCGCGGCATGACGCTCGGCATCACCAACGGCCAGACCCTCTTCGACCTGCCGGAGGAATTCCTTTATCTCGGCACGGCGAAATGGTTCGGCATCCCGTGCTCGATCTGGATCGCCGGGGTGTTGTTCCTCGTGTTCGGCCTGCTGATGCGCTATCACCGGGTCGGCCGTGCCATCTACGCGATCGGCGGCAATCCCGAGGCCGCGCGCGTGGCAGGCATTCCCGTCGAACGCATCACCATCGGCGTCTTCATCGTCGGCAGCCTGCTCGCCGCGCTCGCCGGCCTGCTGCTCACCGGCCGCATCGCCTCGGTCATGTCCGGCCAGGGCCAGAACATGATCTTCTACGTCTTCGCCGCGGCCGTCATCGGCGGCATCAGCCTGAATGGCGGGCAGGGCCGAATGATCGGCGCGCTGACCGGCGTGCTGCTGCTCGGCCTGCTGCAGAACGTGCTGACGCTGTCGGGCATCGCCGCCTTCTGGATCGACGCCTGCTACGGCGCGATCATCCTGCTGGCGCTGATCGTCACCCGGCTTTCCGGGGATGCGCCGAGGGAATGATCGGCCGGCAGTCAATGCACCTGCATCGTGGAACCTGTCGACAGGTTCCACGACCCAACATTGTGAGGATCGGATGTCCCAGAAACCCACCTTTGCACTGACGCTTCCCTCCACCGTGGTCGTCACGGGCGCCGCATCCGGCCTCGGCTACGAACTCTGTCGGCTGCTGCTCGAAGCCGGCGTGGAGACCATCGGCGTCGACCGCGCCCCGGCGCTGGACGACCTGCGCAAGGACAACCGCTACGCGCACATCACCGGCAGCGTTTCCGACGAGGCGACCTGGTCGGAGGTCAACGCGCTGCTCGACAAGTCCGGAACGACGTCCGTCGGTCTCGTCACCGCCGCGGCGATCCTCGACACGGTCGGCTCCATCCTGGAGACCAGCAAGGAGATGCTGGTGCGCACGCTCGACGTCAACGTCGTCGGCACCGCCATGGCGATGCAGGCGCTGCTGCCGCGCATGATCGCCAATGGCGGCGGCCAGATCGTCGCCATCGGGTCGGTATCCGGCTCCTTCGGCGAACAGCAACTCGCGGCCTATACCGCGTCGAAGGCCGCAGTCCGCGGTCTCGCCCGCACCATCGCGATGGACCATGCCCGCCAGGGCATCCGCGTCAACGTGCTGTCGCCCGGCCCGATGATGGCCGGCCTGTTCAAGCGCCACATGGAATCGGCCGCCGACAGCAAGAAGTTCGAGGCCACCCGCGCCAACCGCCAGCCCGGCGGCAAGATCCTCGATCCGCGCCACGTGGCGCAGGCGGCGATGTTCCTGCTCGCGGAGGAATCCGGCGCCTTCATCGGCGAGGACCTGATCGCCGACGGCGGCCTCAGCACCAGCTTCGACTTCCGCACCGGAACGGAGGGGGCGTCGATCTGAGGGTGCACAGCAGGCGCCGCACACCCGGCCGCCCGATCTGCTGAGATCCACGGAGGGCGACAGCGTCGCTTGCGCGGCCCTCTCGCCGTATTGTTCACATGCACGCGCCCTCGTGCTAGCGTTGGAAGATGACCAAGCTTCAGCAAATCGAACAGTCGATCGAGGCGCTTTCCGACGCCGAAATCAAGGAACTCGCGACGTGGTTCGAGGAACTGCGCTGGCAGCGTTGGGACCGTCAGCTCGAGGCGGACGTTGCCGCGGGAAAGTTGGACAAACTTGCCGAAGAAGCGTGGGCTGAACACCGTGCCGGCAAGTCCCGGCCTTTGTGAAGCACTATGCCAGCCCCGCATTCTGGGCGGCCTACGATGCCCTTCCGGCACGCGTCAGGCGCACTGCCGACAAGAACTTCATTCTGCTGCGGTCCGACCCACATCACCCGTCACTCCATTTCAAGCCAGTAGGGCGATACTGGTCCGCGAGGGTCGGATATGATTGTCGGGCGGTCGCATCACGACGAGGCGATGAGGTTCTGTGGTTCTGGATCGGCACCCACGCCGAATATGACCGGCTGCTGGACTAACTGTCCTTGATGGTGGTCTTTGGATGCTTCGCAGCGAAGCCTTTGGTCACTTCCCCGCCCCAGCCAGCTCCGCCATCTCCTTCACCAGCACGAAGAAATCGCGCTCGCCCTGGCCGTGCAGGAACGCGGCCTCGTATTGCTGGCGCACCTGCGAAGCAAGCGGCAGCGGCGCATGGGTCGCGCGGCCGACGTCCAGCGCGAGGTCGAGGTCCTTCATCATCTGCGACACCTCGAAGGCAGGGTCGTATTTCCCCTCGAGGATCATCGCCCGCTTGTACTCGAGCAGCGGCGTGGCGACCGCGCTCTTGGAATAGACCTCGATGGCGTCGGCGGTCGAGATGCCGCCCTTGGCCGTGAAGGCGAGTGCCTCCGCCATCAGGGAGGAAATGGCGGCCAGCGTCGAGTTGACGGCGAGCTTCATGGTGCGGGCCTGCTCGCCTTCTCCGAGCCAGAAGCGGTTCTTCGTGAATGTCTCGAACAGCGGGCAAAGGCGCTCGAACTCCTCGCGCGGACCCGAAACCATCGTCGTCAGCGCACCGGCGGCAGCCGTTGCCGTAGAGCCGGAGACCGGCGCGCGCAGATAGGTCACACCCTTGCCGTCGAGCCGCCGCGCAACCTCGACTGATGCTTCCGGCGAAACGGTGCTCGTGTCGATGTAGGCCTGTCCCGCCTTGAGGTGTCCCGCCAGGGCGCCGTCGGCGGTAATGGCGTCACGAAGGGCCAGGTCGTCCGAGATGGCGGAGATGACGACGTCCGAAGCCGCGGCGAGATCCGCCATCGATCGCGCCACCGCATAGCCGGCAGCGGTTGCTTTCCCGGCGCTGGCCTCGTTGCGCGCGAAGGCGGTGATCGTGTGGCCACCCGCCGCGACACGGCCGGCCATTGGCATGCCCATCTTTCCGAGCCCGATCCATCCGATCTTCATATGCTTCTCCTGAAATGGTGCGCCGGCTAATGATGTGGCAGCCAACAGATATGAATCCGGCTACCGAACCCTGCCGGCCGTCAGGTGCCGTAGGACGTCGGCGGAAAGCGAGCCGCTGGACGCCGCTCAGCCGGCCAGCCGCCTTGTCGCCTCTTCCACCAGCTTTGCCCGCTCGCGGGCCTTGAAGGTGCGCTGACCGACGCGATCCAGCAGTTCCACGATCTCCCGCAGTTCCCTGCCGGTGATCCCCTGCGTGATGAACACGATCCGCGTGCGGTGATCCTTGTCGGGCCAGCGCTCCAGCCAGGTCATGGTGTGCAGCAGGTGCTGCGCGCCCTGGATCACGGCGGGCTTGCCCGGTTCGCCGGCGATGTTCACCAGCCCCTTCACGCGCAACAGTCCGGAACCGAGATTCTGGGTGATGCCGTCGAGCAGGAAGCTCAGCTCCTCGCGCGACAGCGGCATCTCGCGCAGGAGGACGAAGCTCTCCACACCCTTGCCGCGCAGGTGATAGTGGGCATCGTGGCCGTGATGATCATGATCATGATCATGGCCGTGGTGACCGTGGTTGTCCGCCGGCCCCATATGGGCGGCCAGCTTCAGCCAGGAACGCGGATCGGCGGTGGGATCGGCCGCGTCGAATCCAGGGGCGGTCAGCAACGCGGCAACCACCTTCGGCGACAGGTCGATGGGCAGGATTTCGGCTGTCGGGTTGAGGTCGGCGATATCGGCGCGAACCTCCGCCTCGGTATTCGGATCGGTGGCGAGTTCCAGCTTGGTGAGCAGTACCTTGTCGGCCAGAGCCACCTGCCGCAATGCCTCGTCGTGGCGCTCCGCCGTGCCCTTCCAGTTCACGACGTCCACCAGCGTGATCACCGTTGCGACACGATAGAGACCATCGAGGGTGGGCTCGGACAGGAATGCCTGCAGGATCGGACCGGGCTCGGCGAGGCCAGAGCTCTCGATGACCACGTGGTTGAACTCAGGGATGCGGCCGGCCATGCGGTCGTGGTAGAGGCCGTTCAGCGTGCCAACCAGATCGCTGCGCACCGTGCAGCACAGGCAGCCGTTCTCCAGCACCATCACCTGGTCGCTGGATGAGGTCACGAGCTGGTGGTCCAGCCCGATCTCGCCGAACTCGTTGACGACCACGACGGTCTTCGACATGTCCGGCGCCCGCAGCGCCGCGTTGATCATCGTGGTCTTGCCGCTGCCAAGGAACCCGGTGACGAGCGTCACGGGGATCCGCGCATTCGCGCGGGTGGCAGTCTTCGTTTTTTCAGCCGGCATTTTTTCGGCTCCCGTTCCTCAACCGTTTCCGGTGGGTGCCGGTCTCTCGGGCCGGGCGCCCGGTCACATAATCGAGACGGAACGGCGGATCAACCGCCGGCCGCTCCGTTCCCGATGGCGGTCAGAACACCTCGCAGCCGGGAAGTCCACAGGAGATCAGCCGGTCCGACGGGAAGTTGGTGATGATCTCGCACCCGTCCTTGGTGACGACCACCTCTTCCTCGATGCGCGCGGCACCCGTGCCGTCCTCCGCACCCTTCCAGGTTTCGAGGGCGAACACCATGCCCTCGCGCAGCGGCGTGTTCTGGCCGCGGAAGCGCTTCGAAAAGATCGGCCGCTCCCACAGAGACAGGCCGACGCCATGTCCGTACTGCAGCAGGAAAGCCTCGGCCTCGTCGCGATAGCCGAATTCCTGCGCGTCGGGCCACACCTGCGCGACCTCGTCGGGCGTGACGCCAGGGCGGATCATGTCGATCGAGGCGCTGATCCATTTCGAGGCCGTCTCGTAGGCGTCGATCTGCGCGTTGTTGGGCTCGCCGCAGATGAAGGTTCGGTAGTAGCAGGTGCGATAGCCGTTGTAGCTGTGCATGATGTCGAGGAAGATCATGTCTCCCGGCTGGATCATCCGGTCCGAGAAGGTGTGGGAGTGGGGCCGGCCGCGCTGGCCGGAGACGGAATTCACGCATTCGACGCGCTCCGAGCCCATGCGGAACAGCCGGTCGTTGGCGATCGCGACCAGTTCGTTCTCCTTGGTGCCGGGGCGGATGGCGCGGGCGATGTCGACATAGGTGGCGTCGACCATGGCCGCAGCCATCTTGAGCAGTTCGATCTCGTCGGCGGTCTTGATCTCGCGCGCGTCGAGCAGCGCCTGCTGGCCGTCGACCACCTCGATGCCCTCGGCCTCCAGCGCCCGGATCATGCCGAGTTCCATGATGTCGATGCCGAGGGGCTCGTTGGCGATGCCGTAGTGTGTGAGCGCCTTCTTGATCTGCCGGGCGAAGTCGCGCGCCACGTTCATGTGCGGCGGAATGGCGCCCTGCATGGTGGTCAGCGGTGCGGCCACGTTCTCGGCGATCCATGGCGAGGAGATGCGCTTGGCCGGAGGGGCCGGGTCCCAGAGGTAGGGCGATCCCTCGGCCGGGCACAGCGCGTAGCGCATGAACTTGTCGCGCGCCCACTCGCCGATATGGGTCGCGGTGACGTAGCGGATATTGTCGAAGTTGAAGCACAGCACGGCGCCGAGGCCGGCATGCTTGATGGCACGCTGGGCGCGGCCGAGACGGTCCTTCGAGAGCCGGCTGTAGTCGACGCCCTGCTCCCAGTCCTTGGCCATCTGGCCCCACGAGGCCGTAGAAAAGGGGCTGTTGTATTTCATGTTGCTCGGCTCCTCCGCCGCAATTTACGCACTTGCCGGGTCAGGCGAATTCTGCTGCCCAGTCCCGGTCCTCGATGATCGATTTCAGCCGCGACAGGAAGGCGGCGGAATAGCCGCCGTCGAAGGCGCGATGATCGAAACTCTGTCCGACCATTCCCATCAGCCGGGGCGCGACGAACGAGCCTTGTGGCGTCTCCACTACGGCAGGCCGCATGCGGATCGCGTCGGTCGACAGGATGGCCACCTGCGGCGCGTTGATGATCGGCGCGGTGAATGTGGTGCCGAACGCACCGTTGTTGGTGATCGAATAGGTGCCGCCGGAGAAGTCGTCGCCGGTCAGCTTGCCGTTGCGCGCCTTGTCGATCTGCCGGCCGAGCGCCTTTGCCAGTCCGACCAGAGTCAGGTCGTCGGCATTGCGCACCACCGGCACGACGAGGCCGTTGTGCTGCAGGTCGACCGCGATGCCGAGGTTGACCTCGGAGGCGAGCGACAGCGAATCGCCCGCGAAGTGGGCGTTGATCTGCGGAAATGCCTTGAGAGCGAGACAGGTCGCCCGGGCGATGAAGGGCAGGTAGGTCAGCGAGAAGCCGGTCTCGGCCTTGAACGCTGCCTTGCGCTTGCCGCGCACGGTCTCCACGTCAGTGAAATCCACCTCGATCGCCTGGAAGACGTGCGGAATGGTCTGCCAGTTCTGCTGCAGCCGTTCGCCGGTGCGCTTGCGGATCGTGTTGAGCTGGAAGACGCTGCCGGGCAGCGACGCAGGCGTGGGCGAAGCCGCGCGGGGTTGGGCAGAAGCGGGCGGGGCGCTGACTGGTGCAGGCTTCGGCGCGGCCAGCGCCGCCTGGACGTCGCTTTCCGAGATTTTCGAGCGTCCCGCCGCCGAGACGGTCTGCGCGATCGCCGCGGCGTCCAGCCCGTTCTGGGCGATCAGCCGGCGGGCGAGTGGCGTGATGCGCAGGCCAAGCGGGCCCTCGGCCTTGCCGTAGGACTCGATCGGCGTGGAGACCTCCTCGAAGGGCGAGCGTGCCGCGGCCGGCTTGCGCTCTGCTGCTGCGGGGGCAGGTTTGGCCGGCTCAGCCGCCGGTGCCGCAGCAGGCTGCGCAGCCGCCGCCGGCTTGGCAGCCGTGCCGTCGCCGCCGATCACCGCCACGACCGCTCCGACCTTGGCCACCTCTCCCGCGGGAACGCGGATCTCGCTCAGTTTGCCGGCGACGGTCGACTGGACTTCCATCGTGACCTTGTCGGTCTCGATCTCGAAGAGATTGTCGCCCTCCTGGATCTCGTCGCCTTCCGATTTGAACCAGGTCAGGATCTTGCCTTCGGCGACGGTCTCGCCGAACTGCGGCATGATGATGTCGGAACTCATGACCGCGAACCGTTCATGACACGCGACACCCGCTCGACGATGCGCGCCGCGTTCGGCAGCGCCAGATCCTCGAGATGGTCGGCTGCGGGCAGTGGAATGTGCGGCGTGGTGATGCGCACGATCGGTCCATCGAGATCCCAGAAAGCCTCGTCGGCCACGATGGACGCGATTTCCGCGCCCCAGCCGCACAGGCGCGGGTTCTCCTCGACCGTGAACAGCCGGCCGGTCTTGGCAACGGAGTTCAGGATCGTGTTGGTGTCGAGCGGCACCAGCGACCGCACGTCGATGACTTCGCAATCGATCCCGTGCTCGGCGGCCAGCGTCTCGGCCGCCTGCAGGGCGCGCGGCACCATCAGCGCCAGCGCCACGATCGTCGCGTCCTTGCCGGGACGCAGGATCTTCGCGGTGCCCAGCGTGTCCAGGATCTCGCCGTCGGGAACTTCGCCCTTCACGGCGTAGAGCGACTTGTGCTCGTGGAAGATCACCGGGTCGTCGTCGCGGATCGCAGCCGCCATCAGCCCGATCACGTCGACCGGCGACGACGGGGCCACGACCTTGAGGCCGGGGATCATCATCGTCCAGTTTTCGATGGACTGCGAATGCTGGGCGCCAAATCGTGCGCCCCCGCCATTGGCGGTGCGCACCACCAGCGGGCAGCCGAGCTGGCCGTTGGTCATGTAGCGCAGCTTCGGGAATTCGTTGGCGAAGAAGTCGAAGCAGACGGCGGCGAAGTCGGCGAACATGATGTCGGCGATGGGGCGAAGACCCGTCATCGCCGCGCCCATGGCGGCGCCCATGAACGCCTGCTCGGAGATCGGCGTGTCGCGCACGCGCTTCTCGCCGAATTCCTCGTAGAGCCCGACGGTCGCCTTGAAGACACCCCCGGCCTTGGCGACGTCCTCGCCGAGAAGGACGACGCGTTCGTCACGCCGCATTTCCTGCGCGATGGCACGCGCCACCGCGTCGCGATAGGTCAGTTCCGCCATGCCCAGCCTCCATCGGCATAAACGTCGGTGGTGAGCAGTTCCAACGGGGCGGGCGGAGAGGCCTTGCAGGCTTCCGTCGCCTCGTCGACCACGCGCTTGCTCTCGGCCTCGATCGCCGCGATCTCGTCTTCCTTGACGCCGAATTCGATCAGACGCTTGCGATACATCTTGATCGGGTCCTTCTCCAGCCACTTCTCCAGTTCGCCCGGCGGCCGGTATTTGGCCGGGTCGGCGCGCGAATGGCCGGAATGGCGGTAGGTCAGGCACTCGATCAGCGACGGCCCGTCGCCGCGGCGCGCCTTGTCCAGTGCGGCCTGGGCGGTGCGATAGACCACGTCGGCGTCGTTGCCGTCGATCAGGATGCGCTCCAGCCCGTAGGCGGATGCGCGATCGGCGGCGGGATGCTCGACGGCGGTCACGTCGCCGATCGGCGTGTATTCCATGTACAAATTGTTCTCGCAGACGAAGACGACCGGGAGCTTCCAGACCACGGCGAAGTTCAGGGCCTCGTGGAAAGCGCCGATATTGGTGGTTCCGTCGCCGAAGAAGCAGACCGAGACATCCTTGTCGCCGAGATATTGCGCCCGCCAGGCGGAGCCGCAGGCGATCGGCAGGTGCGCGCCGATGATCGCGTATGAGCCCATCACCCCGTGCTCGACCGAGGTCAGGTGCATCGAGCCGCCCTTGCCGCGCATCAGGCCGTTGTCGCGCAGCATCAGTTCGCCCAGAACGCCTTCCACCGAGGCGCCGCGTGCCAGTGTGTGCGCATGGCCGCGATAGGTGCAGAACGACTTGTCGTCCGGTTCCATGGCGACGGCCATCCCGGCGGCGATCGCTTCCTGACCCAGCGACAGATGGCTCGTGCCCTTGATCAGGTTCTGGAAGAACAGGTCATTCGCGCGTTTCTCCGCGTCGCGGATCTTCACCTGGACCCGATAGAGCTCGAGTCTGACATCCTGTCCGATGTCATCGTTCGGTAGGCCCTTAGCGGACCCTGCCTTCTTTGCGTTCATGTTCAGATTTCCACCCTAGGTGCGGAACCATGCCAAAGACATTCCGGCATGACATGAACCAATATTCTCAAAATGGATATACATATCGCCGCAAGTTCCCGCCAGTCGCCGTTTTCCGCAGTCGCGCCCGAACTGTACGGCCCCGCCTTTGCGCTGCCCCGGAGGCCGATTCTCAAAATGAGAAAAAGCAGGAGCGCGGTCCCGGTCGACTTTGGTAGCATGCCGGTAGAGCTAGGGAGAAGCAGCCAAAGCCGGGGAGGAGCCCTGCGGCGGCACGTTCATCGAAACCTGTTCACATGCTTGGGCGGAGCGTATCCGCCCCCGGCCCCGATGACCGGAATTCGCCCTGTTCTCACTGCGAACGATGTTGCGCGACGGTACGGACCGGCGACAGGCTTTCGGTGCCTGTTTGCGGGGCGTGGGTTGCCGCTTGGCAAGGATGGGAGGAACAGAAAATGACTTCATTTCTCAGGCTGACGGGTACGGCGCTGCTGGCCGCATTGATGGCGAGCGCGTCCTACGGCATTGCCGCTGCGCAGGACGCCAGGGACGGCTACAAGGGCAAGCCCCGCACGATCATGTGGGCATCGAGCGACATCGAGTACACCGACACGGCCGACTTCAAGAAGGACGGCCCCTACGTGATCGGCTTCTCCAATGCGTCGATCTCCAATGTCTGGCGCGTCGGGCTGCTTCATGCGCTGCAGAAGGCCGCGGCCGACAACAAGGACAAGATCTCCAAGCTGATCATCACCGACGCCAACGATGATGCCGCCAAGCAGGTCTCGGACGTGCAGGACATCCTGCAGCGCGGCGTCGACCTGCTGATCGTGTCGCCCGCAACCGCGCAGGAACTCGACCCGATCGTGACCCAGGCCATGGCGCAGGGCGTGCCTGTCGTGCTGGTCGATCGTCGCGTGACCTCTGACAACTTCGTCTCGTTCATCACCGCATCGGACCATGTGCTGGGCCGCCTCTATGCGCAGTGGATCGCCGAGAAGCTGGACGGCAAGGGCAACGTGATCATGCTGCCCGGCCTCGCCGGCGCCAGCCCTGCGGAACTGCGCATCGCAGCCGCCAAGCAGGTGTTCGCGGAGTATCCCGACATCAACATCATCGACATGCAGTACACGGACTGGAGCCCGGTAAAGGGCAAGCAGGTGATGGCGGCGCTCCTGCAGAAGCATGGCAAGAACATCGATGCCGTGTGGTCGGATTCCGGCCTGCAGGCCTCCGGTGCTCTGGAGGCCTTCGTCGAGGCGGGCTGGGAGGACGGAACGATCCCGCCGATCACCTGCGCCGACCTGAACGGTTGCATCAAGCAGGCCGTCGAGCACAAGGTGCCCGTGCTGAACTTCGACTATCCGCCTGCGATGGGCGGAGTCGCGGTCGAGGTGGCCCTCGACGTGCTGGCCGGCAAGCCGGTGCCGAAGATCTACGCCGTCAACTCGGACATTTCGATCTCCAAGGGCGACGAGACCGCGTCGGTTAAGGCGGACCGGTGGGCAGAGGACTATGCGCGCCTCGACAAGCCGAACGATCTCATCCTCTCGACCGGACTCGGACCGGATTACGACCCTACCAACTTCACGGTCGACTATCCGCAATGAGAGTGGCTACGGCGCCCGCGACAAGCGGGCGCCAGCCCCCCCTGAGAGGAGGATTTCATGACGGGCATTCCTGGCCTGGCGGGGACCGACCATGTCGGCTTCACCGTTCCAGACATCGAAGCGGCGACACGCTTCTTCGTCGACGTCATCGGCTGCACGGTGCTGTTCGACGTAGGACCCTTCAAGGCCGACGACGACTGGATGAGTGTCCATCTCAACGTCCATCCCCGCGCCGTGGTCCGCAAGCTACGCATGCTGAAATGTCGAAACGGGCCGGCCTTCGAGCTCTTCGAATACGAATCGCCAGACCAGAGCTCGACCCTGCCCAAGAACAGCGACCATGGCGGCCATCATCTCGCGTTCTATGTCACCGACATGGATGCGGCGGTGGCGCATCTGGAGGCGCATGGCGTCGCCCTGTGCGGCCGGCCGTCCACCATCACCACCGGCGCGACCGCCGGCCTGACGTGGCTGTACTTTCTCGCCCCCTGGGGAATGCAGCTCGAACTCGTTTCCTACCCCGATGGCATGGCCTACGAGCAGACATCTGCCGAGAAAATGTGGAGCCCCCTGTAGCAGACAAAGTCCAAGCATCCTCCCACGCTTGGCGGCCCGCACCTTGTGCGGGCCACTTTTTTGATCGACGGAGGTGACGATGATAGTTTTTCCTGCGGAGGACGAAGCCGTGGACCGCATGACGGACTATGAACTGCTCCGGATAATCAATTTCCTGGAGCGCATTCGCGCGCCTTACGACGACAAGATCGCCAGCGCTGATCCCGATCCCGTCTGGAACATCGTCCTGTTCCTGATGAAGAGCCATCTGCGGGGCGACGTGGTGACCATGTCGTCCCTGGCTTCGGTCTCGCAGATCCCCTTCGCCAGCGCGATGCGGCGGATCCACCGCCTGATCGAGGAAGGCGACATCGAACAGCACAGCCGCAACCCCGGCGGCAAGTCGTTCTACCTCGTTCCGAGCCGGAAGCTGAAGTCGAGCTTCATCTCCTATGCGATGAAGGTGAAGGTGCTGCTGGCCGAAACCTTCGGCCTCGGCAAGGGCAGCGCCACCGCCGACGACTACTATTTCGGCGGCTCCTATCTGGCGGACCAGATCGTGCCGCCGCTGAAGATCATGGAGAACAGGCTCGCGCCGACCCAGGACCTGCGCTTCCTGCTCGACGACGACAACTACTTCGAGTCGATGCGCAACATGTGGTCGGACTTCCGCTCGAAATTGTCGTCACGCAAGAACTTCAAGCTTCTGCCGCTGCCGCAGCTCCACGAGGAGCTGTTCCGCAACGCCCGGCGCAAGGAGAGCGAATACGACGTCATCTGCATCAACATTCCCTGGCTGGGAGAGGCGGTGAAGAACGGCATCGTGCAGCCGTTGAACGAGTACCTCGCCAACAGCAACATGAACCCGCTCGACTTCCATCCGAACATCTGGTCGACGGGCAGCTGGGCCAACGTGCAGTACGGGATTCCGATCTACTGCACGATCGAGACGCTGGCGATCCGCAAGGATCTCTTCGACACCAACGAACTTCACGCGCCGAACACCTTCGACAAGGTGCTGGATGCGGCGCGCCAGCTTCACCAGCCCAAGCGCGGCATGCAGGGGATCGTGTGGAACGCGGCCAAGGGCATGCCGGTGGCGCATTCCTTCATGTTCTTCATGGGCTGCTGCGGCCAGCCCGTCCTCAACGTGCCGATGTCGCGCGTCGCCTTCGATTACAGCCAGATGGCTGGCGAGACCTACCGGCCGCGCATTCTCAGCGATGCCGGCTTCAAGACGCTCGACTACATGCGCCGGCTTCTGGCGTTCTCGCCGCCGGACATCCTCGTCATGGACTGGAACCGGGCGCTGGACTGCTTCCTTCTGGGCCGCGCGGCGATGATCTATTGCTGGACCATGCGCGCCTCGCGCTTCGAATACGACATCCGCTCCGTGGTGAAGCGCCGGGTCGAGTACCTGCCCCACCCCCATGGGCCCGGCGGACAGGTGGGGGGGCCGACGGGCGGCTTCCTGCTGGCCATCCCCTCAGGGCTTTCGCCCGAGCGCTCGAAGCTCGCCTTCGAGGCGATATCCTGGATGGCGTCGCCCGCCGCCATGAAGGAGCACGTCAAGAACGGGATACCCGTAGCCCCACGCTTCAGCGTGACGGCCGATCCGGAAGCAGCGGCGACCACCCCGATCGTGCGTTTCGCCGACCGCCTGGCCAAGCAGAACAAGCTCCATACCTGGCAGCGCCCGCCCATCCCCGAATACGCCGTCATGGAACAGATCATCGGCGAGGAGATCTTCGCGGCGCTCAACGGCGAACTGACCGACCGCGAGGCGCTGGAGCGCTGCCAGAGCCGTGTGGACAGGGTGATGAGGGCAGCCGGACACTATTGAACCGAAGGGTCTTTTACACACTGGGCGACCAGGGTCGAAGAACAGGTGACGGGGTCGTACAAAATCTCATTCTGAAAAATTTTCCGGTTTGATCCGGGGCGGCAAACTGCGACTGTTTCACCAGCGCCAGGGAGGGCGCATCAGTCAAAGTCGACAGGAAGAGAAGTATCGCCGCCCCGACGCATGTCCGGGCGCCGACGTCGGCTATGCAGTGGCTCCCGTTTGCCGATTGGACCCTTTGGAGGAACTCGATGAAATCCCTCACCCGCCGTCTTGCCATTGCGCTCGCCGGCGCCGCAGGCCTCGCCGCACTGGCTGCGCCGGCCTTCGCGCAGAGCAAGTTTTATGAGGGCGCGCCGCGCACCTATCTGTACAATCCCGACGTCGAGGTGTGCTTCAAGGACACGTCCGAATACAAGAAGGACGGCCCCTACACCATCGGCTTCTCCAATGCCGGGCTCGGCGATTCCTGGCGGGTGGTGATGCTGCACTCGCTGCAGAAGGCCGCGGCCGAGAACAAGGACCAGATCAGCAAGCTGATCATTACCGACGCGGGCCATGACGACTCCAAGCAGGTCGCCGACATGCAGGACCTGATCTCCCGCGGCGTCGACCTGCTGATCGTCAGCGCCAACACCCAGCAGGCGCTGGATCCGGCGGTCAGCCAGGCCATGGCGCAGGGCATCCCGGTGGTGATGATGGACCG
>JAESFK010000516.1_pt1 | contig 18604 bp, 14 predicted proteins | sample 9269391 | NCBI WGS metagenome assembly JAESFK01 (sample SAMN14506231, study PRJNA617097) | algae metagenome | isolation source: Drouetiella hepatica UHER 2000/2452 and co-occurring heterotrophs from... | place: Slovakia: Slovak Paradise National Park, Hrabusice, Kosice Region | collected 2000-01-01
CAATGGGCTGAACACCAACAGCCCGACCGCCCAGGGCGGCGTCGGCATCACGGGCGGGGAGCCGTCGTTCGGCAACACCAACACGGTGGGCGGCGACTTCAACCCGGAGCGTATCCAGATCGACGACGACAGCGGCATCCTGGCCGGCTTCGTTACCCCCGGCGTCAATGTCGGCGCGCAGCTCAGCGACGTCACGGGCGTCGTGAGCTACGGGTTCGGCCAGTACGAGGTGGTGGCGACCCAGGCTTACACCGTGACGTCGCCCGGCACGCTCGTGCCCGAGACGACCTCCCTTGTGGGCACCTCCAGCCGCCTGACCGTCGGCAACTACAACATCGAGAATCTCGATCCCGGCGACAGTGCCGCCAAGTTCGATGCGCTGGCGCAGCAGATCGTGAACAATCTCAAGGCGCCTGACATCCTCTGCCTGCAGGAGGCGCAGGACAATAACGGCCCGACCAACGACAGCGTCATCTCCGCTTCGGCCACGCTGCAGAAGCTGGTCGACGCCATCAACGCCCTCAGCGCCGCCTCGGGCGGCACAGTGCAGTACGCCTTCCAGGACAATCCGTTCATCGGCGACGACCTGAACGGCGGCGAGCCCGGCGGCAACATCCGGACGGCTTATCTCTACCGCGTCGACCGCGGCGTCGACCTGGTCGAAAGCTCGCTGCGCACCATCGACGCCAACGGCGCGGCCACGACCGCCGTCGGCGGCAATGCCGACCCGAGCCATCCCTTCTTCGACTCGCGCCTGCCCCTGGTCGCCGACTTCACCTTCAACGGCCAGACCATGACCATCATCAACAATCACTTCTCGTCGAAGGGCGGCAGCGGGGCGCTGATGGGCACCCAGCCGCCATTCAACTCGGACGAGGACGCGCGCGCGGCGCAGGCCCAGGCCGTCAACACCTATGTCGATACGCTGCTGGCCAACGACCCGGATGCCCGGGTGGTGGTGGCGGGCGATCTGAACGAGTTCGAATTCGAGGAGCCGATGGCCGTCCTGGCCGGCACGGCGACCTACCGCGACGGTCCGGATGAAGACACCCTCCCGGAATTCACCGTCGGCGGCGCCGCCGTCCTCGACGCGATGGTCGAAACGCTGCCGGTCGACGAACGCTACGACTATGTGTTCGACGGAAACTCCCAGTCGCTCGACCACATGTACGTGACCGACGCCGCCCGCGCCGGTGCGCAGTACGACATCGTTCACATCAACGCCGAGTTCGCCAACCAGGCGAGCGATCACGATGCGCTGGTGGCGAGCTTCGACATGTCGGCGCCGGTGTCGACAGCGCCGACCGGCGCGCTGGCCTTCACCGTGGCGGGGGAGCTGACCTTGGCCGGCGCCGAGATCTCGGCGTTCGATGCCGCCAGCGACCGGCTGTTCACGACCTCGAGTTCGGGCCTGCAGGTCATTAACCTCGCCAATCCATCGGCGCCTGCGCTGGTTGCCACGGTCGACTTCACCGCCCTGGGCTTCGCCACCACCGACATCACCAGCGTGGCCGTCAAGAACGGCATCGTCGCCGTGGCCCTGCCGGCCGCCGATAAGACGCAGCCCGGCCAGGTGGTGTTCCTGAAGGCTTCGGACCACACACTGCTGGGCTCGGTCGAGGTCGGCTCGCTGCCCGACATGCTGATCTTCACGCCCGACGGCACCAAGATTCTGGTCGCCAACGAGGGCGAGCTCGACGCGAACGGCGGCGATGCGCCCGGTTCGGTCAGCATCATCGACATCTCGGGCGGGGTTGCCGCGGCCACGGTGCAGACCGCGACCTTCGACAGCTTCAACGGCCAGGAGGACGCGCTGCGCGCCGAGGGCGTGCGCATCTTCGCCGGCAAGTCGGTCTCGATGGACGTCGAACCCGAGTACATCTCGATCTCGGCGGACGGCACCAAGGCCATGGTGACCCTGCAGGAAGCCAATGCGCTGGCCATCCTCGACATCGCCACGGGCACCTTCACCGACATCGTGCCGCTGGGCCTCAAGGACTGGACCGGGCTGAAGCTCGACGTCAGCGACCGCGATGGCGCGGGCGGCACGGCGTCGGTCAACCTCGTCTCCGACTCGCATCTCTTCGGTATGTACATGCCGGACGCCATCAGCAGCTACACGGTGGGCGGCCAGACCTTCTATGTCATGGCCAACGAAGGTGACGACCGTGACGACTTCCTGACGCCCGACGAGACCATCCGCGTCAGCTCGGGCTCCTACGATCTCGACGACGCGTTGTTCCCCGACGAGGCGGCGCTGAAGGACCAGGCGGAACTTGGCCGCCACACCGTGTCCAACAGCCCGGGCCTGCGCGGCGATACCGACGGCGACGGCGACATCGACCAGATCCTGACCTATGGCGCCCGGTCGTTCTCGATCGTGGACTCCGAAGGCAACCGCGTCTTCGACAGCGCCGACGTGATCGAGCGCATCATCGTCGAGCAGTTTCCTGCCCTGTTCGACGACTCGCGCAGCGACAACAAGGGCCCCGAGCCGGAGGGCATCGCCATCGGCACGGTGGGCAGCCAGACCTACGCCTTCGTGGGCCTCGAGCGGTCCAACGTCACACTCGCCTTCGACATCACCGATCCGGCCAACGTCACCTACACCGGCGCAGCCTACAATACCGGAGACGTGAGCCCCGAAGGCCTGCTGTTCATCCCGGCGGCCGACTCGCCCAGCGGCAAGGACATGCTGGTCGTCAGCAACGAGGTCAGCAACACCGTCACGGTCTTCGAGGTCGGCGGGCCGCCGCCGTTCACGCTCCAGCTCCTGCACCTGTCCGACGGCGAGGCCGGTCTGCTGGCGGACGAGACCGCCCCCAACCTGGCGGCGCTGGTCGACGCTTTCGACGACGACTACGGCAATACGCTGATCCTGTCGGGCGGCGACAACTTCCTGCCCGGCCCCTTCATCAACGCCGGCACGGACCCCTCGCTCTCTGCCGTGCCCGGAATCGGCGCCACCGCGGCCGGCCGTCCCGACATCGCGATCCTCAACGCGCTCGGGGTCGAGTCCTCGACCATCGGCAACCATGAATTCGACCTCGGCTCGACGGTGTTCCGCGACGCCTTCTCGCCGTCCGGTGCCTGGGGCGGCGCCAACTTCCCCTACCTCTCCTCGAACCTCGACTTCTCCGGCGACGCAGCCCTGGCGCCGCGGTACACGAACACGGTGGACGGCAATCCCGCGACGCCGATCGCTGAAGCCAGCACTCTAAAAGGTCGCATCGCACCGGCCACGGTGATCACGGAGGGCGGCGAGAAGATCGGCATCGTGGGCGCCACGACGCAGCTCCTCGAGACCATTTCGTCGCCCAACGGAACCGAAGTGAAGGGCTTCCCGGGCGGCGCCGGACCCAACGGTGAAGTCGACGACATGGATCTGCTGGCCGCGCAGCTGCAGCCGATCATCGATGAGATGATCGCCAGCGGCATCAACAAGATCATCGTGACTTCGCACCTGCAGCAGATCGCCAACGAAAAGCTGCTGGCCACCAAGCTGAAGGGGGTCGACATCATCCTCTCGGCCGGGTCGAACACCCGCCTGGGCGATGCCGACGACGAGGCCGTGGCGTTTCCGGGCCACGAGGCCGACTTCGCCGACACCTATCCGCTCGTCACCCAGGGCGTCGATGGCAAGACGACGCTGATCGTCAACACCGATGGCGAGTACACCTATCTCGGCCGGCTGGTCGTCGACTTCGATGCCAACGGCGATATCATCATGGGCAGCCTAACGGAGAATGTCTCCATAAACGGGGCCTATGCCGCGACCACGCAGAACGTGACCGAGGCGTGGGACGTCACCGAAGCCGAACTGGAAACGACGGCCTTCGCGAATGGCACCAAGGGCGACCAGGTGCGCGACATCACCGAAGCGGTCGACGCGGTGATCGCCTCCAAGGACGGTACCGTGTTCGGCTTCACCGACGTCTATCTCGAAGGCGAGCGGTCCGCGATCCGCTCCCAGGAGACCAACCTGGGCAACCTGTCGGCCGACTCCGGCATCTATGCCGCGAAGAAGGCCTTGGGCGACGCTGCCGACGACTTGTTCATCGTCGGGCTGCGCAACGGCGGTGGCGTCCGCGCCCAGATCGGCTCGGTCGACGAGGAGGGCGACAAGGTTGCGCCGATCGCCAACCCCGATGCCGGCAAGCCGAGTGGCGGCGTCTCGCAGCTCGACGTCGAGAACGCCCTGCGCTTCAACAACAAGACCATGGTGTTCGACACCGATGCGGCCGGCCTGAAGGCGATCCTTGAGCACAGTGTCGCGGCCGGTGCCAACCAAGGCCGCTTCGCGCAGGTCGGCGGCCTGCGTTACTCCTACGATCCGGACAATGCGGCCGGCTCGAAGGTGATGAACATCTCGCTGGTCGACCAGAACGGAGTCGTCGTCAGGCGCGTGCTGGAGAACGGTGTGGTCTCCGAGGACGCGCCGGACGTGATCACGGTGTCGACCACGTCCTTCACCGCCAACGGCGGCGACGGCTATCCCATCAAGGCCAACGGCAGCAACTTCCGCTTCCTGCTGAACAACGGCATGCTGGGCATTCCGGTCGACGAGGCGCTCGACTTCACCCTCGCGGCCAACACGCCGGCCGATGCGCTGGGTGAGCAGGACGCCTTCGAGGCCTACATGCAGGCCCGCTACGGCACGCCCGACAAGGCCTACGACATGGCCGATACGGCCGAAGCGCTGGATGTCCGCATCGAGAACCTGAACAGCCGGGCCGATGGCGTGTTTGCCGCCTCCGGTCCGGGTGGCAGCGGCAACGATCACGTCACGGGCACGGAAGGTATCGACAACCTGATGGCCGGTGCGGGCGACGATACGGCGAGCGGCGGCGCCGGCGCCGACCTGATCGACCTCGGCGGCGGCGCCGACGTGATGCGCGACAGCCTGCCGAACCTGAACGGCGACCGCATCTCGGGCTTCGGTCTCACCGACAGCCTCGACATCGACGGTGCCTTGATCGGCCGCTCCAACCTCACCGTCATCCGGACGGCCGATGGCGCGACGCTCAGCGCCGGCGGGTCGACCTTCGACCTCGTCGGCGATTTCGCCGCCGGCGACTTCCTGGCGGTGACGCGCGGTACCGGCATCGACGCCCACACGACCATCACCTTCGAACGCTACCTGCCGACATTGTCGGAGGGGGTGAGGGTCAATCCGGCCCTGATCAACGGCGTCGCCAGCGAGGAATTCCTCACCGGCGACGGCAATGTCGAGTTCTCTCTGAGCATGCGGTCCGCCACCTCGGAGTACAAGAACAGCCTCGGCACCTACATGATCGCGGCGGACGGCACGATCTCCGACGTCCGGATCCTGTTCAGCAACACGCTGGGCGCCGGCTCGGCGAGCGTGAACCTGGGCACGCCCGACGCCAACGAGAAGATCGGGTTCTTCCTGATCCAGGACGGGTTCGACGCCTACGGCAGCCTGCCGAACAACCTGTCGTTCGTGGACCCGGGCACGACCAACCTGTCCGACCTCGACAACGGGCTGCCGCCGGCGCTGCGCAGCGCGACGCTGGGCCAGCTCAGCAGCGCGCAGATCTTCCACTCGTTCTCGACGCTCAATCCGGGCGACGCGAACCAGTCGCTGTCCGGCATCTCGTCCAACGGCCGCGAACTCCTCATCGGCTTCGAGGACCAGGCGGTCACGTCGGGCGACAACGACTTCCAGGACGTCGTGTTCAGCATCCGCGTGAACTCGGACGGGCTTCTGGTGGTCTGACGAGGTGAGGTCGACGATGCCGCCTGCTACCGGAGGCGGCATCGTCGTCGCCAAACGCGCCAACGCTCCCACGCGAGGGCTGCGATCGAGTAGGCTGCTGGCCAGGAGGTCGATGGCGGGTGAACTAACACAATAGCGACGTGGAACCCGGTCGGCGCCGCGGCGTTCTGTGTGGTGGTCCCCACAAGAAAAATCGTCAGCGGCCCGCACGCGAAGCGGAAGGGGCTCTCAACAGGAGGAACTCCCATGCGTACCGCGTCGATCGCCTTCATTTCAATTCTGTGCGCCGCTCTGTCGTTCCCGGCTTTGGCCGACAATGACAAGGGCAAGGGCCAGGGCAATGGACAAGGACAGAGCCAGGGCAAGGGCCACGGCAAAGCCGACAAGGACGACGATGGCGGCAAAGACAACGACAATGACCGCCGCGGCCGCGGAGTCGTCGTCACGCCCACCCAGCAGGTGGTGCCCTATGGGCAGGTCGTGATCGTCGACCGCGATCGCGACAGGGTGCGCTCGTACTATCGTACCGAATATGCGGCCGGCCGATGCCCGCCCGGACTCGCCAAGAAGAACAACGGCTGCCTGCCGCCAGGTCAGGTCAACAGGAGGTGGGTCATCGGCCAGCCCTTGCCGCCGGAGATCGTCTACTACCCCATGCCGCGCGAGCTGTGGACGCAACTCACGCCGCCGCCCTACGGCTATGAATACGTCCAGGTGAACGACGATATCGTGCTGATTTCGATCACCACGCGGGTGATTGCCGGCCTGCTGGGCAACCTCGGAAGTTTCGACAACTAGCGTCCCGGCCCGGCCCGGCCCGCAGATCGGGCGCAACTCCGCCTATCTCGTCTACGACACGCTGTTCTCGCTCGCTGCCGACATGAAGCCGCAGCCGCAGATGGTCGACCGCGACGCGGTCAGCCCGGACGGGCGTGTCGCCGACACGCCGGGCACGCAGCGGATCAAGGAGGCGATCGGATCGGGACCGTGGATTTTCAAGATCGACGAATGGAAGCCCGGCGAGAAGGTCGTCTACGTCAAGACCCCAACTACAAGCCGCGCGTCGAGCCGCCCTCGGGCCTCGCCGGCGGCAACGTCGCGAAGTTCGACCGCATCGAATGGCTGGCGATGCCTGACATCCAGACGGCAGTCAACGCGCTGATGACCGACGAGATCCAGACCCGCGCCGTCACGCTCAGCACGCATTGTCCGCTGGGCGAGTGGTACGGCCAGTTCGCCTACCGCACCGGCACCAAGGACTGGATGCCGCCGATGATCGCCATGCTGTTCTGGAACGCGGAGAAGACCCGGTAGCCGCGCGTCACGGCAGGAAAGGGTCTGTCGGAAACGTCAGACCCATGTTCTCGCGCAGGGTCGCGCCCCTGTACTCGGGTGGGCGCAGGCCGCGGCGCTGGAGCTCGGGTACGACCAGCTCGACGAAGTCGCGCAGGCTGCGCGGCTGGACGGGCATCGACAGCATGAACCCGTCGCACGCCTTGCTGGTGTACCAATCCTCCATCATGTCGGCGACCTGGACCGGATCGCCCTTCACCATGTTGCCGCCCATCGACGGCAGCACGCGCTCGTAGGTGCCGCGCACGCTCAGGCCCTCGCGCGCCGCCATCTCCAGCACCGAGCGGCCGATCGCAGTGCCGCCGACGCTTTCGCCTGGGCTTGCGGGCATTGGCCCGTCGAGAGCGGCCTCGGTCAGGTCGAAACCCACCAGCTTCGACAAATAGCTGACGGCGAGAGACGGCGCGATCAGGCCCTGCAGTTCTTCAAAGAGGGCGTCGGCCTCGGCGCTGGTGCGGCCGACGAACACGCTGAGCGCGGGCAGGATCTTCAGCGCTTCCGGTGGACGGCCGTATTTCGGCATCCGGCCCTTGATGTCGGCATACTCCTTCCGGGCCTGCGCCTTGCTGCTGGCCGTGCCGAACAGGCCCTCGCCGCCATAGGCCGCCAGTTCCTTGCCGGCCTCCGACTGGCCGGCCATGAAGACCACGGGCTGCCCCTGCGGCGTGCGGGCGACATTGAGCGGTCCCTTGACCGCGAAATGCGTGCCGCGGTGATTGGTCAGGCGCACCCGCGCCGGGTCGAGATACTGCCCGGTCGATTTGTCCTGCACAAAGGCGTCCGTCGCCCAGGAATCCCAGAGGGCCCGCACGACATCGAGACTTTCCTGCGCGCGCGCATAGCGGTCGACGCGGCCCATGTGCTCGTCTCGGCCGAAGTTTTTCGCATCCTCGACATACTGGGTCGTGACGAGGTTCCAGCCCGCCCGGCCGCCGCTGAGATGGTCCAGCGAGGCGAACTTGCGGGCGATGCTGAAAGGCTCTTCGTACGTGGTCGTCGCCGTGGCGACCAAGCCGATCCTGTTCGTGTGCTGCGCGAGTGCCGCGAACAACGTCACCGGTTCGAACACCGCGGGGCGATCGGACGGGCTGTTGGCCGCGAACAGGGCCGGCTTGTCCATTTGCCGCACGCCATTGCCGTCGGCCAGGAACATCATGTCGAACTGGCCGCGTTCGGCGATCTGCGCCATCTCGACCATGCACTGCAGCTGCATGGTGGTCGTCGGGAAGGAATCGCGATGACGCCAGCCGCCGAGATGGCCCCCCAGGGCGCCGCCGGTGAAGCCCAGCACCATCATGCCACGCCGCGCTCCGCTTTTTCCGGCGCCGCGTGCCACCGGCTCGGCGCATCGGGCAGGCCGAGATGTCCGCGCAGGGTGGTGGTCTCGTACTCCTTGCGGAATATGCTGCGGCGCTGCAGTTCGGGCACGACCAGGTCGACGAAGTCGCGGAGGCCGCTTGGCTGGACCGGGGCCATGATGGTGAAGCCGTCGCCGGCCTTGCTCCGCCACCAATCCTCCATCTCGTCGGCCACCTGCGTCGGACTGCCCTTGAACACCGGCCCCCCCAGCGCCGGCAGCGTGCGCTGGTAGGTTTCGCGGAGGGTGAGGTTGTCACGCCGGGCCATGTCGATGATGTAGCGGCGCAGGCTGCTGCCGCCCAGCGTCTCTTCGGCAAGGTCGTCGAAAGGCAGTGGGCCATCGAGCGGCAGATTCTCAAGATCGTGCACCAGCATCTTGGAGAGATAGTGCACGCCCAGCGCCGGCGAGATCAACGACTGCAATTCCAGGTACAGCTCCTCTGCCTCGGTGGCGGTGCGGCCGGTGAAGACGCTAACGCCCGGCAGGATCTTCAGCGTGTCGGGCGGGCGGCCGTAGCGGGCCATGCGGCCCTTGATGTCGGCATAGGCGTCGATGCAATCCTGTTTGGTGGTGCCGGCGCCGAACAGCGCGTCGGCATAGCGCGCCGCCAACTCCATGCCGGGGGCGGACTGGCCGGCCATGAATACGATGGGCCGGCCCTGCGGCGTGCGCGAGATGTTCAAGGGGCCCTTCACCGTGAAATTCGGACCGCTATGGTCGATGGGCCGCACCCGCGTCGGGTCGAGATACTGGCCGCTCGCCTTGTCCTGCGGGAAGGCGTCGTCGGCCCAGCTGTCCCACAGGGCCGCGACGACTTCGTAGAATTCCTGTGCCCGCGCATAACGGTCCTCGCGGCCCATATGTTCGCTGCGGCCGAAGTTCAGCGCATCGCCGGCATTGGAGGCCGTGACCAGGTTCCAGCCGGCGCGGCCCTTGCTGATATGGTCCATCGAGGCGAATCGGCGCGCGACCATCCAGGGCTCGTCGTAGGTGCTGGTCGCCGTGGCGACGATGCCGACGTTCCGGGTGACCATCGCGACGGCCGAGAGCAGCGTCGTCGGCTCGAAGAAAGCAGGTCGCGCCGAGGGATGATTGGCGGCGAACAGCGCCGGGCGATCCATGTCGCGCACACCGTTGCCGTCGGCCAGGAAGACGCAGTCGAACTTGCCGCGCTCGGCGATCTGCGACATCTCGATGAAGGCCTCGAGATTCATCACCGGCTTGTCGAAGGCGTCCGTGTGGCGCCAGCCGCCGAGATGGCCGCCGACCAGATTGGGAATGCAGGCGAGATGCATCATGGCATCGGCTCCTCGTTCGGGCACCCGCGGTCGCCGACCCGTGTGGCACGACCGCCAGCCTCGCCAAATGCCGTCGCAAGAACCGGGCCGTAGACGGCGCCTACGGCTTGGCCGCAGCCGGCCAGTAATGCCCGTCCGGTGTCGAGCGCTTGCCGAAGATCGCCTCGCCGACGCGGACCACGTCGGCGCCCTGGAGGATCGCCTCCTCGAAGTCGTTCGACATTCCCATCGACAGTTCGCGGATCGCGGGGTCGTGCTGCTGGGCGGTGTCGCGCAGCGCGCGCAGGCGTTCGAAGCACGGGCGCACCGTGTCGAGGTCGGTGCTGAACACAGCCAGGGTCATCAGCCCGCGCGGCTTCAGCCGCGAAAAGCGCCTGAGTTCGTCGAGGAAGGGCAGCAGATCGCCGGGCTGCAGGCCGTATTTGCTCTCTTCGCCCGACGTGTTCACCTGCACATAGACGTCGAGCGAACGGTCTTGCCGGTCGAGGCGCGCATCGAGCATCTCGGCCAGCCGCACGCTGTCGAGCGCGTGGAATTCCCGGGCGAAGCGGGTCAGGTATTTGACCTTGTTGGTCTGCAGGTGCCCGACGATGCTCCAGCCGATGTCGAGGTCCGCCAGTTCGGCGCGCTTGGCCACCGCTTCCTGGATCTTGTTCTCGCCGAACTCGCGAATGCCTGCCGCATGAGCGAAGCGCAGGACATGAGTCGGCACCGTCTTGGTGATGGGCAGCAGGCGCACCGTCTCGCGCGCGCGACCGGCGCGGGCGCAGGCGCGCACGATTCGGTCTTCCACGGACGCAAGGTTGCGGCTGAACAGGGCGAGAGGGTCGGGGCCGAAGCGATTGATCTCTTCGGGGGTAAGGCTCGGAGCAGGTTCAGGGGAATTCATGGTGTCCGGACTGGTCGTCCGGCAGAGATACCCTAGTCGAGCTTGCGCGTCGCTATGAACACGCCGATGGCGACGGCGAGCGACACGGTCGACACCACGATGACGACCGGCCAGACGAGACCACTGAGAAAATCCAACATGGAGCCTGAACGAGCGCCGCTTCTGTGCGTTCCTGCTTTCCTGGCTCTGCGTCGCGGATCATTGCGGGCTCGTCGGCGTTATAGGCGCCATGTCGCCTCTTTTTCAGCCCGGACGGACCGTGTGGAAGGTCGAGCGCGCCCGCCGGGCAGCGGTGCTGATCGACGGTGCGGCCTTCTTCGCGGCGGTGCGCGAGGCCTTTCTGCAGGCGCGGCGCACGATCTTCATCGTCGGCTGGGACATCGACAGCCGCACCGAGCTGGTGGGCGAGCAACTGCCCACGGATGGGTTTCCGACCGGTTTCGCGGCTTTCCTCACGGAACTCGCGGCGCGTCGGCCGGAGCTGCAGATCCATCTGCTGCTCTGGGACTACTCTCTTGTCTATGCGCACGAGCGCGAGCCCTTGCCGCGGCTGTCCCTCAACTGGCAGATGCCACCGCAGGTCACCTTCTGCCTCGATTCGACCGTACCGTTCGGCTCCTCCCAGCACCAGAAGCTGGTGGTGGTGGACGATGCGCTGGCCTTCTCCGGCGGTCTCGACCTCACCATCCGCCGCTGGGATACCAGCGCCCACGAGCCCGACAACCCCCGGCGCGTCGATCCTGCCGGCGAGCCCTACCGGCCGTTCCACGACGTGCAGATGATGGTCGATGGCGAGGCCGCGCGGGCATTGGCGCTGCTGGCGCGCGCCCGCTGGTGCCACGCCAACGGCGGCGAGCCGGAGGTCCGGCCGGAGGGGGAGCCTTGGCCGGACAGCTTCGAGCCCGATTTCACCGACGTCGAGGTCGCGCTCGCGCGTACCCAGCCGCGTTACCACCACGAGGAGGAAGTGCGCGAGGCCGAGGCGCTGTTCATCGACAGCATCGCGCGCGCCGAGCGCACGATCTACATCGAGAACCAGTTCATGACCTCGGGCGTGGTGGCCTCCGCGCTCGCCCGCCGGCTGCGCGAGCGGCCCGAGCTCGAGGTGGTGATGGTCGCGCCGCGCAGCCACGATTCCTTCGTCGAGCGGCGCACCATGCGCAACGGCCGCATCCGCTTCTGGCGCACCGTGAAGGCCGCGGGGGGCGACCGGGCGCGGCTTCTCTATCCCTCGATCGAGCAGAACGGCCAGTCCACCTACACCATGATCCATTCCAAGATCATGGTGGTGGACGACCGGTTCCTGCGGGTGGGATCGGCCAACCTCAACAACCGCTCGATGGGGGCCGACACCGAGTGCGACCTCGCGATCGAGGGGGCAACGGAGGCCGAGCGCGCCACCATCACGAGGTTGCGCAATCGTCTTCTCGGCGAGCATTGCGGCGCCACGGCGGAAGAAGTCGCCGCGGCCCTGGCGCAGCAGGGCTCGCTGGTGCGCGTGGCCGACCAGCTCTGCGGCAACGGTCACCGTCTCAGCCCGATCGATGATGGCCAACCCGACCGCACGATTTTCGCGCGGCTGGCGGAGCGGGTCGCCGATCCGGCGCGCCCACTGCGGCTGGGTCGCCTGGCCGGCCGTCTGCTGCCGCGCCTGCTGTTCCACGGAAGCCGCACCATCGGGCGGCGGCTCGCGAAGCGCGAGGAGCGGCGTGCCGCCGGCAAGAGCCGGGTCGAGACGGCACGGAAACCGGCAGGCGGCGACGAGAGCGGGGGAGAGGAGGGGATCCTCGGCCACGCAGGCCTCCTGGTGGCGGGCGCGCTCGCGCTGATCGTCCTGCTGACTCTCGCCTGGCAGTTCACCGGACTGAAGGAGCTGGCGCAACCCGACAATATCCGCGCGCTGCTCAAGGGTGCCGAGGGCGAGCCGTGGGCCCTGGGCGTGGTCGTCGGTCTGTTCCTGCTGGGCGGCGCGGTGGCATTTCCGGTCACCATCCTGATTCTGGCGACGGCCGCCGTGTTCGGCCCGTGGTGGGGAATGCTCTATGCCAGTGCGGGCGTCGCGGCGAGTGCGGTGCTGATGTTCGCGGTCGGCGCCCGTTTCGGGCAGGAGGTGCCCAAGCGCCTGCTCGGCAAGCGCTGGGCCAAGCTGCGCGACCGTCTGCAGCGGCGCGGGCTGCTCGCGATGGTCGCGCTGCGCGTGGTGCCTGTGGCGCCTTTCTCTCTCGTCAACCTCGCGGCGGGCGCAGGCTCGATCCGCTTCGTGGACTTCGGGCTCGGCACGCTCATCGGCATGGGACCGGGGATCGCCGCGATCGCGCTGATGGGCGACCGCATCGCCAAGGTTCTGGACAATCCCAGCGCCGGCCAGGTCGCCGTGCTGGCGCTCTGCGTCGCCGGCTGGATCGGCCTTTCCTTCGGCGCTCAGGCCATCGTGTCACGGCTCGGGGAACGGACCTCTTGAATTCCGTCCGCGTGATGACCTGGAACATCCACGGCGCGTTCGGACGCAATCCCCGCTTCGATCTCTATCGCGTGATCGAGCTGGTGAAGAGCCACGCGCCTGACATCGTGGCGCTGCAGGAGATCGACTCGCGGAGCGTCCGGGCCGAGGTCGGCAATCCCTTCGATATGCTCCAGGCCGCCCTGGGCTCACACGGAATCGGCGCCAGAACGGTGGTGACGGCGGACGGCGAATATGGCCAGGCGCTGATCAGCCGGTGGCCGCTCGAGAACACGCAGATCCACGATCTCTCCTATCCCGAGCGGGAGCCGCGGCGCGCCATCTGCACCGACGTCGCGACGCCCTTCGGGCCGCTGCGCGTCATCGCCACCCATCTCGGCCTTACGCTGCGCGAACGCCGAAGTCAGGCGATCGCGCTCCTCAGCATGCTGGGCCGGCTCGACCGACCCACCGTGGCGCTGGGTGACTTCAACGACTGGCTGTGGGCGGGCTCGGTGCGCCGCAGCCTCGCGCGCGCCCTGCCGGGCTTCAGCCGCCATCGCACCTTTCCCGCGCGACTGCCGCTCTTCCAGCTCGACCGGATCTATCTTTCGCCGGCCTCGGCCCTGATCGGCAGCTGCGTCGACCACCGCGCTCGGGAGCTTTCGGATCACCTGCCGGTGATCGCCGACATCGCGGTGTAGCGTGGCAAGCTGCGGCGGCGCCGAAGCTCGTCGTCGGATCCGGAGGCGTCAGACCTTCTTCTTGCCCTTCGCTGCGGTCTTGCGCTTGGCGCCGGTCTTCTTCCTGGCCGCGGCCTTCTTCGTGGCTGTCTTCTTTTTCGCCGGCACCTTCTTGCCCTGGGCGCGCGCCTCGGAGAGGCCGATGGCGATGGCTTGCTTGCGGCTCTTCACCGTGCCGCCCTTGCCGCCCGGACCGCTCTTCAGCATGCCCTTCTTGCGGCGCTCCATCGCGCTCTCGACTTCCTTGCTGGCGCTCCGGGAATATTTTGCCATGGATCCTCCTTCTCGACGGTTCAGCGCCTAACGCTACTGCCGCGCTTTGGCTGCGCATTTCCGCCGGGTGAGGCCGAAGACGCGCCGGCCCATCCGCGTGATGGTCCACTGCAGCGGGGCCCGGTTCCGGCGGACCGGGCCCGGGTGCGTCAACCCGGCGACGCCCGCGATCTGTCATGAATCGGTAGCAGTAGACGGAGCGACCTGCTGTCATTGAATGTAGGTCCAGGGGGTGGCTGGTTCTTAATCGTTCGGCAACGCAACTTTCACCGACCGCGACCAATGCTGTCCGCCTGAAGCGAGACCGAGCGCGGCAGGTTGACGTCGAGAGCCTCCTGGGCCGCGTCTGGATTCGTCCGGAGCGTATCCTTTCTCAGCGATCGTCGAGCGCCCCACGGGGCTGGCAACCGCCAACCTCTCGTCCCATTCTTCGACGCGGGGTGGCGGCATGCCGGGCGCAGGGATCTATTGCATCGAGACGACCGATTGGGAGCGCTCGGGCCCGCAGCCCTCGGTGCGTCATATGCTGCGCCTGATCGAGAGCATCGACGGCACTCCCTTCATCCATCGCACCTTCTCCTCCTGGGAGGAGTTGAGCGGATTGCTGGTCCGGGCGACGCGCGAGAGCAACGAGGATTTTCCGGTCCTCTATCTCGCCTCGCATGGCACCGAATGGGGCCTGACCGCAACCCAGGCCCGGGGAAAGCGGCGACGCCTGCGCTCTATCGACCTGGCGGAGCTTGCGGAGCCCTTGCGCGGCCGCGGCGCCGGCCGGATTCTCTTCCTCTCGGCCTGCGAGATGATGCGCCGGCGCTCCTCGGTGCTGCACAGTTTCCTGGTGGAGACAGACCTCGAGGGCGTCATGGGCTATGGCCGAGGCGTCACGTGGCTCGAATCGGCGCAGCTGGAACTCGGTCTGCTGGCCTGGCTGTGCCACGGCTTCGACGGCAAGGCCTCCTCGCTCGACCGAACCGTCAAGCGCGCCGCCGGCACGCAGGAACTCATGCGTCGGCTCGATTTGCGGGTGGCGGTGCGCAGCGGCAAGCGCTGACCGCAACCCGGTGCACGTCACGCCGTGCGACGGGCTGGGGATCGGGCGTCAGGGCCGACCGATCTCCGACAGTGCACGCTTCAGCGGCTCGCCGGAGATCTGCAGCCAGCTGTGATGCATGGGATCGCCGAGCTGCAGGATCAGGAAGATCGCGCCGGTCACCGCGAGCGAGGAGAGGAACAGGCTGGCGACCACCGTCAGGTTCGGCGGTGCGAACACGCCGAAGCTCAGGAACACCAGGAACAGCCAGAAGATCAGCACGACGATGAAGGGGGCGGGCACCGTCGTGCCGGGATTCTCCCATAGCAGCCAGCGCTCGGCGTAGATCTGGTTGGTGAGATTGAGCGCCTGGGCGGCCAGCGCCGTGTGTCGCCGGTCGGGAAGGTCGAGTGACAGGATGGAATCGGCCAGCCTGTCGAGAAGGTCGGCGCTGATCCGCGCATCCAGCCGCGGTGGGGGTACGGCGGGAAACAACTCCTCCTTCTTGTGCCCGGCATAGGCAAGCAGGCTGGCGCGCGCCCCGGTCGCCTCCGGCCCGTAGGAGCGCAGCAGATGGTCGAGCTGGACGATGTCGGCGCCGAGCTTGGTCACGATGCCAGCGTTGACCGAGTAGGCCGCGTTGGCCGCCGACAGCATGAGGGCCAGCACCAGCGAGGTCAGCGACGCCACGATGGCCGCCGCCAGCTTGACCACCGCGCCCGACTCCTTGGTGAGATGGTGCTGGGGCAGGGCGCGCGCGACGTAGAGTCCGATCAGTCCGCCCCCGAACATGGCGACCAGCGCGGACACGCAGATGATCAGGTACGAATGATCCAGCATCCCACCTGATAGCAGGTCGGAGGGCCGGGCGCCCGTTCCGCGTCGACCGTCTTCCGCGGTCTCGCAGGGCGGCTCGGTTTGTTGCGTCCTCGAACGCGCGGGACCTAGTATCGCCCTGCCCGCCTGCAGAGGACGTTGAATGGCCGCGCTGCTGAACGAAACCGACCTGATCGATCGCATCCTGGCGCACATCGACGGCAAGACGACGGACAAGGGCAGCGTAGTCTGGCGCGAGCCGGTCGAGCACTATCATTCGCCCGAGCGCTTCGCGGCCGAGCTCGAGGTGCTGCGGCGTGTGCCGATGGCTTTCTGTCCGTCGGCGGCGCTGCCCGAGCCTGGTTCCTACATCGCCCGCACGACGGTCGGCACGCCGCTCCTGGTGGTGCGCGGCACCGACGGCGTGGTGCGCGGTTTCCGCAACGCCTGCCGCCATCGCGGCATGAAGCTGGAGGAGGGCGAGGGCTGCAAGCGCGCCTTCGCCTGCCCCTATCACGCCTGGACCTACGGGCTCGACGGCAGCCTTCGCCACATCCCGGGCGAGGACGGCTTCCCCGGTCTCGACAAGGAGGCGCACGGGCTGGTGCCGGTGGCTTCGGTGCAGGAGAAGAACGGCATCGTCTTCGTGACCCAGGATCCTCCGCTGTCGGACGGTGCACTCGACGACCTGCCGGAGGTGCTGACCGACGATTACGTCCTGTTCAACAAGATCGAGTTCGACGACAAGGCGAACTGGAAGGTGCTGGGCGAGACCTCGATGGAGGGCTACCACATCAAGGCGCTGCACAATCAGTCGTTCTTTCCTTACGGCTACGACAATCTGAACGTCGTCGAGCTGCACGGCCGCAATTCGCGCATCGTCTTCCCGTTTCGCCGCATCGAAAAGCTGCGCAACATCCCGCGCGAGGAATGGAGCACGCAGGGGCGCATCACCGACGTCCACCAGCTGTTCCCCAACACCCATGTCAGCGTGCTGTCGAGCCACGCCATCCTGATCATCCTCGAGCCGGTGTCGCCGTCGGAGACGCATTGGGTCGTCTACCAGCTCGCGCCGCGCATCAAGAACGGCAAGCCGCTCGACATCGAACAGGCGCGCAAGGATGCCAACTTCGTGCAGGAAAGCGGCATCCTGGAAGACCGCCACGCCGCCCGCGAGATTCAGGCCGGCCTGGCGTCGGGCGCCAACACCCATTTCACCTTCGGCCATTACGAACAGGCGATCGGGCATTTCCATCGCAATCTGACGGAGCACGTGGAAATGCTGAAGGCGAGGCAGCCACCTCTCTCCCGCTAGACCAGGGCAACATGAACTCCGACCGCTGTCTGCCTGGGAAAAGGCTAGGTTGCCTTCATGTGAGCTTTGAGGTTTGCATCGGCCTCAGCCCACGCTCGTTCCGCCCGTTTGGCGAGTTCGTGCGACTCGCGCGTGTCAAGTCGCTGATCCCTGAGGCGATCGTCGGCGAGCTTCCGAATGAAATAGCTCTCGCGGGCGAACCAGTTTCGCTCGATCAGGGTCGACAGGTTCGCGCTGTGCGGGGCATGGACGCTTTTGCCGGCTACGGGAGGGATGTTCGCCATGGTATGCAGGTCGTGCCTCCTTCGGGGATTGCAAGGCATGATTGTTGTCCATATCGGGGCAGCCACGTCCCTGAACGATGTGTCGCCGGGCTCGGTGGTGCCGCCTGACTATGGCGGCCGCTGATGGAATCGCGTAGGCCCTTTCGCTCACATCCACCATCCCCACCTGAGGTTCGCATGATCCACACGCTCGTCGTCCGCCAGTTCAGCAAGATGCTGGGCAATCTTCTGGTCATTCTGAACGAGGCCGAGAAGTATGCCGGCGAGAAGAAGTTCGATGTCGCCGTCCTGCTGCAGGCGCGCCTGGCGCCCGATCAGTTCAACCTGATCAAGCAGATCCAGACGGCCTGCGACACCGCCAAGCTCGGCGCCGCGCGTCTGGCGGGGACCGAGAAGGACGCCCCCGTCAATGCCGATACCGAAGCGACGCTGGGCGAGATCAAGGCGCGCATCGAAAGCACCGTCGCCTATCTCCAGGGCTTCACAACGCAGTCCTTCGCCGGGGCGGCCGAACGGCGCATCACCCAGCCGCGCTGGAACGGCAAGTCGCTCTCGGGCGAGGAATTCCTCGTCCAGCACGTCATTCCGAATTTCTACTTCCACGTCACGACGACCTACGCGATCCTGCGCCACAACGGTGTTCCGGTCGGCAAGCGAAACTATCTGGGCGACATGCCCTACCGCGAACCGGCCTGACGCACCGGGGACAAGGAACGGAGCAACCGTTCCGATCGCGATGACGTACACGGCGATGGCGGCAGCGGTTTTTTAAAGGGAAGAGACATGACAAAGCGGGTTGAAGGAAAGATCGCCGTCGTCGTCGGCGCCGGGCAGACACCGGGCGAGACGATCGGCAACGGAACGGCCATCGCCGGCCTGCTCGCGCGCGAAGGCGCGACCGTCCTCTGCGTCGACCGGAGCGGCGAGCGCGCGGAGAAGACGGCGAAGGACATCTCGTCCACCGGCGCCGTCGTTTCGTCGATGGAGGCCGACATCACCGTCGCCGACGATTGCGGCCGCATCGTCAAGCTCGCCGTGACGCGCTACGGCCGCGTCGACATCC
>JAESFK010000517.1_pt1 | contig 18564 bp, 15 predicted proteins | sample 9269391 | NCBI WGS metagenome assembly JAESFK01 (sample SAMN14506231, study PRJNA617097) | algae metagenome | isolation source: Drouetiella hepatica UHER 2000/2452 and co-occurring heterotrophs from... | place: Slovakia: Slovak Paradise National Park, Hrabusice, Kosice Region | collected 2000-01-01
GGTCGTGTCGCTGGGCAGCGTCGGCGTCGATTCGGTCGACGTGGATGTGGCCACCCAGCTCGGCATCCCGGTCACCAACGTTCCCGACACCTTCATCGAGGAGGTCGCCGATCATGCCATGACCCTGATCCTCGCGAGCTGGCGCCGCCTGGTGGTGCAGGACCAGATGGTGCGCAAGGGCGAGTGGGCCAAGGGCCGGCCACACCTCTATCAGTTCCCGCGCCTGATGGGCATGACCCTGGGTTTCATCTCGTTCGGCCATGTCGCCCGCGCCGTCGCCAAGCGCGCCGCGCCCTTCGGCTTCCAGATGCTGGCCTACGATCCCTATATCGAGGAGCTGGTCATGTCCGACTACGGCGTGCAGCCGGTCGGCTATGACGAGCTGCTGCAGCGCTCCGACATCGTCAGCATGCACGCGCCCGGCACCAAGGATGCGCACCACCTGATGAAGGAACAGCATTTCCGCCAGATGAAGAAGACGGCGCTGTTCGTGAACACCGGCCGCGGCTCGACGGTCGACGAGCCGGCGCTGATCAAGGCGCTGCAGGAGGGCTGGATCGCCGGCGCCGGCCTCGACGTGCTGGAGACCGAGCCGGTGGGCCACAACAATCCCCTGCTCGCGATGGACAATGTCATCCTCACCGCCCACGTCGCTTCGGCCTCGAGCCGCTTCGATCCCGCGCGCAAGCGCCGCGTCGGCGCCGAGCTCGCGCTGGTGCTGGGTGGCAAGTGGCCGCGCGCCTGCGTCAATCCGATGGTGCTGGAGAAGTCCAAGCTGCAGCGCTGGCAGCCCTTCTCGATGGAACGCGGGCCCGGCAACTAGGCCGGCGCTCTCGGCTCACGACTCCTGCTGCTGCAGCCGGTCGCGGATCGCCCGGTCGCATTGGGCGAGGCTCTCGAACGGACCGAGGATGACATGGCCGCCGTCATCCATCGCATACCAGCCGGTCTGGGTGAGGTTGTAGTCGCCCAGATCCTCGCTCGGAACATGAACGGCGATCAGATCCTTCGGCATGCGCATGCAGTGCACATGCGCCTGCCAAGGAGGCTTTTCAACCCCGCCATCAGGTACGCCGCGTCCAGCCTGGAAGATTGACAGCGCCGGGCGGCACCTCGCCCTTCACCAGCGCCTCGACCTGGCGGACCGTGTCCATCGCCTGGCTTTCGCTGGCGGGCGGCGTGAGGCCGCCGATATGCGGCGTGGCGATGACATTGTGCAGTCGCGCCAGCTCGGGCGACGGCATCTGGTCAGGCGCACGCCCGACATCCCTCGCCGCGCCGGCAATGCGGCCCTCGGTCAGAGCCTTCGCGAGCGCCGCCTCGTCGACGAGGTTGCCCCGCGACATGTTGATGAAGAAGGCGTCCCGCTTCATGCGCGCGAAGGCTGCGGCATCGAGCAGGTTCTCGGTCTCTTCGTTGGCGATGGCGAGACAGACAACGTAGTCGGCCTTCGCCAGCAGATCCTCCAATGACAGCTTCACCAAGCGCGGATCGTCGACCTGGGCATAGGGATCGGACACCAGCACGGTCATGCCGAGCTGGGCCAGCACCGGCGCCAGCGCGCGCGAGATCCGGCCGTAGCCGATCAGGCCGACGGTCGAACCACCGAGCTGGCGGCCGACCTTGATCCCGGGTTTCGCACCCTCATGGTAGGCCGTCGCCGCCCGCGTGACGCCTCGCGACAGATCGACCAGAAATCCCAGCGTGAGTTCGACCACCGACGGGACGAAGCCGGCCTCCGCCTGTGTCACGAGCACGCCCGCCTTCGTGGCCGCCGCGACGTCGATGTTGCGGATGTCGATGGCGCTGCGCATCACCGCACGAAGTCCCGGCAGGCTCTCGAAGACCAGAGCCGGTATCGCCGTCGCCCGATCGGCGACGATGAAGTCGACACCGCGCGCCATCCCGATCACGCCCTGCGGATCGAGCGGCGCCTCGCCCTCGTGCAGCACGACCTCGACCAGCTCGTGCAGCCGTGCAAGGGCGCGAATACCGTAGTATTGCCGCCGGGCATGCGGGGCGTGGGTCAGGAGAAGCTTGTTCATGCCGCCGAGCTTACGCCGGCAATGGGGAGAAAGAACCTAGCGGGCTGTTGAATCAGGCCTTCCAGAAGCACCGACGAGCAACATTGTTGCGTCAACGGTCACCACGACCCGGGATTCAGGGGGTGCGACATTCGTTTCAGTTGTTTCGTTTATTTCATTTGTTTCGAATGTTTGACCTGACTCCGGCGTTTTCGACGGCCTGCTAGCTCTTCATCGGCGTCGCTTCGCCCACCAGCGAGACGTGCGCGGCGACGATGCGCCAGCCCTCGGGCGTGCGCATCCAGGTGTGGCTCTGCCGGCCGGGCTTGGCCGCACCGTGCCGCTGGAACTCGCAGTTGGCCGTGCCGAAGTTGCGGCCGTAGGTGACGATCCAGAGCTTCAGCAGGTCGCGGTTCGGCACGAACTGCGGGTTGCGGCCCGAGCGGAAGGCGGCGATCTGGTCGTGCCCGTAGAGCTGCTCGCCGACGCCGTAGCGCAGCGTGTGCGGGCTCTTCCAGAAGAGTTCGTCCAGCACTTCGACATCGTTGCTGTTGAGCGCCGCCTCGTAGCGATTGAAGGCCGCCGTCACCTCGGCGACGATTTCCGGGATGTTGATTTCCATATCGGCTCCTCAGGCGGGCGGCGCGGCGGCCACGCCGAGCTTCTGCAGATGGGCCGCGACGCGCAGCGCGGCCTGTTCGTTGTAGGGCTTGGCGATCAGCTGCACGCCGATCGGCAGACCGCCCGGCCGCTGCAGCGGCGCCACGGCGACCGGCAGGCCGATGAAGGAGATCGGCTGGGTGTAGATGCCGAGATTGGCGCGCACCGCCAGCTCGACGCCGTCCAGCGTCATCATGGTCTGGCCAAGCTTGGGCGCGGTGCAGGGCGTGGCCGGCGCCAAAATCACGTCGACCTCCTCGAACAGCTTCAGCACGTGGGCGCGATACTGGCGACGGAAGCGCTGCGCCTTCACGTACCAGGCGCCCGGCAACAGGGCGCCCGCCATGAAGCGTTCGCGCGTGTCGGGATCGAAATCCTGCGGCCGCGTGCGCAACCGCGGCAGATGGAGCTGCGCGCCCTCGATGGCGGTGATGACATAGGCCGCCGCGCGCGCCGCGGCCGCCTGCGGCAGCACGACGGTCTTCGTGGCACCCAGCGCCCTGGCCACGGTCGCCACGGCCTCGAATGCCTCGGGCTCGCCGCCCCGGGCGAAGTAGTCGCCCGCAATGGCGATGCGCAGCCCGTCGACGCCTTCGACCAGCCGCGGCAGCGTCGGATCGGCCGGCCGGTCGGTGCAGACCGGGTCGTCCGAATCCCAGCCCTGCATGGCATCGAAGGAGAGCGCCAGGTCTTCCGCCGAACGGGCGATCGGACCGAGATGGTCGAAGGAATCCACGAAAGGAAAGGACCCGGCGCGGCTCAACCGTCCATAGGTCGGCTTCAAGCCGAACAGGCCGCAGAGCGAGGACGGAACCCGGATCGAGCCGTTGGTGTCGGAGCCCAGCGCCAGGGGCACCTCGCCCGCCGCCACCGCCGCGCCCGAGCCGCCGGACGAACCGCCCGACATGCGCGTCGTGTCGTGCGGATTGCGCGACGGCCCGTAGTGGGCGTTCTCGCCGGTGAAGTCGTAGGCGTACTCGCCCATGTTGAGGCCGCCGACCAGGATCGCGCCGGCCGCTTCGAGCTTGCGCACCAGCGCGCCGTCGCGTTCCGCCTTGGGGCCGTCGACGTTGATCTTCGAGCCGGCGCGCGTCGGCAGGCCGGCAATGTCGAACAGGTTCTTTACCGCGAAGGGCACGCCGATCAACGGCCCGCGATGCAGGCCGGCGTCGATCTCCGCCGCCCGCTTGCGGGCGCGCGCAGCCACGACATCGGTGAAGGCGTTCACCGTGGGCTCGGCCGCCTCGATGCGCTTCAGGGTGGCGTCGATCACGGCAGCGGCCTTGACCTTGCCGCTCATCACGGCGCCCGCAATCTCCGTCGCGGTCGCGGCCTTCGAAAGAGGATCGCTCATGGCCGGAACACCGGAGCCGACATCAACTCGTCCTCAAGGTCCAGCTCGAGCAGCGGCCGCGCGATCATCAGGGAGCGCTCGACGTTCAGGATAACGTTGGGCAGATACTCGGGGGCGATCGTGAGGCCTGCGGTTTTCGCGCCCTCCTCGACCATGCGCGCCACATCACGCTTCTCTTCGGCCATGCGCTTCCTTCTTTCATTCAATCGGGATGACGGTCTTCAGACGACATGGAGATCGCGGCGCATGAGCCGGTAGCTTGCGCCCAGTTCCCGTCCAAGCTGCCGAAGAATCTGCAGGATTGCCAGCCCGGCCGCCGTGTCATGCGCGCGACGCTTCATGGCACACCCTCGCTCTCCCGTTTCCCGCGCAGCCGAGAAGGCAAGGACCGTGCCAATACCTGCGCGAATCTGGAGGCTGCAATTGGTGTGGCGCTTGTCTACAACCGGCCCATGAAAGCCTTTCTCGACCTCGGGGTTCACGCGCTGCTCGGCGCCTACCGCGCCGGCACGCTCGACGTGCGTCAGACCATCGGCGAGGTGCTGAAACGCATCGAAAACGCGGGCGACGACAAGGTCTGGATCTCGCGGGCGTCCGACGCCGATCTGCGGGCGCAGGCCGCCGCGCTCGATGCACGGCGCGACGAGATCGATCGGTTGCCGCTCTATGGCGTGCCCTTCGCCGTAAAGGACAATCTCGACGTGGCCGGCATGGAAACGACCGCGGCCTGTCCGGGCTTCGCCTACGAGGCGAAGGCTTCCGCGGAGGTCGTGCAGCGCCTCGTCGACGCCGGCGCGATCGTCATCGGCAAGACGAACCTCGATCAGTTCGCCACCGGCCTCGTCGGCGTGCGCTCGCCCTATGGCGTGCCGCGCAATCCGTTCGACGCCTCGTACGTGCCCGGCGGATCGAGTTCCGGATCGGCGGTTGCCGTCTCGTCGGGCCTCGTGAGCTTCTCGCTGGGCACCGACACCGCGGGATCGGGCCGCGTGCCGGCCGGCTTCAACAACATCGTCGGCCTCAAGCCGACGCCCGGCCTGCTCAGCAATGCGGGCATGGTGCCGGCCTGCCGCTCGCTCGACTGCACCTCGGTCTTCGCCCTCTCCTGCGCCGACGCCGACGCGGTGCTCGCGGTCGCGGCCGAAGCTCAGGCGACGCCTGCCATCGGGAGGACCTTCAGCTTCGGCATCCTCGGCACCAAGGACGCGGAGTTCTTCGGCGACGCCGCGTATGCGACGCTCTATGCGCAGTCGATCGAACGGCTGAAGGGACTGGGCGGCACGCCGGTCGAGATCGACTACGCGCCGTTCCGCGATGCCGCGCAGCTTCTCTACAACGGCCCCTGGGTCGCCGAGCGTACCGCGGCGGTTGGCGCCTTCATGGAGGGCGCCGACGACACGGCAGGCGTCTGGCCGACGACGAGGCAGATCGTGCTGAGCGGTCTCGAGTACAGCGCCGTCGATGCGTTCGAGGGTCAGTATCGCCTGGCCGAACTGAAAGAGCGCGCCTTCGTGCAAATGAAGGAGCTCGATTTCCTGGCGGTGCCGACGGCCGGCACGATCTACACGCTGGCCGATCTCGAGCGTGAGCCGGTGCTCTACAACTCGCATCTCGGCCACTACACCAACTTCGTGAATTTCTTCGGCCTCTCGGCGCTTGCAGTGCCGGCCGGCTTCCGGCCCGACGGCATGCCGTTCGGCATCACCCTGATCTCGCGCGCCCACGCCGAACGCGCCCTGCTGGCCTTCGGCGCGCGCTGGCAGCGCGCGGTGCCCCTGCCGCTCGGCAAGACGATGAGCCGGCTGCCGCAACCGGAATGCGATCCCATCGTCGCGGAGGACCGCGTGCCCATCGCCGTGGTCGGCGCGCATATGAGCGGTCTCCCCCTGAACGGCCAGCTTCTGGAGCTGGGTGGCTGGCTGCAGAGCGCCGGGAAGACCGCACCCGCCTATCGCTTCTACGCCCTGCCAGGAGGCCCGCCGCAGCGGCCGGGCCTGGTGCGCGTGGCCGAGGGCGGCGGCGCGATCGAGCTGGAAGTCTGGAGCCTTCCGGCCGAGAGGATCGGCGACCTGCTGCGCCGCATCCCCGCTCCGCTCGGCCTCGGCAGGGTGAGCCTGGCTGACGGTACCGACGTCGCAGGCTTCCTGTGCGAGGCGCACGCAACGCCGGGCGCGCAGGACATCACGTCGCTGGGCGGCTGGCGGGCCTACCTCGACACGCTGCGATAGCGCGTTGGCCTTCAACTGCGGGGCGCCGGTCTGCTAGGGTCCGTTCCTTCGAGGAGAGGAAACGAACCCATGAGTGGAAAGATCGCCGTCGTCACCGGCGCGGGCAGCGGCATCGGCCGCGCCTCGGCACTGGCCCTGCTGAACAACGGCTACAAGGTCGCGCTGGCGGGGCGCCGCAAGGAGGCGCTGGACGAGACGGCGTCGATGGCCGGCAACAATGCGCCCAACGCGCTCGCCGTTCCGACCGACGTCACCAAGCGCGACGACATCGTGGCGCTGTTCGCCAGGGTGAAGGCCACATGGGGCCGCCTCGACCTGCTGTTCAACAATGCCGGTGGCGGCGCGCCGCCCGTGCCGCTGGAGGAACTGCCCTACGAGACCTGGCTGAGCGTCGTGGCCGCGAACCTGACGGGACCGTTCCTGTGCACGCAGGAAGCCATGAAGATCATGCGGGACCAGACGCCGCGCGGCGGCCGCATCATCAACAATGGCTCGATCTCGGCGCACGCGCCGCGGCCCTTCTCGGTCGCCTACACCTCGACCAAGCACGCCATCACCGGCCTCACCAAGTCGACGTCGCTCGACGGCCGCGCCTACGACATCGCCTGCGGCCAGATCGACATCGGCAACGCCGTGTCGCCGATGACCGATCGCATGACCAAGGGCGTCCTGCAGCCCAACGGCACGACCATCGCCGAGCCGCGCATGGACGTCTCCGCGGTGGCCAACGCCATCCTCTACATGGACAGCCTGCCGCTCGACGCCAACGTGCAGTTCATGACGGTGATGGCGACCAAGATGCCGTTCGTCGGTAGAGGTTAGCGCATCGCGCTAACCTCTGGCGGGCGACAGCGCCTTCTGAGGCGCGAGAGCCCGCATGGCGCAGAATAGACACGCGGGGGTGAAACCCGCAGTCCGAAGACGAGAACTCAGTAGCCCTCGTCCTGGAGGTTGAGCAGCGGGAACGCGCTGTGCACGCCGGTGAGGTTGGTCGGCATGCTCTTCGCGATGTAGCTCTTGTCGAGCTGCGCCAACGATGAAACGCCCAGCAGGCCCATCACCTCCTTCATCTCCTCCTCGAGCAGTTCGATCACGCGCTCGATGCCGGCGGCGCCGGCGGCGGCGAGGCCGTAGCAGTAGAGACGGCCGAGGCCGACCCAGTCGGCGCCCATGCAGATCGCCTTCACGATGTCGCTGCCGCGGCTGAAGCTGCCGTCGACCGCCACCTTGGCGCGACCGGCGACCGCCTCGACGATCTCCGGCAGCACCTCGGCCGAACCGCGCCCATGGTCGAGCTGGCGACCGCCATGGTTGGAGCAGTAGACCGCCCAGACTCCGTTCTGGCAGGCGAGCTCGGCATCCTCGCCGGTGCCGATCCCCTTCAGCATGAACTTCACATTCGGGAATTTTTCGCGGACGGCGATGAAGTTCTTCCAGGAGAACGCCGCCTGATGGTCCTGCCCGGTCGCCGCGGCGCGCCACGTCTTGACGAAGCGCTTGGCGATGTCGCGCTCGCGCCGGCTGTAGACCTGGGTGTCGACGGTGATGCAGAAGGCGTCGTAGCCGGCGTCCATCGCCTGCTTCACCCGGTCCGCGACCCAGGCATCGTCGCCGCGGACGTAGAGCTGATAGATCTTGGGGCCTGCGCCGCCTTTGACGATGTCCTCGAGCCTGAGGGTCGTCACCGAGCTGATCAACATCGCCACATTGCCCGCGCCTGCCCCCTGCGCGACGGTAATTCCGCCGCCCGGCTCGAAGGATTCGAGCGATCCGACGGGCGCCAGCATGACCGGCAGGCGGATTTTCTGGCCCAGGATTTCGGAGGACGGATCGATCTTCGACACGTCGCGCAGAACGCGCGGCTTGAAGGCGATCGTGTCGAGCGCCAGCCTGTTGCGGCGCAGCGTGGTTTCGGTCTCGGTGCCGCCGATCAAATAATCCCAGATATTGGGATTGAGCCTGATTTTCGCCGCTTTTACGATCTCGTGTAGCGTTACGAAGTCGCTCTCAAGGCCGCTCGTCATCGTTCCCTCGAATCTTTCAATTTCGATGGTTTTCTTGCGCGTCTCCTGCGTCACGTCAACGTGGCGTCACAGGCAGCAGCCAGCATTGACGGTGGCACTTCTGGACGATTTTATCGCCATCGGGCATGCGCCCGGCGGAACCTGCTGGAACGGCCAGCCTGCCCGCAGGCAATCGGTGAAGGACTTGAGATGAAGAGACGCGTTCTGACGGCAGCACTGGTCTTCGGGTGGATGGCGGGGCCGGTCTTCGCTGCCGATCCCGTGCCCGCCCTCAAGGAGACGCCGATGTTCGCCGACCAGGTGAAGTCCGGCGCCCTGCCGCCGGTCGACAAGCGCGTCCCCGAGCAGCCCTGGGTCGTGAAGTATTTCGCCGGCGGCGAAGGTCCCGGCCAGCAGGGCGGCCAGCTCAACATGCTGGTGGCCAGTGCGCGCGATACGCGCCTGATGACCGTCTTCAGCTACACCCGCCTGATCGTCTACGACGACAAGTTCAAGCTGAAGCCCGACATCCTCGAGAGCTACGAGGAGAAGGAGGGCCGCGAGTTCACGTTCAAGCTGCGCGCCGGCCACAAATGGTCGGACGGCCATCCCTTCACCACCGAGGATTTCCGCTTCTTCTGGGAAGACGTCGCCAACAACAAGGACGTCTCCGCGGGAGGGCCCAATGTCGAGCTCCTGGTCGACGGACAACCGCCCAAGGTCGAGATCATCGACCCGCTCACCATCAAGTACACATGGGACAAGCCCAACCCCTACTTCATCGAGAGCCAGGCGCGCGCCGCGCCCCTCTTCCTCTTCCGGCCTGCCCATTACCTGAAGAAGTTCCACGCCAAGTACACGCCCGAGGCCGAGATCCTGAAGTCCGCCAGGGGCGGCCAGCAGAACTGGCTGTCGATCTATCGACGCCTGGACGTGATGTACGCCGCCGACAACGTCGATCTGCCGACGCTGAACCCCTGGGTCGGCACGACCGCGTCGCCGGCACAGCGCTTCGTCTACCTGCGCAATCCCTACTATCACCGCATCGACGAGAAGGGACAGCAGCTCCCCTATGTCGACCGGGTGATCTTCACGGTGGCGGCCGCCAACCTGGTACCGGCCAAGGCGGGCCTCGGCGAGGCCGACCTGCAGCCGCGCTACCTCAACATGCGCGACTACACCTTCCTGCAGAAGAGCGCGCAGTCCTCGGGCGTGAACGTGCGCCTGTGGGAAGCAGGCTCGGGTTCGCAGCTCGCGCTCTATCCCAACCTCACCACCAACGACGCGGAGTGGCGCAAGCTCATGCGCGACGTGCGCTTCCGCCGGGCGCTCTCGCTGGCGATCGACCGCGAGGAACTGAACCAGGTCGTCTATATCGGCCTGGCCAAGCCGTCGAACAACACGATCATGCCGCGCTCGGAGCTGTTCAAGCCCGAGTACGCGACCAAGTGGGCGAACTACGATCCCAAGCTTGCCAACAAGCTGCTGGACGAAGTCGGCCTCACGAAGAAGGACAGCCAAGGCATCCGCCTGTTGCCCGACGGCCGGCCGGCGACGATCGTCGTCGAGCATGCCAGCGAGGAAACCGAGGACAACGACGCGCTCGCGCTGATCGCGGACGGCTGGAAGAAGATCGGCATCAAGATGCTGACCAAGCCGCAGACCCGCGACAACTTCCGGCTCCGCACCTCCTCGGGTGAAGCCATCATGACGGCTTTTGCCGGCGCGGTGACGGCCGTCCCGACGCCCAATACCAGCCCCAAGGAGTTCGCGCCGACCATGCTGGGCGGCCTGCAGTGGGCGCGCTGGGGCATGTTCGTGGAGTCCAAGGGCAAACAGGGCGAGAAGTGCGACCTCGAATCGGCCTGCAAGCTCCTCGACTACGTGAAGGAATGGGAAGCCGGCGCAACCGAGGAAGACCGCCGCAAGGCCTGGGACAAGATCCTCGCCACCAATGCCGACGAGGTCTTCTCGATCGGCACCGTCAACGGCGTCCGCCAGCCGATCGTGGTCGGCCCGAAGGTGCGCAACGTCCCGAAGGAAGGCTACTACGCCTGGGATCCGGGCGGTTACATCGGCCTCTACCAGCCCGACACGTTCTGGATCGCGCAGTAGGGATCCGACGCAATCAGAGAGGCCCCTCGTCGAGGGGCCTTTTTCGTGGAGTCATGTCGTCTCAAGTCGACTCGCACCACCTCATCCTGAGGAGGCCCGAAGGGCCGTCTCGAAGGATGGGCAATGGACGTGGTGCGAGTGGCCCATGCTTCGAGACGGCTGTCGAGTTTACCCCGAGGTATTCGAGGGGCAGCCTCCTCAGCATGAGGCTGGTGGGTAGGTTCGATCACGTCACCAGGTGTCGATGTTCGGCCGCTTCTTGTGGCTGTGCGGCGGCCGCGGCTTGGCCTCGAGCAAGGCGGTCGCGATCCAGCGTCGCGAATCGGCGGGATCGATCACCTCGTCGACCTCGAAATAGGTCGCGGTGCTCAGCGCCTTGCCGCGCGCATAGGCGGCCGCGACCATCTTCTCGAACAGGGCGCGGCGCTCGGCCGGATCGCTCACCGCCTCGAGCTCCTTGCGGAAGCCAAGCTTCACGGCGCCTTCCAGCCCCATGCCGCCGAACTCGCCGGTCGGCCAGGACAGCGCGAAGACCGGCGCGTGGAAGGAACCGCCCGCCATCGCCTGCGCGCCCAGCCCATAGGCCTTGCGCAGCACGATGGTGCCGAACGGCACGGTGAGATTGGCGCCGGTCACGAACAGCCGCGAGCAGTGGCGGACGAGCGCAGTCTTCTCGATCTCGGGGCCGACCATCATGCCCGGCGTGTCGCACAGGAACAGGATCGGAATGTCGTAGGCGTCGCAGAGCTGCAGGAAGCGCGCGGCCTTGTCGGAACCGTCGCTGTCGATTGCGCCCGCCAGATGCACCGGGTTGTTGGCCACGATGCCCAGCGGCTTGCCCTCGATGCGGCCGAACGCCGTCACCATGCCGGGCCCGAAGGCGCGGCGTATTTCGAGCACCGAGTCCTCGTCGCAGAGCGTGGCGATGACGTCGCGCACGTCGTAGACGCGCAGCCGGTTTTCCGGGATGGCCCGCCGCAGCAGGCGCTGGTCGGCCGCCCGCCACTCCGGCAGCGCGCCCTGGAAATAGGACAGATACTTCTTGGCGACCGCGACCGCCTCGGCTTCATCCTCCACCGCGATGTCGACCACGCCGTTGGGGACCTGCACGTTCATCGGCCCGACTTCCTCGGGCGAGAAGACGCCCAGGTTGCCGCCCTCGATCATCGCGGGCCCGCCCATGCCGATCGTGGAGTTCTTCGTGGCGATCACGACGTCGCAGCAGCCCAGGATCGCGGCGTTGCCGGCGAAGCAGCGGCCGGAGTTGATGCCGACCAGAGGCGCCACGCCGCTCAGGCGTCCGAAGATGTGGAAGGCCATGGTGTTGAGGCCGGCCACCGACTGCACGTCGATGTCGCCCGGCCGGCCGCCGCCGCCCTCGGTGAAGAAGACCAGCGGGATGCGCTGCTTCTCGACGATCTCGAACAGCCGGTCCTTCTTGTGATGATTGTTCTTGCCCTGCGTGCCCGCCAGCACCGTGTAGTCGTAGTGCGCGACCGCGACCCGGCTGCGTTCCGGTCCGAACAGCGACCCGTTGACCCGGCCGATGCCGGTGATGAGCCCGTCGGCCGGCGTCTTCTCGATCAGGTCCTCGACGGTGCGGCGCGTGCGCTGGCTGGCGATGGCGAAGGCGCCGTACTCGACGAAACTGTTGGGATCGACGAGATCGTCGAGGTTTTCGCGGGCCGTCCGCTGGTTGGTCTTGCGCCGCCGGGCGACCGACTCCGGTCGCTTTCCGTCGAGCGTCAGGGCGCGACGTTCGAAATATTCCGCAAGGTCGGGCCGGACATGGTCGAGGTCGATCGTCTCCTCGACCGCCGTGCCTTTCACCTCGACATCGGCCTCCTCGACGAACAGCAGCGAATGGCCTTCATAGACCGTCTCGCCCGCGTCGACCGCGACCCGCCGGACATAGCCGCGCACCGGGCTGCGGATCTCGTGCTGCATCTTCATGGCATCCATGACCAGCAGCGCCTGGCCCGCCGCCACTGCATCGCCCTCCTTCACCGACAGGCTCACGATGGTGCCCTGCATCGGTGCGGGCACGGCGACCGTTCCGTCCGGGGCGTCGCTGTCGGGCAGACGTGACGCCGTCTCCGCCTGCGCCTTGCCGAAGGCGAGGACCGCCAGCGGATCGACGCTGTCGACCCGCGCACCGGCCTGGCGTGCGGACGATGCGGGTGATGCCGGCGGCGTCGCGCACTCGAAATAGAGGCCGCCGCTCAGCTTGCCGGCCGCGGCGATCAGAGCCGAAGCCTGCTCGTCGACGAAGCGCGTATGGACCTTGTCGGCGCGGAAATCCGGATGGGCGATCAGGGCACGCAGGAAGGCGATGTTCGAGGGCGCCCCTTCGAGCCGGAACGCCGCCAGCGCCCGCTCGGCCCGCTGCAGCGCGCCGCCGAAATCGGCCGCCTGCACGATCACCTTGGCCAGCAGCGAATCGAAGTTGGGATTGGTGCGATAGCCCGAGTAGCCATAGGTATCGACGCGCACGCCGGGACCCGACGGCGGCTCGAACGCCGTGAGCGTCCCGCCCCCCGGTTTGGCCGAACCGTCGGCCGTCATGGTCTCCATGTTCACCCGGAGCTGGATGGCATGACCGCGCGGCGCGGCCTGCCGAACGCCGGTCTCGTCGAGGGACGCGCCCCCGGCCAGCCGCAACTGCGTCTTCACCAGGTCGACGCCCCACACTTCCTCGGTGACGGTGTGTTCGACCTGAAGGCGCGGATTGGCCTCGATGAAGCAGAAGAAGTCCGGCGCCGCATCGTCGACCAGGAATTCGAATGTGCCGAGGCTGCGATAGTTCACGGCCTTCGCCATCCTCACGGCCGATTCGACGATCTGGCCGCGCATCGCCTCGGCGAGGTTCGGACTGGGCGCCAGCTCGACGATCTTCTGGCTGCGGCGCTGGATCGTGCACTCGCGCTCGCCGAGCGAAGCGATGCCGCCCTGACCGTCGCCCACGATCTGCACCTCGATGTGGCGCGCCCGCGCGATCAACCGCTCGGCATAGAGGGCGCCGTTGCCGAAGGCCGCCTGCGCTTCGGCAGAGGCACGCTTGAAGGCCTCGTCGATCTCGCCTTCCTGCGTGACGATCCTCATGCCGCGCCCGCCACCGCCCGCGATCGCCTTGATGACGATGCCGGCCTTGCGATGCTTGGCGAAGAAGGCCTTCACGCCCGCCACGTCGACCGCACTGTCGGTGCCGGACAGGACCGGTGCCCCGTTCTTGCCGGCATGCGCGCGGGCGCGCGCCTTGTCGCCGAACAGGTCGAGTTGCTCCGGCGTGGGGCCGACGAAGACGAGCCCGGCCTCGCCGCAGGCCGTCGCGAAGGACGCGTTCTCCGACAGGAAGCCGTAGCCCGGATGCACGGCGTCGCAGCCCGCCTCCCGGGCGCCCGCGATGACACCGGCGATGTCGAGATAGGCCGCTGCGCCACGCCCCTTGAGCGGCCGGACTTCGTCGACCCGCCGCACGTGCAGCGAGGTCGCGTCGTCCTCCGAATGGATGCCCACGGTCGCGATGCCGAGTTCGGCGGCGGCCTGGGCGATGCGGATGGCGATCTCGCCACGGTTGGCGATCAGGAGTTTCTTGAGCATGTCGGCGTGGGGTAGAACCCCCTCCATGTCGAAAAGGCTGCTCATTGTGGCGCACGCTCCGTCGGAGAACACCCTCTCCCTGCGCGATGCCGTGGAACGCGGCGCGCGCAGCGAAACGGGGATCGACGTCCGGGTCATCGCGCCGTTGCAGGCCGGCCCCGACGACGTGCTCGCCGCCCAGGCGGTGATTCTCGGCACGCCCGAGAACCTGGGCTACATGAGCGGCGCCCTGAAGGACTTCTTCGACCGCAGCTACAATGCCTGCCTGGAGAAGACGCAAGGCATGCCCTGCGCGCTCTACATTAGGGCCGGCAGCGACGGCACCGGCACCCGCCGGGGCGTCGAGACGATCCTGACCGGCCTGCGCTGGCGTGCCGTCCAGGAGCCCCTGCTCTGCAAGGGCCCCTGGCAACCCGCCTTCGTCGACCAGTGCGAGGAGCTGGGCGCCGCCATGGCGGCCGGTCTCGCCGCCGGCATCTTCTGAGCTACTGGCCCTGAATCACTGCGCCGTGTAACCGCCGTCGACGACGAGGCCCGAGCCGGTCATGAAACCGGCATCGTCCGACGCCAGGAACACGATGCCCTTGGCGATGTCCTCGGCGACGCCCAGCCGGCCGATCGGATGCATGGTGAGCGACGTCTTGCGCGTGGCTTCGGTGTCGTTGGTGCCGAGGGCGCGCGCCCTCATCGCGAAGGTCTGCTGGCCCATGTCGGTATCGATGACGCCGGGATGGATCGAGTTCACGCGGATGCGATAGCCCTTGCGGCCGAATTCGAGCGCCGTCGACTTGGTGAACAGCGTGACGCCGCCCTTGGTCAGCGAATAGAGCGGGTCGAGCTGCGAGCCGACGAGGCCCGCCACCGACGCGAGATTCACGATCGCCGATCCGTGCGCACTCGTGGCGCCGCGCGCCTTGAGGTGCGGCAGTGCGATGCGCGTGCCCAGCACCACGCCGGTCAGGTTGACGGCGACGAGCTTGTGCCACTCGTCCATCGAGGCCTCTTCGACACCCTTGCCGACGAAGATGCCGGCATTGTTCACCAGGATGTCGAGACCGCCGAACTTCTTCACCGTGGCGTCGATGGCGGCGGACCAGCTGGCCTCCTGCGTCACGTCGAGCGGCACGAAGAGCGCCTGCCCGCCTGCGGCTTCGATCTCCTTCACCGTCTGCCGCCCGCGTTCCTCGAGAACGTCGCCGATCGCCACCTTGGCGCCGACGCTCGCCATCAATTTCGCCGCCTCGCCGCCGATGCCGCGGGCGGCGCCGGAGAGAAATGCCACTTTGCCGTCTAGCCTGTTCATTCGTTTCCTCCTCGAGGGTCGCGTGTTGCGCCCGGACTGTTTGGGGTTATGCTGCCTGCGAGAACAAGAAAAGAAAACAGGGAGGGCCGCCAGGCATGCGCCAGGGACGGCTTGTCGCGACGGGTGCGATGCTGGCGTTTTGCCTGTTCGCACTCTGGCAATCTTTGTTGCTGTCGCTGACCGACCGCCTGGGCCCCGGCCCGGGCTTCTTTCCGTTCTGGCTGGCGCTGCTCGGCATCGTCCTCTCGCTTGCCCTGATCGTGTCGGTCTGGCGCGAGCCGCAGCCGGCCACCGACGCATCGATCGAAGAGGTTCGCATCCTGCCGCACGGATGGGGCGCGCTGCGCTGCTTCGCCATCGTGGGGCTGCTGGCGGCGGTCACCATCGCGATGGAGTTCGTGGGCTTCCGCCTCGCCATGCTGGTCTTCAATGCCGCCCTCGTGATCGCGCTGGGCGAGCGTCGCTGGTGGCTCATCGCCGTCTTCGCCGTACTCGGCAGCTTCGGCGTCTACGACCTCTTCACCACGTGGCTGGACGTTCTCCTGCCAACCGGCCGGTTCGGGGTATAGAAGCATGGAAGCCCTCGGCCATCTGCTCCAGGGCTTCGCGGCGGCGCTGACGCCCGGCTATCTCCTCTACGCCTTCGCCGGTTGCATGCTGGGAACGCTGATCGGGGTGCTGCCCGGCCTCGGGCCGGCGGCGGGCACGGCGATCCTGATCCCGCTCACCTTCAGCCTCGACGCCACCGGCGCCATCATCATGCTGTGCGCCATCTACTACGGCGCCATGTACGGCGGCACCATCACCTCGGTGCTGATCAACGTGCCGGGCGAAGCCGCCTCGGTGGTGACCTGCATCGACGGGCACCAGATGGCCAAACAGGGCCGCGCCGGATCCGCGCTCGGCATCGCCGCCATCGGCTCCTTCGTGGGCGGCACGCTGGCCACGGTGGCGCTGGTCGCGGTCGCCATGCCGCTCGCCTCGCTGGCGCTGAAGTTCGGGCCGGCGGAGTTCTTCGCCCTCATGGTCGCCGGCCTCTGCCTCGTCGTCGGCCTCGCCGGCAACAACATGCTGGCGGCCCTGCTCATGACGGTGATCGGGCTCCTGTTCGCGATGATCGGCGTCGATCCGGTGCGCGGCGCCCCGCGCTTCACCTTCGGCGTCGAGGAACTCTACGACGGCATCGGCTTCGTGCCCGTGGTCATGGGCCTGTTCGGCGTCGCCGAGCTGTTGCTCGCCGCCGAGAAACGCCAGACCCACATGGTCGAGGCCGAACTCAAGAGCTGGATGCCGACGGGAGCGGAGTGCCGCCAGTCCGTGGGCGCGATCGGCCGCGGCACGGTCGTGGGCTTCGTGCTGGGTCTGATCCCCGGCGTCGGCGCCATCGTGCCGACCTTCATGGCCTACGTCCTGGAGAAGCGCGTCTCCAAGACCCCGGAGCGCTTCGGCAAGGGCGCCATTGAGGGCGTGGCCTCGGCCGAGACCGCCAACAACGCCTATGCCAATGCCTCGATGGTGCCGCTGCTGGCGCTGGGCATTCCCAGCTCGCCCACCATCGCGGTGCTGATGGGCGCCTTCATCGTGAACGGCATCACGCCGGGGCCCTTCCTGTTCAAGGACCAGCCGCAACTGGTGTGGACGGTGATCGCCAGCTTCTTCGTCGGCAACGCCCTGCTGCTGATTCTCAACCTGCCGCTGGTCGGCCTGTGGGCCAAGTTGCTGAAGATCCCGTTCAGCTACATGTGCGCGGGCGTGCTGATCTTCTGCGTGATCGGCGCCTATGGCCTGAAGCAGAGCCTGTTCGACGTCTGGGTCATGCTGGGTTTCGGCATCCTGGGCTACCTGCTGCGCAAGCTCGACTTCCCGATCGCGCCGGCGATCCTGGCGCTGATCCTGGGCCCGATGATGGAAAGATCGCTGCGAACGACGCTCGAGATCTCCGGCGGAAGCTTCGCCATCTTCCTCGACCGTCCGGTCGCCCTCGGCCTGCTCGCCGTGCCGGTGATCGTGATCGCCTTCCTGCTGTTCAAGCCGCGCTCGCTGGCGCCGCTGAGGGAGAGCGACATCGAGTAACGCGCGTTCCAGTCGTCAAACAAAGGGAGGATAAAATGCTCATTCGTCGCCGCACCCTGCTCTCCGCCACGGCCGCCGCGGCTGTCGCCAGCCCCGCCCTCGCGCAGAACTATCCGCGCCGCGCGGTTCAGTTGATCGTCGCCTTTCCCCCGGGCGGCAGCACCGATGTCGGCGCCCGCATCCTCGCGGCGGCCGCCGAAAAGGACCTCGGCCAGACCATCACCGTCGTGAACAAGGGCGGCGCCGGCGGCCAGATCGGCTTCACGGAAATCGCCCGCGCCCGGCCCGACGGCTACACGCTGGGTTTCCTCAACCTGCCGGGGGTCAACACCATCATGCTCGACCCCGAGCGCAAGGCCGCGTTCAACGTCGACAGCTTTATCCCCATCGTGAATCAGGTGCTCGATCCCGGCCTGATCTGGGTGAAGGGCGACAGCCCCTACAAGACGCTGGCCGACCTGACGGAGGCGGCCCGCAAGGCGCCCGGCAAGATCAGCGCCTGCACCACCGGCATCCTGAGCGACGACCATCTCGCCATCCTGATGGTCCAGGAGGCCGCCAAGTGCGAGTTCCGCATCGTCCATTTCGACGGCGGGGCGCAGCAGATCACCGGCGTGCTCGGCGGCCATGTCGACTGCGCCTTCGACAATGTCGGCGGCGTCTTCAAGCGCGTCCAGTCCGGCGAGGTGCGCGGCCTCGCGGTGACCGACGTCGAGCGCTCGAAGTTCCTGCCCAACGTGCCCTGCACCAAGGAGCTGGGCATGCCGACGGTCATCTCCTCCTCGACGCGCGGCGTCGGCGCGCCCAAGGGCACGCCGGCCGACGTCGTGAAGGTGATCGAGACGGCGTTCCTGAAGGCGATCAAGTCGCCGGAGATGCTGCAGAAGATGGACGCCGTCGGCCTCGCCCTGAAGCCGATGGTCGGCGCGGAGTACGCGAAGTACTACGCCGACACGCAGGCACAGGCGAAAAAATATACCGAATGGGCACTGAAAATGCGCTGAGCATTTTCAGTGCCGCCCCTCCGCCCTCGTAAGACGAGGGCACCTCCCCTTCGCGGCATCCGCAAAGGGGAGGTCGTCCGATTACCTAGTCGGCCGTTAAGAAGCCGGATTGAGCACGTGCTGGTGTTTGGGTGCGATGATCAGGGCGGCCAGGACCAGGGACAAAAATCTCCTTAGCCAGGCGAGGATACGCCTGAAGT
>JAESFK010000518.1_pt1 | contig 18552 bp, 12 predicted proteins | sample 9269391 | NCBI WGS metagenome assembly JAESFK01 (sample SAMN14506231, study PRJNA617097) | algae metagenome | isolation source: Drouetiella hepatica UHER 2000/2452 and co-occurring heterotrophs from... | place: Slovakia: Slovak Paradise National Park, Hrabusice, Kosice Region | collected 2000-01-01
TGCCGCTGGCGGATGGGCAGTACCTTGCCGCCGGTCCGGGGCGGACCGCGACGGAGGTCGCGAAATTCTCGACCCGCGATGCCGAGCGGCTCGCTGTCTATGAGGATCGGCTCGAGACGGTTGCCGCAGTGCTGCGCGACCTCGTGCTGCGGGCGCCGCCCAATGTGACGGAGGCCGGCTGGCGTACGGCGCTGCCGGAGCTGATCGAGGCCGGCCGGCTGGGCCGCCGCCTCGGCGCGCTCGCCACCACCGCCCGGCGCGACGTGATGGATCTCTTCACCAAATCGGCGGGGGACTGGCTCGACGGCTGGTTCGAGAGCGACCCGATCAAGGCGCTGCTCGGCTTCGATTCCGTCGTCGGCAACTATGCCAGCCCCTACACGCCGGGCTCGGCCTATGTGCTGCTGCACCATGTCTTCGGCGAGGTGAATGGCCGCAAGGGCGCCTGGGGCCACGCCATCGGCGGCATGGGCGCGATCACCCAGGCGATGGCGAAGGCCTGCGCCGAGGCCGGCGTCACGATCAGGCTGGATGCTCCCGTCGCCGAGGTGCTGACCGAGCGCGGCAAGGCGGTCGGCGCGGTGACGGAGGCCGGCGACGTCGTCCGAGCCCGGGCGGTCGTCTCGAACCTGCATCCGCGCCTGCTGTTTTCGAAGGTCGATCCCGCGGCGCTGCCGCCGGATTTCGTCGAGCGCATCGGCCGCTACGCCTCGGGCTCGGGCACGTTCCGGATGAACGTCGCGCTCTCCGAACTGCCGCGCTTTTCCAGCCTGCCCGAAGCGGGAGACCACCACACCGCCGGCATCATCATCGCGCCGAGCCTCGGCTACATGGATCGCGCCCATGCGCAGGCGCGGCTCGATGGCTGGTCGCGCGAGCCGATCGTCGAGATGCTGATCCCGTCGACGCTGGACGAGACGCTCGCCCCGCCCGGCCGCCATGTCGCGAGCCTGTTCTGCCAGCATGTCGCGCCGGTGCTGCCGAACGGGCTTTCATGGGAGGACTGCCGCGAGCGCGTCGCCGATCTGATGATCGAGACGGTCGATCGCCACGCGCCCGGCTTCAAGGCGTCGGTCATCGGGCGGCTCGCGCTCGGGCCCGCCGACCTCGAGGCGCGCTTCGGTCTGGTCGGCGGCGACATCTTCCATGGCCGGCTGACGCTCGACCAGCTCTTCTCGGCGCGGCCGGTGCTCGGCCATAGCGACTACCGCATGCCCGTGCCGGGGCTCTATCTTTGCGGCTCGGGCGCCCATCCTGGCGGGGGTGTGACAGGGGCGCCGGGCCGCAACGCCGCCATGGCCGTGCTGGCCGATCGCCGCCGCAAGCGCTTCTGAGCCGGCTCATTGTTTGGGTCCGCTTTGATGCGCGCATACGGCGCGGTTGCCGCTTGCTGGCGCCGCATAGCGTCGACCGCTGCGGAAACTCCCGACCGATCTATGCAGGACGGATTCAGGACAGCGGGCATTTCGTCTCAGATGAGGCCGGCTGCGCCCAATGCGCCTGCTATGGCCAGCGGGATCAGCGGGCTGCGGCGCGTCATCATGATGAACACGACCGTGCCGATGGTAATGAGATAGTCCTGCCAACGCCGGGCGGCAGCCTCGGTCAGGATCCAGGCGGTGGCGATAATCAAGCCGACAGCGAACGGCGCGACGCCTCGCTCGAAGGTCCGATACCAGTCGAGCTTGCTGTAGCGGGACCAGACTTTGCTCATGCCGAAGGCCATGATCAACGTCGGAAGACAGGCTGCAATCGTTGCCAGGAGCGCGCCCAGCGCGCCCGCCACTTCCCAGCCGATGAGCGTGACCACGATCACATTCGGTCCAGGCGCCGCCTGCGCCAGGGCAAAGAGCGTGACGAAACGCTCATCGCTCATCCAGCCATGCTCGCCAACGACGAAGCGATGCAGGTCGGGGACGATGGTGATGAAGCCGCCGACTGCAACCGAACTCAGGAGTAGGATCTGGCAGACGAGAAGGGCGAGCGGTCTTTCCAACACCATTCTCCGGCTAGCCTGCAGGCTCCTTATCCATGGTACGATCTGCCCGTCTTGCTTGGGACGGCCGGAGGGATTGGCTTGATCGTTGGGCCGGTGGGGCTGTTGGCTGAGAAATGGCGACGCGATCCGAAACTCAGGGAAGGGACGCCGTTCGGCATGGACGTGGCGTTTCTGCTGATGCTGCTCCTGACCAGCGCCACGGGACTGGCCTTGCTCGTACTGCGAGAGACAGCCGCGATGGGCATCCTGCTCGCGCTGCATCTCGGCGTCGTCTTCGCGCTCTTCGTGACGATGCCCTACGGCAAGTTCGTCCATGGCATCTACCGCTACCTGGCGCTCGTCCGGAGCGCCAGGGAACGCCATCGGGAGCTGAGCGCGGCCAAGGTCTGAGCCTGCGGACGGGCGGAGCGGGCTCGAACCGGCCGGTGGCCTTTCCTGAAGGCCCTGGCGCCCATGAAGCTCAGGCAAGAGCACCAACGGCTCGGGGTCACGCCTGCGCCCAGAATCAAGCCTGTTGGCATTGTACGGCAGCGGCTGTCCTGCAGCTTCGCGCGGCGCCCTGCGCTGTCGTTACCGCTTCGCCCCAAACGAAAACGGCCTCCCCGTAGGGAGGCCGTAAACCCCAGAAAACACTGAGGAAAATGGTGGGCGCGACAGGGATCGAACCTGTGACCCCTACGATGTCAACGTAGTGCTCTCCCGCTGAGCTACGCGCCCGTCTGCCGCGTCGGGATATCGCCGCGGCGGTCGGAACATGGCGTCGCCGTTTCGGGCTGACCATGTTGCGAGGTGTGCGGCTATAGCCGCTCGCTTCGTGGCTTGCAAGGCGCTTTCGCGAGAAAATCCTCGCTGGAAAGACGCCGGCGCGAAAGCCTCAGGCGGCGAGCAGCTTTTCGACCTCGTTCACCAGCTCGCGCAGGTGGAAGGGCTTCGAGAGAACCTTCGCATCCTTGGGCGTCTGCGAATCAGGGTTCAGCGCCACGGCGGCAAAGCCGGTGATGAACATCACCTTGATATCGGGATCGAGTTCGGTGGCGCGGCGCGCCAGCTCGATGCCGTCCATCTCCGGCATGACGATGTCGGTCAGCAGCAGCTCGAAGGGCTCTTCGCGCAGGCGGTTGTAAGCCGAAAGCCCGTTGTCGAAGGACGCCACGTCGTAGCCCGCATTCTGCAGGGCCTTGACCAGGAAACGGCGCATATCGTTGTCGTCTTCGGCGAGAAGTATCTTGGTCATGGGCCTGATGTGTCCGTCCCGTAAGGCCTGTCTTCACAGACAAGGGGCGCGGCCAGGCGATCCTTGTCCCGTTCTCTGGCGCCTGCGCCCATTTCCAGGGCCAGCGCTGGCAGGGTTATCGGCCCATCCCCGTGCTTGGAACCCTACGATTCTATAAGGCACCACTATGGTAAACAACGGGTGAATCCACGGCCGATAGCGGCTACGCGTGCGTGACGCTTCAACCTCGCTGTTTTGTGTGCTTGTGTTGAGGGGCATGAGCGCCCTGTCCAGCCCATTCCCGCCCGGCCCCGAGGATGTCGTCGCCGAGATCGAGCGGCCCTTCACGCTGTACCAGCCGGCGCTCCACATCGTGCCGGTGGTGGTCGACGTGCCTCATGCCGGGCGGTGCTATCCGCGCGCCTTCGTCGATCGGGCGAGGCTGCCGCTGCGCTCGCTGCGCCGCTCCGAGGACGCCTATGTCGACCGGCTCTTCGCGCGCAGCGTCTCGCTGGGGGCACCGCTGCTCGTCGCCGAGTTCCCGCGCGCCTATCTCGACGTCAACCGCGAGCCCTACGAACTCGACCCGCGCATGTTCGACGGTCGCCTGCCGCCTTTCGCCAATACGCGCTCGATGCGGGTCGCTGGCGGGCTCGGCACGATTCCGCGCGTTGTCGGCGACGCGCATGAAATCTATTTCGGGCGCATTCCGGTGGAGGAGGCGCTCGGGCGGATCGACGGGCTCTATCGGCCCTATCATGCTGGCTTGCGCGACCTCGTGCAGCGCACGCAACGCGCCTTCGGAACCTGCATCCTGGTCGATGCCCATTCGATGCCGTCGAGCGGGCTCGATCGCGACGGACCGGCCAAGCCCGACATCATCCTGGGCGATCGATTCGGAACCAGCGCCGCGGCCTATGTCACCGACATCGCCGAGGCCGCCTTCACCAGGCTCGGCCTCAGTGTGACGCGCAACCGACCCTATGCCGGCGGCTTCATCACCGAGCATTACGGCTCGCCGCGCTCGGGCGTTCATACGCTGCAGATCGAGATCAACCGGGCGCTCTACATGAACGAGGCGACGCTGATGCCGCATGCCGGCTTCGCTGCGCTGGAGCAGGCGGTCGCATCGGCCATGGCGGATTGCTTCGCGCGCTGGAGCGGCTGGCTCGAGGAGTTCCGGCAGGCGGCGGAGTAGGCACGCGGCCGAACTGCGGTGGCGGGCAGCGCCATCGTCCCGGTTGCCGTGGCAACCCAAAAAAAGGGCCGCACACTTGCGTGGCGGCCCAAGTCTAGGGAGGAAACGCCCAAGGAGGGCAACGAAGGCTTGAGGTGATCGCCCCTTCGCAGTGCACAATATGACGGTGCAGTGCGAAAAAGCAAGTGGCCTGACCAAAATTCCGACCGAGCAGACGGCGTATGCGGCATGCGTGCAGCGCATGACAAAGCGCGATGGGGGCGGTCGCCGTGCTTTTCAGGGGCTACTTGTCTTTCAGGGGCTACCCGCCCATCAGAGGCGTCACGATGGAGAGCGGCGGGCGACAGCGCGTCGCGCAAGCGTGTGGGAGCATTCATGAGTGCGGTCGATTTCGGAGCCTTCGTCGCGGAACTCGCGGCCCAGTCCGGTCAGGCGATCCTGCCGTTCTTCCGGGCGCATCATGCGATGGAGGACAAATCGGCGGGCGGCGTGTTCGACCCCGTGACCGAGGCGGACCGCGCCGGCGAGACGATCATGCGCCATCTGATCCAGCGCAGCTTCCCGGCTCATGGCGTGCTCGGCGAGGAGTTCGGCAACGAGAACACCGATGCCGAATATGTCTGGGTGCTCGACCCGATCGACGGGACCCGCGCCTTCATCTCCGGCATCCCGGTCTGGGGCACGCTGATCGGCCTGACCCGAGGCGGCACCCCGGTCTACGGCATGATGCACCAGCCCTTCACCGGCGAACGCTACTCCGGCGACGGGCGCGAGGCACGTTATGAGGGGCCGGGTGGTGCGAGGAGCCTGCGGACCCGGCAGGTTTCAGGCCTGTCCAGCGCGACGCTGATGACGACGTCGCCGGCGCTGTTCAAAGGCAAGGAGGCGGCGGCCTACGCCCGCGTCGAGAGCCAGGTGCGCCTCGCCCGCTACGGCTGCGACTGCTACGCCTACTGCATGCTGGCCTCCGGCCATATCGATCTCGTCATCGAGAGCGGGTTGAAGCCCTACGACATCGTCGCGCTGATCCCGATCATCGAGGGCGCCGGAGGCATCGTCACCTCATGGGACGGTGGCAGCGCCGCCGGTGGCGGGCGCGTCGTCGCCGCCGCCAGCAAGCCGCTGCACGAGGCCGCGCTGGCCCTGCTCGCCGGCTGAACCGGCCGACGCCGCGTCCAGAAGCCCGGCGTCCTCGCCGGGAATGAAGGCGTCGAAGGCGGCCCAGAACTGCGCCCTGATCGCGTCGCTTTCCATCAGGATCTCATGTCTTGCCGTCGGCAGGATCAGCGCCGGGCCGGTCTTGAGGCCGGCGGCGAAGCGTTCGATCGCCGGCGTCGACGCCACCCGGTCGCGGCCGGCGGCGATGACCAGCGTCGGCACCGCGACGTCGCGCGCCGCGTTTGGCGCATTCAGCCGCGCTATCAGCCGGAAGGCGGTGCGGACCCAGGCGATGGTCGGGTCGCCAACGCAGAGATGGCGAGCGGCGGCCGAGAGCGCGCTGTTGCGGGCATAGCGGTCGGGGTCGCCCGTCAGCCGGTTGCCCTCGAAGGGCTTGGTCGCGATCGCGGTGTCGCTGCCACCAGGCACGAACGCCCGGCCGAAGCCGAGCCAGAACAGCAGGCTCGCCAGCCGGCTCGCGCGCTTCGGGTTCTCGGTGATGGTGAGGCCGAGCATCGGCGCTAGCGCCACCAACCGCGAGACCGGCAGGGCGCCGCGACGGGTGGCGTCCAGGCAAAGCGCGGCGCCCATCGAATGCGCGAGCACGAAATAGGGGCCGGGCAGCTTCTCGCGCATCTGAGCCATCGCGAGCGCGAGATCGTTCTCGTAGTGGCGCAGCCAGCCGACATGACCCTTGCGTCCGCGCGAGACGAAGCGCTGCGAGCCACCCTGGCCGCGCCAGTCGAAAGCCAGCACATGGAAGCCGCGCCGGCGCAGCTCCGCGATGGTCTCGCTGTAGCGCTCGATGAATTCAGCCCGGCCCTGCACGACGACGACCGTGCCGCGCATGGGCTTCACGGTCGGCCGCCAGCTCGCAAAGCGAAGCTGCGCTCGATCGCTGGTCGCTGCGAACCAGGCCTTGCCGTGGCCGGGCATCGGATAATCGGGATGAGCGAAGAGTTCGGCGTCGGCCATTCCGGACTTTCGTGTCGGCAGGCTTGCGAAGCATGGCACCCGCCGCCGGAGTGCGCGACCGTATCTATGCCCGCCACGGTTGCTCTTGAAAAGCCGAAAACACCTTCCCAACTCAGTGTGGCGCAGGCCGGAACCGGCTGCGCGAACCTGAACCAGGCCTGCGCTCATGAGAGGCGGGCTGGACCAAACGTCGCTTCCTCTGGAGGACATCATGCGTCACTTCGATCTTTCCCCGCTCTATCGCTCGACCGTCGGCTTCGACCGCCTGTTCTCGCTGCTCGACCAGGCCGGCAACACCGATGCCGCGCCGAGCTATCCGCCCTATAATATCGAGCGGACCGCCGAGAACGCCTACCGCATCACCATCGCGGTCGCGGGCTTCGGCGAGGGCGACCTTGCCATCGAGAGCAAGGAGAACGCGCTGACCGTGCGCGGCGAGAAGCAGGCCAACGACCACGCCGAGAAGCGCGAAATCCTGCATCAGGGCATTGCGGCACGCGCCTTCGAGCGTCGCTTCCAGCTCGCCGACTATGTGCAGGTGACCGGCGCCAGCCTCGAGAACGGGCTGCTCCATATCGATCTCGTGCGCGAGATCCCGGAGGCCAAGAAGCCCCGCCAGATCGCTATCGGCGGCAGCAAGGCCAAGGTGCTGGAAGCCAAGGTCGCGACCGCCAAGGCCGCGTGACGAGTCAGACATCGCCGTTCAGACATCGCCGTCTGAATGAAGAGGGCGCTTCCGGGAGACCGGAAGCGCCCTTTTTCTTGTGTCGATCTCTGACAGGCGAGCTTGCCGAGAGCGCCCTCAATCCAGCGGCGTGACCGGCACGGCCGGCGTTTCGGGCTTCGGCGTCGAGGGCGTGGCGTCCGGCGTCTGGACCGGCGGCAGCTGCGCCGGGATGCCGGGCTGTTCGGAGCGTGCCAGCGGCGGCTCGCGCTCGGTCGATTCGGTGCCGCGTACGTCACTCGGATTGACCAGCCTGGGCTTGTCGGCGCCGGTGGCGGGGTCGCTCGGGCCCGGTGTCGGCGCGGCCGGCATGGCGGGGGCGGGCGGAGCCACCGTTGCAGGCGCGGTGGCGGATGCCGGCGGCTTCTCGGCCGGAGGCGCGGGTTCGGCGCGCGGTGGTGCCGCAGGCGAGGGCGGAACCTCGGTTGCCGGCGCGGTGGCTGCAGCCGGTGGCCTCTCGGCCGGAGGCGCGGGTTCGGCGCGCGGCGGTGCCGCCGGTGAGGGCGGAACCTCGGTTGCCGGCGCGGTGGCGGCAGCCGGTGGCTTCTCGGCCGGGGGCGCGGGTTCGACCCGCGGCGGGGCTGCCGGCGAGGGCGGAACGACGGTGGCCGGGGCTGTTGCCTGGCCCGGCGGCTTCAGGGAAGGCGGCCGTTCCGGCGGGCGCGGCACGGGGCGGGGCTGCGGCGGCCGGGCCTCGTCGCTGGGATCGACGCGGGCGACGCGCGGCGTGCTGCGCGCCGGGCCCTGCAGGACGATCTGGTCGATCAGGTCGCCACTATAGGGATCGAGGACCAGCCTGACACGTGCGCCCGTCCGGGTTCTGCCGTCGATGACATAGGCGGAGGCGGTCCGGACCGTGCGATCGACCTGTGCGAGGCCGAAATCGCGCGCCGCGATGCGGTCGAGGGCGCGGGGAGGGATCCGCGCGGGTGGTCGGGGGGCCGCGTAGCGATAGCCGTAGCCGAAGCGCTGCTCGAGATAAGGCGCGTCTTCTTCGTAAAGATAAGGCTGGGCCGATGCGGCGCCGACCGTGCCGGCCAGGGCGCCGGCGACAGCCAGGCCCATCAGCACGGTACGCTTCGGCGCGGGCGAACGAAATGGCATAGGGTCATCCCTTCCAAGGACTGAAATCCAGGCTTTCAGTCTTCGTTAGGGATTGCGGCATGCATGGGGCTGGAATCGGGAGGGAATTCAGCCTTCTTATGCGCCGATCAACGCGATCAGTTGTTCGACCTGTTCTTCGCGCGTCGCAAAGGACATCACGAATCGGCCGACGACCTCGCCTTGGGCCAGCGTCATGTTCTCGGGCAGTGCCCGGTCCGACCATGCCAGGAACCCGACGCCGGCTGCCTTCAGCCGCGTGTGCAGGGACGCCGACAAGATCGGAAACACTGCATTGGCCTGGCAGGGCCAGGCCAGGCGCGCTTCGCCGCTTTTTTCGATCGCCGTCGCCAGCTTTGTGGCCATAGCGTTGGCGTGGCGTGCGAGGTCGAGCCAGTGCCCGTCCGCCAGCAGGCCCTCGAACTGGGCGCCGATGAGGCGGCCCTTCGACAGCGTCTGGCCGGCGCGCTTGCGGCGCCATTTCATTTCGGCCGCAGCTGCGGGATCGAAGAAGATCACGGCTTCCGCGGCCCAGGCACCGTTCTTGGTGCCGCCGAATGAGAGCAGATCGACGCCGGCCTTCCAGGTCATCTGCGCCGGGCTGCAGCCGAGCGTGACCAGCGCGTTGGCGAAGCGCGCGCCGTCCATGTGCAGGGTGAGGTCACGCGGCGCAGCGGCTGCCTTCAGGGCACGGATCTCGTCGAGGGTATAGATCGTGCCGCACTCGGTCGCCTGGGTGATCGAGAGTGCCTGCGGCTGGACCTGATGCAGTGCGCCTTCGCGGAACCGGGTGAGGGCCTGTGTGACCAGATCGGGCGAGATCTTGTTGCCGGTGCCGGCAAGGCCGATGAGCTTTGCGCCGTCGCTGAAGAATTCGGGCGCGCCGCATTCGTCGTCGGCAACGTGGCTTTCCTCATGGGTCAGCACGGCGCCCCAGGGACGCGTGCTGCTGGCCAGCGCCAAGGCATTCGCGGCCGTGCCTGATGTCACCAGGAAGACCGCGACCTCGCGCTCGAAGATCTCGGCGAAACGCCGCTCGACGCCCTGTGTCCAGAGGTCCGTGCCGTAGGCGGAGGAGGTTCCGTCATTGGCGGCAGCGATGGCCGCCATGACGTTGGAGCTGGCGCCGGCGGTGTTGTCGCTGATGAAGTTCATGCCCCTGCGATAGAGGCGCCGCGTCGGCCTGCCAAGCGCATGCGCGCGAGGGGGCGTTGCACGGCATGCCGGGCAGGCTGACCCGCCGGCAGGGGAGGCGCCATGAAACCCCGCCAGAACAAGAACCGTGCGGCCCGACTCCGGCTTTCGTGCCGGAAATGTCCGAATATTTCGCAATATCGCAACAAAATTTCGTTACGCTGTGAAATCGGCTCTTGTGCGGACATTAGAATTCTGGCAAGTTTCTCTCAATAGGACAGTGTTGCTGTCCCATTTTTCACCGCGACGACCGCAGCCCGAAGGGTGATGGTCACGCCAGCGCAACGGAGCGGATCGATGACGAAGGGCACGGCAAAACACGCCAAAGCCATCCGTACGCGCGCCGCCCGCAAAGCGGCGACCTAGGACAGGCGCGGCAGGGCGACAAGCCCGAGCGCCTGCGGAGGACGCGGGCGCCCCGAGAACAGCGCAAGCAAACCTCCGACAGACGAACGGTCCGGCCACGTTGGCCCCATCCTTGCTGCCGGCTCTCAGGGGCCCGCGCGGCAGCGATGCGGCCCGGCGCGGCGGAAGGATTATATGGACTCAAAGGTGCCTCCCGGCGGAAGCTGGCAGGGCATTGGCAAGCGGGGTTTGACGATGAGCGAAACCAGCCAGTCGAGCGGCGCCGTCCTGGGCGGCACCAAGCCTTTCGAGCGTTTCCCGGAGGTCCGCGATCCGGCCATGCCGGTGCGCCAGGGTCTTTATGATCCCTCGATGGAGAAGGATTCCTGCGGCGTCGGCTTCATCGCCGACATGAAGAACCGCAAGAGCCACGCCATCGTCGAGCAGGGCCTGCAGATCCTGCGCAACATCGACCATCGCGGCGCGGTCGGCGCCGATCCCAAGCTCGGCGACGGCTGCGGCATCCTCACCCAGATCCCGCATCGCTTCTTCAGCGAAGAGACGGCCAAGCTGGGCATCGAACTGCCCGAGGTCGGGCACTACGCCATCGGCCAGTTCTTCATGCCGCAGGAGGCCAGCGACCGCGCGGTCTGCGAGGAGATCGTGGCGCAGGCCGTCACGGAGGAGGGGCTGATCTTCCTGGGCTGGCGCGACGTGCCGGTCGACAACAGCGATCTCGGCCAGGCCGTGCTGGAGACCGAACCGGCCCATCGCCAGCTCTTCGTCGGGCGTCCGGCCGAGGTTGCGAGCGAGGAGGATTTCGAGCGCAAGGTCTATGTCCTCAGAAAGTCCGTCTCCAACAAGGTCTACCAGCGCCAGGACCGGGCGACCGCGACCTACTACCCGGTCTCGATGTCGGCGCGCACGATCGTCTACAAGGGCATGGTGCTGGTCACCCAGCTTGGCACTTATTTCAAGGACCTGGTCGATCCGCGCTTCGAGAGCGCACTCGCGCTCGTCCACCAGCGCTTCGCCACCAACACCTTCCCGTCCTGGCGGCTCGCCCATCCCTACCGGATGGTCGCCCATAACGGCGAGATCAACACGCTGCGCGGCAACGTCAACTGGATGGCGGCGCGGCAGGCCTCGGTGGATTCGGAATTGTTCGGGGCCGACATCTCGAAGCTCTGGCCGATTTCCTATGAGGGCCAGTCCGACACCGCCTGCTTCGACAACGCGCTCGAATTCCTGGTGCAGGGCGGCTACTCGCTGGCCCATGCCATGATGATGCTCGTTCCCGAGGCGTGGAACGGCAACCCGCTGATGAACGAGGAGCGGCGCGCCTTCTACGAGTATCACGCCGCGCTGATGGAGCCCTGGGACGGGCCGGCCGCGATCGCCTTCACCGACGGCAAGCAGATCGGCGCTACGCTCGACCGCAACGGCCTGCGGCCGGCGCGCTACCTCGTCACTGATGACGGGCTCGTGGTGCTGGCCTCGGAATTCGGCGTGCTGCCGATCCCGGAGGAGTCGATCGTCGAGAAGTGGCGGCTGCAGCCCGGCAAGATGCTGCTGATCGACCTCGAGCAGGGCCGCATCATCGGCGACGACGAGATCAAGACGACGCTCTGCCTCGCCAATCCCTACAAGGACTGGCTGAAGCGCACCCAGATCGTGCTCGAAGACCTGCCGCCTGTCGAGGCGCGCGCCTCGCGCACCGACGTGCCGTTGCTTGATCGTCAGCAGGCTTTTGGCTACACGCAGGAAGACGTCCGCCTGCTGATGGCGCCGATGGCGGTGACCGGCCAGGAAGCCGTCGGCTCGATGGGGACGGACACGCCGATCTCGGCGCTCTCGCTCAAGTCGAAGCTGCTCTACACCTATTTCAAGCAGAACTTCGCGCAGGTGACGAACCCGCCGATCGACCCGATCCGCGAAGAGCTGGTGATGAGCCTGCTCTCCTTCATCGGGCCGCGGCCGAACATCCTCGATCTGGAGGGCACCTCGCGCCGCAAGCGGCTCGAGGTGCGCACGCCGATCCTGACCAATGACGATCTCGAGAAGATCCGCTGCATCGGCCATTACGAGGATCGCTTCGATACAAAGACGATCGACTTCACCTATCCGGCGCGCGAGGGCGCGGCCGGCATGGATGGCGCGCTGGCGCGGCTCTGCGAGCGCGCCGAGGCGGCGGTCCATGGCGGCTACAACATCATCATCCTCTCCGACCGGCAGGTCGGGTCCGACCGCATCCCGATCCCGGCGCTGCTGGCGACGGCGGCCGTGCATCATCACCTGATCCGCAAGGGGCTGCGCACCTCGGTCGGCCTCGTCGTCGAATCGGGCGAGCCGCGCGAGATCCATCATTTCTGCTGCCTGGCGGGCTATGGCGCGGAGGCGATCAACCCCTATCTCGCCTTCGACACGCTGCTCGATCAGCACGAGCAGGGCGCATTCCCGACTGAGGTCGATGCCTATGAGGTGGTGAAGCGCTACATCAAGTCGGTCGGCAAGGGCGTGCTCAAGGTCATGTCCAAGATGGGCATCTCGACCTACCAGTCCTATTGCGGCGCGCAGATCTTCGATGCGGTGGGCCTGAGGAGCGACTTCGTCGAGCGCTACTTCTTCGGCACGGGGACCGCGATCGAGGGCGTCGGCCTCGACGAGATCGCCGAGGAAAGCGTCCGGCGTCACCGCGACGCCTTCGGCGACGCGCCGGTTTACCGCAACAGCCTCGATATCGGCGGCGAGTACATGTACCGCATCCGCGGCGAGGACCATGTCTGGCAGCCCGACGTCGTCGCCTCGCTGCAGCATGCGGTGCGGCTCAACGCGCAGGACCGCTACGAGGACTTCGCCCGGCAGGTCAATGACGAGGCCCAGCGGCTGACCACGATCCGCGGCCTGTTCAAGCTGAAGCTCGCGGCCGACGACGCTCGCCAGCCCGTGCCGCTGGAGAGCGTCGAGCCCGCGACCGAGATCGTGAAGCGCTTCGCCACCGGCGCGATGTCCTTCGGCTCGATCTCGCGCGAGGCGCATGAAACCATCGCCATCGCGATGAACCAGATCGGCGGCAAGTCGAACACCGGCGAGGGTGGCGAGGAGGCGATCCGCTTCAAGCCGATGGCGGATGGCCGTTCAAAGCGCTCTGCGATCAAGCAGATCGCGTCCGGCCGCTTCGGCGTCACGGCCGAGTATCTCGCCAATGCCGACGTCATGCAGATCAAGATCGCGCAGGGCGCCAAGCCCGGCGAGGGCGGCCAGCTGCCCGGCCACAAGGTCGATGCCAAGATCGCCAAGGTCCGGCATTCGACGCCGGGCGTCGGCCTGATCTCGCCGCCGCCGCATCACGACATCTATTCGATCGAGGATCTTGCGCAGCTCATCTTCGACCTGAAGAACGTCAACCCGGCGGCCGATGTCTCGGTCAAGCTGGTCTCCGAGATCGGGGTCGGCACGGTCGCGGCCGGCGTCGCCAAGTCGCGCGCCGACCACATCACCATCTCGGGCTTCGAGGGCGGCACGGGCGCGAGCCCCCTGACCTCGCTGAAGCATGCGGGCTCTCCCTGGGAGATCGGCCTGGCCGAGACGCAGCAGACGCTGGTGCTGAACCGCTTGCGCGGTCGCGTGGCGCTGCAGGTCGATGGCGGCCTGCGCACTGGCCGCGACGTCGTCATCGGCGCCCTGCTGGGGGCCGACGAGTTCGGCTTCTCGACCGCGCCGCTGATCGCGGCCGGCTGCATCATGATGCGCAAGTGCCATCTCAACACCTGCCCGGTCGGCGTCGCGACGCAGGACCCGGTGCTGCGCAAGCGCTTCAAGGGCCTGCCCGAGCACGTCATCAACTACTTCTTCTTCGTCGCCGAGGACGTGCGGAAGATCATGGCGCAGATGGGCTTCACGCATCTCGACGAGATCGTCGGCCGCTCGGACCTGCTCGACAAGCGCGATGCGCTCGACCACTGGAAGGCCAAGGGGCTCGATTTCACCAGGCTGTTCCACAAGGTCGACATGCCCGGCGTCGCGATCCGCCATGTCGAGTTGCAGAAGCATCCGATCGACGACGTCCTCGACCGCAGGCTGATCGAAGGCGCCAAGGACGCGCTCGAGAGCGGCACGCCGGTGACGCTCGCTTACCCGATCTGCAATGTCGACCGCAGCGTCGGCGCGATGCTGTCGGGCGCGGTCGCCAAGAAGTACGGCCATTCCGGCCTGCCGGAGGACACCATCACGGTGAAGCTCAAGGGCACTTCGGGCCAGAGCTTCGCCGCCTTCCTGGCGGCGGGCGTGACGGTCGAACTGACCGGGCAGGCCAACGACTATGTCGGCAAGGGCCTGTCGGGCGGCAAGCTGATCGTGAAGCCGGACCCGGCCTCGAAGGCGGTGCCGGAGCGCTCGATCATCGTCGGCAACACCGTGCTCTATGGGGCGATCGCGGGCGAGGCCTATTTCCGCGGCGTCGCCGGCGAGCGCTTCGCGGTGCGTAATTCCGGTGCGGTGGCGGTGGTCGAGGGCACCGGTGACCATGGCTGCGAGTACATGACCGGCGGCGTCGTCGCCGTGATCGGGCCGACCGGGCGCAACTTCGCGGCCGGCATGTCGGGCGGCATCGCCTATGTGCTGGACGAGGACAAGAGCTTCGCGGCGCGCTGCAATCTCTCGATGGTCGATCTCGAACCGGTCGAGGAGGAGGAGGACCTGATGGAGCGCCTCCACCACCATGGCGGCGACCTTGAGCACAAGGGCCGCATCGACATGGCCAACATGTCGGGCCATGACGAGGAGCGCCTGATGCAGATGCTGACGAACCATGTCGACTACACCGGTTCGGAGACGGCACGTCGCATCCTCGACAACTGGGCCGACTACCGGACCAAGTTCGTCAAGGTGATGCCGGTGGAATACCGCCGGGCGCTGCGCGAGATGGAACAGGCGCGCACGCTGCAGGCAGCCGAATAGGACGACACGTCAGTCCCGGTCGGAGAGTCCGAACCGGGATCTCATCAGGACAGGCGCCCCGGCCATCGGGGATGCCCGGCTCAAGCTGGGCAGGACGGCGAGAGACACGACATGGGCAAGGTCACCGGCTTCCTCGAATACGACCGGCAGGAGCAGAAGTATCAGCTCGCCGGCGACCGCATCCGCCATTTCCGGGAGTTCACGCTCCCGCTGGAGGAGCGCGACGTCAAGAAGCAGGCGGCGCGTTGCATGGATTGCGGCATCCCGTTCTGCCATGGGCCGACCGGCTGCCCGGTCCACAACCAGATCCCGGACTGGAACGAGCTGGTCTATTCCGGCGGCTGGGAGGATGCGTTGCGCAACCTCCACTCGACCAACAACTTCCCGGAGTTCACCGGCCGCATCTGCCCCGCGCCCTGCGAGGAGGCCTGCACGCTGAACCTCGAGAACATGCCGGTGACGATCAAGACGATCGAGCAGGCAATCGCGGACAAGGGCTGGCAGGAGGGCTGGATCGTCCCGGAGGTCGCCGCCATCCGCACCGGCAAGCGCATCGCCGTTATCGGCTCCGGCCCGGCGGGCATGGCGGCCGCGCAGCAACTCGCGCGCGTCGGCCACGAGGTCCATCTCTATGAGCGCGAGGCGCGGGCCGGCGGCCTGCTGCGCTACGGCATTCCCGACTTCAAGATGGAGAAGCGCCATATCGACCGGCGCGTCGCCCAGATGGAGGCCGAGGGCGTCACCTTCCACTACAACGTCAATGTCGGCGTGACCGTGCCTTTCGCCACGCTGACGGCCGAGCACGACGCCGTGCTGATGACGGGCGGCGCAGAGGCGCCGCGCGATCCCGGCCTGCCGGACACCAATCTCCAGGGCGTGCATTACGCGATGCCCTACCTGACCCAGCAGAACAAGCGCACCGGCGGCGAAGATATCTCGGCGATCACGCCGATCCTGGCCGGTGGCAAGCACGTCGTGGTGGTCGGCGGCGGCGATACCGCGTCGGACTGCGTCGGCACGGCCTTTCGCCAGGGCGCGCTGTCCGTGACCCAGCTCGATATCCGCCCGATGGCGCCCGAAATCGAAGACAAGCTGACGGTCTGGCCCTATTGGCCGACCAAGTTCCGCACCTCGTCCTCGCAGGCCGAGGGCGCCGAGCGCGAGTTCCAGGCGGCGACGCTGGGGCTGGAAGGCCGCAACGGCCGGCTGACGGGCGTGAAGTGCGCGCGCGTCGACGAGAAGCGCAGGCCGATCCCCGGCAGCGAGTTCGTCCTGCAGGCCGATCTCTGCTTCCTCGCCATCGGCTTCGCGGGGTCGCTGATCGAGGGCATGATCGCGCAGTCGGGCGCGGCGGTCGACAAGCGGGCGAACGTCATCGCCAACGAGACCGATTATCGCACCAGCATCGACAATGTCTTCGTCGCCGGTGACATGCGCCGCGGCCAGTCGCTCGTCGTATGGGCGATCCGCGAGGGCCGCCAGGCGGCGCATTCGATCGACAAGCACCTGATGGGCGAAACCATCCTGCCGGTGTGACGACGAGGGCAAGCCGAGGACAGCATCTCCGTCATGGTGGTGCCCAGCTCCGGACGCGGATTCACGCCTTTGCCGGCCCGGCCTTGTGGAGCTGGACCGGCGAGCCGGGGCCGCGCTTGATCGCGCCCTTGGCCTCGAGATCGAGTTGCACCGCTTTCAGCCACCATCCCGCCGTCTTGCCCTGCGGAAAGAGATCGTCCGGCAGATGAGGCAGTAACGCTTCTTTCGCGTCCGCGACCTTCAGCCCCGGCGCTTTCTCCGGCAAGACCGCCAGAAGCGCGTCGCGCATCGCAACGTACTTGGCCCGGTCGACCCGTTCGGTGCGGCCGGGCGTGTTGACGTTCTCGATCTCGATCTTGTCGTCAGCCATCGATCATCCTCGCAGCTTCGATCCTCAGATCCCGGAGATCCTGCCAACCCTGGCTGCGCCAACGGCTCCCGTCCCGTCCGGGAGCGGACTGCCGGGTCGCCATGGCTGATCTTCCGATCCGGGCATTGCAGCGCTTTCTTCGCCGATCAGCAATCCACCGGATTGATGTTCCGCGTCGCGGTCGCGGCCGTCATGCCGCCGGAGCGCTGTTCATCCGCCATTGCGCCGCTATAATCGCCGCCATGGAATCGAGCCAGAGGGGGAAGCCGGTGCCGAGCCGCCGCTTCCATTGCCGCACCCGAGGACCTGTCTGCGCCCCGCGCTTCATCTCGCGGGGCTGACCGGGAACGCATAGTCGTCTCATCGTCAGCCTTTTTCGGCGCGTCCGTTCGCGCATGCCTGACTCCATGAGACCTCGATGTCCCTGATCACCCTGAAAGACCTGTCGCTCGTCCGCAGCGCGTCCCTGTTCGCTGGCCTGGATCTCTCGATTGCCAAGGGCGATCGCCTCGGCCTCGTCGCCGCCAATGGTCGCGGCAAATCCTCGCTCCTGGGCATCATGGCCGGGACCGAGGAGGCGACCGCCGGAACGGTGACCCGCGCCCGCGGCCTCGTCACCGCCTTCGCGCCGCAGGACCCGCCCGAGCGCCTCCTGCCGATGAGCCTCTACGAGGGGGTGCGCGATGCGCTCGACGCCGAGGCTGCGGAAACGGAGAGCTGGCGCGTCGACGTGCTGCTCGACGATCTCGCGGTCGATGAGAGCCTGCGGAGCCGTCCCATCGTCAGCCTGTCCGGCGGCTGGCAGCGGACGATGCTGCTGGCGCGGGCGGCCGTGACCGAGCCCGACCTGCTGCTGCTCGACGAGCCGACCAACCATCTCGACCTCGAACGGATCGGCCTGGTGGAGCGCTTCCTTGCCGCCCTGCCGCGCGACTGCGCCGTGGTCGCGGCGAGCCATGACCGCGCCTTCCTCGATGATGTCAGCACGCGCACGCTGTTCCTGCGCCCGGCGGAAAGCGCCGACTTCGCCTTACCCTATTCGCGCGCCTTGCAGGCACTGGAAGAACGCGACGCGGCACGGGACAGGCAGTTCGAGAACGACATGCGCAAGGTCAGGGCCCTGCGGCAGCAGGCGGCCAAGCTGAAGAATATCGGCATCAACTCCGGCTCCGACCTGCTGGTGGTCAAGACCAGGCAATTGTCCGACCGGGCCGACAAGCTGGAAGAACGGGCGCAGCCCGGGCACAAGGAGCGCTCCGCCGGCACCATCCGGTTGGCCAGCAGCGGCACCCATGCCAAGGCGCTGGTCTCGATCAAGGAGACGGCGGTGGCCGCGCCGGACGGGCGGCTGCTCTTCCGGACCGGGCCGCTCTGGATCGAGAAGGGAGACCGGATCGCCCTGCTCGGCGCGAACGGCAGCGGCAAGACGCGGCTGGTCATGCGGCTGCGGGCGGCGCTGGACGGGTCCGACCCCGACATCCGGGGCGCGGCGAGCCTGAAGGCCGGCTATTCCGATCAGGCGCTCGCCCAACTCGACGCCTGGCGCACGCCCTGGGATGCGGTCAAGCGGTCGAGTGACCTCGGCGACCAGACGGCGCGCACCGTGCTCGCCGGCGCCGGGATCGCCAGCGATGCCCAGGCGGCGCCGACGGCCCGCCTGTCCGGCGGACAGCGCGCCCGGCTCGCCATGCTGCTGCTGCGCCTGGCCGAGCCCAATTTCTACCTGCTGGACGAGCCGACCAACCATCTCGACATCGAAGGGCAGGACATGCTGGAGAAC
>JAESFK010000519.1_pt1 | contig 18537 bp, 16 predicted proteins | sample 9269391 | NCBI WGS metagenome assembly JAESFK01 (sample SAMN14506231, study PRJNA617097) | algae metagenome | isolation source: Drouetiella hepatica UHER 2000/2452 and co-occurring heterotrophs from... | place: Slovakia: Slovak Paradise National Park, Hrabusice, Kosice Region | collected 2000-01-01
GCGTAGTAGACCGCCGAGCAGGTCATGGCGCGGGTGTTGTTGACCGGGCCGCTGACCTGGGGGCTCGAGCCCGCGAAGTCGAGCGCGATGCTGTCGCCGGTCTTGACGATCCTGACCGCTAGCCGGACCGGCTCGTCCGACTGGCCGTCATCGTCGACCAACTCGACGAAGGAGGCCTCGCCATCGGGCAGTGCCTCGAGTGCGGCCCGCATCATCGCTTCGGAGCCGTCGAGGATCGCCGCCATCGCGGCAGCCAGCGAGTCTGCGCCGTATTTGCGGGCCATGCGGGCGACGGCGCGCTCGCCAATGCCGAGCGCCGCGATCTGCGCATTGAGGTCGCCGCGCGTCTCGTCGGGCTGGCGGACATTATGCAGCAGCATCTCGAAGACGCCGGTGTTCAGCACCCCCTTGTCGACGAGCCGCAGCGGCGGAATCCGGATGCCTTCCTGAAACACTTCGGTCGCGGCGGCGTAGTAGCTGCCGGCGGCAGCGCCGCCGACATCGACATGGTGGCAGAGCGTGCCGACGATGCCGACGCGCCGGCCGTCGACGAAGACCGGCCGGAAGGTCTGGATATCCGGCAGGTGCTGGCCGCCGGAATAGGGGTCGTTGGTGACGATCACGTCGCCATCGTTCCATTGCTCCAGCGGAATGAAGCGGTCCAGGATCGTGCGCAGGCAGTCCGACATTGAGTTGAGATGGACGGGAATGCGCGCCGACTGGGCGATGTTGTTGCCCTGAGCATCGAAGACGGCGGTCGAGAAATCGAGGATCTCGCGCACCACGGTCGAGCGGCTGGTGCGCCAGATCGTGATGCTCATCTCCTCCGACGCCGCGACGAGCGCGTTGCGGATCACCTCGAGGCGGATCGGGTCGATGCTCGCATGAAGATCGGTCATGAGTTTTGTCATGGTCTGGGACCTCAATGGCTGTCGGCGCGGTCGGCGATCAGGGCGCCCGACGCATGCGTCAGGATCGTCCAGCCGGCGGGGAGATAGATCGAGGTGTAGGGCTCCTCGACGATGGCGGGCCCAGCGACCGGCGCAGTGCGGCTGATCGCATCGCGCTCCCGCACGGGCGTCGCGACGGCGCCATGGCGGCCATGGACCGGCCGGGTTTGGCCTGCATCGCTGCCTTGCGCCTCGATGCCATGGACCGGCACCGGCTTGGCGAGGCGACCGACCGCCTTCAGCCGCAGCGCCACGATCTCGACCGGCACTTCCGGCTCGTCATAGGAGAAGCGCTGACGGTGCAGGGCGTGGAAGGCGGCCGTGGCCCGGGCGACGCCTGGGGCTGAAAAATCGGCGTTGTCGAGCGCCACCCGCAGGTCGAAGGCCTGGCCGGCATAGCGCAGGTCGACCGCCCATTCGAAGCCCTGTGCGGCCTCCGCGACGCCGTCCTCGGTCAGCAATTGCCGCGCTTCCGCGACGAGGCGCGTGGCTGTCTCGCCCAGGCTGGGTGCGAGATCGGCGAAGAGCCCGATCTGGGTGGCGCTGAGATCATGGGCGATGTCGGACCAGAGGATGCCCCAGGCCGACAGCGTCGAGGCATGGGCCGGGAAGATCACGCGGCGGATGCCGAGTTCCTCCGCGACCTCGCAGGCGTGGACGCCACCGGCGCCGCCGAAGGAGAGCAGCGCGAAATCCTCGGGATCCATGCCCTTTTCGAAGAGCGACAGCCGGGTCGCGGTCGCCAGCGCGGAGTTGGCCACATCGATGACGCCGGCGGCGACCTGGTCGACCGAGAGGTTGAGCCGGCTCGCGATCTCCTCGGCTGCCTTCTGCGCGGCCTGCCGGTCGAGCGGCATCGCGCCACCCATGAAACTCGCCCCGTCGAGGCGGCCGAGCAGGAGGTTGGCGTCGGTGACGGTGAGCTTCGTCCCGCCTTTGCCGTAGCAGGCCGGGCCGGGATCGGCGCCGGCCGAATGCGGCCCGATGCGCAGGCGCCCGCCCTCGTCGACCCAGGCGATCGAGCCGCCGCCGGCGCCGATCGTCCGCATCTCGATCATTGGCAGGCGCACGGGCAGGCCGTCGACCTCGCCCTCATTGACCATCGAGACCACGCCGTCATGGACGACCGAGACGTCGAAGGAGGTGCCGCCCATGTCGACCGCGACGAGATTGGGCTCGTCGAGCTCGGCCGAGAGCCGGCGCGCCGCCGCCGCGCCTCCGCTGGGGCCCGACAGCAGCAGTCGCGCCGGCTCGCGCCCGGCCTTGGCGAGGCCGGAGACGCCGCCATTCGACTGCACCAGGTAGACCTGCGCCTCCGGCAGCTCCTCCTTCATGCGGCCTGCGAGCCGGTCGGTGTAGCGCTGGACGATCGGCACCAGCATCGCGTTGAGCGCCGTCGTCGACATGCGCTCATATTCGCGGATCTCGGGCGAGATGTCGGAGGCGAGCGTGATCGCCACGCCCGGCAGCAACTCGGAGAGGATCGCGCCGATGCGCCGCTCGTGCGCCGGGTTGGCGTAACCGTGCAGCAGGCAGACCGCGACCGACTTCACGCCGGCCTTGGCGAGTTCGCTCGCGACGCGGCGCACGCCGTCCTCGTCCAGCGGCACGGTGATCTCGCCGGCCGCGTTGACGCGCTCGCTCACGCCGAAGCAGAAGCGGCGGGCGACCAGCGGCTCGGGCTGCGCCAGCGTGATCGCATAGACGTCGGTGCGGCCATGCCGGCCGATCTGCATCACGTCCTCGAAGCCGGCCGTGGTGACGATGGCTGCGAGCGGCAGCTTGCGTTCGAGCACGGCGTTCGTCGCGATGGTCGTGCCGTGCAGCAGGTACTGCACCGCCTCCATCGGGAAACCGAAGCGCTCCGAGGCCTGCCTGATGCCGGTCAAGAGCCCGATCGAGGGATCGGCCGGCGTGCTCGGCGTCTTGATCTGATGGATCGCGCCGGAGGTAGCATCGAGGATCTCGATATCGGTGAAGGTGCCGCCGATATCGACGGCGATGCGGATGTCCTGATCCATCAGGCAAGGCTCCAGTGTTCCCGCTCGCGGGTGGCGAGCGGGTCGGGTTGGTCAGAGGTCGGTGTTCGTTCGAGCTAGCGCGCGCTCGGCGCTGTTCCGAGTGAAGTCATCAAGGCGGTCATTTCACGAAGGCGGGTCACTTCACGAAGGTTTTGGCGAGGCCCGAGGTCCGGTCCACCACGAGCACGACGAGAAGGGTGAGCACGACGAGGAGCACGGAGAGCGCCGCCACCAGCGGGTCGGCCTGCTGCTCGACATGGTGATACATCGCGACCGGCAGCGTCTGGATGCGCGGGCCGGTCATGAACAGCGAGAGCACAACCTCGTCGAAGGAGACCAGGAAGCAGAGCGCCGTCGTGCCGATCAGCCCCGACTTCATCATCGGCAGCGTGATGCGGCGGAAAACGGTGAAGGGCGAGGCGCCGAGCGTCGCGGCGGCTTCCTCGACCGGGATTGGCAGCGTCGCAAGCGCAGTCGCCAGCACCCGCAGCGCATAGGGCAGCGTGACCACGAGATGGGCCGCGACAAGGCCGGGAAAGGTTGCAAGCAAACCGTAGCGGGCGAAGACGATCAGGATCGCCAGGCCCAGCACGATCGTCGGCAGCAGCAACGGCGCGGTGAAGAGGCTCGACAGTGCCTCAGCGCCGCGCGGCCTCAGGCGCACCAGCGCATAGGCGGCCGGCAATGCGATGACGAGGCTTAAGCCCGTGACCACGCAGGCGAGCAGCAGGCTGGTCCAGAAGGCCGCCGTCATCTTGCCGTCGGCGAAGATCGCCGGATACCATTTCAGGCTCCAGCTCGTCGGCGGGAACATCATGTAGCTGTCGCCCGAGAACGAGATCGGCACGACGACGATCAGCGGCGCCAGCAAGAAGGCGAACATCGCCAGCGCGACGAGCTTCAGGGTGAGGGAGACGGGCCGTTCATCCATGTTTGGCCTCCCTCACATGATCGCGCGCAGCGCGCGGGTGTAGAGCACGAGCGCGGCGCCGAAGATGACGAGCACCAGGATCGAGAGCGTCGCGGCGAGCGGCCAGTTCAGCGTCACGATCGCCTGGTCGTAGATCTCGGTCGCCAGCAGGAAGACGCGCCCGCCGCCGAGCAGCTTGGGCGTGATGAAGGACGAGACGGCGAGCACGAAGCAGAGCAGGCAGCCGAGCGCGATGCCCGGCAACGTCAGCGGCAGGATGATGCGGCGGAAGACGGTGAGCGGCGGTGCACCCAGCGTCGATGCGGCTTCCTCGACGCGCGGATCGAGCCGTCCGAAACCGGCAAGCAGCGCCAGGATCATATAGGGCATCAGGATCTCGGTGAGGCCGATGACGACGCCGGTCTTGTTGAACATCAGCCGCAGGCGCTCGAGGCCCAGCCCCACCAGCGCGTTGTTGACGAGCCCGTTCTCCGAGAGGATCGCGATCCAGCCATAAGTCCGCACCACCGCCGAGGTCAGCAGCGGCGAGATCACCAGAACGAGCAGGATCGTCTTCCAGGTGCCGCTGGACCGGTGGAGATACAGCGCGATCGGATAGGAGCACACCAGCGTCAGCAGGGTGATGCCGAGGCTGACCGTGATGCTGTTGACGATCAGCTCGGCATAGAAGGTGTCGGCGACCACCTTGGCCCAGGTCGCGAGCGAGAAGGCCTCGCGCATCGCACCCGTGGGCTCGACCTCGTAGAACGACATCCGCGCCAGGTTGAGCACCGGCATGAGGAAGCCGAAGGCATTGGCCAGCGCGATCGGCGCGATCAGGGCGACGACGAGCGCAAGCCCGCGCTGGCGCTGTTCCGCCACGGGCGCCGGCATGGTGGCCACCGCGCTCACGCCGCCGCCCCATAGACGAACACATCCTGCGGCCGCCACGACAGGCTGACCGCCGTTCCCGGCGCGAGCACGGTCTCGCCGCCGCGTGTCGCCAACTCGACGGATACGGTCTGGCCGGCGACGTCGACGTCGTATTGCAGGATGTCGCCTGCGAAGATCGCACGCATGACGGTGCCGGCGACGCCCGCCCCGTCGGTGGAGGGCGTCAGCGCGACGCGGTGCGGCCGGACCATCACCTCGACGGGGCCCGACAGGCCGGCGGGCGCCGCGATGCGCTGACCGGCGAATTCAGCGATGCCGTCCTTCGCCACGGCCTTCAGACGGTTGGTGCGCCCGACGAAGCTGGCGACGAAGGCTGTCTTGGGACGCTCGTAGAGATCGACCGGCGTGCCGAGCTGTTCGAGCCGGCCCTGGTTCATCACCACGACCTTGTCGCACATCGTCAGGGCTTCGCTCTGGTCATGCGTCACGAAGATCGCGGTGATGCCGAGGCGTTGCTGGATGTCGCGGATCTCGTTGCGCATCTCGTCGCGCAGCTTGGCGTCGAGATTGGAAAGCGGCTCGTCGAACAGCAGGATCGAGGGCCGGATCACCAGCGCTCGTGCCAGGGCGACGCGCTGTTGCTGGCCGCCCGAGAGCTGTGCCGGCTTGTGCTCCTCCTTGCCGGAGAGATGCACCAGCGCGATCGCTTCCTTCACGCGCCTGGCGATCTCGTCCTTCGACACCTTCCGCATCTCGAGGCCGAAGGCGACGTTCTTCGCCACGCTCATATGGGGAAAGAGCGCGTAGCTCTGGAAAACCAGGCCCATGTCGCGGCGATGCGTCGCGACCGTGGTGAGGTCCTGCCCGCCGACGACGATCTGGCCCGAGGTTGCCGGCACGAGGCCGGCGATCATGCGCAGCGAGGTCGTCTTGCCGCAGCCCGAAGGGCCGAGGAAGGCGACGAGCTCGCCCTTGGGAACCTCGAGATCGAAGTTGTCGACCGCCGTGAAGCCGGCATAGCGCTTGGTCAGGCCCCTGATCGAGAGGAAACCCGGCTGTTCGCCCGAGATGGTCTGACGGTCGGTCATATCCTGCGCTCCCGCGTGACGCCGTGTCTTCAGCGGCTCAGCGGGATCACCTTGCGGCGCCACTGTTCCATGATCGGCTCGCGCACCTTGGCGAGTGCGATCCAGTCGATCGGGATGACCTTGTCCATCGTCTTGACCGCGGTGCGGGCGATGGCCGCCTCCGAGATCTGTGCCTTGGCGTTGGTCGGGGCGTAGAACATGCTCTCGGTGAAGGCCTTCTGGGCTTCAGGGCTGAGGGCGTAGTCGATGAACTTGGCGCCGGCATCCTTGCCCGGGCCGCCCGCGACATAGTTGATCGTGTTGATCTGGAAGGCCGAGCCTTCCGCCGGCAGCACGGCCTTGAGCTTGCCGTTCGAGGTGTCGGTGTTGACCTGCGCGCGGGCGTTCCAGCCGGCGCCGATCGTCGCCTGTCCGGAGATGATGGTGACGTAAACCTCGGGCTTGGGCTCCCAGGTCTGGACGTTGGGAGCGATTTCGCCCAGCGCCGCGATGCCCTTGTCGACGCTCTTGAGATAGTCGGCGCCGCCGCGAGCCTTTTCCATGATCAGGACGAGCGACAGGCCCTGGATGTCGGGCATGCCGGGGATCGCGACCTTGCCTTTGAATTCCGGCTTGGCGAGGTCCATCCAGCTCTTGGGCGCCTCCTTCACCGCGTCGGTGTTGTAGAGCATGACGAGGTTGTCGAAGGTCACGGCGACGCCGTCGACATCGGGAATGCGGGCGTCGGGGTAGAGGTCGGCGACGTTCTTCGAGACCTTCTCGTCGATCTTGGTGAGCAGCTTCTCGTCGGTCGCGGCCTTGGAGACCGAGACGTCCATGATCACGACGTCGGCCTGGGGCGCTGCCTTCTGGGCGCGTAAATTGCCGAGCATCTGGGCCGAGTTCGGCATCGGGAAGTATTCGACCTTGATGCCGGGATTGGCCTTCATGAAGGGCTCGATCACGGCCTTGGTGTAGCGCTCCTGGAACAGGCCGGAATAGGCCATGACGGTGACCGTCTGCTGCTGCGCGAGCGCGCCCTGCGTGGTGAGGCCCGTAGCCAACGCGATGGCGAGGGCAAGCTTGGTGGATGTCTGCATGTTCAATCCCCTTTGTTGTTGCGCGGGCGGTGCTCCGCCCGTCGTCAGGCCTGGTCGATTGATCCCGTGACTGCGAAACCCGTGATTATCCCTTGGCGAGCTTGCCCTCGACGAGCGCGGTCGCGCCGGAAATGTCGGGCAGCTTCTCGCCCTTGCGCAGGCGCTCCAGCAGCACGAGTTCGTTCTGCTGCATCTCGATCGCCTTGCGGGCGTAGGCTTCGGCCGTCGCGGCCTTCAGCACCACCACGCCGCTTTCGTCGCACAGCACCGCATCACCGGGTTCGATCGTTTGGCCACCGACGCTGACGGGAACATTGATCGCACCTTCCGTGCCAAGGATCTTGGTGGTGATCGGCGAGGGGCCGCGGCACCACATCGGCATGTCGGTCTTGACGATCTCCGAGAAGTCGGTGGCCGGGCCGTCGATCACGCCGGCGGCGACGCCGGCATTCTTCATCGCGTGGGTGACGACGCCGCCCCAACAGGCATGCTTGGTGTCGCCGCAGCGGTCGATCACGACGATGTCGCCGGGGCGCACCAGCTTGGTCAGGTAATGCAGCGCGGTCGAATCCGCATGCGGGATGCGGATGGTCACGGCCGTGCCGGCGATCCGCTTGGTCGGCAGCACCGCCCGGATCTCGCGATCGACGAAGCCCGAATGCAGGACGTGGCCGATGGTCGCGACCTCGCATTGCTGCAGCAGGGAAACCAACTCGCCGGAGATCTGCGTCGGCATGGGATTGACGATGAACATGGCTTGCTTCCCGATCAGGCGATGACGTGGTGATTGGCGACCGGAACCGCCGCGCGGACCTTCGCCGTGTAGTCGAAATCGAGCCGGCCGCTGGTCGTGCCGACGCCGTCCGAGGCCTGCGCGGTGACATGGCCCCAGGGGTTGATCACCATCGAATGGCCGTAGCAGGCGTTCTTGCCCTGGGCGTGCGTGCCGGTCTGGCCGGTGGCGAGGAACCAGGTCTGCGTCTCGCAGGCCCGCGCCCTGGCCAGCAATTCCCAATGGTCCTTGCCGGTCATCAGCGTGAAGGCGGCAGGCAGGACGATGACGTCGGCGCCGGCATCGCGCAGCTTGCGGAACAGTTCGGGGAAGCGGATGTCGTAGCAGATGGCGCAGCCGACGGTGGTCTCGCCGACCTTGTAGGTGACGACCTCCCGCCCGCGCGAAACCATGTTGGACTCGCGGTAGCTGACGCCGCCGGGCGCATCGACGTCGAAGAGATGGATCTTGCGATAATGCGCGATCTGCTTGCCGTCGGGTCCGAAGACGAGGGTAGCGTTGAAGTAGTCGTCGCCGTCGCGCTCGGCGACGCTGCCGGCATGGATGGTGACGCCGTGCTTCTCGGCCAGGCCCGACATCAGGCGATAGCTCTCGCCATTCGGGAAGGTCTCGGCGCTTTCGCGCATCGCCGCCGCATTGCCGTCGAGGAAGGCGTAATATTCGGGCAGGACGATGAGATCGGGCCGGTCCTCGGCAACGACCTTCTCGACCATGGCGCGGGCCGTCTTCAGGTTCGCGGACTTGTCGTCCTGCGAATTCATCTGGATGAGCGAGACCTTCATCGGCATTCTCCGTGCTGCCCGTAAGGCAGCAGAGCAAACGCGTGACGGGCCGGCAAACGCGAAATTCTTGTTCGCTTCGACAAGAATTGCTTATGACAGCGCCGTGACCAGGCCCTGCCGCTTATTGGGGCAGCGCGCTTTGGTTCAGCGCGCTGTTCCGCGCCGCCGGGGTCAGGACGCCGCGATTTCCGCGGCCATGTCGGCGATCAGGGCCGGCAGGGTGTTGCCGGGATTGTCGTTGAAGACGGCGTGGAAATGCAGCGGCGGCAGCCTTGGCTCGACATCGAGCACATGCAGCTCGCCCGTATCGAGGAACTCCTGGACCACGACCCGCGGCAGGATGGCGACGCCGACGCCGTCGCGGATCAGCCGCGTGATGGTGGCGAGCGAGTTCGAGTTGAACACCCGCACCGTCTCGGTGTCGATGCCGGAGAGTTCGATCGCGCGCAGCACGGACTGATGTGGCTGCGAGCCCTTCGAATAGGCGAAGATCGGATAGGCGGTGAGATCGCCGATGGCCAGCCGGCCAGGCTTCAGCGGCAGTTTCGGCGAGCCGATCCAGAGGCAATCGAAGACGCACAGCTCGATGTTGCGGATATGGGGCGCGACCACCGGCCCCATGATCAGGCCGAGATCGATCTGGCCGTCCTGGATCTGTCGGGCGAGGTTCAGGCTGGTGTCGACGTTCAGGTCTACAGCGACATTCGGATAAGTCTCCTTCACCCGCTCGATCAGGCGCGGCAGCCACGCATAGACGACGGAATCGACAGTGCCGATCATCACCGTCCCTCGGATCTGGCCGGCATCGGCAATCGAGCGCTCAAGCTCGGCCACCATGCGCATGATCGCCTCGGCCTGCGGCAGGGCGCGCTGGCCATGCGGCGTCAGGCCGACATTGCGCAGGTCGCGCTCGAACAGGCGCACGCCGAGTTCACGCTCCAGCGTCGCGATGCGGTTGGAGACCGCGGCCTGCGTGGTGCAGAGCTTGTCGGCCGCGACCGAGAAGTTCCGCAGCCTGGCGACCCAGACGAAGGTTTCGAGGAATTTGAGGTTCACGCCATGCCACTTCAGCTGCGCGCGCGATGCGCGAGAGAACCTGACTTAGCTCCGTTTGGGGATGGCCGTGAAGTGTCCAGCCTGGACACGGCGACGTCGGCGGGCCGGCCGTCAATCGTCGACGTGGTCGTGGCCGCCGATGCGGCCGGGGCGCCAGTAGCCCTCGGAGCGGATCTGGCTGCGGTCCATGCCGCGGCCGATCAGGTGGTGGCGCAGGCCGCGGACATTGCTGGTCTCGGCGACGAGATAGGCCTGCCCTCGTCCCGGTGGCAGGGCGAAGGCTGCGATCGCGTCGAGCAGCAGCGTGCTCGGCCCCGGTTTTGCGCCGTCACGGTGAACCCAGGCGATGGTCGCGTTGGCCTGCGTCGAGACCAGCATCTGGTTGCGGCTGCCATCGACCTCGACCCAGGCGAAGACCTGCGCGCCGGTCGGCATCGCCTCCAGCATGTGCAGGAGCGCCGGCATGCCGGTCTCGTCGGCGGCGAACAGGTGCCAGTCGGCGTCGGCAGCGACGATGGTGCGGCCACGCGGGCCCGCCGCCAGGATCGTGTCGCCGGCCGTGGCGCGTCGCGACCAGTCCGCCGCCGGCGCCGCGCCGTGCCGCACGAAATCGATCGCCAGGCGCTGCGTCGCCCGGTCGAGCCAGCGGATCGTGTAGTCGCGTCGGCCCGTGCCACCCTCGGGCAGCGGCATGCGCAGCACCAGCGCCTGTCCGGGCTGATAGCGCAGTTCGTCGAGATGCGCGGCGGTGAACACCACCCGGCGCAGGCGCGGGGCGATGTCGAAGGCCTCGACGACTTCGAGCAGCCATTCCTCGCGCGGCTGCGCGGGCTGGATATGTTCGGGCGTGGTCATTTCAGGGAAATCCAGTAGCTGCCCTCGACCGCGAAGGGTTGGAAGCGCGCATGCAGGTCGTGCAGCGTAGCAGCCGGGTCGAGATCGGCGAAGAGGGCGGGGTGCAGCCATTTGGCGAAAGCCTGCACCGCGACGACGTTGAACGGCGAATTGTAGAAGTGGTGCCAGATCGCATGGGCGCGGCCACTGCGGACCGACGGTAGGTCGGCGATGCCGGGCCGAGTGAGCGAGCGCGTCAGGGTTGTGCGCGCGATCGATTCCGGGACGTCGGCGCCCAGGGCGAGCCAGGGCTTCTCGCCACTCGCCGAGGCGCTGCCGATCGCGGTGCCGATATAGACCTCGGGAGGGTTCGCCAGCAGCCATTCTAGGTTGACCACCCCGGCCTCTCCCGGCACGAGCGCCTCGGCGATGTTGATCCCGCCGGCCGCCGTGACGAAGCGGCCCATCATGCCGCGCGTCATCGTTTCGCAGCAGGCTGCGTCGAGCCCGACCCGGCTTTCGATGAAAACCCGCGTCGGGGCGGGCGCTTCCCGCGCCAGCCTGTCGGTGACCACTGCGAGCGCGTCCTTCCAGGCCGCGACGAAGGCTGTGGCCTGCGCCTCGCGCCCCAGAACCCGCCCGAGCAGTTCCATCGATTTCGGCGTGTTGACCAGCGGGGCACTGCGGAAATCGATGAAGATGACAGCTGTGCCGGTGGCCTCCAGCGCGCGGATGACTTCGCCCGAGCGCGTGTTGGGGCCATGCCCGTCGAGACCGAAGATGGCGAGCTGTGGCCGCGCCGCAATGGCGCGCTCGAGGCTGAAGCTCTCCCGCGAAGCGCGGCCGATCCGCGCGATCTGCGCGATCTTCGGGAAGGCCGCATGGTACTTCCCATAGGTCGCCGGATCGACGGCCTCGTAGTCGCCCATCATCCCGACGATCCGGCCGACGGGGTCGTCGCGGTCGAGGATGGCGAGCGCCGGAATATAGCGGCCCTCGCCGATGACGAGGCGGTCGATGCGGTCGGGCACGGTGACGCTGCGCCCGGCGAGATCGACGACCTGCTTCGCCTCGGCCGGGGCCGGGGCGAACAGGAGGGCGAGCGCGAGGAGGCTGGCGCGCAGTGCCCCGGGCATCAGAACCGCGCCGAGGCAGTGAGCACGAAGGCGCGCCCGGGCTGGTAGAGCGGCGTCACGGTGCCGAACTCCTGGCCATAGGTCGCGCGGTCGGCATAGGTCTGGTCGAGCAGGTTCTTGACCTCGGCCCGGAAGGTCAGGTTCGGAAGCTGCAGCGGCTTGTATTCGACGAAGGCGTTGACGACCTCGTAGCCCTTCAATGGCTGGCTGCCGGGCGCGACCTTCTTGTAGTCCAGCACGATCTCGACATCGGCACCGATGGTGACGCCGTACTGCTTGAAGGTTTGCGCGGCGGTCAGCGTCACGACCTGGCCGATCGGCGTCGCCAGATACGTGCCCGTGTCGGAATCGGCGCGCTGGTTGTCGATGCGGACATCGACATCGGCGTATTTGGCGCGCACGAAGCCGTCCTCCCAGGCATAGCCGAGACCGATTTCGTAGCCCTGCGACTCGACTTCGCGGGTCAGGGTCGCGCTGGCGACGGCGAAGCGGGCGGCTCGGGCATGGTCGAGCACTGTCCGGAACACCGAGCCTTCGAGGGTGAAGCCCTGCCAGCGCGCCACGAGGCCGGCCGTGACGTTGTCGGATGTCGCCGGCCTGATACCCGCGCCATAGCGCCAGGCCGGGTTCATGATGAAGTTCTCGGCCAGCTGGATGCCGCCCCAGACATGCGAGTAGCCGGCCTTGACGGTCAGGTGCTCGGGGATGATGTCGAACTCGCCGGAGATGTTGCGGCTCAGGCCGGCATTGTCCCATTCCTGCCCGGTCGTGCCGGTGAACCACTGCCGGTCGCCGCGCAGGCCGAACGAGATACGCGTCCGCTCGATCGGCGTCAGCCGCGCCTGGGCATAGATGCCGGCATTGCTGGCCTTCTCGTCGAAGCGGCCGTTGCGGTCCTTGTATAGCGCCTTGTCCTTGTAGAAGTCGACACCCGCCGTGACGCTGCCGAAGCTGCCGAAGCCGAAGCGGTTCTCGAACTTGCCGTTGAAGCTGTCGGTGGTGCCGGTGCCGGGATAGGTGACGGGCAGAGGATTGCTGCCCACCGGCCGCTCGAAGATCGGCGTATCGACATTGGTGCGGCTGTAGGCGAGCACGCCCTTGGGATCCCACCAACCCAGTGCCGATGTGCGGCTGTAGGTAAAGACCGTGTTCTGGCGGTCGATCTCGTAGTTGCGCAGGCGCGGCTCCCAGACCGGGCGGCCGGTGATGAAGCCGATATTGCCGCGGAAGGGCCTGATCGCGTCGTCGCGCACGCGCTCATGGCTGATCTGGAAGCGATCGCCCGAAAGCGCTTCCCAGCCGAGCTTGAGGAGCCCGCTCAGCAGATCGGTCTTGGTGCCGAGCACCTCCTGCCCGTTGCCGGCCTTGTAGTTGCCGCCCTTGCCGAAGGTGCCGTAGCCGAGAATGTCGAAGCCGTCATGGCGGGCATAGCCAGCGAGGTTGTTCGTGAACACGGCGCCGTTCGTGTTGAACTGCGTCTTGGCGAAGGCCCCGACGCCGTTGCCGGTCAGGAAGTCGCGCGCGTCCTTGGTCTCGTAGGCGATGGCGCCGCCGAGCGCGCCGGGCCCCGCATCGGCCGGTGCGACACCGGCATCGACCCGAACCGCCCTCATGAAGGAGGGGTCGATCAGGGTGGTGCCGTTGTGATGGAAGACCTTGTTGTTCTGGCGGCTGCCGTCGATCGTGACGGCGAGATTGGTCTCCTCGACGCCGTTGACATAGACCTTCTGCGACATCGCGGTCGAGCCGCCGACCTTCACGCGCGGCTGCCCCGAGAAGATCTCGCGGGTGTCGGCGGGGTTGATGCGCTCGAGGTCGGCCGGGCCGACCACGATCTCGCTGACGCCGCCGCGCGCCATCGAGGCGCCCGCGACGGTGATTGTGTCGAGCACGATCGCTCCGGGCTCTCCCGTGGCTGTCCGTGCCGTCGAGCCGGTCGAGCCGTCGATCGTCACCGCTGTGGCGCTCGTGAAGTGATAGGTCAGGCCGGTTCCCGTCAGCAACTGACTCAGCGCCGCCTGGGCCGTCAGCGGCCCGCTGACGGCGGTCGAGCGCTTTCCGGCGGCGACCGAGGATGGCACGAAAATCTGCACCTGCGTCTGACGCGAGAAGGCGATCAGCGCCGAGGAGAGCGGTTGAGCCGGGATATTGAGCGCAGCGCGCGTGGCGGCCGGCGTCTGTGCCATGGCGTGCTCGACACCACCGCCGACGAGGGCCGTTCCCGCCAGCAACAGGGACATGAGGGCCGGTCGCGTCGCCCGCCTGAAAACCCGATCTTCGCCGCTCATATTGCCTGAAATCCCGTCCCCGGATCGCCTCGACACGCGGACGCGTGTGGCCCCTGATCCTGAAGACGCCGGCGCAGCGAAGACTCATTAGGCCGGTCCAGTGATTTTTTCGCGTCACCAGGCCGCGAGGGCAATGAACAGGCTGGTGGCGCGCAGGACGCGCAGGTCGAGGCTGCGCGCGATCGTCTCGATCGCGGCGTCCGGCTCGCGCGCGTTGAACACGGCGGTCACGCGCCGACTGCCGAGGTTGCCGCCGAGCAACTGGACGCGGCCGTGCCGGTAGCGCCTGAGCTCGGCCAGCACTGTCGCGAGGGGCACGTCATGAAAGACGAGCTGGTCCTGCCGCCAGGCCTGGATCGCGTCGAGGTCGGCGTCGCGCACGGGTGAAACGCCGCGCTCGTCATAGCTCACCGCCTGCCCCTCGCTGAGGCGCACCGGCGCGCCGCCGGCCGCGGTGACCGCAACGGCGTTCTTCGTGACGGCGACGGACACGGCCTCCTCACCGATCTTGATGTCGAAGGCCGTTCCCAGGACCTCGACCCGGCCACGTCCGGCCTCGACGACGAAGGGGCGTGCCTGATCCCTGGCGACAGTGAAGAAGGCCTCGCCCGCGATCAGCCTGACGCTGCGCCGGGCTGGGACGAACGACACGTCGAGCGCGCTGTCGGGGCCGAGCTCGACCTGGGAGCCGTCGGCGAGGTGGACGGTCCGGCGCTCGCCGATGCCGGTGCGATGATCGGCGAGCAGCCCCGCCGGCGCCAACGACCAGGCGCAGGCCAGTGCCAGCAGCACGATCGCTGCGGCCGCCAGGCGCCGCCATGGGCGCGCGTCGGACGGACGGCGTCCCGCGGTGGCGGGAGGCCGCATTGTCTTGGGGCCGGCCGCGCCGACTTCACCCAGCCCGCCCCAGATGTGGTCAAGCTCGCCCCAGGCCTTGGCATGAGCGGGGTCACCGGCCAGCCAGGCCGCGAACGCGGCGTGATCGGCCATGGTGGCCTGCTCGTCGTGCAGTCTGACGAACCAGGCCACGGCAGCGTCGTCGACTGCCTTCGCATCGTCCAACTTCATGGCCGCACCCGGCAGCGTCCGGGCGGTTTTCGCTCTTGCGGCACGCGCAGACGCTCCCTCTCGTCAGATCGACGGCGCCGCTTCGTGGGGTGCCTCGTCTTCATCTCTCTAGACGATCCGGAATTGAAAACGAATTAGGCGCTCGCGGCAGAATCGTCGCGCAAGCGGCGGCGCAGCGCGGTCATGGCGTTGGCGAGATGGACCATCACCGTATTTCGGGAGATGCCCAGGCGGTCGGCGATCTCGGCATAGCTCAGGCCTTCGAAACGGTGCAGCAGCAGCACCTCCCGGCAGCGTGGCGACAGCGCGGCGATCGCCACATTGAGCGCCGAGCGCTCCTGCGCCGAGATCAGGCCCATCTCGGGCGACGGCGCCTGATCGGGGCGATTGTCGTCGATCTCGGCATGTCGATCGATGACGGCGGCCGCGCGCTTCTCGCCGCGCCAGCCGTCGATCACCACGCTCTCCGCGGTGCGGTGCAGATAGGCCCTGGCATCGCGGATATCGGGCTGTGGCGTCCGCATCAGCCGCAGGAATGCCTCCTGGACCGCGTCGCCGGCTTCCTGGGCCGTCAGGCCACGCCGCGCCAGCCGCCGCAGCAGGCTGCCGCGCTCGGACCGATAGAGCAATGCGAGGGCATCGGGAGACTTCGACATCGGACTTGGCGTTCCGGCACAGCGGCAGGCGCTAAACGGATGTCGGCTGGATAGCAATCTATCAAAAATCTTGCAATTACAATGATTTACATGAATTCTAAAGAGGTCGAACCAACCCTGGACCGGGCCGTCAGGCCGACAAGGCCGGGGCCGTCTGATTGGCGATGGCCTGTTCAAGCCGCGGCAGGAACGCCCAGATGCGTCGGTTCAGCGTCTTCAGGCCCTGAACCGCCTCGTGGATTTCGTGGAGCCTTTGCTCGTCGAGCGACCGTGTCGCGCCGAAACGCAGCTTCCTGCAGCCTTCCTGCAGCTTCATGCTCTGGGTATGTGAAACCCCGCCATTGCTGCCGGGCACGAAGGTCGCGTGGCTGAGATCGTTGCGCAGCCTGGTGCTGTTCGAGAACGCGTTGACGATGTCGTCGAGTTCCCGGCGGACGATGCCGTCGGCGAGAACGACCTTGGACAGGCGCTGGACGAGGCGGCCGAGATCGCCGACATCCACGAGATGATCTCGCAGTTCTCGCAAGGCTACGAGACACAGATCGGCATGGATGGCAGTCCCTTGTCCGGCGGGCAGAAGCAGCGCATCGGGCTCGCGCGCGCCTTCTTCGGCAACCCGAAACTGGTCGTGCTCGACGAGCCGAACTCCAATCTCGACACACTCGGCGAGAAGGCGCTCGCAGTCGCGCTGCAGCGAGCCAAGGAGCGCGGCATGACGGTGGTCGCCGTGACCCAGCGCCCGACCCTGCTGCGCAGCGTCGACAAGATCATGATGATCAAGGACGGCGCCGTGCAGGTCATGGGCCTGCGCGAAGAGATCCTGCCCCTGATCACGGGGCAGCGCAGCCTCGAAGGCGGAGCCCAGCCCGCGTGAATGCCCTCCGGCATCGGATCGATGCCGGATGCCTTTGATTTTGCATCGACTGCTTCCGAAAACCGCATTCCACTTTGCGGGTCGATGCTCTAGCCACCGGAGGTGCCTGCGATGTCCGACTCATCGGTCAAGATCCAGCCCTGGTACGAGGGCATTCCCCGCAGCACGCGCAATGCCAAGCTCTTCGGCACGGTCGTCATGCTGGCGACGGTGATGGGCTTCGGCGTCTGGGGCAACACCGCCCCGATTTCCGGTGCGGTCATCGCGACCGGCGTGTTCGTGACGACGGGACAGAACAAGACGATCCAGCATCTGGAAGGCGGCGTGATCAGCAAGATCATGGTGCGCGAGGGCGATGTGGTCGAGAGCGGGCAGCTCCTGATCGCGCTCGACGACGTCGCCCCCCGGGCCGAACTGCGCCGGCTGCTGCTTCGCCAGATGCGTGCCGAGGCGATCGAGACACGGCTGCGGGCGGAGGCCGCGAGCAAGCTGCGTCTCGAATTCCCGATGCACCTTCTAGCGGCCGAGGGCGATCCCGACATTGCGACGCTGCTGTCGAGCCAGCGTGCCGCCTTCGCGGCCCGGCAGGCGAGCATCACCAGCGACATCATCACCTACCAGAAGAGCATTGACGGGCTCGAGGAACGGATCACGGGCAGCCGCACGCAGCTTGCCGCGGTCCAGCAGCAGGGGTTGCTGCTGAAGGAGGAGCTTGAAGCCAAGGCGGCCCTGCTCGCGCGCGGCTATATCCGCAAGCCGGAGGTCCTTGCGCTGCAGCGCGCCGCGGCCAATCTCCAGGGCGAGGCCGGGCGCATCACCGGCGATATCGGCGATTCCCGCGAGCGGATCGCCCGCTCGCTCGAACAGATCGAGGGCGTCCGCAAGCTGGCGGCCAAGACGGCCTCCGAACAACTGCAGGAGATCAGCGCCGAGCTGAACGATGTGCGCGAGCGCGGCCGCAGCATACGAAACCAGCTCGAGCGCATGCGCATCACGGCCCCGGTCAAGGGAACGGTCGTGAAGATGCGCTACCACACGACGGGCGGCGTCATCGAGCCCGGCAAGGCCATCATGGAGATCGTCTCGCTGCAGGACGAGGTCGTGATCGAGGCGCGGGTGCGCCCCCAGGATATCGACAAGATCAAGCACAGCCAGATTGCGATGGTGCGGCTGACCGCGCTCAACCAGCGCACGACGCCGATGGTCGACGGGCAGGTGATCTACATCTCCGCCGACGCCCTGCCGGACGACAAGACCCGTTCGTTGCCGGCGGCGCCCGACATCTATGTGGTCCGCGTCAGGCTCGAAAGCGCCAGTATCGATAAGGTCCGCGGCTTCGAACCGACGCCCGGCATGCCGGCCGAGGTCTATATCCGCACCGCGGAGCGGACTTTCTTCGAATATCTCATGCAGCCGCTCAGGGACAGCATGGCCCGCGCCTTCCGCGAGAGCTGAGTTTCGTTCGGCGCATTTCGACAAGAAAAAAGCCCGCCGGAGCGTTCGCTTCGGCGGGCTTTCCCGATTGAATCCGATGTTGGCTCAGCGCACCGAAACGTCGAAGCCGAAATACTTCTCCGACAGCGTCTTGATCGTGCCGTCGGCATTGGCCTCGGCGATCGCCTTGTCGAACTTGGCCTTGAGCTCGGTGTCGCTCTTGCGCAGGCCGACTGCGCTGCCCTTGCCGACGATGCCGCCCTGGAAGCGCGGGCCGACGACGGCCATGTCCTCGTTGCCCGGCTTCGACGCGGCCGTCGAGAGATAGGCCATCGAGGCCACCACGGCGTCGATGCGACCGGCGGCGAGGTCGAGATCATGCTGTTCGGTGGTCTTGTACTCGCGGATCTCGACGATGCCCTTCAGGTACTTTTCGAGGAAGGCGCCGTTGATGGTCGAGGTCTGCACGCCGATCACCTTGCCCTTGAGCAGCGGCTTCAGCTTCTCGATTCCCGCGATGGCCCCGGCCTCGTCATTGGTCAGGTGAAGAATCGTGCCCTTGTCCGGGAGGTTGGCGAGGGGGCTGTTCTTCGGAACGGCGAAGGTCTGCCCGGTCGACCCGTAGGGCACGGAGAAGAGGATGGCCTCCTCGCGCTTGGGGGTGACCGACATGC
>JAESFK010000520.1_pt1 | contig 18498 bp, 19 predicted proteins | sample 9269391 | NCBI WGS metagenome assembly JAESFK01 (sample SAMN14506231, study PRJNA617097) | algae metagenome | isolation source: Drouetiella hepatica UHER 2000/2452 and co-occurring heterotrophs from... | place: Slovakia: Slovak Paradise National Park, Hrabusice, Kosice Region | collected 2000-01-01
GCCCGGTGGCTCCGCGAGGGCCACCGGGCGTCCCGGCGTCCGGTGGCCCTGTCGGGGCGAGGTGCCACGATGAGCGCCATGCCCGGCCCCGGTGAGCACTCCTGGCGGTTCACCGCGCCGCTGTGGCGCTGGCGCGACGGGTCGTGGCACTTCGTCACGGTGCCCCAGGACGTCAGCGACGAGGTCGACCAGGTGGTCGGTGACGCCACCGGTGGCTTCGGGTCGGTGCGCGTCGAGGTCGTCGTCGGCGCGACGGTGTGGCGCACCAGCCTCTTCCCGTCCACCGAGGAGGCCGCGTACGTCCTCCCGGTCAAGAAGGCCGTGCGCACGGCCGAGAACCTCGACGAGGGGGAGCCGGCCCACCTCACGCTGCGGCTGGTCACCGGCTGAGTTCCGGGAGAGCGGCCCCCGTCCCGTAGCGTTCGGGGGGTGCAGAGCATCACCGGACCGGTCGTCGACGTCATCGAGTCCGTCGGCGAGGTCGGCGTCGGCGCGCTGATCGCCCTCGAGACCGTCCTGCCCCCGATCCCCTCCGAGGTCATCCTCCCGTTCGCGGGGTTCGCCGCGGCCGACGGCCGGCTCAACGCGCCGCTGGCCTGGGTCTGCGCGACGGTCGGCTCGCTCGTCGGCGCGAGCATCCTCTACTGGCTCGGCCTCGCGCTCAGCTACGAGCGGCTCTACCACCTCGCCGGCAAGCCCTGGTTCTTCCTCTTCGGGCAGCGCGACCTCGACCGGGGTTTCCGGTTCTTCGACCGGCACGGCTCGGTCGTCGTGCTCGTCGGGCGCTTCATCCCGTTCATCCGCTCCGTCGTGTCCGTCCCCGCGGGCATGGACCGGATGCCCCTCCCGCGCTTCCTCGCGCTGACCGGCCTCGGGAGCGGCATCTGGAACGCGGCGTTCATCTGGCTGGGTTTCCGGCTGCGCGAGGACTACGAGGTCGTCGAGCAGTACATGGGCCCGGCGAGCCGGGTCGTCCTCGGCCTGTGCGTGCTCGTCCTCGTCTGGCTCGTCGTCCGGCGCGTGCGCGAGCGGCGGGCCGGCGGGGCCGACGACGTGGACGCCGAGCCGTTCCACCCCGGCGGGCACGGGGCCCACGAGGACGAGGTCGGCGCCCGGGACTGAGCGCCGGGCTCAGCCCTCGTCGCGCCAGGACCGCCAGAGCGCGGCGTACGAGCCGTCGGCCGCGAGCAGCTCGTCGTGCGAGCCGAGCTCGGCGACGCGTCCGTCCTCGACGACCGCCACCCGGTCGGCGTCGTGCGCCGTGTGCAGGCGGTGGGCGATGGCCACGACCGTGCGGCCGGTGAGCACCGCCCCGAGCGAGCGCTCGAGGTGGCGGGCGGCCCGCGGGTCGAGCAGCGAGGTCGCCTCGTCGAGGACGAGCGTGTGCGGGTCGGCGAGCACGAGCCGGGCCAGCGCCAGCTGCTGGGCCTGGGCCTCGGTCAGCTCGTACCCACCCGAGCCGATGCGGGTCGCGAGCCCGTCGGGCAGCCGCTGGGCCCAGTCGAGCGCGTCGACGGCGTCGAGCGCGGTGAGCAGGTCCTCGTCCGCGGCGCCCGGCCGGGGCAGGCGGAGGTTCTCGGCGAGCGTGCCGACGAAGACGTGGTGCTCCTGGGTCACGAGGGCGACCTGGCCGCGCAGCTCGTCGAGCTCGAGGTCGACCAGCGGCACCTCGCCGACGGTGATCCGGCCGGTGCGCGGGCCGTCGACACCGGCCATCAGCCGCCCGAGCGTCGACTTGCCGGCACCTGACGGGCCGACGACGGCCAGCCGCTCGCCGGGGCGCAGGTCGAGCGAGACGCCGTGGAGGACGTCGCGTCCCTCGCGGTACGCGTACCGCACGTGCTCGACGGCGAGCCGGTCGTCGGCGGGCTCGGCGCCCGTGGCGACGCGGTCCGGGGGGACCTCGCCGACCCCGAGGATGCGCGACATCGACGTCGCGGCGAACTGCAGCTCGTCGAGCATCCCCATCAGCTCGCCGAGCGGGTCGAGCAGGCGCTGCACGTAGAGGACGACCGCGGTGGCCGTCGCGACCCCGATGGTGCCCTCCCAGGCGAGCCACCCGCCCCAGAGCAGGGTGCCCGCGACGGGCGCGAAGAAGCCGACCTCGAGCCACGGGAACCAGCGCAGCCGCAGCCCGACCGTGTAGCGCTCGGCATCGTGGCTCTCCCGGATGGCCTCGCTGAAGCGCTCCCCGCGCTCGGCGGACAGGCCGAGCGCGTCGACGGTGGAGGCGCCCTCGACGGTCTCGGCGGCGACGCCGTTCAGCCGTGCGTAGGTGGCGTGCTCCCAGAGGTAGCCGGGGCCGGCGAGCCGCAGGTAGCGGCGGGTCGGCAGGAACCAGATGAGCGGGGTGAGCAGCAGCGGCAGCGCCGCGAGCGGGGAGGCGAGCACGGTGGCGACCCCGGTGACGAGCACGGTGGTGCACGACACGACGATCGTCGGGATGCCGAAGCGGATGACGTAGCTGATCGCGTCGATGTCGTTGGTCGTGCGGGCCAGCAGGTCGCCGGTGCCCGCGCGCTCGACGGTCGACAGCGGCAGCCGCACGGCCGAGGCGACGAAGCCCTCCCGGAGCTTGGCGAAGATCTGCTCGGAGAGCACGAACGAGCTCCGCCGGGCGACCCAGGTGACGGCGGTCTCGGCGAGCACGGCCGCGGCGAGCAGGCCGACGAGCACGTCGACCTCGGTGATCGCGGCCCTCCCGGTGGTCACCGTGCCGACGACCTGGCCGATGACCCACGGCCCGGTCAGCCCGACGACGGCGGCGAGGAGGTGCCAGAGCAGCACCCCGAGGAGCGGCCGGCGGTGCTCGCGCAGGAGGACACCGACGTGCTCGCGGACGACCCGTCCGGAGGCGATGGGCAGGGTCCGGCGGGCGTGGTCGGTGCGTAGCGACAGCGGGCTCATCAGTCCTCCTCCCCGCGGACGACGACCGAGCGGTACCGGGCGTCGGTGCGCGACAGGTCGCGGTGGGTGCCGGTGGCGACCACCTGCCCGTCCTCGACGAGGTGGACGACGTCGGCGTGGTCGAGCAGCAGCGGGCTGGCGGTGACGACGACCGTCGTGCGGCCCTTCCGGTGCTCCGCGAGCCGGATGGCGATGCGGGCCTCGGTGTGCGCGTCGACGGCGCTCGTCGGCTCGACGAGCACGAGCACGTCGGGGTCGCGCAGCAGGGCCCGGGCCAGGACGAGTCGCTGGCGCTGGCCGCCGGAGAGCGAGCGGCCGCGCTCCTCGACCTCGCCACCGAGCCCCTCGTCGACCGCGGCGAGCGCGTCCTCGGCGTCGGCCACGGCGACGGCGGCCATCCGCGCGTCGTCGTCGGGGCCGCCGAGCTCGCCCCGCAGGGGGCCGCTGAACAGGCGGGGGTCGGCCTGCGAGACGAGGACCCGCGCGCGGACGTCGGCGAGCGGGAGGTCGTCGAGCACGGTGTCGCCCCAGGTCACGCCGTGCCGCCCGCGGGTGGTCCGGCCCAGGCGGGCGGCGACCTCGGCGGTCTCCTCGGGGCGGGCGCTGACGAGGGCGGTCAGGACGCCGGGCTCGACGGTGACCCCGGAGGTGGGGTCGGTGAGCACGGCATCCGGCGGCGTCCATCCGCGCGCCGGCTGCTCGGGGTGGTCCGGGTCGGTCGCGAGGATGCGGGCGATGCGGCGCGCCGCGACCCGCGTCGTGATGAGCTTGTCGGCCATCTCGACGGCGGTCTGGAGCGGGATCGTGAGGAAGGCCGTGTACCCGTAGTAGGCGACGAGCTGGCCCGGGGTGATCTCCCCCGAGACCGCGAGGTTCGCCCCGACGGCCGTGACGACGAGCACGAACAGGCCGGGCAGCAGGACCTGCGCGGAGTCGAGGGTCGCCTGGGTGCCGGCGACGCGCACCCCGGCCCGGCGCACGGTCTGGCTCTGCTCGCGGTAGCGGGCGAGGAAGGACTCCTCGCCGCCGATGCCGCGCAGCACGCGCAGCCCGGCCACCGTGTCGGCACCGAGCGCGGTGAGCCGGCCGGCCTCCTCGCGCTGGGCGCTCTGGCGGCGCTGGAGCGGCTTCATGACGAAGGCCAGCGAGGCGACGAGCAGCGGGCCGCCGACGAGCATGATGAGCCCGAGCAGGAGCGAGCCGCGCAGGAGGATCCCGGCGACGACGACGAAGGACACGACCGCGCCCATGAAGCGGGCGAGGACGTCGAAGGAGTTGCCCATCCGGCCGAAGTCGCTCGTGAAGCTGGCCAGCACCTCGCCCGCGGGCATCGTGCGGGTCAGCGCCGGCCCGGAGCGGCGCACCGCGCGGTCGGCGACCACGCCGGCGCGGAAGGCGGCGGTCAGCCAGTTCTTGACGGCGAACCAGTGGCGGCCGTTGCCGGCGGCGGCCGAGAGCACCCCGAGCCCGACGACGGCGAGCGACCAGAGCACGAGGGCGCGGCCGTCGCGCGCGACGATGCCGTCGTCGACCGCCTGCCCGATGGCGGCCGGGACCAGCGCGATCGAGAGCATCCACGGGATGCCGAAGCAGGCCCCCGCCACGAGGGTGCGCCACTGCCGGCGTGCGAGCCACACGAGGAGGCGGTCGGCATCCGCCGGGGCCGTGTCGTCGGGGCGCACGCCGTACTGCCACGGTGGTCGTCGGCTCGGCATGGTGCCGTCCACGCTACGGCCCGGATGGTGCGCCCGGCGAACCGTTTTCGGCCCCTGCGATCATCGGTCCATGAACCTCGCGCGCTCGATGGTCCTGTTCGTCGCGGCGGCGGTCGCCGAGATCGGCGGGGCGTGGCTGGTCTGGCAGGGCGTCCGCGAGCACCGCGGCTGGCTGTGGATCGGCGCGGGGGTCATCGCCCTGGGGCTGTACGGCTTCGTCGCGACCCTCCAGCCGGACGCGAACTTCGGCCGGATCCTCGCCGCGTACGGCGGGGTTTTCGTCGCCGGGTCGCTCGCGTGGGGGATGGTCGTCGACGGCTTCCGTCCCGACCGCTACGACGTCGGCGGTGCCCTCATCTGCCTCGTCGGCGTCGCGGTGATCATGTACGCCCCCCGCGCGACCTGACCCGCCGCGGCCGGCCGATGCCGTCAGGGGAGGCGGCGGTGCGGCGGGGCCGACGCCGCGGCCCGGGAGGCGGCGGCCCGCGCGGCGGCCTCGGCCGGCTCGAACGGCAGCTCCTCGTAGCGGTCGCCCACGGCGATGCGCCCGCCCTCGAGCACGCGGAACACGGTGCCGGCGCGGTCGTGCAGCGCCGCCGCGGCGCCCGGCGCCACCTCGTCGTCGAGGATGCGGCACGGCGCCGCCACCCGGACGACCTCGAGCAGCACCTCGCCCACCCGGGCCCGGGCCCCGGGCGTCGAGACGATGCGGCCGGACGAGACCGTGACGTTGCGGCGCGTCCCGGCCGGCGGCACCTCGGCCCCGAGCCGCTGCGAGGCCTCGTCGAGCTGCTCGGCCGACTGCACCGTCACGTGGCGGTGGCGCGAGCCGTGGTACCGGTCGCCCACGAGCCCCGCGCCCGCCTCCGCCTCGACCGCGTCGACGGCGCGCACCGGCAGGCGGCGACCGGGGGCGACGTGGATCGCGGTGACGACCGGTGCGTCGTCGGCGGGCTCGCTCACGAGGCCATCCTCCCCGACGCCCCGAGGGGGCTCCCAGTGCGGTCCCGTACCCTCGAGAGCGTGCTCCGGACCGCCCTCACCCCGCGGTTCGCCGGCCTGCTCGTGCTCGTCCTCGTCGTCGCCGGGGTGTTCGTCCAGCTCGGCCGCTGGCAGCTCGGCGTCGCGGAGGGCTCGGCGCGTGCGGAGGCCATCGAGCAGGCCGCGGCGGCCGCTCCCGTCGCCCTGACCGAGGTCCTGCGCCCGCAGACCTCCTTCCCGGGCGAGCTGTCGACCCGGCCCGTCACGGCGACCGGGCGGTACACGGACGGTCAGCTGCTCGTGCCGGACCGCCGGCTCGAGGGCCGGGCCGGGTCATGGGTCCTCACGCCCTTCGTCGTCGACGCGACGGGCGCGACGCTCCCGGTGCTGCGGGGCTTCGTCACCGACCCGGCCGACGCCGGTGCGCCGCCGCAGGGCACCCTCACCCTCGCCGGGGGGATCGCGCCACCCGAGTCGCCGGTGTCGACGCCGGTCGGGCCGGGGGAGATCGGCTCGGTCGACACCTCGGTCCTCGCCAACACCTGGTCGGGCGACCTCTACAACGCCTTCCTCTTCCTCGGCGAGGAGACCCCGGCGACGGGCGAGCAGCTGACCAGGGTGCCGACCCCGCTGGCCTCGACCGGGCTCAACTGGCGCAATGCCGCCTACGCCGTGCAGTGGTGGGTCTTCGCGGCCTTCGGGCTGTGGCTCTGGTGGCGGATGGTCCGCGAGGAGCACGACCGGGCCGGTGCGCCCGCCCTCGTCGCGGCGGGCGACAATGGACCCCGTGAGCACACCTGACCCCCGGCCCGCCACGACGATCGCCCCCGAGGACGTCGACGCCGTCCGCCCCCGGCTGACCTTCTTCAAGGTGATGGCCTTCGTCGTCGGCGTCGGCCTGCTCGTCCTCGTCGTCGAGATGGTCCTGTCCTACGGCTTCGGGATGAAGGGCCAGGACAACCCCCTGTACTGGTGGCCGCAGCCGCACGGCTTCATCTACATGGTCTACCTCGTGGCCACCGCGGTCCTCGGCTTCAAGGTGGGCTGGCCGCTCGGCAAGATGGTGCTCGTCATGCTCGCCGGCTGCGTGCCGTTCCTGTCGTTCTGGGTCGAGCGACGTGTCGCGGGCGAGGTCGAGGCCGGACTCGCCGCCGCGCGCCGATAGCCTTGCCCGCGTGAGCGACGCCCCGGAGCTGCCCGCCGACCCCTCGCCCGTCGACCCGTCCCACGCCGTCGTCGAGGGGGGTGACCCCATCCACCTCGCCGACCGGCCGGTGCTCGTCGTCGACTTCGGCGCCCAGTACGCCCAGCTGATCGCCCGGCGCGTGCGCGAGGCGAACTGCTTCAGCGAGGTCGTCCCGTCCTCGATGAGCGCCGAGGACATGCTCGCCAAGGACCCGGCGGCCATCGTCCTGTCCGGCGGCCCGTCGTCGGTGTACGAGGAGGGCGCCCCGCGCCTCGACCCCGCGCTGCTCCAGGCCGGTGTCCCCGTGTTCGGCATGTGCTACGGCTTCCAGGCGATGGCCCTCGCGCTCGGCGGCGTCGTCGAGAAGACCGGGCTCTCCGAGTTCGGGGCGACCCCGGCGACCGTGCTCGACACGGAGTCGACGCTGTTCAACGGCCAGCCGGCCGAGCAGTCGGTGTGGATGAGCCACGGCGACTCGGTGGCCGAGGCCCCCGCCGGGATGCGGGTCACGGCCACGACGTCCGGCGCCCCCGTCGCCGGGTTCGAGGACGACGAGCGCCGGCTCTACGGCGTGCAGTGGCACCCCGAGGTGATGCACTCGACCTTCGGGCAGCGGGTGCTCGAGAACTTCCTCGTCAAGGGGGCCGGGCTGGCCGGCGAGTGGACGGCGGCCAACGTCGTCGAGGAGCTCGTCGGGGCCGTCCGCGAGCAGATCGGCGACAAGCGGGTCATCTGCGGGCTCTCCGGCGGGGTCGACTCGTCGGTGGCCGCGGCCCTCGTCCAGCGGGCCGTCGGCGACCAGCTGACCTGCGTGTTCGTCGACCACGGCCTGCTGCGCGCCGGCGAGGCCGAGCAGGTGCAGCAGGACTTCGTCGCCGCCACCGGGGTCGACCTCGTGACGGTCGACGCCGCCGACCGCTTCCTCGCCGCACTCGCCGGGGTCAGCGACCCCGAGGAGAAGCGCAAGGCCATCGGGCGCGAGTTCATCCGGGTCTTCGAGCAGGCGGCGCGCGACGTCGTCGGGTCGCACTCCGGCGACGACGACCACCCGGTCGAGTTCCTCGTCCAGGGCACGCTCTACCCCGACGTCGTCGAGTCCGGTGGCGGGACGGGCACGGCGAACATCAAGAGCCACCACAACGTCGGCGGGCTGCCCGACGACCTCCAGTTCACCCTCGTCGAGCCGCTGCGGCTGCTCTTCAAGGACGAGGTGCGCCAGGTGGGCCTCGAGCTCGGCGTGCCGGAGGGCATCGTCTGGCGCCAGCCGTTCCCCGGGCCGGGCCTCGGCATCCGGATCGTCGGCGAGGTCACCCACGAGCGGCTCGAGGTGCTGCGGGCCGCCGACCGGATCGCGCGCGAGGAGCTCTCGCTCGCCGGTCTCGACCGCGAGATCTGGCAGTGCCCGGTCGTGCTCCTTGCCGACGTGCGCTCGGTCGGGGTCCAGGGCGACGGGCGCACCTACGGCCACCCGGTCGTGCTGCGGCCGGTGTCGTCCGAGGACGCGATGACCGCCGACTGGACCCGCCTGCCCTACGAGGTGCTCGCGAAGATCTCGACGCGCATCACCAACGAGGTGCGCGAGGTCAACCGGGTCGTCCTCGACGTCACGAGCAAGCCGCCGGGCACCATCGAGTGGGAGTGAGCCCCACCGGCTGACCGGGCCGGTTCGCGGCATGATCGGTGGACGGATCCTCGGCCGGATCCCGATTCGGACGCGGCCCGCCGGGAACCAGGGTGTACCTCCAGAACTCCGGTCGTCACGACAGGGATACCAGTCGCTGGGGAAGGGATCCCGGTCGTCGGGGGAGGGATCCCTGTCGTCCGGGGAGGGATCCCAGTCGCTGCGACCGGATCTCGGGACGACACCCCTGTCCTCCCGGACGCCCCCCTTCCTCCTGACCGACGTGCGCTCGGTCCGGATCCGCACCACCACAGCCCCGCGACCGTGCCGGGAGGGCGGGCCCGTGGCTCACCCCCCGCCGGCGAGGATGCCCCCCGCGACGGCGAGGGCGGCGAGCAGCAGCGGCACCCCGAGGAACAGCGCCAGCATCCACACCCCGGGCCGTCGCTGCGGCGTCGTGCCCATCGCGCCGCGGGTGAACTGGTGCCACGGCACCGCGTAGTACACCGGGACCACCGCGCCCGGCGGCACGTCGACGTCGAGCTCGGCCTGGCCGTACCGCCGCAGCCACTGCGTGTGGGCCTCGACCCGCACCCGGCCGGCCCACACCGGCACGTCCTGCACGCCGAAGCGGGCGTGGATCGGGTGCCCACCCACCGCCACGCTGGGCGTCAGGCCGGCGGTCAGCACGTTGCCCTGCAGGGTCAGGCGGATGGTGCCCGTCGGGGGCTGTGGGGCGCCGGCCGCCCCCGTGACCTGTGACATGCCGCCGACCCTAGCCATCGCGCCCCCGGGGCGTGGCAGGCTGGGCCCGAGTACCCGCCGGTAACCCACCCCCGAGGACGGACCCCATGGACAGCTCGACGACGAGCGTCACGGCCACCGACGGCATGGCCGTCTTCACCCACCGCTGGCTGCCGGCCACCGACCCGAAGGCGGTCGTCGTCGTCGCCCACGGGATGGCCGAGCACTCCGCCCGGTACGCCCGCCTCGCCGAGGCCCTCACCGACGCCGGCTACGCGGTGTACGCCCCCGACCACCGCGGCCACGGGCGCACCGCCTCGGCGGTCGACCACGGCTACTTCGCGGATGCCGACGGCTGGGGGACCGTCGTCGCCGACCTGCGCTCGGTCACCGCGCACGCCCGCTCCGAGCACCCCGGCCTGCCGGTCTTCCTCCTCGGACACAGCATGGGCTCGTTCCTGGCCCGCTCCTACGTCATCGAGGACTCCCGTGACCTCGCCGGCCTGGTCCTCTCCGGCACGGCCGGCGACCCGGGTGCCCTCGGCAAGGTCGGCGCCGGCATCGCCGCGCTCGAGGTCCGGCTCCGCGGCGGCCGCCACACGAGCACCCTCCTCGACAAGCTGACCTTCGGCCAGTACAACGCGGCCTTCAAGCCCAACCGCACCGACTACGACTGGCTCTCCCGCGACGACGCCGAGGTCGACGCCTACGTCGCGGACCCGCTGTGCGGCAACACCTTCACCTCGGGCTTCTTCAAGGACCTGTTCGGTGGCGTGGCCGGCATCAACGACGCGAAGCGGGTGGCCGGCGTGCGCCGCGACCTCCCGGTGCTGCTCGTCGCGGGCGATCAGGACCCGGTCGGCGACGGCGGCAAGGGCCCCCGGGCCGTCGCCCAGCAGTACCGCGAGGCCGGGCTCGCCGACGTCACGTGCACGATCTACCCCGACGCGCGCCACGAGCCGTTCAACGAGACCAACCGCGACGAGGTCACCGCCGACGTCATCCGCTGGCTCGACGCCCACCTCCCGTCCTGACCGCCCGGATGCGGGGCTCGCACCCTCTGCTGGCTAGGGTTGGCGGATGCTGAGAACGGCCGCCGCCGTCGTCGCGGGCAAGACCGCCCGTGTCCTCGCCCGTCGCCGGGGCGGTGGCTCGGCCTTCCCCGGCCTCGTCGCCGAGCGGATCGACCCGGGCATCCTCCGGCACGCCCTCGCCGACGTGCGCGGCGGCATCGTGGTGGTCAGCGGCACCAACGGCAAGACGACGACGACGAAGATGCTCGTCGCCCTCCTGCGGGCCCACGGGCGCAGCGTCTTCACCAACCCCACCGGCTCGAACTTCACCCGCGGCGTGCTCTCCGAGATGCTGCCCCAGCTGCCCCTCGCCGGCCGGCTGCGCAGTGACATGGCCGTCGTCGAGCTCGACGAGGCGCACGCCATGCGCTTCATCGCCGAGGTGCCGCCCACCCACTCGCTGCTGCTCAACGTCGCTCGCGACCAGCTCGACCGGTTCGCCGAGATCGACCACACCGCCGACCTCCTGGCCCGGCTCGGGGCCGCGAGCACCGAGGGCGTCGTCGCCAACTGCGACGACCCGTTCATCGCCCGCGCCGCCGACGCCGTCGACGTCTCCGTGCGCTGGTTCGGGCTCGATGCGTCCATCGCCGACCGGCTCCCCGAGCTCACCGAGCACGACGCCCGCTTCGACGACGGCCCCGCACCCCGCCATCCCGGCCCCGGCGACGCCCGGCTCCGCCCGCTCGACGAGCGCTCCTTCGAGGTGGTCTTCGACGACGTCGTCGTCGGCCCGGTCACCCTCCAGCAGCGCGGCCTCGCGGCGATGATCAACGCCACCGCCGCCGTCACCACCGCCCGGCTGCTGCTCGGCGACGCCTTCGACGCCGGCACCTGCGCCGCGGCCCTGCCCGAGGTCCGCCCGCCGTTCGGCCGCGGCGAGGTGGTGATGGTCGACGGCCAGCCGCTCGAGCTCGTCCTCGTCAAGAACCCCGCGGGCTTCGGCGTCGCGCTCTCGACCTACGGCACCACCCCGGTCGCCACGATGGTCGCGATCAACGACAACGACGCCGACGGCCGCGACGTCTCCTGGCTCTACGACGTCTCCTTCGCCTCCCTCCGCGAGCGCGGCGTCGCCCTGACGAGCGGCGTGCGCGCCTACGACATGGCCCTGCGCCTGCACTACGACGACGTCCACACCGACCGCGTCGTCCCCGACCTCGACGAGGCCCTCGCCGCCTTCGTCGCCACCCACCCGGACGAGCCCAAGCGCATCTTCTGCACGTACACGGCGATGATGGCGCTGCGCCGCACGCTGGCCGCGCAGCACGGCCTCGCGCACTTCGGAGAGGACGGCCCGGCATGAGCACCACCGAGCGGCTCGAGCCCAACGGACCGAGCAAGGGCACCATCACCCTCGTCCACCTGTACCCGCGCGAGATGAGCATCTACGGCGACCGCGGCAACACCCACGCGCTCGCGAGCCGCATCCGCCGCCACGGGTACACCGCCGAGGTCGTCCTCCACGACCCCGGCACCCCGTTCCGCGACGACGCCCACCTCTTCATGGGCGGCGGCGGGCAGGACTCCGGGCAGGCCCGGGTCGAGGCCGACCTCGAGGCGATCGGCCCGACGCTGGCCTCGATGGCCGCCGACGGCGTCCCGATGCTCGTCATCTGCGGCATGTACCAGCTGTTCGGCAACTCCTTCCACACCGTCGGCGGCCAGGTGCTGCCCGGCCTCGGCATCCTCGACGTGACGACGCACGGCAACGACAAGCGGATGGTCGGGCCGGTGTGCGTCGAGACCGAGTTCGGCCCGGTCGTCGGCTACGAGAACCACTCCGGGTCGACCGTGCTCGGCGCCGGGCAGCGCCCGTTCGGCACCGTCCTGGCCGGCTACGGCAACAACGGCGAGGACGGCACCGAGGGCGCACGCACGCTCAACGTCATCGGCACCTACCTGCACGGGCCCCTGCTGCCGGCGAACCCGATGGTCTCCGACGCGCTCATCGCGGTCGCCGCCGAGCGGGCGACCGGCCGACCGTTCGAGCCCGAGCCGATGAGCGACCCCCTCGCCGACGAGGCCCGCGGCCGCCAGGTGCGCCGGCTCGTCGGCACCCGCTGAGCCCGCGCGCTCGCCGGCTCCCACCGGGCTGACAGGATGGCCGGATGAGCACCGCCGCCGCCCGCGACACCCTCGCCACCGAGTTCGCCGAGTACGTCACCGCCTCCCCGACGGCCTTCCACGCCGCCGCCGTGGCCCGCGACCGGCTCGTCGCCGAGGGCTTCACCGAGCTCGACGAGTCCGCCGCCTGGCCCTCCGACCCCGGCGGCCACGTCGTCGTCCGCGACGGTGCCGTCATCGCCTGGCGGGTGCCCGCGGGGGCCGGACCCACCACCCCCTTCCGCATCCTCGGCGCGCACACCGACAGCCCGACCTTCCGGCTCAAGCCGAACCCGGTCGTCCGCGAGCACGGCTGGGAGCGCCTCAACGTCGAGGTCTACGGCGGCCCGACGTTCCCGTCGTGGTTCGACCGCGACCTCGCGGTGGCCGGCCGCGCGGTGCTCCCCGACGGCAGCACCCGGCTGCTGCGCTCCGGCCCGGTGGCGCGCATCCCGCACCTGGCCATCCACCTCGACCGGGCCGTCAACGACGGCTTCGCCCCGGACGTCCAGCGCCACCTGTCACCCGTCGTGGGCGCCGCCGACGGGCCCGACCCGGCAGACGCCGGGCACTGGCTGCGCGAGCTGGTCGGCGACGCCGTGGCCTGGGACCTCTTCCTCGCCGACACCCAGGAGCCGGCGCGCATCGGGGCCCGCTCGGACCTCCTCGCCTCGTGGCGGATGGACAACCTCACGAGCGTCCACGCGGGCCTGCTCGGCCTGCTCGACGCGCCGGCCGACGCAGGGCACATCCCCGTGCTCGCCGCGTTCGACCACGAGGAGGTGGGCTCGGCGTCGGTGACCGGCGCCGGTGGGCCGTTCCTCGAGGACGTGCTCGGGCGGGTGCTCGAGGGCCTCGGGGCCTCCCGCTCCGACGCGGCCCGCGCCTTCCGCGCCTCGTGGCTGCTGTCGAGCGACGCCGGCCACCTCGTGCACCCCGGCCACCCCGAGAAGCACGACCCCACGAACCGGCCGCGGCCGGGCGGCGGTCCGCTGCTCAAGGTCAACGCCCGCCAGCGGTACACGACCGAGGCCCGCGGCGAGGCGCTCTTCGCGGCGGCCTGCGAGAGCGCGGGCGTGCCGTTCCAGCACTACGTCAACCCCAACAGCATCCCCGGCGGCTCGACGATCGGGCCGATCGCGGCCACCCGGCTCGGCATCCCGACCGTCGACATCGGGGTCGGCCTGCTCTCGATGCACTCGACCCGCGAGCTCGTGCACCTCGACGACCTCGCGGCGCTGCACGGCGCGGTCGCCGCCTTCCTCGCCGGCTGAGGCGGTCTCCACCGCCTCAGCCGGCCGCCTCAGGCGTGCGCGGCGAAGACCGGCTCCTCGCCCTCGGCCGGCGGCTCGCTCTTGGTGCTGACCGACCACAGCAGCCAGCCGAGGCCGCCGAGCGGCACCTCCATGAGGTGGGTGACGATGGAGAACAGCACGACTCCGGCCGTGGCCTCGGCGTTGCCGGCGCCCCAGCCGACGAGCACGGCGGTCGTCGCCACCTCGGTGACCCCGACCCCGCCCGGTGTGATGCCGACGGCGGTGAGCAGCCGGCCGATCGCGTACGCGGCGAAGAGCAGGTTGAGCGGCAGCATGACGCCGGTCTCGCGCATGACGAGGACGAAGAGCACGTAGTAGGCGGCGAAGAAGCCGATCATCCCGAGGGTCATCGACCACCAGCGCCACGTGACGACGTCGATGATCCGGGCGCGCAGGTCGCGCACGAGGTCCTCCACGCTCATGGTCGAGCCGGGCCGGCGCCGGCGCACCAGGGGACCGATCATCCGGTCGAGGAGGCCCCCCAGGCGCAGGGCCACCCGCTCGCTGGCCAGCATCCCGGCGATGACGCCGATGACGCCGAGGCCGGTGAGCGACCCCGCGACGGCGAGGTCGGTGAGGGCCTTGGGCAGCGTGACCCCGCCGATGACCAGCACGAGGATGGCCACCACCGGGAGGGCGATGCGGGCCAGCACGTTCCACACGCCGGTGACGATCGCCGAGGTGGAGGTGGCCCGCCGCGAGAAGCCCCACGAGCGGCAGATGGCGTAGGTGGCCGCGAGCCCGACCGCGCCACCGCCCGGCAGCAGGTTGGACACCGACGAGCCGCAGAGGTTGATGATCAGGGCCTTGCCGTGGGACAGCCCGCGCAGCGACCCGGTGAAGGTGAAGGTGTAGCAGTACAGGCCGACGAGCATGAGCACCTGGAAGCCGACGACGTGCAGCGGCGGCACGGTGCGGATGACGCCCCAGATGTCGCCCCACGAGGTCTTCGCGAAGTACGGCAGGCCCCAGACGAGCAGCACGACGGCCAGGCCCATCCCGAGGGCGAACTGGACGAGCTGTCGGCGGTGCGTCGGCACCTGCACCCCGGCCGCCCTCACGGCAGGCCCTCGAAGACGTCTGTGCTCACGGTTCCCCCTGGTGCTCTCGTCGGGTCGCGGAACCATTCGCGACCGAACACCAGATCGTAGAGGGGACGGGGGATGCGCAGGAACGCCCCCAGGGTGCGGTCGCCGGTCTGGCCGCCGGCGCCGACCTGCGCGGCCCCGCCGCCGGTCGCCTGGGAGGCGTGGGCGCGCATCGAGGCGCGCTTGGCCCCGACGTACCGGCGGACGTCGACCCGGTGGGTGATGTCGGCCCGCGCGGTGAAGGCCCGCTCGAAGCTCGAGGGGTCGAACTCGGACGGGAAGCGGTAGACCCGCCCGACGAGCCGGATCGCGCGGACGATGGTGTCGCGCGGGACGGTGGCCTCGAGCACCCGCGGGGTGCGGGCGATCTCGGCGGCGCGGGCCGCCACCTCGTGCACCCGCCGGTGGTCGCGGTGGCCGTAGCCGCCGTTGGCGTCATAGGACAGGAGGACGTCGGCGCGCTCGGTGGTCAGGACGGCGGCGAGCCGCTCGGCCGCCTCCTCGAGCGGGGCGCGGCAGAAGCGGGCCACCCCCGGGGCGTCCGGCTCGGGCTCCGGGCCGGAGCCGCTGTCGGCGTAGCCGAGCCACTCGACCCGCGCCACCCCGAGGGCCGCCGCCGAGCGTTCGGCCTCGGCGAGCCGGCGGGTGCCGAGGCCGCCGTCGCGGCGCAGCTCGTCGGCGGCCAGGCCGGCCCCGCCGTCGGTCGCGAGCACGAGGACGACCCGGTGCCCCTCGGCGGCGGCACGGGCCATCGTGCCGGCCGTGAGCAGGGCCTCGTCGTCGGGATGGGCGTGGAACGCCACGAGCGTGCGGGACATCGTCGGCCATCCTCTCGCATGGCAGGGTGGTCCCTCGTGAAGGTCGCCCTCCTGTCGGACTGCTACCCGCCCCGGCTCGGCGGGATCGAGCGGCAGGTGCACGACCTCGCCCACCACCTGGCGGCCTCCGGGCACGAGGTCGAGGTGTTCACGGCGACCACCGGCCCGGGCGGCGAGCGGCACGGTGCGCGGACCCTCGAGGACCACGGCGTCGTCGTCCACCGGATGGCCATCCCGCTGCCGAACGGTGTGCCGGTCAACCCGTTCGCGCCGCGCGAGGTCCGCCGCCGCCTCGACGCGGGCGGGTTCGACGTCGCCCACGCCCACCTCGGGGTGGTCAGCCCGTTCGCCACCGACCTCGTCCGCACGGCCCTGTCCGCGGGGCTGCCGGTGGCCGCCACGGTCCACTGCGTCATCGACCGCTCGGCGCCGGTCTTCCGCGCCGTCGGGCACCTCGGCCGGTGGGCGCGTCGCGGGGTGGCGCTCAGCGCCGTGTCGTCGATGGCCGCCGCCCGGGTGCGGGCCGCGGCGGGCGACGTCGAGGTGGCCGTGCTCAACAACGGGATCGACGCCGCATGGTGGGCGCCGGACCCCGGTGCCCCGCCGCACGACCCGGCCCTCGGGGTGCACGTCGTCTCGGCCCTGCGCCTGGTCCGCCGCAAGCGACCGCTGGCCCTGCTCGGCGCCCTGCACGAGGCCCGCCGGCTGCTCGACCCCGCGGTGCCGCTGCGGGCCACGCTCGCGGGGGAGGGCCCGCAGCGCCGGGCGATGGAGGGCTACCTGCGGGCCCGGGGAATGGACTGGGTCGCGCTGCCCGGCCGGCTCGACCGCGAGGGCCTGCGCCGCCTCCACCACTCCGGCGACGTCTACGTGAGCACCGCCCGGCTCGAGGCCTTCGGCATCGCCGCGCTCGAGGCCCGGGCGGCCGGGGTCCCGGTCGTGGCACCGCGGGGCACCGGGGTCGACGACGTCGTCACCGACGGGCTCGGCGGGCTGCTCGCGGACTCCGACACGGGCGTCGCCTCGGCGTTGGTCCGGCTGGCCGGCGACCCCGCCCTGCGCACGCGGATGCAGCAGCACCTGCGCGCCGACCCCCCGCGCCAGGACTGGACGAGCACCGTGGCGGCGACGGTCGCCGAGTACCGCCGGGCGGGGGCGCCGGGGTGATCCTCGTCCGGGGCGAGCGGGCCGGCGCGGTCGTCGTCGAGTTCGAGCTGGCGCACGGCGAGGACCCGGCGGCCGGGCTCGCGGCGCGCGGCTGGAGCGGGCGCAGCACGGGGGTCGAGGGGGTCCTCGGTCGACTCGTCCTGCGCTTCGAGGTCGTCGCCGTCACCCCGCTGCGGGTGCGGCACGGCCCGCACGGCCCGGGGCTCGACCACGAGGAACGCGCCGAGGTGCGGCCGCATCAGCGGGTCGCCGCCTACGCCGTGGTCGTCGCCGACGGGCGGCTGCTGCTGACCCAGCTCGCGCCGCGCACGGGAGCGGCGGGGCGCTGGAACCTGCCCGGGGGCGGCATCGAGCCGGAGGAGGGTGCCGAGGACGCCGTCGTCCGCGAGGTCCTCGAGGAGACCGGCCAGGTCGTCGACGACGTGCAGTTCGTCGACGTCATGACCCAGCACTGGGTCGGCCGCTCCGAGCGCGGCGCCGAGGACTACCACGCCGTCCGCCTCATCCACACGGCCCGCTGCACGCGGCCGACCCGCCCCGTCGTGCACGACGTGGGCGGGTCGACCTCGGATGCCCGGTGGTTTGCCCTCGACGACCTCGGCGGCGTGCCGGTCGTGGCGAGCATCCCGGCGGCCCTGCGCGCCGCCGGGGTGCCGGTGCCGGGGGCCTGGATGCAGGCCTGACCGGTCGCGGCCCGCGTCAGTCCCGGCTGCGGCTGCTGCGCAGTCCGACCAGGCCGACGAGGAGCACGAGGGCGCCGCCCGCGACGATCGTCCACGGGCCGAGGTCGTTCCAGGGGACGTCGACGTCGGTCAGCTCGGTCAGGAGGACCAGGCCGGCCGTCACGAGCCCGAGGATGCCGAGCACGAGGGCGAACGGGGCCGGCCCGGAGCGGTAGCGAGGTCCGGTGGGAGCCGGCGCGGCGGCGGCCGTGGTCGCACCGGCCCTCGTCGCGGTCGTGGTGTCCGTCGCCGTCGTGGTGCCGGCGGCGTCGGCCGGGGCGTCCTCGGGGCGCTCCTCGAGGCCGAGGTCCGCGCTCAGGGGGCGGGTGGTGTCGTCGGTGGCCATGCTCAGCTCTCCTCGATGATGGTGACGTCGCCGATGCCGACCTCGGTGCGGACGATGACGGAGACGGGGGTGTCCCCGATCGTCACGTCCTGCGTGAAGTCGCTGCCGGAACGGTTGGTGACGGTGGTCAGGCCGCCGGTGGCCGAGCGCACCTCGTGCGTCACGTCGCCGACGCCGACCTCGTTGTGGACGCGGACGTCCAGGCCCTCGGGGACGAGGATCTCGAGCCCTCCGGCCCCGAGGCTGACGTCGATCGTGGTCGGCCCGGGGCCCGCCGGGAGGTCGGCCAGCGCGCCGAGGTCGAGCGTGGCGTCGCCGACCCCCAGCTCGTAGCTGGCCGGGCCGCTCGTGCTCGTGGGGGTCCAGAGCCGTTCGCCCACACCGTCGGAGGCGGGGATGCGTGAGACCAGCGTCGCGAGGACCGTGGTCAGCCCGAGGACGATGACGAGGAACCCGCTGAACCCGGAGGCCCGGCCGGTGGCCCCGAGGCCGAGGACGACGGCGGAGGCGCCGGCGAGGGCCAGTGCGAGGCCCAGCACCCCCGGCTCCCCGGGGAAGTTCACCGGGTCGGCGATGGCGACACCGAGGCCGATGAGGGCGATGACCAGGCCGAGGGTGACCAGGCCGACGAAGCCGCTGGGGCGACGGCGACGCGGTGTCGGCGGGAGGGGCGGGGGCTGCGGCGCGATGGGTCGCGGCGGGACGGGC
>JAESFK010000522.1_pt1 | contig 18457 bp, 17 predicted proteins | sample 9269391 | NCBI WGS metagenome assembly JAESFK01 (sample SAMN14506231, study PRJNA617097) | algae metagenome | isolation source: Drouetiella hepatica UHER 2000/2452 and co-occurring heterotrophs from... | place: Slovakia: Slovak Paradise National Park, Hrabusice, Kosice Region | collected 2000-01-01
CGAGGGGCCGGGGCCGCCACCGGACATCAGCTCGCTGCAGGGGCCCGAGTAGTTGTCGGGCAGGCCGAGGACGTGACCGGTCTCGTGGGCCGTGACGCGCAGGCTGTCATAGGTCTGGTTCTGGGCGTAGTCGAGGAAGACGTCGCCGTCGCCGGGGCCGTAGACCTGGGCGTAGGAGCCGCGCGGGTCGTTGCCCTCGCTGTAGTAGAGGCTGGCACTGCCGGGGGTGGGCACGAGGTTGACGTTGTTGGTCGAGGAGTTCCAGATCTGGGCGGCCTGCGAGATCTCGGTCTGGAACGAGGGGGCGCCGCTGGCGGAGTAGTAGATCGTCGTCGCCGCGATGCGCCGGTCGATGCCCTTCTGCTCCTCGTTCTCGCGCTTGGCCAGCGCCTTGTCCACGATCGCCTGGAGCCGCGCGTTCTGCGCCGCGTCGGACGAGCTCGGGGTGTAGCCGGACGTCCCGCTGGTCGAGGGTGCCGGGGCGGGCGCGGCGTCGGCGGCGGCGGCGGCGAGGGGGCCGACGGCGAGGGCTGCGGTCGCGGCGAGGGCGCCGAGGACGGTGGTGCGGTGCTTCACGGTGTCTCCTGGGTGTCGACTGCACCGACGCAGGCCGGTGCCGGACAGGGCCGCGGTGTGGCCCTGCTCCACCGTGATCACGGATTCGCGCTGCGGCGCAACGGGTCCTGACCGACTTGACCGAGTCTTTGACCGCCCTGTCAGGTCCCTTGACCGCGCCCGGGCGTGTTCCGGGGGTGCCCTTGACCCGCAGTGCGCGAGGCGGGACTCGAACCCGCACACCCGAAGGCACCAGAACCTAAATCTGGCGCGTCTACCAGTTCCGCCACTCGCGCGCGGGGCTCACTGTAACGGCGCGGGGCCGCTCACCGCCCCGCCGTAGGCCGCGTCCACGGCCGCCGCGAAGGCGCGGGGCGAGTACGCACCGACGGCCTCGTCCTGGACCCCGGCGGCCCGGGCCAGGGCGGTGGACGGGTCGTCGAGGACGGCGACGACCGCGGCGGCGAAGGTGTCGGGGTCGGCGGTCAGGCCGGCGAACCACGACGGGTGCCCGATGCCCTCGGCACCGACCGGGGTCGACACCACCGGGACACCGTGCACGAGCGCCTCGACGGTCTTGAACTTGACGCCCGCGCCCGTGTGGACCGGGACGACGCAGCAGGTGGCGCGGGCGTACTCGGCGTCGAGGTCGGGGACGAAGCCGGCCAGCGCGACATCGGTGCGGGCGGCGACCGCGGCCGTCAGGGCCGGCCCGGCACCGGCGCCGACGAGGTGGAGCCGGGCGCCGGGGACGCGCCCGACCACCGTGGGCCAGACCCGCTCGAGCAGCCAGCGGGCGCCGTCGTCGTTCTCCGGCCGGGCGAGGTGGCCGACGAGGAGGACGACCGGGGCCGCGGGGTCCACCGCGTCGGCCGGGTGCAGGACGGGGACGTCCGGGGCGAGGGGCGGCGGGACGACGCGCGCCGCGGCCGGGGAGCCCAGCAGGCGGGCGTCCTTGTCGCTGAAGACGACCACGGCGTCGGTCCGGCGCACCGCTCGCCGCTCGTGCGCCCGGGCCCGAGCGGCCCTCAGCCGCCACGCGAGCCGTCCGGCGGAGGTGGACGACGGCTCGCGCGCGAAGAGCTGGGACTGCACGTCGTGGAAGGTGGCGACCACCCGAGCCTGCGGGGCGAGGCGCCGCACCAGCCGGACGAGGCGGGCCTGCTCGGACCACTGGAGGTCGACGACGTCGGCCTCCCGCACGGCGCGGGCGGCCGGTCCCCCGGTCAGCAGGTCGGCGACGAGGGCCAGCGGCGGCATCCCCGGGTCGACCGGGCGCCACCAGCGCTCGCCGAGGGCGACGAGCCGGCCGAGCACGCGGTCACGGGGCGTTCGCCCCGGGGCGCCGCCGACGAGGACGAGGTCGGGGGGTGCGCCCGGGCGTCCGGCGGCGTCGCGGCTCGCGGGGGTCGACGCCGCGACGACGGTGACCGGGCCGCCCGCGCCGAGGTGCTCGAGCAGCCGGCCGAGGTAGCGGCCGCCCGCGTGCGGCACGTCGTCGAAGGGCACCGCGCCGGTCAGCACGACGACGCGACGGGACGGGGGCACGCGTCATTCATACCGGGCCGCGACCCGATGGGTACGGTGGACACGTGATCCGTGTCATGGCGCCGGACCTCCCGACGCCCAGCGGTGGCATCAAGGTCATCTACAACTACGTCGAGCACCTCGTCGCGCTCGGCCACGACGCGCGGGTCTGGCACGGGACGCCCGGCTTCGCCTACCCGGACTGGGGCAGCACGGCGCCGGTGGACACCGGGCTCGAGCTGCCGTTCGCCGCCGGGGACGTGCTCGTGATGCCCGAGACCGGCGGCGGCAGGTGGGCCGGCCTCAACCCCGGCGTGCCGACGGTGATGCTCTGCCAGGGGATGGACTTCGTGTTCGCCGACGCCGACTTCACGCGCGACGTGCCCGGCGACTACCCCGGCTGGCCGCAGGCGACCTGCGCGCTCGGGGTGTCCGACGCGATCGTCACCTTCCTCGAGCACGCCTGCCCCGCCGGCTTCCCGGTGCACGCCGTGCCGGTCGAGATCGAGCCGTGGTTCGTGCCGCTGGAGAAGGAGCGGCGGCTGGCCCTGATGCCCAGGCGCCGGCGCGAGGACCTCATCGGCGCCGTGCAGCTGCTGCGTCGCTCGGGGCGGCTCGACGGCTGGGAGATCGTCCTCATCGACGGGATGACCCAGGCCCAGGTGGCCGAGGAGCTCGGGCGGGCGGCGATCTTCCTCTTCGGCGCCGAGCGCGAGGGCTTCGGCCTGCCGGGGGCCGAGGCGATGGCCGCCGGCTGCTACGTCGTCGGGTTCACCGGCGACGGCGCCAAGGAGTACCTGACGCCGGACGTCGCGTCCGTCGTGCTCGACTCGGACGTCGTGGGGATGGCCGAGGCGACGCTCGCGGCGATGGACGCCTTCGACCACGACCGGGGGTCGCTGCAGGCGAAGGTGGACCTCGGCCGCTCGCGGGTGCTCGAGCGGCACTCGTCCGAGGCGGTGCGTTCGGCGCTGGGGCGGGCCTTCGAGGTCATCACGGCGCCGGGGTCCACGTCCCTCATCGCCGAGCCCGTGACGCTGGCGCACTACATGTCCCGAGGGCCGAGGTACGGCCGGGCCGGGGCGGCCTACGTGGGTGCCCGGAAGCTGGCCCGGCGCACCCTCGACCGCCTGGGCCGCGGCTGACGCGTCCCTCGCGCCGGCGTCAGGCGGGTGCGTGGCGGCGCAGGACGACCTCCATCGGGTCGTCGTGGTCGACGAGGACGGTGACGATGGAGTCGCCGGTCGTCTTCTCGTGCTCGGACCACAGCAGCTCGATGCCCAGCTCGGCGAAGCGGCGCTCGCCCTCGTCCCGGATGTAGTCGCGCGCCCCGGTGCCCGACAGGTACGACGTGGCGCCGACCTCCTGGAGCACCTCGAGGACGCGCTCGAACCCGGCCTGCTCCGGCGGGTCGGTGACGACGAGCTCGGTGTCGATGCCGAGCATCCCCCGGACGCCGCGGATGAGCTCGACGTTGATCTCGGCGAGGTTGTGGCTCTCGACCGACCGCACGAGCTCGACGACCTCGGGGCCTCGCGTTCGCCAGTGCTTCGCGTTGCGGTAGCGGCCCTCCATCGAGGCGACGAGGTGGTCCTGCCACCCCGGCTTGACCTCGACCGTGTTGATCGGCACGAGGTGCGGCTTGCCGACGAGCGGGAGCGTCACCCACGAGTCGCGCATCATCACGCGGCGCTGCACCCAGTGCTTCTGGAGCTGGTCGTGGACGGCGAGGACGAACTTGTCGGTGTGCGCCATCTTGAACCAGAAGCCGGTCCAGGGCAGCAGGTCCGGCTGGTGGATGGCGACCCTCACCGGCGCACCTGCCGCACGAGCGCGTACTGCTCGGCGTAGGCCATGAGGCGCACCAGCCCGGCCGCGGCCGCGAGCTGCTTGACCGAGTTGATGGGATGGATGTCGGTCGGGATCTCGGACTGGTACGCGGTGCAGGCCAGCGCCTTCTTCGTCACCTGCTCCTCGGTGAGGTCCTCGAAGACGTTCCAGCGCAGGTCCGACGGGTAGAGGTTCACGTCGTAGGCGGCGATGTCGTAGACGAGCACGCTCGGGGGGAACCAGTGGTCGGAGGACATCGAGACCCGCGAGGAGCGCATCCCGGCCTCGTAGACGGCGATGTGGTCCTGGTGCAGGGACGGGAACGGCAGGTACAGCTCGTCGGGCCGCACGTCGCCCATCACCGCGTCGAGCGCGCCGACGAGCTCGGTCATGTGCTGCCCGGTGACGCCGTCCTCGAAGCCGAGGTTGCGCGTGTCGGTGACGCCGAGGACCTCCATCGCCCGCTCGTGCTCGGCGGCGCGCACCGGCCCGCTGTCGGTGACGGTGACGACGACGCACTCGTCGGGGTACTTGGCCATCAGGCCACCGCAGCCCATCGACTCGTCGTCCATGTGCGGGGCCACCACGAGCCGTCTCACACGCATCCCTTCGCCGACCGGTCCGACCGCGGATCATCCTCGCACCGATGCCCCGCCGGCGCCGGGAGGACGGCCCGACCGGCTCATGGCGCGGGGACCCCGAGCCGGCGCGCCTCGACGAGCTTGCCGGCCTCGAAGGCCATGAGCACCAGCCACGACCGCCGCTCGTCCCCGCTGCCCCGCCACGGGAAGCGGCGCAGCAGCAGCAGCTCGTGGTGGGCTCGCCGGGCGAGCGACTTCGGCACCAGCCCCGCAGGCCGGACCCGCGCCGCGACCGTCGTCGTCCCCCGCCCCGAGTGGTACTGCTGGCGCAGCACGCCGCGCAGGTCGGTGCGGATCCGGTAGTGCAGCAGGGCCTCCGGGACGTAGGCGGCCACGTGGCCTGTGTCGAAGGCCCGCCAGGCGAACTCGACCTCCTCGGCCCCGGGCGGGAAGTCCTCGTCGTACCCCCCCGCGTCGTCGAAGACCTCGCGACGGAAGGCGCAGTTGCCGCCCAGCGGGTACGGCCGGTCCTGCCACGTGAGCGGCAGCCCGGTGGACCGGGTCGGCACCGGCACCCACGCGGCCGAGCGCCCCGAGAGCGTCTCGGTCTCGAACGCCCCTCCCACGAAGGAGTGCTCGTCGAGGGCCGTCGCCAGCGCACGCACCCACTCGCGGTCGACGACGTCGTCGGCGTCGCAGATAAGGATGCGGTCGGTCGCCGCGGCCCGCACGCCCTCGTTGCGCGCCACCGACACCCCGCGGGCGCGGGACGCGTCGACCCGCCGGAGCAGCGGCAGCCGGTCCCGCCACGCACCGAGCACCGCCCCCAGGTCGTCCGTCGACCCGTTGTCGGCGACGAGCACCTCGAAGGGCTCGGTGAAGCTCTGGGCCGCCAGGGCCGCCAGCTGCTCGCCGATCGTCCGGGCCCCGTTGTACGTGGGGATGACGACCGAGCAGACCGGCGCCCCGCTCACGGTGTCAGTCCTGCGGGTCCGAGCCGAGGACGGACCGCAGCACTGGCTCCAGCGCGCGGAAGGCGTTGCCGCGGTGGGAGATCGCGTTCTTCTCGGTGTCCGTGTACTCGGCGAGCGTCCGAGTGTCGCCTGCCGGGTGGAAGACCGGGTCGTAGCCGAACCCGTTCGTCCCGCGCGGTTCGCGGCCCAGGGACCCCTCGACCCGGCCCTCGACGCCCTCGACCCGGCCGTCCGGCAGCGCGACGACCGCGGCGCAGACGAACGCCGCCGCCCGGTGCTCGTCCGGGACGTCGGCGACCTGCTCGAGCAGCAGCGACAGGTTGGCCCGGTCGACCTCCGCCCGGGCCGCCCCGGCCCCGGCGTGCGACCCCGACCAGCGGGCGGAGAACACCCCGGGCGACCCGCCGAGCACGTCGACGGCCAGCCCGGAGTCGTCCGCGATCGAGGGCAGCCCGGTGGCCTCGGCGAGCGCGACCGCCTTGAGCCGGGCGTTGCCGAGGAAGGTCACCTCGGTCTCGGGGACGTCGGGTCCGTCGACCTCGGCCGCCGAGACGATCTCGAGGTCGAGCTCCTCGACGAGCCCGGCGAGGATCTGCCGCAGCTCGTGGACCTTGTGCTCGTTGCGGGTCGCGAGCACCACCCGGCGGCTCACTGCACCCGCTTGCGGGCGGGCGCGTCGAGGGCAGCGGCCTGGGCCCGGGTCAGCTCGGCGCAGCCGGTCGTCGCGAGGTCGAGCAGGCGGCCGAGCAGCTCGCGGTCGAAGGGCACGCCCTCGGCGGTGCCCTGCACCTCGACGAACCGCCCGTCGCCGGTCATCACGACGTTCATGTCGGTCTCCGCGGTGGAGTCCTCGGGGTAGTCGAGGTCGAGCACCGGCTCGCCCGCCACGACGCCCACGCTGACCGCCGCGATCGACCCGGTCAGCGGCTCGGCCCCCGCCTTGACCAGCCCGCGCGCCGTCGCATCCGCGACGGCGTCGGCGAGCGCCACGTAGGCGCCGGTGATGGCCGCCGTGCGGGTGCCCCCGTCGGCCTGGAGCACGTCGCAGTCGAGGACGATCGTGTTCTCGCCGAGCGCGGCGGTGTCGATGACCGCGCGGAGGCTGCGCCCGACGAGCCGGCTGATCTCGTGGGTGCGTCCGCCGACCTTGCCGCGGCGGGACTCGCGGTCGCTGCGGGTGTTCGTCGAGCGGGGCAGCATCTCGTACTCCGCGGTGACCCAGCCGGTGCCGCGACCCTTGAGCCAGCGCGGCACGCCCTCGGTGAACGAGGCGGCGCACAGCACCCGGGTGCGGCCGAACTCGACGAGGACGCTGCCCTCGGCGTGGTCGAGCCAGTTGCGGGTGATCCGCACGGTGCGGAGCTGGTCGGCGGTTCGTCCGTCGTGTCGCGTCATGGGCGTCAGGCTAACCTCACGACGATGACCGCCCACGCCACCCGCACCCTGCTCCTCACCGAGCACCCGCCGGCGTCGTGGCGTGCCCGCTTCGAGCGCGGCGAGGTGCCCTCGGCCCTCCCCTACGGCGTCGACGTGCTGGCCTCCCGCGGCCACGAGCTCGCCGGCCCGCCCGCGCCGCTCACCGGACCGGCCGCCAAGCTGCGCGACGTCGTCGAGCACCGGAGCGGGATGCCCGTCGAGCGCACCCTCCGGTCGCTCGGTGCCGTGCACCGGGCGGACCTCGTCCTCGCCCTCCTGGAGCGCGAGGGGATGCTCGCCGGCATCGGGCGCGGGCTGCGCATCCCCCCGTTCCGCTCGACCCCCCTGGTCGTCTGGTCGTGCTGGCTGGCCGACGACGTCCGCACGGCCGACCGCGCCACCCGCGGCCGGCTGGCCCGCCGGATGCGCAGCGCCGACCTCGTGACCCACCTGTCGCGGCACGAGACCGAGACCCTCGTCGACCTCGGCATCCCCGAGGAGCGGCTGTTCCCGGTCACCTACGGTGTCTCGCACCGGTTCTACACCCCGGGCGACGGCGAGCGCGACATCCCGCTGCTGGCCGTCGGGCAGGACCGGGGACGCGACTACGCGACCCTCGTCGAGGCCGTGCGGGGCACCGACCTCACCCTCGACGTCGTCTGCAAGCCCGAGAACCTCGCCGGGCTCGACCTCCCCGGGAACGTGAGGCTCCACGGCACGGTGCCGCTGCCGACGTACCGCGACATGCTCCGGCGCGCGCAGGTGGTCGCCGTGCCGACCCGCGACCTCGCCTACCCCACCGGCTCGTCGGTGGCCCTCGAGGCGGCGGCGTCGGGGTGCGCGGTGGTCGTGACCGGCACGCGGGCGATGCGCGACTACTTCACCGACGACGGGACCGCGGCGCTCGTCGACGAGGGGGACGTCGACGGCTGGCGCACCACCCTCACGGCCCTGCGCGAGGACCCCGAGCGCCGGGCCCGGCTCGGCGCCGCGGCCCGCCGCTCGGTCGAGGAGCGGTTCAACGCCGACCACATGTGGACCGAGCTCGACGACGTGCTCCGCGACCGCGGCATCCTCCCGCCGGCCTGAGCGCCCTCAGCCGTCGGCGTGCTCGGGCGGCCAGACGACCCGGAACCGCTCGAAGCAGACGTCGAGGTCGTCGGAGAGCTCGAGCCCGATGCGCTCGCACTCGCGGCCGAAGAAGCGGCGGTGCTCGGCGAGCCAGTAGGCCAGCGACCGGTCGCCCTCACCCTCGTCCCACGCGAACTGCTCGTCGACGCTGGCGAGCGGGCCGACCCGCAGCTCGGTGGTGCGCAGCACGACGCGCGGCCGTCCGGACCCGTCGCACGCGACCCAGTGCGACCCCACCCGGGGCAAGGCGTCGCCGTCGTGCTCGTAGGAGGCGACGAGGCCGGCGGTCGCCCGCTTCGGACCGTCGGTGATGTAGGCGAGGAGCTCGTCGGCCACCCGCGGCCCGTCACCGAAGTGGTCGACGTAGACGTCGGCCTCGGGAGGCAGCCCCGGGTGGGCGGCCCGGTACTCGGCCCACATCCGCATCCCTGCCTCCCGGTCGACGGGGATGCCGAACGCGTTCGGGGCCACGGCGCCGAGCTCGAACACCTCGCCCGCGGCGGCCACCTCGACCGGGCCGGGCCACACCGACGCGGCCTGCGCCCGGCAGACCTCCCGGTCGTTCCACGCGGGGACGTGGGTGAGGACGAGCCGCCGCACGCCGCCGGCCCGCACCGCCGCAGCGGCCGCCCGCGACCCCGAGAGGTGGATGTCGCGCGCCTCGTCGCGCCCGTCGACGAAGGCCGAGTCGAGGAGCGCGAGGTCGGCCCCGGCCAGCATCGGGTCGAGGTTCGGGCAGTCGTCGGTGTCGCCGGTGAAGGCCAGGACGGCACCGTCGGCCTCGACCCGGTACCCGTAGGCCTCGACCGGGTGGTTGACGGCGTACGGCGTGACCCGGAACGGACCGACCGTGAAGGGGTCGGCGTCGGCGACGACCCCGAACGCGAACTCGCCCTCCATCCCGCCCGGCTCGAGGCCGTGGTACATCAGCGCCAGGCGCTCGGCCGTGGCCGCCGGACCGTGCACCGGCAGCTTCGCCGGCAGCGGGCCCTGCGGCCGGTAGCGCCGCACGACGTAGAGGCCGAGCAGGTCGGCGCAGTGGTCGGGGTGGAGGTGGCTGAGCAGCACCGCGTCGAGGGTCGTGGGGTCGAGCAGCCGCTGGAGCGGGCCGAGGGCGCCGCTGCCGAGGTCGAGCAGGACGCGCCAGGTGCGTCCGTCGTGCTCGGCCTCGAGCAGGTAGCAGGACGCGGGCGACTCCGGCCCCGGGAAGGACCCCGAGCAGCCGACGACGGTGAGCCTCATGCGATCCCCGCCCGGACGACGGTGGGCGGCGAGGTGAAGACCGGGCCGACCGACGACCCGATCCCGAGGAAGCGCACCGCGAGCCGCCGAAACTCCTCGGTGTCGCCGGTGGTGGTGAAGCCGTGCGACGGCGGGGGCAGGTCGTCGGGGCGCAGCAGGTCGGCGTCGGCGAGCACGCGGAAGACGTCCTTGGCGGTCTCCTCGGCCGAGGACACGAGCGTGACGTCGTCGCCCATGACGTAGGAGATGACGCCCGTGAGCAGCGGGTAGTGCGTGCAGCCGAGGACGAGGGTGTCGACGCCCCGGTCGCGCAGCGGGTCGAGGTACTCGTGGGCGACCCCGACCAGCTCGGGACCGCCGGTGACCCCCGCCTCGACGAACTCGACGAACCGCGGGCACGGGGTCGAGACGACGTCGAGGTGCGGCGCGGCGGCGAAGGCGTCGAGGTAGGCGCCGGACTGGTGCGTGCCGCGGGTCGAGATGACCCCGACCCGACCGGTGCGCGTGGCGGCCGCCGCCCGGCGTACCGCCGGACGGATGACCTCGACGACCGGGACGTCGTAGCGCTCGCGGGCGTCGTGGAGGACCGCGGCCGACGCCGTGTTGCAGGCGATGACGAGGACCTTGACCCCGTGCTCGACGAGCCGGTCGAGGCACTCCAGGGCCAGCTCACGCGTCTCGGCGATGGGGCGCGGACCGTACGGGGCGCGGGCGGTGTCGCCGAAGTACGCGACCGACTCGTGGGGCAGCTGGTCGAGGATCGCCCGCATGACGGTCAGGCCGCCGTAGCCGGAGTCGAAGACCCCGATCGGTGAGTCGGTCACCCGCCCCAGCCTAGGCGGGGACACCGACGCGGTCTTCCTCCAGGAGCGGTCGCGCGCGTCACACCGCCCCTACACTGTCGCCACTGGGTTCACACCCGCCACACACCGGGAGGACGCGCGTGTTCGGTATCCCCCGTGGGATGTCCGTCCTGTTCTCCCACGACACCCGTCGGCGCCTCGGGCTCGCCGTCGCGGGGTCGGTGCTCACCGCCCTCCTCGAGGTCGTCGGGGTGGCCAGCGTGGTCCCCCTCATGCAGCTGCTCACCGGCGCCGACCGCGACACCGGTCTGCTCGGCCGCTTCTCCGACGCCTTCGGCGACCCCCCGAGCGACCGGCTGGCCACGATCATCGCCGCGCTCGTCTTCGTCTCCTTCGTCGCCAAGACCGCCGTCGGGCTCGCGTTCCGCTGGTGGATGGTCGGCTTCCTCGCCGTCCAGGAGGCCGACACGGCCCAGTCGCTCCTGCGCCGCTACCTCGCCGCGCCGTACCGGGTGCACCTCGCGCGGCACACCGCCGAGCTGAACCGGACGATGGGCGAGTCCGTCGGCCAGACCTACAGCCTCGTCGTCGCCGGGGCCATCTCGATCATCACCGAGGTCGTCTCGGTGCTGGCACTCGGCATCGTCCTCCTCGTGATGGACCCGGTGCCGGCCGTGGCCGCCATCGCCTACTTCGCGCTCGCCGGCCTGCTCTTCCAGCGCTTCGTCAGCGCCCGGGCCGAGCGGGTCGGCACGGTCTTCCAGGAGGCCTCGCTCGAGATGTCGCTCACCTCGTGGGAGACCATCCAGGGCATCAAGGAGATCCGCATCCGGCGGGCCTCGGAGGTCTTCCTGCGCCGCTACCGGGCGGCCCGGATGCGCTACGCCGCGGCCCGCCGCACGAGCAGCTTCCTCACCGACCTGCCGAAGAGCGTCCTCGAGCTGACCTTCATCGGCGGGGTCGCGGTGCTCGTCGTCGTCGCCTTCGCGCAGGGCAACTCCGGCACGACCCTGACGACGCTCTCGCTCTTCGTGGCCGCCGGGTTCCGGATGCTGCCCAGCCTGACCCGGATCATGGGCTCGCTCCAGATGGTGCGGATGGGCCGGCCCGGCGTCGCCCTCGTGCTCGCCGACCTCACCGACCCCGACCTGCCCGACGTCCCGGGCGACGACCCGGCCGTCACGACCCGGATGCCGCTGCGCGAGGCCCTCGTCGTGCGCGACGTCGTGCACCGGTACGCCGACGGCGAGGTCGACGTCCTCGCCGGCATCGACCTCACCGTCCCGGCCGGCACCTCCGTCGCCCTCGTCGGCACGAGCGGCGCCGGGAAGACCACGCTCGTCGACACCCTGCTCGGGCTGCACACGCCGTCCTCGGGCGCCGTGCTCGCCGACGGCCGCGACATCGCCGACGACATCGCCTCGTGGCAGCGCTCCATCGGGCTCGTGCCCCAGGACGTCTTCCTCGTCGACGACTCGCTGCGCGCCAACATCGCCCTCGGCGAGCCCGCCGAGATGGTCGACGAGACCCGGCTCGCCGCCGCCGTGCGCGACGCACAGCTCGACCCGCTCGTCGCCGAGCTGCCGGCGGGTCTGGAGTCCCGGGTCGGCGAGCGCGGCTCGCGGCTCTCGGGCGGCCAGCGCCAGCGGGTCGGCATCGCGCGGGCGCTGTACCGCGAGCCCGCGCTCCTCGTGCTCGACGAGGCGACCTCCGCGCTCGACAACGAGACCGAGCGGCGGATCACCGAGACGGTCACCGCACTGCACGGCCGGATGACCGTCGTCGTCGTCGCCCACCGCCTCTCGACCGTGCGCCACTGCGACCAGGTCGTCTTCCTCGAGCGCGGACGCGTGGCGGCGGCCGGCACCTTCGAGGAGGTCCGGGCGGCCAGCCCCGAGTTCGCCCACCTCGTCCGGCTCGGCTCGCTCGACCCCGTGCCCTCCGGGGGCGGCCGTGACGGCTGAGCCCGAGGTCGCCGTCGTCGTCCCGCACCACGGCGACCCCGCCCCGACCCTCGAGACGGTGCACGCCCTGCTCGCCCAGGAGGGCGTCTCGCTCGAGGTCGTCGTCGCCGACGACGCCTCCCCCGAGCCGTTCCCGGCGGTCGACGGCGTGCGGGTCGTGCGCCGCGAGCGCAACGGCGGCTTCGGCGCGGCCGTCGGCTCCGGCGTCGCCGAGGTCACCGCGCCACTGCTGCTCGTCCTCAACAGCGACGTGTCGTTCGGGCCGACCTTCGTCGCCGACCTCGTCGCCGCCGCCGCCCCGTGGCAGCCGGCCGTGGTCGGCCCGCTCGTCCTCGACGCCGACGGCACCCCCGCGCCGACCGCGCGGCACTTCCCGCGGGTGTCGCACCAGGCCGTCGAGTGGCTCACCCCGCTCGCGCGCTTCCGGGGTCGCCGGGCGCTGCGCGAGGCCGTCGGCCACGACACGCGGGCGGTCCCCGGGGCGGTCCTGCCGGTCGACTGGGTCGTCGGGGCGGCGATGATGCTGCCCACCGCGGCGTTCCGGGCCGTCGGCGGCTTCGACGAGAGGTACTTCATGAACTCCGAGGAGGTCGACCTCCAGCGCCGGCTGCGCGACGCCGGGGTGCCGTCGGTGTTCGCCGGGACCGTCTCGCTGACCCACGTGGGCGGCGGCTCCTCCGACCCGGCGCTGCGCCGCCGGTGGCTCGTGGAGTCGCGGATGGCCTACGCCGGCCGGTGGGGCGGGCGGCGCCGGCTGGCCGCCGCGCTCACCGCCGCGACCGCCGTCAACGCCGTCGCCAACACCGGGCGCCGCCTGGCCGGGCGCGACGTCGCGCCGGTCGCGACGGCCCGCGAGGAGCTGCGGCTCATCCACGGAGGACGTCGATGACCGCCACCCGCCGCCTCGTCGAGGCTCCGCCGTCGCTGCGCTGGCACCTCGCGCGTGCCCGTAACCCGCTGTACCGCAGGGCGTTCGCCGCGTTCGGCGCCGGGACGGTCGTCGTCCGCCCACGGATCCTGCGCGGCGTGGGGCGGATCGCCTTCGGCGCCGGCTGCGCCGTGCACGAGGGCGCCTGGCTCCAGGCCGAGGGGGCGGAGGGGTCCATCACCTTCGGCGACCGGGTGTACCTCGGGCACGACGTCCACGTCCACGCCATCGACCCGGTGCGGGTCGGCAGCGACGTCGTCCTCGCCGACGGGGTGTTCGTGGCCTCCACCGACCACGGCCGCACCGACCGCTCCAGCGTGCACGGCACCGGGCCGGTCGTCATCGGCGACCACGTGTTCGTCGGCCAGCGGGCCGTCGTCCTCGGCGGCGTGACGATCGGTGACGGGGCGACCGTCGGGGCCGGTGCCGTCGTCACCCGTGACGTCCCCGCCGGGGCCACCGTCGCCGGCGTCCCAGCGAAGGTCGTGGAGGCCTCCCGATGACCGTCCTGCTCACCGGCGGAGCCGGCTTCATCGGCCAGCACCTCGCGCGCCGGCTCGTCGGCGCGGGGCACGAGGTCGTCGCCCTCGACCTGATGCACCCCCAGGTGCACGCCGACCCGGAGAGCGCCGTCGCGGCCTTCCCCGGGCCGGTCGCCGTCGGCGACGTCGCGGACGCGACCGCGTGGGACGGGGTCCCCGACGGCGTGACGGCCGTCGTCCACCTCGCCGCCGAGACAGGCACCGGACAGTCGATGTACGAGACCGAGCGCTACCACCGGGTCAACGTCGAGGGCACCCGGCTCGCCGCCGTGTTCGCCCGGGCCCGTGGCGCCGCACTGGTCTCGATGAGCTCGCGGGCGGTCTACGGCGAGGGCCGCTACGAGTGCCCGGAGCACGGCACGGTGTTCGCCGCACGCTGTTGTGCCGCAGCCGAACCCGTCGCCTCCCACGAGGACGACCCGCACCACCCGGTGTCGGTCTACGGCGAGACGAAGTCGCTCGCCGAGGCCGCCGCGACGAGCGAGTGCGGCACCGACGTCGCCCTGACGGTCGTGCGCCCGCAGAACGTCATCGGCCCCGGCCAGGCCCTGCACAACCCGTACACCGGGGTCCTCGCCGCCTTCCTCGCGATGCTCCGGGAGGAGCGCGCGCTCACGGTGTACGGCGACGGCCACCAGACCCGCGACTTCGTGCACGTCGCCGACCTCGTGTCGCTGCTGGCCTGGGCCGTCGAGCACCCCGCGTCGCCCGGCAGCCCGCGGGTCCTCAACTCCGGCACCGGCGTCCGCACCAGCCTGCTCGACCTCGCCGACGCGGCGATCGCCGGCAGCCCGCTGCCGTCCCCCGGCGTCACCCACCTCGACGTGCACCGCGCCGGCGACATCGAGCACGCCTGCGCCGACCTCGGGCGCCTGCGCGCGGCGGGCGCGCCCGAGCCCACGTGGACCGCCCGCGACGCGATCGTCGACTTCATCCGCTGGTCCTGGGACAAGCCCGGGGCCGGTGCCGCCGCGTGGGACGACGCCCTCGACGAGCTGGCCCGCCGCGGCCTCACGTCGTGACGGCGCCGACCCGGGTCCTCGTCCTCAGCCCGGCGTTCCACGGCTACTGGCGCTCCCTCGAGCGGGCGCTCTGCGGGCTCGGGCACGACGTCACGACGCTCACCTACGACGAGCACCGCGGGCTGGGCCGGGTCGCCGCCAAGCTGGGCCACGACCTGCCCGAACGCCTGGGCGCCTCCGACGGGCGGCGCCGCGCGGTCCTCGGCGCCCGGGCCCGCGCGGCCGTCACCGCCCACGACCCGGACGTCCTCCTCGTCGTCAAGGGCGACGCCTTCGACGACGGCTTCTGGGAGCTCGTCGAGGCGCGCCGGCAGCGCCGGGTGCTGTGGCTCTACGACGAGCTGCGCCGCACCGGCCACACCGACGCCTCGCTCGCCGCCGCCGGGCCCGTCGCGTCGTACAGCCCCCTCGACGTCGAGGCCCTCGGCGCCCGGGGCCTGCGCTCCGCCCACGTCCCGCTCGCGCACGACCCCGACGAGGTGCCGGACAGGAGGGTCCTCACACGGGAGGTCGTCTTCGTCGGCGCGCGCTACCCCTCCCGCGAGCGCGTGCTCACCGGGCTGGCCGACCGCGGCGTCCCCGTGCGGGCGCACGGCCGCGACTGGTCCGGCCACCCGGTCGACCGCCTGCGCACGTGGCGCCTCGGCACACCGTCCGTGGCCGCCGGACGCGACCTGGCCCGCCCGGCCGCCTACGCCGTGATGGCCGGGGCCGACGCCGCCCTCAACCTCCACGGCGACCAGGACGGCTTCACGATGCGCACCTTCGAGGCCTGCGGCGTCGGGGCGGTCCAGCTCGTCGACCGCGCGGACGTCGACCGGCACTACGACCCCGGCGCCGAGGTCGCCGTCTTCGGTGACGTCGACGAGGCCGCCGAGCTGGCCGCCCGCGCCGCCACCGACCACGCCTGGGCGGGCGGGCTGCGTGCGGCCGGCCGGGCCCGCACCCTCGCCGAGCACACCTTCACCCACCGCGCCCGAGCCCTGGAGGCCCTGTGGACGGACTGACCCATCCCCGCGACCTCGAGGCCTGGCACCGCTGGCAGCTCGCCCGCCAGCCGCTGCGTCGCCGCCTCGGGCACGTGGCCGGCGTCCTGCGCACCATCGCCCGCCCGGACGCCCGCCCCGGCGCCGTCACGCTGACCCGTGGCGGCCCGGGCCCGGTGCGGCTGCTGGTCTGCCTGGAGTCGCGCTCCCCGAGCTCCCTGCTGGCCCTCCTCGCCCCCCTGCGCACCCTGCCCGACCTCACCGGCGTGGCCGTCGTCTCGGCCGAGCCGGTCAAGGACCTCCTCCCGCCGTGGGTGTGGGCCGAGTCCGCGGCCGTGCTCCACGAGGACGTCCCGCGGCTGGCGGCCGAGGCCTCGGTGGTCCTGTCGACGGGGCACTACCTCCCGATCGGCCGTGCGGCCCGGGACGCCGTCACCGAGCCCGGGCGCTTCGTCACGGCCCAGCACGGGCTGCTCACGCCCGACGCCCCACCGCTTGCGGAGGGCACGACCCTCCTCGCGTGGAGCGCCGCCGACGCCACGTTCTGGGCCTCGGGGCGCGACGACCTCGCCCCGCCGGTCGTCGTGGGGTCGCAGCTGCTCTGGGAGGCCGGCACCCCGCCGCTCGCCACCCCTGACGCCACCGCCCGCCCGGTCTTCCTCGGCCAGCTGCACGGCGCCGAGCTGCCCCGCGAGCTGCTCGTCGCGGCCGCCGAGTCCTTCTGCCGCGAGACCGGCGCCACCTACCGCCCGCACCCCGCCGAGCGGGACCGCGAGTCCCTCCGCACGCACACGCAATTCGAGGCCGAGGGCATCACCGTCGACCGCTCCGGGCGACCCCTGCGCGAGGTCGGCGCCCCGGTCGTCGCGGTGTTCTCCACCGGGGTCCTCGAGGCCGCCGCCGGAGGGCTGCCGGCGCACGTCCACTGCCCCGACGCGCCGCGCTGGCTCACCAAGTTCTGGCACCGCTACGGACTCACCCCGTGGGGCGGGCCGCCGACGCCCTCCCCCGAACGGCCCGCAGTCGAGCCCTCCCGGACGGCGGCCGAGGCCATCTCGGGGATGATGGCGCCGTGAGGATCCTCTGCGTCGTGCCCGCCCGTGGCGGCTCCAAGGGCGTCCCCCGCAAGAACCTCCGGATGCTCGCCGGCCGGCCGCTCATCGCGTGGACCGTCGAGCAGGCCCTGGCCGCCCGCCCGTCGATGGACGTCGTCGTCTCCACCGACGACGACGAGATCGCCGCGGCCGCCGAGGCCGCGGGGGCCCTCGTGCCCTTCCGCCGCCCACCCGAGCTGGCCCGCGACGACACCCCCACCGAGCCCGTCGTCCGGCACGCCATCGAGGCCGCCCGGGCCGCCGACGCATCCCCCGACGCCGTGATGCTCCTCCAGGCCACCTCCCCGGTCCGCCTGCCGGGCACCGTGTCCCGCGCGATCGCCCAGCTCGACGCCACCGGGGTCGACTCGCTCGTCGGGGTCGTGCCGCAGGCGCCGTTCATCTGGGCCGACGGCCCCGAGCCGAGCGCCGCGTACGACGTCACGGCCCGCCCGCGCCGCCAGGACCTCACGCCGCAGACCCTGCGCTACCGCGAGACCGGCTCGCTCTACCTGACCCGCACGTGGGTGTACGACGAGCTCGACAACCGGATCGGCGGGCGCACCGGCCTCTTCGTCATGGACGAGGTCGAGGGCGTCGACGTCGACACCGAGCTCGACCTCGCCGTCGCCGAGCAGCAGCTCCTCGCCCTGCACCACCCGACCAGCCCCGGGGACCCCGCATGATCATCGAGCGCACCGTCACGCCCTTCGTCGTCTACGGCGAGGACCCGGTCCTGCGAGCCCTGGAGAAGATCACGGCCAACAAGGCCCGGATCGTCTTCTGCGTCACCGAGCACGGCCACCTCATCGGGTCGATCACCGACGGCGACGTCCGCCGCTGGATCGCCGACCAGGACCAGGTCGACCTCTCCCGCCCGTGCTCGGAGGCCGCGAACACCGGCGCGGTCAGCGCGCCGGCCACCGCCACACCCGCCGAGATCCGCCCCCTCTTCCACGGGGCCGTCGACCACGTGCCGCTGGTCGACGAGCGCGGCCACCTCGTCTCCGTCGCGGTCAACCGCAGCGACGCCTTCCGGGTCGGCCGGCACGAGGTCGGCAAGGGCCACCCGACGTTCGTCATCGCCGAGATCGGCATCAACCACAACGGCTCGGTCGAGCTCGCCAAGGAGCTCGTCGACCTCTCCGCCGAGGCCGGCGCCGACGCCGTGAAGTTCCAGCTCCGCGACATGGGGGCGCTCTACCGAGGTGGCACCGGCAGCGAGGGCGAGGACCTCGGGCCGCAGTACACGCTCGACCTCCTCTCCCGCTTCAACCTCCCGGCCGAGCGGCTGTTCGAGGTCTTCGACCACGCGAGGGCCCTCGGGGTCGACGTCATGTGCACGCCGTTCGACCTGCCGAGCGTCGACGCCCTCGTCGAGTACGGGGTGCCGGCGCTGAAGATCGCCTCGGCCGACCTGACCAACCACACGCTGCTGCGGCACGCGGCCTCCTCGGGCACCCCGCTCGTCGTGTCGACGGGGATGTCCACCGAGGCCGAGATCCGCGAGAGCGTGGCGCTGCTGCGGTCCACCGGCACGCCGTACGCGCTGCTGCACTGCCAGTCGACGTACCCGGCGCCCTTCAAGGACGTCAACCTGCGCTACCTCACCCGGCTCGCCGAGCTCGGCGACTGCCCGGTCGGCTACTCCGGCCACGAGCGCGGGTACCACGTGCCCGTCGCGGCGGTGGCCCTCGGGGCGACGATCGTCGAGAAGCACGTCACCGTCGACAAGTCGATGGAGGGCAACGACCACAAGGTCTCGCTGCTGCCGGACGAGCTGCGCGCGATGGTCGGGCGGATCCGCGAGGTCGAGGAGGCCCTGGGCTCCACCGAGCCGCGCGTCGTGAGCACCGGCGAGA
>JAESFK010000523.1_pt1 | contig 18424 bp, 20 predicted proteins | sample 9269391 | NCBI WGS metagenome assembly JAESFK01 (sample SAMN14506231, study PRJNA617097) | algae metagenome | isolation source: Drouetiella hepatica UHER 2000/2452 and co-occurring heterotrophs from... | place: Slovakia: Slovak Paradise National Park, Hrabusice, Kosice Region | collected 2000-01-01
CGCTGTCGCCTGCTTGGGGTCGCAGGCATCGTCGCCGATCACCAGCTCGAGCTTCTGGCCGTTGACGCCGCCGGCAGCATTGATGTCCGCGACCGCCATCTCTGCGCCGCGCTTGAGCTGCTCGCCGAACGCGGCGTTGGAGCCGGTCATCGGACCGGCCGAGCCGATCTTGATCTGGGCAAACGCGGGCGTCGCCATCAGCGCAACGGCGGCAACGGCCAGCGTGCCGTACAACTTCTTCATCCGAGTCTCCCTGTTGATTGAGCCCCTCCGCTGCTGCGGAGAATGACCGTTACATTAAGGCCGGTCGTCCCAGCCCAGCAAGCCTTTGCGCCGGTAGAGCCATGGATACTGCCGCACCATCTGGCGCGCCCGCGTAAGCCTGTAGGCAAAGGCGGCGATCGCCAGTTGTACGGCCCAGCCCAGTACAAAGCCCGCCAGCGACAACAACTCGCCGCCCGCCAGGGCATAATCGAGGAAGCGCAACGTGGCCGACAGGAGCGCCGTGTAGAACACGATCTGCAGCCAGGGCCGCCAGGTCAGCGCCACGGCATGGCCCGCTGCGAAGGAAGCCGGCCCGATCACCACGAGGTTGAACAGCACCACGTTGAACAGCGTGTCGCCGAACCAGTCGAACGTGAAGGTGTCGAGCGGGCTCATGCGTGGCCGCCCTCGAGATAGGCCGCGCGGACCTCCTGGTTGGCCAGCAGCTCCCTGCCGGTGCCGCTGAGGCGCACCCGGCCGTTGGCCAGCACGTAGCCGCGATCGGCCAGGCGCAGCGCGTGGAAGGCGTTCTGCTCGACGAGGAAGATCGTCACCCCCTCTTCCCGGGCGATGCGGCCGATCGAGTCGAATATCTGACGCACGATCAGGGGAGCGAGGCCCAGTGACGGCTCGTCGAGCAGGAGGAGCCGCGGCCGGCTCATGAGCGCACGGCCGATCGCCAACATCTGCTGCTCGCCGCCCGACAGGGTGCCGCCGCGCTGGTCGCGCCGCTCGGCCAGCCGCGGGAACATGGCGAAGACGCGCTCCAGGTCCGACTTGAAGTTGGCGGGATCGCCCAGGATCGCGCCCATCTGCAGGTTCTCGTAGACGCTCATGCGCGCGAAGATGCGCCGCCCTTCCGGTACCTGCGCCACGCCGCGCCGCACGATCTGGTGGGTCGGCAACGCCGTGATGTCCTCGCCGTCGAACGTGATCGTGCCGCCCCGCGCGCGGGGATTGCCGCAGATCGTCATCAGCAGGGTGGATTTCCCCGCCCCGTTGGCGCCGATCAAGGTCACGATCTCGCCGCGCGCCACGTCGAGGTCGACGCCATGCAGGGCCTGGATGGCGCCGTAGAAGGTCTCGACGCCCTTCACCGACAGGATCGAGGCTTCAGGCATCGAGTGCCTCCTCGTCGGTGCCGAGATAGGCACGGATGACGGCCGGGTCGTTGCGCACCGCAAGAGGTGCGCCCTCGGCGATCTTGCGGCCGTAGTCCAGAACGACGATGTGGTCGGAGATGTTCATCACGACGCTCATGTCGTGCTCGATCAGCAGCACACCGATCCCGTCGCGATCCCGGATCGAGACCAGCAGCTGGTTGAGCTCGGCCGACTCGCGCGGGTTCAGGCCGGCCGCCGGTTCGTCGAGGCAGAGCAGCACCGGCTCGGTGCACATGGCGCGGGCGATCTCCAGTCGGCGCTGGGCGCCGTAGGGAAGCTCGCCGGCCGGCCGATCGGCATCCGCTACCAGGCCGATCCGGTCCAGCCACAGCCGCGCCAGCTCGACCGAGGCCGCCTCGGCACGCTGGAAGCTCGCGGCGCCGACGAGACCGAGGAGGCTCCAGCCCGACGCGCGCATCAGCTTGTTGTGCTGCGCCACCATCAGGTTCTCGAGCACCGTCATGCCGGCAAAAAGGCGGATGTTCTGGAAGGTGCGCGCCACCCTGGCCTTCTGTCCGATTTCGTGGCCGCGCATCCGCTCGAGCAGGAATTCGCCGCCGGCGCCGCGCAGGGTCAGCCGGCCGACCGTCGGCTTGTAGAAGCCCGTGATGCAGTTGAAGACCGTCGTCTTGCCGGCCCCGTTGGGCCCGATGACGGCCGTGATGGCCTGCGACCGAGCGGTGAACGACACGTCGTCGATCGCGACCAGCCCGCCGAAGCGCATGGTGAGGTGCTCGACCTCGATCAGTGGCCCTGCCGACGGGGGCGCCGTCATCCGCCGCCTCCCGAGCCGGCGGGATGCAATCGGATCGACGGCTCGCGGTGGGAGATGAGGCCGCGCGGCTTGAACACCATGATCAGCACCATGGCGAGGCCGAAGGCCAGCATGCGATAGTTGCCGAGATCGCGGAACCATTCGGGCAGGCCGATCAGCAGCACGGCGGCCAGCACGACGCCGATCTGGCTGCCCATGCCGCCCAGCACGACGATCGCCAGGATGATCGCCGATTCGATGAACACGAAGCTCTCGGGGCTGATGAAGCGCTGCTTGGCGGCGAAGAACGAACCTGCGAAGCCCGCGAACATGGCGCCGATCGCAAAGGCCGTCAGCTTGGTATTGGTGGGATTGATACCGAGCGCCTGGCAGGCCGTCTCGTCTTCGCGCAGCGCCTCCCAGGCGCGGCCCACCGGCAGACGCCGCATGCGCTGCGTGAAGAGGTTGGTAACCAGCGCCAGGCCGAGGATGATGTAGTAGAGGAAGATCAGCCGGTGATTGCCGTCGAAGGCGATCCCGAGCATCTCCGACACGGTCTGCTTGCCCGGCGGCGGCGTCTCGGCGAACACGGCGCCGAACAGGGTTGGACCGGGGATCGAGCCGATGCCGGCCGGTCCGTTGGTGAGGTCGAACCAGTTGAGCAGCACGAGGCGGATGATCTCGCCGAACCCCAGCGTCACGATGGCGAGATAGTCGCCGCGCAGCCGCAGCACCGGATATCCCAGCATGACGCCGAACAGCGCCGCCATCATCCCCGCGAGCGGCAGCACCGTCCAGAACCCCAGCCCGTACTGCGTGCTGAGCAGCGCGTAGGCGTAAGCGCCGACCGCGTAGAAGGCGACGTATCCCAAGTCGAGCAGGCCGGCGAGGCCGACCACGATGTTGAGCCCCCAGCCCAGCATCACGTAGGTCAGGATCAGGACGCCGAGATCCATCGTCTTCTGGTCGGCAACGGGCGTAAACGGCATCAGCACCGCGAAGGCGAGCAGCAGCCAGCCGAACCATTTGGTGCCGGCCTTTCCCAGGGCGACGCCGGACGGCGTCCGCGCCGCGGCGCCCATGGCGTCGTTGGCCCAGGGCCAGATCGCACGGATCACCAGCAGCACGCCGCCGAGCGCCACGAACCAGTGTAGGAAGCCGGACGGCAGCTTCATCGACGAGGCGCCGGCCGCGATCATCGCCACCCCCAGCACGATGGCGGGCCAGCGCAGCCCGTTCGCCGCCATCGAGAGGCCGAGCCGGCCGATGAAGATGACGAACACCGCCACCGCGAGATCGACGAGGTGATAGTCGAAGCCCAGGCCCTTTCCGCCGCCCTGGTCGACGGTGCGGAAGCCGACGATGAAGATGCCGAGCGCGGCGGCGACGAACGCGGTGAGGCCCGCATCCTTCAGCATGAGAGGGAGACGCGGGCCCATCCGTCAGACCTTCTCGATCTCCGGCTTGCCGAGCAAACCGCTCGGCCGGAAGATCAGCACCAGCACGAGGATCGCGAAGGCCGCGACATCCTTGTATTCGCTCGAGAAGTAGCCGGCCCAGAAGACCTCGATCAGCCCGATCAGCAGCCCGCCCAGCATCGCGCCCGGCAGCGAGCCGATGCCGCCCAACACCGCCGCCGTGAAGGCCTTGATGCCGGCCAGGAAGCCGATGAAGAAGTCGACCACGCCGTAGTACATCAGGAACAGCATGCCGGCGACGGCGGCCAGTGCCGCGCCCAGCACGAAGGTGAGCGAGATGGTGCGGTCGACATTGACGCCCAGCAGCGAGGCCATCTTCATGTCCTGTTCGCAGGCGCGCTGCTGGCGTCCCAGCGAGGTTTTCGCAATCACCCAGGTGAAGCCCGCCATCAGCACGACGGTCACCAGCACGATGATGATCTGCAGCCAGGTGACGCGCACGTCGAAGCCGTCGGCGGTGAAGAGGTTGAAGCCGCCCGACACGACCTGTCCGCCGGGCTTGGGCCGCGCCCCCTGCGCCAGCTGCACGTAGTTCTGGAGGGCGATCGACACGCCGATGGCGGAGATCAGCGGGGCCAGCCGAAACGAGCCCCGCAACGGTCTGTAGGCCGTTCGCTCTATCGCCCATCCGTAGACAGCCGAGAATGACATGGCCAGCAGCAGCACGAGGACGATGGCGATGGGCGCCGAGCTGATGCCGAGGCTGCCGCAGATGACGAAGCCGATCAGAGAGATGAATGCCCCGATCATGAACACCTCGCCATGCGCGAAGTTGATCATGCCGATGATCCCGTAGACCATCGTATAGCCGATTGCGATCAGCCCGTAGATGGCGCCCAGCGTGATAGCGTTGATCAGCTGCTGCGTGAAATACGCCATGCCTTGTTTCTGTCTCCCTGTCCTTGCGACCTACGATGCTTTCTCGGGGACTGGCAAGCTCAAGATGGGCGGCCTGCAAATCGCGGACCACAATGCGGCGTGAGGGAATACCCGGGCCTGGACGACCCGGTTCGGCCGGGCCGAATTGTCCCTTGCGCTCCTCCGTCCAAGTGCCGATTAAAGACGGCCATGGACACCCCTTCCTACGACGTGATCGTCATCGGCGCCGGCCCGGCCGGCCTCACCGCCGCCACCGAAGCCGCCCGCGCGGGCCTGAAGGCGCTCTGCCTCGACAAGCTCGCGCCCGGCGGCGAAATCATGAACCTCGGCGAGATCCACGATTTCGAGGAGATCTTCGACGGCACGACGATGGCCTCGCGCCTCACCGACGACGCCGTTGTCGCCGGCGTGGAAATCGGCTTCGGCGAAGTCACGGCGATTTCCGGCAATGGCCCCTTCGAGATCGAGACCGCCGAAGGCGAGCGCCACACGGCCCGGGCCCTCGTCGTTGCGACCGGCATGAGCAAGGGCAAGCTCGGCCTCGCCGGCGAGGAAGAATATGAAGGGCGTGGCCTGTCCCATTGCGCGAACTGCGATGGCCCGCTCTATGCCGGCCAGCCCGTGATCATCGCCGGCGCGACCGGCTGGGCGCCGTACGAGGCCGGCGTCCTCGTGGGCATCGCCGGCGACATCACCATGCTGGGCACGCCGAGCGGCCCGGTTCCGGAGGGTGTCACCGCCCTGCCGGGACGCATCGTCGGTCTCGAAGGCAGCAACGGGCTCGAGGCGGTCACGGTCGAACATGACGGCCAGCGAAATCGCATTTCGACAAACGCGGTGTTCGTTTACGAGGGCCGGTCTCCCGCTGCGGAATTCCTGCCGGATTCGCTTGCACGCGACGCCACGGGGCATATCGTTGTCGACGAGGCGGGCCAGACTGCCCAGCCGCTGGTGTTCGCCGCCGGCGACGTCCGGTCCGGCTCCAAGGAATACCTGGCCAACGCCATCGCGGACGGCCAGCGCGTCGCCAAGTCGGTCGTCGCGGCGTTGAACAAGTAGCGTGGAGGAAAACGAACATGCGGATCTATAATCCTGGCTTCGGCACGTCGGCGGCCAGCGCGGCGAAGGTGGCCCTGCAGCCCGTGAACTGGGCGACCGACCCGATCGCGCTGATCTCCAACTCCAAGCCGAACGCCCGTGAACTGCTGGAAGGCGTTCGCGCCATGCTCGGCGCGCACCGGCCGGTGGACAACATCCACTTCCATGCCAAGAACAGCGCCAGCCAGCCGGCCCCGAAGGAGCTGATCGCGCACATCGCGCAGAACTACAAGGCAGCTCTCGTCGCATTAGGTGATTGAGGAAGCTGTTCATCGTGGAGTTTCCACGACAGCCTCGAACTCGAGAAGCTCGGCATCACCGCTTTCGTGATCGCCACTGAAACATTCAAGCCGCTGGTCCTGGCGCAGGCGAAAGCCCGCAAGGTCGAGGCTCGCCTGATCGTGGTCAAGCATCCCGTCGGCGGCCTCAACGCCGAAGAGCTGCGGGAACGCATCGAAGCAGCGACCAACGGACTGGCCGAGGCCACGGGCAAATGAAGGACATCGCCGACCAGGAAGTGATCGACATCGGCGACATGGATGTCGAAGCCTTCAACGAGTACGCCAACGAACAGGGCTGGGGCGACGGCATGCCGCTCTTCGTGCCCACCGAGGCGAAGGTGGCGAAGTTCGTCGAGACCGTGCGCGGCGACAACCGCCCCTACCCGCCCGTGCCGCCGCGCCAGGTCGTTCCGACGCTGCAGTCACTGGCGGCAAACGCCGTGATGGCCGGCTGCAAGCCCGAGTATTTCCCGGTCGTGACCGCCGCCCTGCGTGGCGTGCTCGACCCGGAGTACAATCTCCATGGTACGCTCGCGACCACGCACTCCTGTGCGCCGATGGTCATGGTGAGCGGCCCGATCCGGCACGAGCTCAACATCAACTGCGGCACCAACTGCTTTGGCCAGGGCCGCCAGGCGAATGCCACGATCGGCCGAGCGCTCGGGCTGATGCTGCTGAACGTCGCCGGCGCCAAGCCGGGCGAGATGGACCGTTCGACCCAGGGCAATCCCGCCAAGTTCACCTTCTGCTTCGGCGAAAACGAGGAGGAGAACCCCTGGACGCCCTATCACGTGCAACGCGGCTTCGCGCCCACGGATTCGGTCGTGACGGTGATGTCGGGCGAAGGCCCGCATAACCTCAACGACCATGGTTCGACCACCGGAGACGGACTGCTGACCACCTTCGCCGGTGGCATGTCCAACCCGGGCTCCAACACGATCTACGGCAAGGGCCCGATGTTCATCATCATCGGTCCCGAGCACGCCGCGACCCTGAAGCGCGACGGGTTCACGATCGAGAGCATCCGCGAGGAGCTGTGGAAGCGCTCGCGAGTCCATCTCTCGCGCGTCTCGAAGGAAAACCTCGTGACGTACGAGACCACCGGCCACAAGCCGGACGGTGACTGGCTGTCCATCGGGCGCGATCCGAAGGACATCCACATCACGGTGGCGGGCGGTCCGGGCAAGCATTCGGCGTTCATCCCGTCGTTCGGCGGCACCACCGTCGCCTGCACGCGCATCGCCCGATGAGCGAACCGTCGTGAACGAATGGTGCGGCTGGCCGGTCGTCGACGAGTCGACGGCCTGGGAGAGCGCACAGCAGATCCTGACGGAGGCCGAACTCTCGGACGGCCTCCCGCTGGTCCCGCCCACGCGGAAACGGCTCGATGCCATGATCGCCGGTATCGCGGACCCGGCGGACTCACTCGGCATGATGCCGCCGATGTTCGGCGACATCACGCCCGAGTCCGTCGCCTACCAGTGCGTGATCGCGGGCGGCGTGCCGGCTGAGCTGCCGGTCGTGCTCGCGGCGGCGCAGGCCATGCTCGAACCGGACTTCAATCTCCTCGGCATCGCCACGACCACCGGCAGCGCCGCGGTCGCGCTCTGCCTCCACGGTCCGATCGCGCAGCAGCTGGGCGTCAATGCCCTGACCAACGCCATCGGTCCCGGCCACCGCGCCAATGCCTGCATCGGCCGCGCCCTGCAGCTCTGCCTGCGCAACATCGGCGGCGCCAGATCGGACACGGGCGACATGGCGACGATGGGCCAGCCCGCCAAGTACACGCTGTGCTTCGCCGAGAGGAGCGACGGTCCCTTCCCGACCTTCACCGAACGCCACAGTCTCGCGAAGGAAGCGAGCGCCCTCACGGTGATGGGCATTGCGGGAACCGCCGAGGTGTTGCCGGGCGACGGTGAAGGCGCCACGCCCGAGGCGATCCTCGATCCTGTCGTCGCCGGCATGCGGGCCGAGATCGTGATGTCGGGCCAGAGCCGCAAGAGCGGGCGCGGCGAGCAGGTCGTTCTCCTGCCGCTCGAACTGGCCGAGAAGATCGCGCGACACGAGGGCTGGGACATCAGGCGCGTCCAGCAATACCTGTTCGACCAGGGCAAGGACGTCGCCGCCTCCCCTGAGGCGATCCATCCGATCGTGACCGGCGGTGCCGGCTACAAGATGGCCTATCTCCCGATCTGGGGCGGCGGCTCGCAGATGGTGATGCGCAAGCTCTGACCCCAGCCGCCAGCCCCGCGGGCTCGGCTATTTCAGAACCCTGCGGACGAGTCCGTAGAACATCCACATGCCGAAGCCCCAGAGGGCATAGACGATCGGCACCACTACCACCCCCGGCAGCCGCCAGCCGCCGCCGATCGGTGAACCCTTGATCGGCAGGACGACGAACCAGTTCACCGCCAATACCAGCGCGATCGCGAACAGGATCCAGCCCAGGGCCCCGTTCAGAATGCCGGGCAGGCGTGCGACGACGAAGGCGCCGAGGATGCCCCACAACCCGCCCCAGAACGCCTGCGAAACGATCGTGGGCACGCCCCAGGGCGGCACCGGCCGCATGCTGTAGAGATTGGGTCGCCCGAAGCCCAGTTCCGCGGCGGCGTAGAAGCCCAACTGGTGGAACACCAGAACGCTCATCACGCCGGCGACGAATCCCGCAATCGCCATCCGCCAGAAATTTGCCATCACGTCACCCGTCCAGGCTGCCGCTGGCGCCATGGATGCGCCTGTTCGAGCTGTGAGGCCAGCGCCAACAAAGTGGCTTCGGCACCGTAACGTGCCACGAAATGCATGCCGATCGGCAGGCCGTCTTCGGTCCACGCGAGCGGGACCGACATGGCCGGCACCCCGGCGGCATTGCAGACGGAGGTGAAGGCCACCATCGGCGCGAGGCCCGCCTCGTATTCTTCCAAGCTACCATCCATGCGCACGGTGCCCAGCGGCAGCGACGTGCGGGCAATCGTCGGCGAGAGGAGGATGTCGAACCTCTCGAAGAAGGCCCCGAGCTGACGTCCCGTGCGGTGGAAGGTCTGGACGGCGCGGATATAGTCGTGGGCGCTGATCCTGCCGCCCTGCTCCGCGTAGAGCCGGGTCACCGGTTCCAGATCGCCGGGACCCGGCACGCGGCCATTGGCACGCACCTGGATGTTGGTGAAGGTGTTGGCGCACATCACCGTGCCGAAGGCCAATCCGGTCGCGATCGGATCATAATCCGGCACGGCCTCCTCGACATGATGGCCGAGCGCCTCCAACCGCTTCGCCGCCTGCTCGACAGCCGCGACCAGCGCGGGATCCATGGTCTCCCATCCCATCGGCCTGCGCAGGAAGGCGATGCGCAACCGCCCCGGCGACCGTCGAGTCGCGTCGAGGAAGGAGCCCTCGGCCTCGGGCGCGCGATAGGGATCGCCTGGTTCGCCGCCCGCCAGTACGTCGAGCAGCGCCGCGCTGTCGCGCACCGAGGTCGAGACGCAGAGCTGGGCGCCCGCCCCGGCGAGCGTCTCGCCGATCGGCGCCAGGCTGATGCGGCCGCGCGACGGCTTCAGCCCGAACAGGCCACACAGCGACGCCGGGATACGGATCGAGCCGCCGCCGTCGGTCGCATGCGCCATCGGCAGGGCGCGTGCCGCCACCACCGCGGCCGAACCGCCGGAAGAGCCGCCGGGCGACAGGTCGGCGCGCCAGGGATTGAGCGTGGCGCCCCCAAAGGCGGGCTCCGTCGTGGGTGCGAGGCCGAACTCGCTGGTGTTGCTGCGACCGACGATCACGAGGCCGGCGCGGCGCATGCGCGTCACCGCCGCGCTGTCGTTCGCCGCGACCGGTTCCTTCGCGAAGAAGCGCGAGCCGACCGTGGTCGGCGTACCGGCGCAATCGGCCATCAGCTGCTTCACGACGAAGGGGATGCCGTGGAATGGCCCGTTCCCTGCCGCCGCGACCGACGTCTCGAGCAGCTCGCCTTCGTAGAAGTCGGTGATGGCGTTCAGCTTGCCATTGACAGCACGCAGGCTCTGCAGGGTACCGTCAAGCACCTCGCGCGCGCCGATCTGGCGGCTGCGGATCAGCTCCGCGACAGCCAGTGCATCATGTGTCGCGAACAGATCTTCCAACGGTCAGTTCCGCCATCGCTCGAGATTCGCCGCCACGAAGGCGTCGTCGTGCAGCTCGGGATAGGTCGCGTAGAGCCGGTCGATGCCCTCGCTCTGGCCGGGGCTCAACGTCTCGTGCGGATCGAGGCATTCGATCGACTGGAGCAGTCCCTGCCGCCGCAGGATCTCGTGGCAGCCCGGAATGCAGCCGGCGAAATCGTGGTCGACGTCGAACACGACGCTGTTGCAGTCGGTGACGAAGGAATCCAGCGCCAGGATCTCGGGCGGGATCGCGCCGTTCGAGACCGAGAGCTTCAACTTTTCCAGCATCTTCGCGGCACCGCGGGTCCAGACGCTCCAGTGGCCGAGCAGCCCACCCTGGAAGCGAAGGGTCACCTCGCGGTTGCCGGTGCGCACCACCATCGGCGTCACTAGATCCGCCACGATGTGATCGTCGTTGCCGGTGTAAAGTGTGATGCGCTCCTCGGCGTGCGCGGCGGCAATGCCGAAACAAACGTCAAGCGTGCGGTAGCGGTTGAACGGCGCCACCTTGATCGCCACGACATTGTCGATGGCGGCGAAGCGGGTCCAGAATTCGCGCGACAGCTTGATGCCGCCCACGGCCGTCTGCAGGTAGAAGCCGATCAGGGGCATCTCCTTCGCGACCGCCGCACAATGGTCGATCAGCTCGTCCTCGCTCGCCCCCTTCAGCGCCGCCAGCGACAGCAGCACGGCGTGATAGCCGAGCGCCCGCGCCGTGCGCGCTTCCTCGACCGCCTGCGCCGTCTTGCCGACAGCGCCCGCGATCATGACCAGCGGCCGGTCGGTCCAGTCACGCGCGGTCTCGATGGCGAGTTCCAGGACCGGGCGATAGAGCCCGACCTCGCGGATGGCGAACTGCGTCGAATGCACGCCCACCGCCAGCCCGCCGGAGGCGGCATCCAGGTAGTAGCGGCTCAGCGCGCGCTGCGACTGCCGGTCGAAGTTGCGGTCTGCGTCGAGCGCCAGCGGATGGGCGGGGATGACTGTGCCCTGCCGCAGCAGGGACAGGACCGGCGGTGGAAGATCGCGCCAGTGGAGGGCCTTGTCAGTGCTCATGCCTGCATCCTATCCCAGTTCAGGGCCCGCGAGAGCGAAGACGTGCGAAGGGTCGTCCAGTCCCTTGGCGGTGCCCAGGGTCATCCGCATGTAGCCGCGGGGCGAGGTCGCCCCCTGCCCCTGGAGCCAGGCGCGAACGGCCTGATGCGCGTCCGGCACGTCGATGATGAACGGCCCCGGCGCGGCCGAGGCTGCACACGAGATCAGCGACAGGGCGATGGCCTCGCGGTCGGCCACGACCGGTCCCAGCGACGTCGCCACCCGGCCTTCGCGACCCAGCACGAAGCCCGCGATCTTGCCGCCCACGTCCTCGGCCAGCCACGCACGGCCGGGCTGACGCACGGCCAGGTGCATGAGGATCGAAGGCCGCTCCATGCCGGTCAGCGGCCGGTCGTAGACGGCGAGCCGCGGCAGGTCGGCCGGCGTGATCGGCCGGATCGTGAAGCCGGCCGGCGGCGCCACGACCTCACCTTTCACGCCGTGGAAGTGCCAGCGGGCGATCGGGTAGAGGTCGCGAAATCCCAGGGGCAGGTAGATCGGACGCCCCTGCTCCGTCGCATCGAGGCCGGCGACGGCGTCGGCCGAACGGACCTCCTCGATGCAGCGCTTCAACAGGCTGGTGCCCACGCCGCCCCGGCGGCGCTCCTTCGTCACCAGCACCATGCTGATCCAGGCGAGTTTCTGGCCAAGCGGCAGGATCAGGGAACTGGCCTGCCACGTTCCGTCCGGCGCCGTACAGCCGAAGCCGCGTCCGGCGCCCAACATGAAACGCCAGTCGGCGACGTTCTGGTTCCAGCCCGCCTCGATCGACAGCGGCCACACCGCATCGCTCTGCTCGGGATCGATCGGCTTGACGTCGATCCCATCAGACACTGGCCCATCAGTACTTGCCATCGCGCACCTCGTAGTGCGTGGGCTTGTTCAAGGTGGCCATGTCCCGCGCCAGCCAGTCGGTGGTCCACTCGATCATCTTCGAGAGCGGCACACTCGGCGGCCCGAATTCCTTTTCCATCCGCTTGGCATTGTTCAACCAGCCGGTCGGGGCTTCCTTGCCCGTGAGTGTCGGCGTCTTGCCCAAAAGCTTGCCGAACTCCGCCGCCAGCCAGCGGATCTCGATCGTCTCCAGTCCCGTGACGTTGATCGGTGACGTCGGTGTCGTGGCGCGCGCGAGGCAGCGCAGCGCGACGGAATTGGCATCGCCCTGCCAGATGACATTCACATGGCCCATCGACAGGTCGATCGGCTCGCCGTCCCTCACCTTGCGGCCGACGTCATGCAGCACGCCGTAGCGCATGTCGATCGCGTAGTTCAGGCGGAACAGCCGGCCGGGCGTGCCGTGGCGCGCCGAGAAATACTCGAACATGCGTTCGCGGCCGACGCAGGAATTAGCATAGTCGCCCGAGGGCGGGACCGGTGGCACCTCTTCCGACGCGCCGCCGCTGTCGACCGGCACGAACGGATAGACGCATCCCGTGGAGAAGGCGACGATGCGCGACTCCTTGAACACCTCGGCGACCATCGCCGGGACTTGAACGTTCATCGCCCAGGTGAGCGGCACGTCGCCCGTCGCGCCGAACTTGCGGCCGGCCATGAACACGACGTTTGCGGCCTTGGGCAAGCTTTCCAGCGCCGCGCGGTCCAGCAGGTCGGCGGCGATCGGCTCGACACCCGCCTTCTGCAGCGCCTCCCGCACGCCCGGTTCGCTGAAACGCGCCACGCCCATCACGCGCTTGCTCGGCGCGGCGCGCTTGGCCATGCGCGACAGCGTCGGACCCATCTTGCCGCCGACGCCCAGCACGAGAATGTCGCCCGGCGTCGCGGCGAGGTCGGCCACCAGTTCGGCCGACGGGGCGGTCATAAAGTCCTCGACGGCCTCGACGCTGTCGAAGCGGGCTGGAAGGTTGGCGCTCATTTCTTGCCTCCAGGATGGGCCGGGACGAGACGTTCGCGCGGCGCGGCGGGCATCGACCGGAGCGCCGCGAAGTCGAGATCGACGCCGACCGCGAAGCCCGGGCACCCCAGCGAGCCCAACGCCAGCGCGCCGCCGCTCACCTTGAGCCGCGCCGGTCTGCCCGGCTGCCGCTCGTAGAGGTCGGGATGCGCGGCCACGAAGGCATTCTGTTCGCCCTCGGAGGCTGACGACATACCGTCGATGAAATGATGAGCGTTGCGCTCGACATGGGTGAGGCCCAGCAGCGAGACCAGAGCGAGGTCCTGCTGGACGCTGACGCCGGGCTGCGTCGTCAGATCCTCGGCCGACATGAAATAGCCGGGCCCGAGGCTGGCGACGCGCGCGGCATTCAGGATCGACTTGTAGAAGCCCTTGCAGTTCTTGCTCGAAACGCCGGCGTAGCCGAGCTTCAGCGCCTCGGGGAAGGTCGACAGCTCGCCGTCGGATTCGTCGATGATGACCGGGCGATACCTGGCCAGTGCCGTCACCGGCCGGCTGAGCGCCGCCTGGCGCTTGATCGGCTGTTCGATGAACAGCGTCGCCTTGACCATCTTCGCGAGTGCCGGCGCCTCCTCGACCTTGCGCCACAGTTCGACGATGCCGTCGACATCGTCGTACTGTTCGTTGCCGTCGAACGTGACCTTGTAGTCGCCTGCGCCGGCATCCAGCACCGATGCGATGCGCGTCAGCCGGTCGAGGTCCGCCCTGACGTCGCCGCCGACCTTCAGCTTGTAGTAGCGGCCGCCATAGTAGGAGACGACCTCTTCCAGCGTCTCCGGCAGCCCGTCATTGACGCGTTCCGAGTCCGGCCGCTCGGCTTTCGTCAGCGGATCGACCAGGCCTACTGTGTGACGCAGATCGATCGAGGGGCGCGGTCTCAATCCGGAGAGGAAATCCGCCAGATGCCCCGCCTCGATGTCGGGCGTCAGATCGGTCGCAGAGATGCCCGGCACATTGGCCGCAATCATCTGCGCAAAGGACTGGCCCGTGGCCTTGCCGAGCGCATCGAAGACGGCCCGGTCGAGCAGGGCCGGTCCGTAGGAGGCGACCAGCGGGTTGAGCCCCAGTTCGGCGCCGCGCGCGATCTGCACGCGATAGCTGCCGGCATAGAGGCCGAACGGCGTGTCGAAGCCACGCGCCGTGTAGTGGTCGATGGCGAGCTGCAGGGCCTGCCGGAGCTGGTCGAGATTCTGGGCATCGGAGAAGTCCGGGCTCTTCTCGAACCACTTGGCGCCCAGCGCCTCGGCGGCGACGCCCTCGCTGGTACGTCCATCCTCGAGCGCGATGCGAACGCGGATGATCGCCTGGATGCCTTGGGTCACGGTGATGACGCCGAAGCGGAACGGCAGGCGCAGGCGGTGGTCGCGCTCGAAGCGGTCGACCGCCTCAACCTTCACTTTCATGCAGTTTGCTCCAGCAGGCCTTGAACATAGCCGATCATGCGCGCCGCACAGGTCGGACCGTCGGGTTCGTAGACGAAGGGTTCCATGGCGATCCAGCCATCATAACCGGTGTCGTGCAGCGCCTCGACCACGGGGGCGAACTTGTCCTTGCCCTCGCCCGGTCCACGCTTGTTGCGATCGTTGAACTGGACATGCGCCATAAGCCCCGTCGGCATCCAGCGGCGGATGACATCGGCAACCGGCTCCTTCTCCTCCAGGCTGGAGGCCAACGTGTCGACCATCAGCCGGAACGCCGGACTCCCGATGCGCCGGACGATGGCTTCGGCTTCGCTGAGCGTGTTGACGAAGGTGCAATCCGGTCGCGCCAGCGGCTCCAGGCAATAAACCACGCCGGCTTTCTCCGCCGCGGCGGCTGCGGCGGCCCAAGCCTCCTCGACACGCTTCGCATCATCGGGCCCGGTCACGCGGCGCTGGCCGGGCGAACCGTGGACGAGATAGGCGCCGCCCAGTTCGGCGCACAGGTCGATGGATGACAGCATCACATCGACGCTGCGCTGCCACACCTCCCGATCTTCCGTCGCGATCGACAGTCCCGCCGGCGCCGCCAGGAGCCAGTGGAGGCCGCTCACCTCGATGCCGGCGTCGGCACAGGCCCGGCGCACGAAAGCACGCCCAGAGGCTGGCATGCGCCATGCATCGTCGCCCAGGGTGAAGGGCGCTACTTCCAGCCCCTTGTAGCCGAGCGCCGCGGCCAGAACGCATTGGCGCTCGAACGACAACTCGCGGATGACTTCATTGCAGAGGGAAAGCTTCACGGACGAACCTCGCCTTGACGGGCAAATGCGCGTTCGCCAGTCTCATCGCATGGGGGCACATGATATCAGGGGCGCGAAAGCGATGAACAGTTTCATTGCTCCGCGCGCATGACGAAATTCGGCACCCTGGCCAACCGCTACTGGCCGACGCTCGCCCTCTTCGTCTTCCTGCTGGCGAGCTGGCAGGCCGCCGTCACCTTCGGCAACATCCGCGAGTATCTCCTCCCCGCCCCGCTCTCGGTCTGGAACGCGCTCTGGCACGGCGACACCGCCTGGTGGCCCCACCTCTGGACCACGACGGTCGAGATCATCGGCGCCTTCCTGATGGCCGCCGTGGTCGGCGTGGCGCTGGGGGTCGCCATAGCCTGGTCGCCCATCCTCGCCAACGCGCTCGTGCCCTTCCTCGTGTTCGTAAACACCCTTCCCAAAGTGGCGATCGCGCCCCTGTTCCTGATCTGGATGGGCTACGGCATCTTCCCCAACATGCTGATGGGCGCGCTGATCGGCTTCTTCCCGGTGGTAATCAACACCGCCGTCGGCCTGTCGCAGGTCGAGCCGGACATGCTCGATCTCGGCCGCGTCTTCAATGCGCCGAAATGGAAGATCTTCGTCAAGATCCGCATCCCCAACGCCCTTCCCTACATCCTGAGCGCACTCAAGATCACCGCGACCGCCGCGGTGGTGGGCGCGATCGTCGGCGAGTTCGTCGCATCCCAGCGAGGCCTGGGCTACGTCATCGTGACCACACAGAGCAGCATGAACACCTCCGTGGCGTTCGCCGCCCTGGTCTGGATTTCCGTCGTAGGCCTCCTGCTCTACGGCGCGGTCGTGTTGCTGGCGCATCTCTGGGCCCCCTGGGCCGAGGGCGTCGATTGAGTTCGGGGATGGGAAAAGGGAGATCGTCATGACTCGCACACTGTCGCTTGCGCTGGCCGCGTTGCTGGCCACGTCCGGCGCCGCCTCGGCGCAGGAGAAGTTCACCTTCGCGCTCAACTGGTTCGCAGTCGGCGACCACGCCGCCTACTGGGTCGCCCTCGACAAGGGCTACTACAAGGCCAAGGGGCTCGACGTGACGCTCGAGAACTCCAAGGGGTCCGGCGATTCGATCGCCAAGGTCGACACCGGCCGCGCCGATGCCGGTCTCGCCGATGCCGCCGTCGTCATCGCCTCGATCGGCCGCGGCACGACCGTCAAGACCGTCGGCATGGTGTTCGACAAGACGCCGCTCAACATCTTCAGCCTCAAGGAGAAGCCGCTCGCCAAGCCCAAGGACCTGGAAGGCAAGACGCTCGCCGCCCCTCCGGGCGATTCGCAGCGCCAGATGTTCCCGGCCTTCGCCAAGGTGAACGGCATCGATCCGGCCAAGGTCACCTGGGTGAACATCGAGCCTGCCGCCAAGATCGCCGCCGTCGCCGAGAAGCGCGTCGACGGTGTCGGCGACTACAGCACTGGCCTGCCGCTCTACGAGAAGGCTGCCGGCAAGGGCAATGTCGTGATGATGCCGTGGGCCGATTTCGGCTTCGACATGTACTCGATGTCGATCATCGCCAGCGCCAAGACGATGAAGGACAAGCCCAAGGCCCTGAGGGACTTCCTCGAAGCCTCCTACATGGGCTGGCGTGACGTCATGGCCGATCCGAAGGCCGCCATGGAGATCCTGAAGAAGCGCGTGCCCGAGGTCGACGTCGAGGTGATGACCCCCAACATGATGATTGGCCTCGGCCTGATGAAGACCGACCGCTACGCCAAGAACGGCATCGGCTGGATCGACGAGAAGAAGATGTGCGATTCGGTCGATCTCGTGAACGCCTACATGGGCCTGCCGAAGAAGGTCGAGTGCAAGGATGTCTACTCGACCGAGTTCTTCACCAAGGTCGCGATGCCGAACTGATCCGGGCAGTTGCGTCGCGTGACAAAGGGACTGATCGACCTCGACCGGGTCGGCATGACGTATCAGGCGGCGAGCGGCCCGGTCGAGGCCCTCGCCGGCATTTCCGCCTCGATCGGGGCCGGCGAGTTCGTCTCGCTGGTCGGCCCGAGCGGCTGCGGAAAGTCGACCCTGCTGCGCATCGTGGCGGGGCTGCGTCCGGCCACGACGGGCAGCATCACGGTCGCCGACCGCACCGTGACGCAGCCCATCCCCGACATCGGCATGGTGTTCCAGGCGCCGATCCTGCTGAAATGGCGGTCCATCCTGGAGAACGTGCTGCTGCCGGCCGAACTCGCCGGCAAGGACCCGCGCGCGCTGCGGTCGCGGGCCGAGCAGCTCCTCGACATGGCCGGCCTCGGGGGCTTCGGCACCAAGTTGCCGCGCGAACTGTCCGGCGGCATGCAGCAGCGGGCGGCGCTGTGCCGCGCCCTGCTGCTGGACCCGCCGCTCCTGCTGATGGACGAGCCGTTCGGCGCACTCGACGCCATGACGCGCGACGACATGGCGCTGGAGCTTCTGCGCATCTGGGGCGAGAAGGACGTCGCCCGCGAGGCCCGCAAGACCGTCCTGTTCGTCACCCACTCGATCCCGGAGGCGGTCTTCCTGTCCGACCGCGTGATCGTCATGTCGGCCCGCCCGGGGCGCATCGCCGCCGACCTGCGAATCGACCTGCCGCGCCCCCGCACCGTGGAACTGCGGGCCACGGAGGCCTTCGGCAAGCTCAACCTCGAGATTTTCCGCGCCCTGACGGGCAAGACCATCGTGGGCACGGCCCTTTAGGCCGTTGGCGCGGCCCGCCCTGCCTGATAAGACGCGGGCGAAATAGCAGGAGCAGACATGGCCAACGCCGCCACCCCGATCAAGAGCGCCGCCAAGGGCATCAGCGCAGACGCCAGGGCCTTCGACTGGGAGGACCCGTTCTTCCTCGACGACCAGCTGACCGAGGACGAGATCGCCATCCGCGACGTCGCGCGCGACTACTGCCAGGACAAGCTGATGCCGCGCGTCCTGCTGGCCAATCGCCATGAGAAATTCGATCGCGAGATCATGAACGAGTTCGGCGCGCTCGGCCTCCTGGGCTCGACGCTGCCCGAGAAGTACGGCTGCGCCGGCGCCAACTACACGACCTACGGCCTGGTCGCCCGCGAAGTGGAGCGCGTCGACTCCGGCTACCGCTCGGCGATGAGCGTGCAGTCCTCGCTGGTCATGCATCCGATCT
>JAESFK010000526.1_pt1 | contig 18411 bp, 13 predicted proteins | sample 9269391 | NCBI WGS metagenome assembly JAESFK01 (sample SAMN14506231, study PRJNA617097) | algae metagenome | isolation source: Drouetiella hepatica UHER 2000/2452 and co-occurring heterotrophs from... | place: Slovakia: Slovak Paradise National Park, Hrabusice, Kosice Region | collected 2000-01-01
CGCAGAGCCTGCGGCCGACTCCCGGCCAACCCGAGAAGCAGCCGATGCACATCCCGCTCTCCGTCGGGCTGCTCGACGGCGCCGGTCGCGACCTGCCGCTGAAGCTTGCCGGCGAAACGGCGGCGGGCGGGACGACCCGCGTTCTCGACCTGCGCACGCCACGCGACGTGTTCGTGTTCGAGGACGTGCCGGAGAAGCCGGTCGCGTCGCTGCTGCGCGGTTTCTCCGCGCCGGTGAAGCTCGACGCGCCGCGCTCCGACGACGAGCTGACCTTCCTGATGGCGCACGACAGTGATCCGTTCGCGCGCTGGGAGGCCGGTCAGCAACTCGGCGCCCGGCTGATCCTCGAACTTGTCGAGGCCCGTAAGGCCGGCAATCCCATGGTGGTGCCGGACCATTTCGTCGAGGCCATCCGCCGCACGCTCGACGACCAGCGGCTCGACCGCGCCTTCATCGCCGACGCCGTCACGCTGCCCGGCCTCGCCTTCCTCGGCGAACTTATGCCGGAGATCGACATCGACGGGCTGTGGGCCGCGCAGCAGCGCGTTCGTTCGGCTCTGTCCGATCGGCTCGCCGACCGCTGGGGCTCCGTCTATGACGCCAACCACGCGACCGGTCCCTACCGCTTCACGCCCGACGAGGTGGGACGGCGGCGCCTGCGCAGCACGGCGCTTCAGTATCTGTCCACCGACAAGGGCGATGCGGCGCGGCGGCGGGCGGTCGCCTATTTCGAGAGCGCCGGCAACATGACGGAATCCATCGCGGGTCTGACCGTGCTGGCGGAACTCGGCGGCCCTGAAGGCGAGGCGGCCCTGGCGGCTTTCCATGATCGCTGGAAGGGCGAGGCACTGGTGCTCGACAAGTGGTTCGCGATCCAGGCGCGCACGTCGACCGAGGGGACGCTCGCCCGTGTGAAGGGTCTCGTCGACCATCCGTCCTACGACCGCAGGAACCCCAACCGGGTCTATTCGCTGGTCGGCGCCTTCGCGTCGGGCAATCCGGTCCAGTTCCATCAGGCCGGAGGTGCCGGCTATCGCTTCCTCGCCGACCAGGTCCTGGCCACCGACAGGCTCAACCCGCAGATCGCGGCCCGCCTGCTCGGCCCGCTCGGTTCCTGGCGGCGCTACGACAAGGGCCGGCAGGACCTTATGAAGCGCGAGCTCGAGCGCATCGTCGCGGAGCCTGGCCTGTCGCGCGATGTTTTCGAGATCGCGTCCAAGAGTCTCGCCTGACCCCCGCAGATTCTTTCACCGCAGATGACACTTGAATGATTGCTTCAACGGTGCAATTATGAAGTGTGGGAAGTCGAAACGATTTCGGGCCGGCGCGTGGGGCGCCGGCTCGGATGACTTGGGGTCTAACAAATGGAAACGAACACGAAATTCATTGTTTCGGGTGTGGCAGTTGCTGTTCTGTCGATCGCTGCCATTGCCTATGCTCAGACGGCTGGATTCACCGAATCGACCGGCCCGCAGGCCGTACAACAGACTGCAGCGATACCGCAGTCTTCTGTCATGCCGAGTGAATCGACTTGTGCGTCGCAGCATCAGGAGCAACCTGGACTGTCGACGTCGGACCTGCTGGCAGACGCCTATGAGATCAAGGCCGCGGTGCCTGGCGGCGTCTGGCTGCAGAAGAAGAAGGATGTCTTCTACTGCAACTCCGGCGTGACGAGGGACGACGAGACGATGTGCTGGAAGATCCGCGCGCCGCTCCGGGGCCAGAACTGCACCGATGCGCAGAACCGGGCCCGGTCGAAGGCTCTCCCGTCCTAGGCGCCGGTGCGCGGACGGGACCGTTTCAGCTCGTCCGCCATCTTTTCTGCGATCATGACCGTCGTGAAGTGCGTGTTGGCGCGCACGACGGTCGGCATGATCGACGCGTCGATGACGCGCAGCCCTGAGACGCCGATCACGCGGCATTCCCGATCGACCACCGAGCGCGGATCGTCCGCCGCACCCATGCGGCAGGTGCCGCTGGCATGCTGGGCATCGGAGCATTCGGCGAACATCCAGTCGTCCAGGGCCTGAGGGTCGAACGGCTCGTCGATCGAACGTCCCGTCATGCCGTAGTCGACCCGCGTCGAGATGGCCTTGAAGGCCGGCTGCAGGCAGAGGTCGCGCATCCGGCGCACGCCGTCGCGCATGCGGAAGAGATCGCTTTCATCCGACAGCATCCGTTCGTCGACCTGCGGGTCGACGCCGGCGTCGCGCGTGGTGATGCGGACCGTGCCTTCGCTGAAGGCCTGGAAGGCCGAGACGGCGAGGCGCGCCCGCCCGGTGCCGCCGTCTTCCTCGGGACGCAGGTTCCCCGCGATCATGATCATGTCGTTGACGCCCGCGCCCGCCAGCTCTGACGAGTAGCGCAGGCAGCAGTTGGTGTGACGATGCATCAGCGTGCTCACCCGCGCATCGTCGCGCAGCTCGAGCATCAGGCCGAGGATCGGATGATCGAGCAGGTGCTTCCCGACCGGCCGTTCGGCGACGACCTTGATTCCCAAGGCGCCCAGCCAGTCATGCGGACCGATGCCGGACCGTTGCAGGATCGCCGGCGAATGGATCGCGCCGGCCGACAGGATGACCTCGCGGCGGGCCCGGACGTGCCGCGCTTCGCCACCGACCTGCACGCGGACTCCGCTGACGTGCGGCCTGTTGCCCTCGAACTGCAGCGTGTCGACGACCGCCTCGCCGACGATCGTTAGGTTCGCGCGGCCACGCGCCGGCTCGAGATAGCCGTCGTTGGTCGAGATGCGCAGTCCCTCGCGGCTGTTGATCGCGTAGGGTCCGACGCCGCTGCCGGTCGGCGCATTGTGGTCATCGCACCAGGGATAGCCGAGGCCCAGCGCGGCTTCCCGCAGCGCGCGATCGACGGTGCCCCATTGATCGATTGGTGCGCGATAGACCGGCAGCGGGCCGTCCTTGCCGTGATAGGGCGCATCGCCGAAATCCATGTCGGTCTCGAGCTTGCGGAAATAGGGCAGGCAGGCCTCCCAGTCCCAACCCGCGGCCCCCATCGACGCCCAGTCCGCGAAATCCTCGGGGATGCCGCGGATGGCGATCTGGCCATTGATGGTCGAGCTGCCGCCGATCGCCCGTCCGCGCCACAGCAGCTTGGGCTGCTGGCGCTCGGTGCGCCGCGCCAGCAGCTTGGGGTAGCGGTAATTGTCGTCGCCGATGGCGCGCAGCGGATTGGGAATGCGCAGATGGTGCGGTGTCTCGGCGGTGCGGAAATCGCGGCCGGCTTCGAGCAGCAGGACGCGGATCGCCGGATCCTCGCTCAGCCGGGCGGCGAGGGTCGCGCCGGCCGAGCCGCCGCCGATGATGATGTAGTCGAAATCGTCGTCCATGATCGCTTCCTGGCCTTCGGTCGCTGGCACGCTTCTTGGTTAGAATGCCACCGCCCGTTCAGAAAGCCGCACGCAAAAGGAGCGCCGCATGGTCGCAAACGTCCTGGAGGTCAATCCCGAGCGTCTGTGGGACAGTCTCGAACGGTCGGCGGAGATCGGCCGCTTCCGCGACGTCGGCCTGCGCCGCCTCGCTTTGTCGGCCGAGGACAAGCAGATGCGCGACCTGTTCGTCGACTGGGCGAAGACGGCGGGCTGCACCGTCGAGATCGATCGTCTCGGCAACATCTTCGCGCGCCGGCCCGGCACCGACCCGTCCCTGCCGCCGGTCGCGATCGGCAGCCACCTCGACACGCAGATCTGCGGCGGCCGCTACGACGGCATTCTCGGCGTGCTGTGCGGTCTCGAAGTGGTGCGGACGCTGAACGATCGCGGACTGCAGACCAAGCGCGGCATCGAGGTCATCTGCTGGACCAACGAGGAGGGCGCGCGCTTCAACCCGCCGATGATGGGCTCGATGGCCTTCGCCAAGGTGCTGACCCTCGAGAGCGTGCTGGCCACCACCGACGATGCCGGCATCACGGTCGCCGAGGCGCTCGACGAGATCGGCTATGCCGGCTCCGCCCCGGTGGGCCGCGAATTCGATTCCTATCTGGAGCTGCACATCGAGCAGGCGCCGGTGCTGGACCGCGAGGGCTGCGACGTCGGCATCGTGGTCGGCGGCTACAAGACACAGGCGCTGCGCCTCACGATCAACGGCGATACCGGGCATGCCGGCGGCACGCCGATGGCGCAGCGGCGCAACGCGCTGGTCGGCGCCGGCTATGTCATCGCCGCGGTCAACGACATCGGCCTCGCCTATGCCGTCGACGAGGGCCGTACCACGACGACACGCATCGAAAGCTTTCCCAACCTGGCCGGCACCTATGCCGAGCAGGTCAAGCTTACCATCGACTTCCGCCACATCGACGAAAGCCGCTTCAAGGCGATGCGCGCCGAGGTCGACGCCGCGATCGCCGCCGCGGCGAAGAAGGCCAATGTCGAGATCGAGGTTGCCGAAGGCTGGAGCTGGGGCAGCGAGCTGTTTGCCCCGGAATGCATCGAGCTGCTGAAGTCGACCGCCGACGAACTCGGCCTGCCCTATCGCGAGATGCGGAGCCAGGCCGGGCACGATGCCTATGCGGTGGCGACGATGGCGCCGACGGCGATGATCTTCACGCCCTGCTTCGAGGGCATCAGCCACAACGTCAACGAAGCGATCGAACTCACGCGCTCGGTGCCGGGCGCCAACCTGCTGCTGAATGCGGCTGTGACCCGGGCCAATCGCTAGAGTTTTCTGAGCAGGAAAGAACCACCACCACCAACCTCATGCTGAGGAGCACTCCGCAGGAGTGCATCTCGAAGCATGGGCACGCGCACCGCGTTTGCCGCCTACCCTGCGAGACGCCGCGCGATGCGCGGCTCCTCAGGGTGAGGGGGAATTGTCAATTCGAGATGGATGGCTTCCAGCACCCGACCACGGCATCGGTGGCATGGCTTTTGCGTCGTTTTCGCAAAGACTGTTCGCATTTCGCGGCCCGCGGTGTCGGGTTTGTGCATGGGGGTGCAGTCATCGTCGAAGCTCCGTGGGGCGCTTGCGGTCGATGACACGAAAGCCGCGGACGGCGTCCTTCTCATTCGACGAATGGTGGCGACATGAAGCGGCGAGTTCTTCTGCAGGGTGCGGCGGGTGCAGCGTTTGTGGCGGGTGGGGCGTGGCCGGCATCGGCACAGACCCGTGCCGAGACGTTGAGATACGTGACCGGCGCAACCATCAACACGCTCGATACGACGATGCCTGGCGCCACGCGCGAGGCTTTCGGCTTGAGCATGAATGTCTACGACCGCCTGTTCAGTTTCGGCCGCAAGAAGGTGGGCGAGAATTGGGCATTCGATCCCGACACGATCCGCGGCGAGCTGGCCAAGTCCTACAGCATCAGCCCCGACAGCAAGGTCATCACCATCACCCTGCGCCCGGACGCGACCTGGCACGACGGCACTCCGGTGACGGCCGAGGACGTGAAATGGTCTCTGGACAGGCACGTCACGGCCAAGTCGCTGGCGGCGCCGCAGTTCACCACCGGCTCGCTCACCAAGGCCGACCAATTCAAGATCGTCGACCCGCAGACGGTGACGGTGACCCTCGATAGGCCCGACCGGCTGGCCCTGGCCAACCTGTGCGTCTGCTACGCCATCATGATCAACAGCAAGCTGGCGAAGAAGCATGCCACCGCCGACGATCCGTGGGCGATGGAGTGGATGAAGACCAACACGGCGGCCAGCGGCGCCTATATCATCGACAGCCACAAGCCCGGCGAGAGCACCGTGCTGCGCCGCAACGAGAAGTGGATCGGCGGCGCCGGCGGCGCGTTGCCCTTCTTCAAGCGCATCATCATCCAGACCGTGCCGGAACCGGCGACCCGCGCCAACCTCATCGAGCGCGGCGATGCCGACCTCGCCATCGACCTGGCGGCCAGCGATCTGCCGACCATCGAGAAGTCGGCCAAGTCCAAGGTCGTGTCGATCCCGCAGAGCAACGGCTTCACGCACATCTCGATGAACACGCAGATGGCGCCGTTCGACAATCTCAAGGTGCGCCAGGCCGTTGCCATGGCGCTGCCCTACGAGGATATGTTCAAGGCGGCGATCTTCGGCCGCGGCACCAAGCTCTACAACGGCACCTGGGCGACCGTGCCGCCGGATGCGAGCTTCCCGCAGGCGATTCCCAACAAGACCGATCTGGCGAAGGCGAAGGCGTTGCTGGCCGAGGCGGGCCATCCCAACGGCTTCTCCACGACCTTCGCCTTCACCGCGGGACAGACGGCGACGGCGGAGCCGATGGCGGCGCTGGTCAAGGAGTCCTTGGGCAAGATCGGCATCCAGGTCGAGATCCAGAAGAAGCCCGACGCCGAGTTCAACACCCTCGAGTCGGAGAAGAAGATGCCGCTCTTCACCGACGGCGCGACCGCCTGGCTGCCCTACACCTATTACTTCTTCTATCTCTATTTCACGCGCGACCAGCGTTGGAACTTCGCGAGCTTCAAGAGCAAGAAGATGGAAGACCTGACGCTCGAGGCCCGCTACCAGACCGACAAGGCCAAGTACGAGGAGGGCTGCAAGCAGATGATCGAGCTGTTCAACGCCGAGACGCCGTTGATCATGCTGTGGCAGCCCAACCACGACGCCGTGATGGCCAAGTCGGTCGACGGCTACACCTACCAGTTCTACCGCCAGGCCGACTTCCGCGACCTCAAGCGGGTCTAGCGCCGTGCTGGCCGGGATCCTGCGCCGGGTCGGCCGACGCCTGCTGGCGTCGATCCCGGCCCTGTTCGGGGTGGTGGTGGTCACCTTCGTGCTGATGCGGGTGCTGCCGGGCGATCCGGCGGTGTTCTTCTCCTCCGGCCCCTCGGCCGGCAAGGAGGAGATCGAGGAGCTGCGCCGGAGCATGGGCCTCGACCGCCCCATCCCGGTGCAACTCGTGCGCTACCTGGGCGAGGTCGCCACGGGCAATCTCGGCCGCTCGATGACCACCGGGCAGCCGGTCGTGACGGATATGGTACGCCGCCTGCCGGCCTCGCTCGAACTCACCTGCACGGCACTGTTCATCGCGCTGATGTTCTCCATCCCGCTGGGCGTCGCGGCGGCGCTGAGGCCGGGCACCGCTGTCGATCACACCGTGCGCATGCTGTGCACGCTGGGCGTCTGCGTGCCGACCTTCGTGTCGGGGCTGCTGCTGATCTATGCCTTCTACTACCTGCTGGGCTGGGCGCCCGATCCGACGGGCCGCATCGACATCTTCGCTTCGGCCCCGCCCGACATCACCGGCTTCTTCCTGATCGACTTCGCCCTGATGGGCGACTGGGAGGGATGGTGGGCAGCCTTCTCGCAGCTCCTCCTGCCGGCCTGTACGATGGCGCTGTTCGTGCTGGCACCGTTGGCGCGCATGACGCGGGCCTCGATGCTGGCGGTGCTGGGGAGCGACTTCATCCGCACGGCGCACGCCATGGGCCTGTCCCGGCTGCGCATCATCGTGGCCTATGCACTGCGCAATGCGCTGCTGCCCGTGCTGACCATCACCGGCATCGTATTCTCCACCATGCTGGGCGCCAACGTGCTGGTCGAAAAGGTCTTCTCCTGGCCCGGCGTCGCGTCCTACGCGCTCGATGCGCTGCTCGCCTCGGACTACGCACCGGTCCAGGCCTTCGTGCTGCTGATGGCCATGATCTTCGTCCTGGTGAACGTCACGATCGACGTGCTGTACGGCATCGCCGATCCACGGGTCTCCGTGTCATGAGCGACGTCGTCCTGAACGGCTCTTCGACCGGTCGCCACATCGCCTATGTGCTGCGGTCCAACCCGATCACGGCGCTGGCGGCCACCGGCACGCTGATCCTGATCCTGATCGCGATCCTGGCGCCCGTTCTCGCGCCCTACGATCCCGTAGCCTCGAACGTGCCGCAGGCGTTGCAGCCGCCCTCGCGCGCCCATCTCGCCGGCACCGACCAGCTCGGCCGCGACATCCTCAGCCGCATCATGTGGGCGGCGCGAATCGACCTGATGATCGCGGTCTCGGCCGTCAGCCTGTCGTTCGCGGTCGGCGCCGTCATCGGCGGGTTCTGCGGCTACCGCGGCGGCCGGCTCGACCGCTGGGTCGGCCGCTTCGTCGACGTGCTGATGGCCTTTCCGCTGTTCGTGCTGGCGATGGCGCTGGTCGCCGCGCTGGGCAACCGCGTCGAGAACATCATCATCGCCACCGCGGTCATCAACCTGCCTTTCTACATCCGCTTCGCGCGCGCAGAGGTGAACGTGCGGCGCAATGCCGGCTGGGTGGAAGCGGCGCGGGCCTGCGGCGACAGCCATCTCTCGGTCGTGCTGCGCGTACTTCTGCCCAACGTCCTGCCGGCGATGGCCGTGCAGATCTCGCTCAACCTGGGCTGGGCGATCCTGAACGCGGCCGGCCTTTCCTTCATCGGCCTCGGCGTCACCGCGCCGACCCCGGAATGGGGGATCATGGTGGCCGAGGGCGCGCGCTTCATCACCACGGGCAAATGGTGGCTGGTCGCCATGCCCGGCCTCGCGCTGATGCTGACGGTGCTGTGCTTCAATCTGCTGGGTGACGGGCTGCGCGACATCCTCGATCCGCGGATGCGCACATGACCGCGAAACTGCTGCAAGTCGAAAACCTGCAGGTCGCCTTCTCGACCCGCCACGGCACCGTCACCGCGCTGCACGGGATCGACATCGCGCTGGCCGCCGGCGAGACGCTGGGCATCGTGGGCGAGAGCGGGTCGGGCAAGTCCGTGACCTCGCTCGCCGTCATGCGGCTGCTCGACCGGGCCGGCAGGATCACCGGCGGCCGCGTGCGCTTCGAGGGCCGCGACATCACCCATGCCGGGCACGCCGACCTGCGGCGGCTGCGCGGTTCGGCCCTGTCGATGATCTTCCAGAACCCGCGCGCGGCGCTGAACCCGATCCGCACGGTCGAGCAGCAGATCGTCGACGTGCTGGCGGCGCACGGCAAGCTGTCGCGCGCCAACGCGCGGGCGCAGGCGCTCGACCTGCTGCGCGCCGTGCTGATCCGCGATCCCGAGGCCCGGTTGAGCGCCTATCCGCACGAACTGTCGGGCGGCATGTGCCAAAGGGTCATGATCGCCATGGCCATCGCCTGCGAGCCGGTGCTGCTGATCGCCGACGAGCCGACGACGGGCCTCGACGTCACGACGCAGCAGACGGTGATGGAACTGCTGGCCCGCATCAAGGCGGAGCGCGGCATGGCGATGATCCTGATCACGCACGATCTCGGCCTCGCCGCCCGGTGGTGCGACCGCATCGCGGTGATGGAAGCGGGCCGCGTGGTGGAGCAGGGCGAGACCGTGGCGCTGTTCGAGGCGCCCGCCCATCCCTACACCCAGCGGCTGGTGGCGGCGTCGCCGACGCGACGGTCGACCCTGGCCGACCTGGCGCCGCCCGGTCTGGCGCGCGAGACGCCGGCGGTGGTGACGATGCCGCGTCCGCACAGGGCCGGTACGCCGCCGCTCCTCGAGCTGGTGAGCGTGGTGAAATCGTTCGGTGGGCCGACGCGCGCGGTCGACGACGTGTCGTTCAAGATCCCGCAGGGGGGCGCGCTCGGGTTGGTCGGCGAATCGGGATCGGGCAAGAGCACACTCTCTCGCCTGATCTGCCGGCTCATCGACCCGGATGACGGCGACATCGTGTTCGACGGCGAATCGATCGCCCGCGTCCCGGCCCGCGAGTTCCACCGCTCGCCGCGTCGCCGCGACATCCAGATCGTCTTCCAGGATCCCAACGACAGCCTCAATCCGCGGCACAATGCGTTCGACAGCATCGCCTATCCGCTGCGCCGGCTCGAAGGCCTGCGCGACGGGGCGGCGCTGCAGGCGCGCGTGCGTGAGGCCGCCGCGCGCGCCGGCCTGCCGATGGACCTGCTCGAACGGTTCCCCCACCAGCTCTCCGGCGGGCAGAAGGCGCGGGTCGGCATCGCCCGGGCCATCGCGCCGCGGCCGCGCCTGCTGGTGCTGGACGAGCCAACGGCGGCGCTCGACGTGTCGGTCCAGGCGGTGATCCTGCAGCTGCTCGACCGGCTGCGGCGGGAGGACGGGATCGGCCTGCTGTTCGTCAGCCATGATCTCAACGTCGTGCGCATGCTGTGCGACGATCTCGTCGTGCTGCAGGCCGGACAGGTCGTGGAGGCGGGACGCAGCCAGGAGGTCTTTCAGCGGCCCCGGGCGGTCTATACGCGCACGTTGCTCGAGGCCGTGCCGTACTTCGACCCGCAGCGTGCCGCCGCGCGCCAGACGGCGTGACGGCAGATGGGCTTGCCAATGACACAAAGCTTGCGGACTTTCCTCCCATGATCGCCTGCGACATCGCTTCCCTCGAGGCCCGTGTGAGACGGGACCTCGAGATGACGGCGCATCCGCGCACGGAGTGGATGGTGCCGCGCCTGTATCGGGGCAAGCCGGCGCTCGACGTGTTGATCGTCGGCGCGGGGCAATCGGGCCTCTGCATCGGCTTCGCGCTGATGCGCGACCGCGTGCAGAACATTCTCCTGATCGATCGCGCGCCGGCAGGCCGGGAAGGACCCTGGGTCACCTTTGCCCGAATGCCCACCCTGCGCAGCCCCAAGGACCAGACGGGCCCAGACCTCGGCATCCCCAGCCTCACCTTCGAGGCCTGGTACGACGCGCTGCGCGGGCCGGGCAGCTTCGCCGGCCTGCATCTCATCCCGAGCGGGGCGTGGCACGACTATCTGCAATGGTATCGCCGCGTGCTTGACATACCCGTGCGCAACGACGTGGCCGCCACGGCGATCGAGCCCGGCCGGCTCGACGACGGCGGAACCTGCCTGCTGGTCACCCTGTCCACCGGCGAAGTCCTGGCGGCGCGCAAGCTGGTGTTGGCCACCGGCCAGGACGGGACGGGCGAATGGTGGATGCCCGATTTCGTGCGCGCCCTGCCGCCGGACCGCCGTGCCCACACCTGCGAGATGATCGACTTCGAGCGCCTGCGCGGGAAGACCGTCGCCGTGCTGGGCTCGGGTGCCTCGGCAATGGACAATGCGGCGGTGGCACTCGAGCACGGCGCGGATGTCCATGTCTTCGTGCGGCGAACCATGCCGTCGGTCGTCCAGCGCTATCGCTGGCTCACCTTCGCCGGCTTCCTGAAGCATATCGGCGAGATGCCCGATGAATGGCGCTGGCGGATCATGGGCAACATCCTTACCGCCCGCGAAGGCTTCCCGACCGACACCTACAAGCGGGTCATGGCCTTCCCGAACTTCACCATGCAGCTCAACCGCACGTGGACCGATGCGCGCATGGAGGAGGGCCGCATCCACCTCGATACAACCCGTGGGCCATTTCATGCCGACTATGCGATCTGCGGCACCGGCATCCGCCAGAACTTGTCGCAGCGGCCGGAACTCGCCTCATTCGCCGACAGGATCGCGCTCTGGAAAGACCGCTACATGCCGCCGCCGGGAGAGGAGGACGATCTGCTCGCGGCCTATCCCTATCTCGGTCCCGACTACTGCCTGCTGGAGCGCGTGCCCGGCGAGGCGCCGTGGCTGGCCGACATCCATGTCTTCGGCATCGGCGCGACCTTGAGCTTCGGCCCGTCGGGCAGCAGCATCAATGCCATGACGACCGCCGTGCCGAAGGTGGTAGCGGGCGTCACGCGTGGCCTGTTCGCCGGCGACCTGCAGCGGCACTGGCAGTCGCTGCTGGCCTACGACGTCAAGCAGGTCGAGCTGGATTGGAGCCGGATGGAGACGGGCCTAATCGAGAGCGAGATAACTTAAGATTAGGTCGGTCATTAAACACCCGTCGTCTCGACCGGAGCCTCGCGCAGCGAGGCGGAGTGGAGAGACCGTCTCTCTCCGAATTGCCGGCTTTTGGAGGAGAGAAAGTCTCTCCGCTCCGCGCTGCGCGCTCCGGTCGAGACGACGGGGCCCGTTTCGAACGCAGGATGTTCGCCTGACTCGACCTGAACCCATCCCGCTCTATGCGTCCGGGGCGCCCATGACGACTGCGCGATCCGCCGGGTCCAGCGCCATCGGCTGGCCGTTGCGGATCATCTCGGCGAAGCCTTCGTTGGGCACCATGACCGTGAGGCAATAGAGCCGTTCGGTGCCGGTGTTCTCGATCACATGCTCGCGGCCGGGCGGCAGCACCAGCGCATCGCCCTGGGTGATCTCATGGAGGCTGCCGTCGTCGCAGCGGCAACGGCCGCTTCCGCTCAGCACGTAGAACATCTCGTGCGCCGTCGCATGGAAGTGCGGCGGTGTCTTGCCGCCGACCTCGAAGATCTCGACGGCCGAGACAAACGGCGTGCGGTCGGAGAGCGGATCGACCAGCATCACGAACTTGTTGGTGTCGGCGGGGGAGATGCGCGACACGCGGCAGTCGCCGGCGCGGCGCAGCAGCAGGGCTTCCTTTGCTGAAGTCATCGGTTCACTTCCCCGCGGGCAAGCCGTAGCCGCCGCCGCCCGACGATTCCATCACCACCCGGTCGCCCTTGGCCAGGATGAGGTTCTCCTTGCCCGACAGTTCGCGGCTGCCGCCTGCGGCGCGATGAAGCGTCACCTTGAACGGTGCACCGTCGGCGCCGCCCTGCAGCCCATAGGGTGCGATTACGCGCCGCTCGAACATGGTGGTGAGCGAAAGCCCGTCGGCCATGACGGTATAGGCGCGGCGCATACCGTCGCCGCCGCGATGCCTCCCGGCGCCGCCGGAGTTGCGCCTCAGCCGCTGTTCGTCGACGCGGATCATATACTCCGATTCGACGATCTCGGCCGGCGTGTTCATCGTGTTGGTGAGGTGCACGCGCACCACGGGCGCGCCGTCGCGATCCGTGCGCGCGCCCTCGCCGCCGCCATGCGTTTCGTAGAAGGTGCCGATGGCGCCGTCGCGCCGCGTGCCGCCGAAGATCAGCAAGCCCGCGGTGGTCGAGCCGCCGGCGGTGAGACGCTCGGGCACCGCCTTCTCGAAGGCGCGCATGATGGCGTCGACCGCGCGCTGCGAGGTCTCGTGGTTGCCGCCGACCACCGGCTTGTCGATGCCGGGTTCCAGGATCGAGCCCGGCCGCGTGCGGATTTCCAGCGGACGGTAGCATCCGCCATTGGGCTGGATCTCCGGGCCGGCCACCGCCTTGATCGCATAGTAGACCGCCGCCATGGCCACGAAGGGCGTCGTATTGAGCGGGCCGGCGACGGCGTCGTCGGTGCCAGAGAAATCGAACCTTGCGGTCTCGCCGGAAATCTCCACGCGCACGCGGATCGCGGCAGGCTGTCCGCCCGGCCCGTCGTCGTCGAGGAAATCCTCGCCTTCGTAAGTGCCGTCGGGCAGGCCGGCGATCGCCTCGCGCATCTGCGCCTCTGAGAGATCGTCTAGCCGGTCCAGCGCGGCGCGCAGGGTGGCCGCGCCATGCTCCTCGCCCAGCCGAAGCAACCTTCCTTCGGCGGCGCGCGTCGAGGCCATCTGGGCCATCAGGTCGCCCTCGCGTTCGGCGGGGCCGCGCAGGTTGGCCAGCAGGAAGTCGCGCTTCTCCTCGTCGATGCCGTCGGCGGTGAAGAGGCGCAGTGGCGGGATGCGCACGCCTTCCTGCCAGGTCTCGGTCGCGGCGGCGAAATAGCTGCCGGCCCAGGCGCCGCCGATGTCGCCCCAATGGGCGAGGCTGACGGCGAAGGCGAACAGATTTCCTTCGAGGAAGATCGGCCGGATCGCCTTCACGTCGGGCAGATGATTGCCACCGACCTCGGGCAGGTTCAGGAACCAGACATCGCCCGGCCGCAGCCGCTCGGCCGGCACGCGCTCCAGGAACTTCTTTACCGTGAAGCTCATGACGCCGAGATGGATCGGAATGTCGCGGCCCTGTGCGATCAGGTCGCCCTTGTGGTCGGTCAGGGCGGACGACAGGTCGCCGGCCTCGCGCAGCAGGGGCGAGCGGGCCGAGCGCATGACCACGAACGACATCTCCTCGGCCGCGGCCGTCAGCGCATGCCGGATGACCTCGACGGTGAAGGGATCGACGGTGTTCCTCATCGTGCATCCTCGCGAATCCAGAGATGGCCCATCGCGTCCGAGCTCAGCGTGTAGCCGGGCGGCACGACGATGGTCGACCAGGCATCCTCGACGATGGCCGGACCGGCGACTCGCGCACCGGTCGGCAGCCGGTCGCGATCGTAGCGCGGTGTCGGATGTGGCGCGGCGGGCTCGAACCAGCAGGGAGCAACCGAGGTCGGCACCGCGCTTTCGCCAGGGATGCCCAGCGGTCCGAACGTGGTGCGTCGCGCGACCAGGGCGCGCATGCGCAGGCTCTGCATCTCCCAATGCTCTTCGGTGGAGTAGCCGTAGATTTCGTGATGCCGCTTCCGGAAGTCGCGGCCGAGGCGTTCGAGATCGAGCGGCGGCGCGAAGGGGACTTCGACCGCGTAGCTCTGTCCGACATAGCGGACGAGGGCGGTGCGCTCGACGGTGATCTCGTCGGCGCCATGCCCATGGCTGTGCAGCGGCGCCGTCAGCGTCGCGAGCATCCCGTCGTGCAGGGTGGCGAAGCGGGTCGCGTCCCAGGCGGTACTCAGCATCCGCACCGCCTGCTGCTGGGTGTAGCTCATGTCGGCCACGATGCAGCCCAAGGCGGAGAAGCCCGAGGAGAAACGCGGTACGACGATCTCGGCGATGCCGAATTCGCGCGCGAGGCCCACGGCATGCATCGGGCCGGCCCCGCCGAAAGCGAGGAGCGTGCATTGGCGTCCATCGACGCCCCGTTCGACGGTGACGCGCGCCAGCGCCCGCACCATGGCGGCGTTGGCGACGCGCTGCACGCCGAGCGCCAGCTCGACGATGCCGACACCGAGACGGGCGGCCAGCGGTGCGAGAGCTGCTTCGGCCGCCGCGACATCGAGGGTGATGGCGCCGCCCAGGCGTTTCGTCGGGTCGAGATAACCCAGGACCGCGTTGGCGTCGGTGACGGTCGGCAGCGTGCCACCCCTTCCGTAGGCCGCCGGGCCCGGCTCCGCCCCCGCGCTCTGCGGTCCGATCGACAGGCCGCCGGTGCCCAAGGTCACCAGCGAGCCGCCGCCGGCGCCGATCGATTCGACGGCGACCATGGGTTGGCGCACCGGCCGCCCGGCCAGCTTCGAATCGGTGGAAATCTCGGCCGTGCCGCCCAGGATCAGGCAGACATCGGTCGTCGTGCCGCCCATGTCGAAGGTCAGCACCTTCGGCAGGCCGAGCGATGCCGCGACGCTGGCCGCCGCCGAGATACCGGCCGCCGGGCCGGACAGGGCCATCGAGAGCGGTCGCTTGGCGGCGGCTTCGGGCGAGGCCATGCCGCCCGCGGAATGCATGACGTGCAGGCGGGCGCCCTTCACCTCGCGCTGCAGGCGATCGAGATAGCGCGCCGCGATGGGCATGACGGAGGCGTTGAGGACCGTGGTGGCCGTGCGCTCGAACTCACGCGTTTCCGGATTGACCTCGTGGGAGAGGGAGACGAACGGGAACGCCCTCGCCAGGGCCGCGCCGACGGCGCGTTCATGATCGGCATTGGCATAGGCGTGGAGCAGCGACACCGCGATGCTCTCGACGCCCATGGCCTTTGCCTGCATCACCACCGCGTCGATCGCGGCGGTGTCGGGCGTCAGCACGGGAGCACCGGTGAAATCGACGCGCTCGGCCAGGGCGATGCGGCGCTCGGATGGCACCTGCGCCTCGCGACGCGGCAGCAGGTCGAGGCGATAGAGATGCTGCCGCCCGGCCCGGCCGATATCGAGCACATCCTCGAAGCCCGCCGTCGCCACCAGGGCGACGGGCTCGACCCTGTCCTCGACGATCGCATTGGTGACGAGGGTCGTGCCGTGCACCAGGTCGTCGACGCCATCAGCAGACAGGGCGGCGGCTGAGAGGGCGGCACGGATGCTGGCGACGGGATCGTTGCGCTGGGTCGGAACCTTGATCGAACGTACGTCGCCGGTCGACGGCAGCAAGGCCACCAGATCGGTGAAGGTTCCACCGATGTCGATCCCAACCTGCCAGCCGTCTTTCGGCATATGTCACGCTCCCAGAGAAGTCTCAGCCGCGCTGGAGCACGATACGGGCCATTCCCGACGGTGGGAACGAGCGAGCGTTCAGGCCTGGGTCGGCGTGAAGCGGGCGACGAGGTGGTGCGAGTCGCCGGGATAGGTGAGGCGGACCTGGGTGACGGGCAGGGTGGCGCGCCAGGTGCGGCGTTCGACGATCAGGCAAGCTGTTCCTGACGGTACCGAGAGCGACGCCGCCACTCCCCGGCCGGCACCGCTGGCGCCAATGCGATGCTCCGCCGCGGTCCAGGGCACGCTGTCGAGCAGCCACCGCCCCGGCGAAATCTCGTGGAAATCCTGATGCGCCGCCTCGGGCACCGCCTCGACGTTGATCAGGCGCTCTTCCAGGCAGAAGACCCTGGTGCCGGCGAAATGGCGGGCGACAAGTTCCAGGACGCGACCGGCAGTTTCGGTCTCCAGGCGCTCCCGATCTGCCGCGGTGCTTCGCCGGTTGGCGCGGAACACCAGTTCGAAGCGATAGGGTTGGCCGAGCGCCAGCACTTCCGCCTTGATGTCGTGGATCTCGAGGACCGCCGCCTGCGACTGCGGCCGCGTGACGAAGGTGCCGGCCTTGCGGCGGCGCTCGACCAGGCCGGCGCGCGCGAGCTTGGCCAGCACGTTGCTCACCGTCATGCGCGAACAGTCGTAGGCTTCGGCCAGCTCGTGCTCGGTGGCGATGCGCGCGCCCGGCGCCAGCTTGCCCGACAGGATCTTGCCCTGCAGATCGCCGAGGATCTTCTGGTGGAGGGACACCGGCGCGGCGGTCACGATGACTGCAGCACCTTTTGAAGGGCTTGGCGGTAGCGCCGGCCGATCGGCTCGCGATGGATGTGCCGGCCGCCGCTCACCAGCTTGGCGCCGGCCCGCCAGACACAGTCCACGGTCCGGCGGCCGCCGGCGAAGATCCAGGCGTCGAGCCATTGATCGCCGTCGCGATGGGCGAGCGCATTGTCGTCGGCCTCCAGGCTGACGATGTCGGCAGAGTGTCCGACGGCAAGGGTCGCGGGTGCGCCAAGCGCCTGGGCGCCGCCGGCAAGGGCCGTGTCGAACAGGCTGCGTCCCACCGATGGCGTCGAGGGCCTGGCCAGCGCGTTGCGCGTGCGCAGGGAGAGGCGCTGTCCATATTCGAGGAGGCGCAGCTCCTCGGCGGCGTCGATCAGGACGTTGGAGTCCGAGCCGATGCCGAAGCGGCCGCCGCGTTCCAGAAAGGATTGCGCCGGAAAGAGTCCATCGCCGAGATTGGCTTCGGTGATCGGACACAGGCCCACCACCGCGCCGCGCGCCGCGATGCCGTTGCTTTCGAACTCGGTGACGTGCGTGGCATGGACGAGGCACCAGTGCGCATCGACCGGCAGACGATCGAGCAGAAGCTCGACCGGCCGCTTGCCGGACCAGGCGAGGCAGTCCTCGACCTCCTTCACCTGTTCGGCGACATGGATGTGGACGGGCCCGCCTTCGGCCAGAGGAAGGATCTGGGCGATTTCCTCGGCCGTCGCCGCGCGCAGGCTGTGCGGGGCGATGCCGACCACCGCCCCCGGCAGCGACGACGCGGCCTTGCGGCTGGCCTCGATCAGCCTTGAGTAGCGGTCGACGTCGTTGACAAAGCGCCGCTGGCCGGGCGCGGCTGGCAGGCCGCCGAAGCCGGCGTGCTGATAGAAGACGGGGAGAAGCGTCAACGCGATGCCGGTTTCGCCCGCGGCGGCGGCGATGCGCGTCGCGAGCTCGGCGATGTTCAAAAAGGGTGCGCCGCTCGCGTCATGATGCACGTAGTGAAACTCGCCGACGCGGGTGAAGCCGCTTTCGAGCATCTCCAGAAAGGCCTGCGCGGCGATCGCCTCGACCTCGTCGGGACCCATATGGTCGACGAAACGGTACATGGCCTCTCGCCACGTCCAGAAACTATCTTGCGTGAGGCCGCGGCGCTCCGTGAGCCCCGCCATGCCGCGCTGGAAGGCGTGGCTGTGCAGGTTGGGCAGGCCCGGCAGGCCGATCTCATGGCGTTCGTCCCCGGTTTCGTCGGGGGCGTCCTTCATCAATCCTTCAATCCGGCCATTCACGATAACGAGGCGCACGCCGTCGGCCCAGCCGTCGGGCAGGAGCAGGGAGCGGAACCAGAGGGCGGTTCTGGACATATTATTATGTATAGTCATAATAAGGGCCGCATGCAATGTGACCGCCTCTGGAAGAACGCGCGCCTCGCGACCCTGACCGGCAACGGGCTGGGTCTCGTCGAAGATGGAGTCGTCGCCGCGCGCGACGGCCGCATCGTGTTTGCCGGTGCGGCGGCCGATGCGGCGCCGATTGACGCCACCGAGACGATCGATTGCGCGGGCCGCTGGATTACGCCGGGCCTCGTGGACTGCCACACCCATATCGTTTACGGCGGCAACCGCGCGCACGAGTTCGAGATGCGACTGGCCGGGGCCAGCTA
>JAESFK010000527.1_pt1 | contig 18352 bp, 17 predicted proteins | sample 9269391 | NCBI WGS metagenome assembly JAESFK01 (sample SAMN14506231, study PRJNA617097) | algae metagenome | isolation source: Drouetiella hepatica UHER 2000/2452 and co-occurring heterotrophs from... | place: Slovakia: Slovak Paradise National Park, Hrabusice, Kosice Region | collected 2000-01-01
GGGGCGGGTCGGCGACCGCAGGTCGCCGGGGCGGGGTGGCGCCGCCGGGAGGCGGCGGGAAAGGTTGCAACAGCCACCGCGAGACGATCCGTGCGCGGGCTCCCGCCCGCGGTCACCCCGCCCCGCCGCGCTGCGCGCGTCGACCCGCCCCCTCAAGGGGCGGGTGGGTGGCAAGGGGAGGCGGCAAGGGACCCGCCCTCAAGTCCTTCGCTCGGACCTCCCCACTGGCGTTCTACTCCGGCCTCAGTCCGGCCTCTCACTCAGACCTTTCACCCCGTCATCGCCCGGCTTGACCGGGCGATCCATCCCGAGTGCAGACGGCCGCCGTCTCTGGGTGGATGGATGGCCCGGTCAAGCCGGGCCATGACGAGCCGTGGGGTCTGCTGCGGGAGGCTACCGGCTTGGCGCGTGAGCACTCCCGGCCTCGCACACCCTTCACCGCAGGTCGCTCAGATAGTGCACGTGCTCCGTCAGGCAGCGCGATAGCCTCCACTCTGCGCGGCGGTCGTCCAGCGCGATGGCGAGGCGGTCGATCTCCAGCGCCGGGGTGCCGGCCGGAACGCCGAGCAGGGTGGCGTCCTCCACCGTCAGCGCCACCGCCTTCAGGCGTTCCTGGGCGCGGCCGATGGTGACGCCGAAGCGGCCGGCATAGAGGCCGTAGAGGTTGTTCGGCGGCTCCATCTCGGCCAACCCGTCCACCATCGCCTCTGGCACCACCACGTCCTCGACGATCACCGGCACCCCGGCGAGGCGGCGGAGGCGGCGGATGCGCACGACCCTCGCGCCCTCGGCGAGCGCCAGCCGCTCGCGTTCGGCGGCGTCGGCCGCGGCTGACACCACGGACAGCACCTCGCTGTCGGGGAAGGAGCGGGCGCCGTCGTCCGGCACCAGCTTGAAGAACTGGAAGAGGATGCGCGTCTCGTCGTGCTCGGCGACGAAGGTGCCGCGGCCCTGGCGGCGCACCAGGAGGCGCTCCGCCGTCATCGCGTCCAGCGCCTTGCGGACGGTGCCCTGGCTGACACCGAGCTCGGAGGCGAGCTGCATCTCGCTCGGCAGCATCTCGCCCGGCTGCAGGCGGCCGTCGGCGATGCGCTGCACCAGCACGTCGCGGATCTGCTGGTAGAGCGGCCGGAACCCGATCGCCGCGGCGCTGCCGCCGGCCTCCCTGGCCTTCCCGCCGCTCGCGGACCCGTCGCTCATGCTGTCGTCCTCGTTCGCCCCGACGGCACCTCTTTCCCCCTCCGCCGCGAAGGACGTTGGACAGGCATCATTTATCTTATATAAGACTGGCCTGTCGAGGGCGGGCCGCCCTCGCACGGACATCCCGGGAGCGAACGGACCATGAGCATTCCGCAACTGCTCGTCCACAGCCCGCACGACAATGTCGGCGTGGTGGTGGTCGAGGGCCTGAAGGCCGGCACCGAAGCCTTCTGCGTCATCACCGAGAACGACACGTCCTTCACGATGACCGTCAACGCCGACATTCCGATCGGCCACAAGGTCGCGCTGAAGGACCTCGCCGCCGGCGACACGGCGATCAAGTACGGCGAGGACGTCGGCAAGATCGTTGCGGCGGTCGCCAAGGGCGGGCACGTCCACACCCACAATCTCAAGACCAAGCGCTGGTGAGGACCCGATCATGGCCGACTACGGCAATCTGACGTTCCAGGGCTGGCGCCGCGAGAACGGGCGCGTCGGCGTCCGCAACCACGTCATCCTGCTCCCGCTCGACGACCTGTCGAACGCCGCCTGCGAGGCGGTGGCGAACAACATCAAGGGGACGATGGCCCTGCCGCACGCCTACGGGCGTCTGCAGTTCGGCGCCGACCTCGACCTGCACTTCCGCACCCTCATCGGCACCGGCTCGAACCCGAACGTCGCTGCCGTCATCGTCATCGGCATCGAGCCGAACTGGACGAACCGCGTCGTCGAGGGCATCGCCAAGACCGGCAAGCCGGTGTCGGGCTTCTGGATCGAGCAGCACGGGGACATCGCGACGATCGCCTCGGCCTCCTACCGCGCCAAGGAATACGTGCAGTGGGCGTCGGAGCTTCAGCGCGAGGAGTGCCCGATCTCCGACCTGTGGGTCTCGACCAAGTGCGGCGAGTCCGACACGACGACCGGCCTCGCCTCGTGCCCGACCGTCGGCAACATGTACGACAAGCTGATCCCGCACGGCATCTACGGCGTCTTCGGCGAGACCTCCGAGATCACCGGCGCCGAGCATCTCTGCAAGAAGCGGGCGGCCTCGCCCGAGATCGCGGAGAAGTGGTACAAGATGTGGAAGGCCTACCAGGAAGAGGTCATCGAGGCCCACAAGACCGATGACCTGTCCGACTCGCAGCCGACCAAGGGCAACATCGAGGGTGGCCTCACCACCATCGAGGAGAAGGCCCTCGGCAACCTCGAGAAGATCGGCCGCACCTGCACCTATCTCGACGCCCTCGACCCGGCCGAGGCGCCGGCGAAGGGCCCCGGCCTCTACTTCATGGACACGTCGTCGGCCGCGGCCGAGTGCGTGACCCTGATGGGCGCCGCCGGCTATGTCGTCCACACCTTCCCGACCGGCCAGGGCAACGTCATCGGCAACCCGATCGTCCCCGTCGTGAAGATCACCGGCAACCCGCGCACGATCCGCACGATGCCCGAGCACATGGACGTCGACGTCTCCGGCATCCTGCGCCGCGAGCTGACGATCGAAGCGGCCGGCGACAAGCTGATCGACATGGTGATCCGCACGGCAAACGGCCGTCTCACCGCCGCGGAGGCCCTCGGCCACCGCGAGTTCGTGATGACGAAGCTCTACCGAAGCGCCTGATCCGCGCAGCGCCCGGTTTGCGGGGGCGGGGAGGGGCCGGCGCGAGCCACCCCTCCCTTACCCGCCAACACGCAGACCGACGGCCGGCGGGGCGACCCGCTGGCCGTTTCCATGTCCGGGCGGGCAAAAGTGCCCGACATTGTCGCCGCACGGATGCGGTTGTACGCTTCCTCGGCGTGACGGTCCCCGGATTCGGGGCCAAGAGGGAAGCCGGTGGGAGTCCGGCGCTGTTCCCGCAACTGTCAGCGGCGAGCCCGTCCAGAGCCACTGGGCCGCAAGGCCTGGGAAGGGCTGGACACCGAGGGCGATGACCCGCGAGCCAGGAGACCTGCCGTCGCGCACGTGCAACCCGAAAGGGGGCGGGAGTGCCCCCGCAAGGAGCGACCATGCGTGTCCTGAAATCGGCGGCCCTCGCCGCCCTGCTGTTTGCCGTGCCCGCCCTCGCCCACCACGACGGCGAGGTGTTCACCGCCGGGGCGCTGCAGGTGAGCCACCTGTGGACCGAGGAAGTGGGCAAGACTGCCGACGCGGTGCCGGTCTACCTCACCATCCGCAACACCGGCACCGAGGCCGACCGGCTGGTGGCGGTGCGGACGGAGTTCTCCGACGCCGGCAAGTTCCAGACGCCGGTGCTCGGCGCCGACGGTGCCTTGTCGGTGCGCGAGATTCCCGCCATCGAGGTCGGCGCCGGCCAGACGCTGACCTTCCAGCGCGGCGGCATCACCCTCGTGCTCGACAACGTCACGCAGCCCCTCGAGGCCGGCCAGCACTTCGACATGGTGCTGGAGTTCGCCAAGGCCGGCGCGGTCGAAGTCGAGGTCGAGATCGAGGAACCGCACGGCCACGAGGGCGACCACGATCACCCGGAAGAGGCGAAGCCCGCCACCTGACGCCCCGCGCCGCCGGCCCGCCCGGCGGCGCATCCCTCGCCGGCAGCAGAGTGAGGAGGCCGGCCTTCTCCTTGCGCTGAAGGTTCCCTAGGGGGCAGTGGCGTTGCTTGCCAGACGCCTGTGCCGGACCGCCCGCTCTGCCCGGCCGGCGCCGTGCCCCAAAGTCGCATCGTCGCACCCACGGAGCAGCACCCCAGGCAGCGGCCGCGACGCACATCTCCCAACCCATTGTGTCATCGGGCGTCTCGGCATCCGCCGCTGCCCCCGCGACCGGGGCGGTGCGGCGGCGTGATCTCCAGATCGAAGCCACGACCGCGCTTGCGCAGACAATCTCCGCCTGCTAGGCAGTGTTACACTATAACATTGCAGCTATGAGGCGGTGGTGAAGCGTTCTTCGTCGTTCAGGGTCGACCGACGGTGGCTGAGGGCCGGGGTGCGGATGCTGGTGGTGGCGGTGGTCGGAGCCACCGGTCCTCTTGTGGCGGATCTGGCACGCCCGGCGCTGGCAGCCGAGGTCGCCGGCACGCTCGCCTTCGTCTCCGACCGCGACGGCGAGGACGAGATCTACGTCCGCGACCTTGCCACCGGAACCGAACGGCGCGTCACCGAGAACGATGGGCCCGACCGGGCGCCGGCGTGGTCGCCGGACGGGCGCTGGATCGCCTTCAACAGCCGCCGGCCGCCGCACGAAGACCCGGAAATCTACATCGTCCGCCCCGACAGGCCGAAGCCGCGCCGCCTGACGCGCGATCCGGCCGAGGACCAGCGGCCGGCCTTCACCGCCGACGGCAAGTCCATCGTCTTCCAGCGCGGCGACTTCATCAACGGCTTCGGCCTCTGGAGCATCCGCGTCGAGGACCGCACCGAGACGCAGCTGACAAAGCCCGACCGCGCCGGCTCCTTCGATGCCGCGCCCGATCCCTCGCCGGTGGGCGGTACCATCGTGCTGCAGACCAACCGCCGCGTCGGCGCGCTCTTCCCCTTCCGTCTCGCCCGCCTCGCCGAGGGCCGCAGCCAGCCGCACGACTTCGGGCCGGCGCTGACGGCGAGCATCGACGGCCCGCGCTGGTCGCCGGACGGCCGGCGCATCGCCTTCGCGGCGGGCGGCGACCTCTACGTCTTCACGCCGTCCTCCCAGCGGCTGAAGCAGGTGACGCGCGGCGCGGCCTCGGACCTGTCGCCGGACTGGTCTCCCGACGGCGGCCACCTGGTCTTCCAGTCCGATCGCCGCGTCGAGACCGGTGGCATCCACATCCTCGATCTCGGCACCGGCGCCGTCCGCTTCGTCGTCGCCGGCCGCACCCCGGTCTGGACGAAGCGAACCTTGGCCGACTGAGCCCCCCAACGTCCCGGGCGCCGTCGTCGACACCCTCGAGCGGACCGACTTCATGACCACTTCCGCCCGCATCGCCTCGTCCGTCTGGAGCCGGCTCGTCCTTTCGATCGGCCTCAACGCCATCATCTGGCTCGCCGTCGCCTGGGCGCTCGACTGGCTCGGGGTGGTCGTGTGGTGAGCGGGGGCGGCAGAGCGCGCGGGCGCCGAGCGGCCTCGCCTGGGCCTGCCGCAGCGGCGCGCCCGCGACCGAACCCTCCCCGATCGCGGGCACCCCATCAACCCCACGGATCCGCCGCCATGACCGACACCCGAATGCCCGTGACCGTCCTCTCCGGCTTCCTCGGGGCCGGCAAGACGACGCTGCTCAACCACATCCTCGCCAACCGCGAGGGGCGGCGGATCGCCGTCATCGTCAACGACATGTCCGAGGTGAACATCGACGCGGAGCTCGTCCGCGGCGGCGCCGGCGGTCTGTCCCGCACCGACGAGCGCCTCGTCGAGATGACCAACGGCTGCATCTGCTGCACCCTGCGGGAGGACCTCCTCACCGAGGTGCGCCGCCTCGCCGCTGAGGGTCGCTTCGACGCCCTCGTCATCGAGGGCACCGGCGTCGCCGAGCCGCTGCCGATCGCCGCCACCTTCGAGTTCCGCGACGAGGAGGGCCGCTCGCTGTCCGACGTCGCCCGCCTCGACGCGATGGTGACGGTGGTCGACGCGGCCAATCTCCTGAAGGACTATTCCAGCCAGGATTTCCTGCGCGATCGCGGCGAGACCGCCGGGGAGGGCGACACCCGCACGCTGGTCGACCTCCTGGTCGAGCAGATCGAGTTCGCCGACGTCGTCGTCCTCAACAAGGTGTCGATGATCGGTGCGAGCGAGCGCGACACCGTGCGCGGCATCGTGCGGGCGCTCAACCGTGACGCCCGCATCCTCGAGGCCGACTTCGCCAACGTGCCGCTGTCGGCGGTCGTCGGCACCGGCCTGTTCGACTTCGAGCGCGCCCACGAGCACCCGATGTGGTTCAAGGAGCTCTACGAGCCGGCCGCACACACCCCGGAGACCGAGGAATACGGCATCGCGAGCTTCGTCTACCGCGCCCGCCGGCCCTTCCATCCGGCGCGCTTCCAGCAGTTCCTCGGCCGCACATGGCCGGGGCTGGTGCGCGCCAAGGGTCTGTTCTGGCTCGCGACGCGGCCGTCCTGGGTCGGCGACATGAGCATCGCCGGCGCCATCGGCCGCACGGCCGGCATGGGCTACTGGTGGGTGGCGGTGCCGCAGGAGCGATGGCCGGACGATGCCGAATGGCGGGCCCTTCTCGAGCGCCGCTGGCAGCCGGGCTGGGGCGACCGTCGCCAGGAGCTCGTCTTCATCGGCTGCGGCATGGACGAGGCGGGGATCCGCACTGCCCTCGACGCCTGCCTCGTCGGCCCGGCCGACGGCGAGGCCTTCGATTCCACCCGCTGGCGCGAGCTGCCCGACCCCTTCCCGCTGTGGAGCCGCTCGGCGGCGTGAGGCGCCGGGCCGTCGCGGCGGACGCTCGTCCTCCCCGGGCGCGCACCTGCCCGCGGTCGTTCGAACACCCCCCGCCTCAGGGGGCGAGCGTCACCGTGCCGTCGAGGCGCAGGCGCTCGAAGTCGCTGACGAGGATGTCGAGGCGCACGGTCCAGACGCCCGGCACGGGCAGTGTCAGGTCCTCCACCCGCCAGACGCCCTCCGCCTCCACGGCCTGCCGGCGGATCGGCTCGATGCCGGCGTCGGCGTTGGCGAACGTCGCCCGCACCTCCTTCGCCGGCAGGGCGCCGAAGTCGGTGGTGGCGAGGGCGATCTCGACCGCCAGCGGACCGGCGCGGCCGGGCGTCAGCGCCAGCGTCGCCATGCCGGCCTCGGTGTGGATGTGCGTCTCGGCGGGCGCCGCGGCGGCGGCGGCGAGCGCCCGCGGCGGCGGCGTGAAGCGCCAGAGCGCCAGCGTGCCGACCACCGCCACGGCGAGCGCCGCCTCCACCGCGATCACCCGAACCATCCGCCGCCGCGCCGTGGCGTCGCCGGCGAGCACGGGGCCCGTCAGGCGCCAGCGGTTGACGGCCGCGAGCCCCAGCATCGCCGCGACCAGCGCGAGCTTGGCGAGGAGCACGCGGCCGTAGTCGGTGTCCCACAGGGCGGCCGGCGCGCGCACCTGCACGGCGGCGAGGAAGCCGCCGGTCAGCGCCAGCGCCGCGACCGTCCACGGCACGATGCGGGAGAAGCTCGCGAGGGCGCGCGTGGCGCCCTCGGCGGCGCCCGCCGCGAGCAGGAGCGCGAGGGGCACCAGCGCCCCGACCCACACCGCCGCGGCGGCGACGTGGACCGACACCGCCCGGCGGGAGATCGCCTCAGGCGGTGCCGTCGAGGCGTGGCCACTCAGGGAGACGGCAAAGGCGAGCACGGCGAGGGCGATCAGCGCGGCGAGCCGTCGCATCACCAGCGTGGGAGCGGCGAGCGAGACCGCGGCGAGGCCGGCGGCGAGGAGGGCGCCGGCGGCTGTCAGCGTGGAGGGTGAGGCGAGGCCGGCAGCGAGCGCCGCTCCGCTGAAGAGCCCGGCGAGCGGCAGCCCGAGGGCGTCGGTCCCCTGCACGAGGACTCCGAGGGGCGCGGCGACCCCCGCGAGGGCGAGGGCGCCCGCCGTGAAGCGGCGTGCGGCCGCCGGGGCGGGGGTGCCGGCGAAGGCGAGGAACAGGGCGCCGCCGATGCCGAAGAGCACACCGCCGGTCAGGGCCGCACGGCTCGCCCAGACGGCGGCGGCACGGGCCGCGTCGAAGGCCGGCGCCCGATCGATCGCCGACCTGTCCGGCGGGGCGGTGCCGACGGCGAAGACGAGCGATCCGCCGACCGGGTGGCCGTCCTGCGAGGTGACGCGGTAGCTCAGCACGTAGGTGCCGTCTTCGGCCGAGAGCGGCAGCGGCACGACGAGGACGTTGCCCTCGAGCCGGGCGCCGTCGATCTCGCGGGCCGCTCCGTCCGGGCCGAGGAGGCGGAGGACGAGTGGCGCGACCGGCTCGCTGAAGGTGAGGCGCGCCGCCTCCGGCAGCGTCGCCACCATGCCGCCGTCGGCCGGCTCGCTCAGCGACAGGGCCGCGTGCGCCTCCGCCGGGCGCGCCGGGGCGAGGGCCATTACGAGCACGGCGAGGAGGAGAGCGAAGAAGGCGCGGAGGGCGGTCACGCGGGCAGGCGTCCTAAAGGGCGAACAGGGGCGGGGAGGCGCCGTGGCGCCTCCCCGAAGTGTGTGGCGACGCCTCAGTTCTTCGCCTTCAGCATCACGCCGGGCGCCGGCGACTCGTAATCGTCGGCGCTCTTGCCGGCCTCCGGGATCTCGATCCAGCGGTCGGCCTTGGTGGCGCATTCCTGTACCGTCGGGAAGTAGAGCACCTGGTCGACCGGCAGGTCCTCGGTGAGCCGCGCGCGGAAGACGAACTCGTCATAGTGCTCGTCGAGGAGCTCGCCGGTCCAGACGATCTCCGTGACGCCCTCGCTCATCGGCGTGCCGTAGTAGTCGTAGGTCTTGGCATAGGGACCCTTCACCGTCTCCAGCGTCCAGCCGGCCTTCGGCATCGGCTTCACGGCGATGACGCCCTCGGGGATCTTCACGCGCACCTTCAGCGTCGCTTCGCCTTCGCAGCCGTGGCCGATGCGCATGACGGCCTTGTAGGTCGAGCCGACCTTGGCCTCCTGGGTTTCCAGGGTGGCGTGGGCGAAGGCGGTGGCGGTGCCGGCCGCGAGGAGGGCTGCGGCGAGGATCGTGGTCTTCATGGTGTGGTTCCTTTGGACAAGCGCCGTCGGTCCCGCGGACGAGGCGCGAGTAGGGTTCGGCCGGAGGCGGCGCCGCCGGTCGGGTTACGAGATTGGTGGGTTGAGGAGGCCGGCGGCGCGGGGGCGCCGCCGGTGAGGCGTGCGCCCGGCTACTGGGGCGTGTGGCTCATCCCCTCGGGCGCCCTGGCGCCGATCGGGGCGACGACGAACTCCACCGGCACCGTGCCCGCCTTCTCGAAGGTGAGCGTGCCGGCGATGTGCTCGCCGTCCTTCAGCGGTCCGGCGAGGTCCATCAGCATCAGGTGATAGGACCCTGGCTTCAGCTCGACCGAGCCGTCCGCCGGCACCGGCAGGCCGTCCGGCAGCGGCCGCATCGTCATGACGCCATCGGTCACCGCCATCTCGTGGATCTCCACGCGGCCGGCGATCTCGGCGGTGGCCGAGACGAGCCGGTCGGGCGTCGAGCCGTGGTTCTCGATGGTGGCGAACGCGCCGGCGACCTTCGCGCCGGGCGGCGTCGCCCGCGCCCACGGCTGCTCGACGTGCACCGGGCTCGCATCATGGGCGAGAACAGGCTGCACGGCGGTGAGCACGAGGGCGGCGGCGAGCGCCGTCATGGCGAGCTTCGCCTCGACGTCCCGGACGAGCGAGGAGAGGCGCGCCGTGCGGGCGGCGCCCGCCGGACGAGGGGTGATCTTCATGGGATGCTGGCTCCGCTGGGACCCGCGCCGCGGCTTCTGCCGCCGGACGGGTCCGGACCTTCCGGAATGCCGCCACCGCGCGAGAGCGCGGCGGGGCGTCGACGAAAGGTCAGGCGGGCGGGCCGCGCGGCCCGAGCGGGCCGATCGCCGGGGTGGCGGGGACGGCGGCGAGGCGCGGCCGCAGCGGCGCGGCGAGGTGCCAGGTGAGCGGCGCGTCGAGGCCGGGCGCGGTCGCCGCCGGGAGGGCGGCGCCGAGGGCGAGGGCGCAGTGGGCGAGGCAGTCGAGATCGCGATGATGCGACGGCGTCTGGTCGGATGGGCCATGGCCGGCGCCGTCGAAGGCGCAGATGACGCTGCCGAAGGCATCGAGTGCGGGGCCAGGCGCGGCCGCGGCGGTGCCGGCGCCGAGGCCGGCTAGCAGCGCCTGCAGCACGAGCGCATAGGCGGCGAGGATCGCCACCCACCGTCGCCGCTCGCGCTGCCACACCACCATCGCCGGACCCCGACCGCGTTCGAGCCATCCCTCTAGCACGGGTCCGTGAGGCGCGAAACGCGGCGCGCCGTCCCGTGCCGACACGCGGAGCGGCTACCGGCGGGGCTCAGCCCATCGCCGGCCAGGCGCGGAGCGCCGTCGCCGCCGGGCGCAGCCGGCCGCGCTCCACGGTGAAGGCGACGGTCCTGCCGGTGCCGCCGCCGGCCGTCTCGCCGGCCCAGGCGACCGTCGCCGTGCCGGTCAGCGACAGGGTGTCGCCGGTGGCGAAGTCGACGATCAAGAGCCCCGCGCGGGGATCGGTCACCAGGTTGCCGAAGGTGTTGAAGAAGGCGTTGCCGGGATAGTCCGGCAGCGACAGCACGGTGGCGCCGTCCTCGTCCGTGGCGGTGAGGAAGCCCGGCGGGCCGCCGCGGTGCGAGACGTCGGCGCCGCCGACGCCTGGCCTTGCGGCGGTCGCGAGGAACAGCGTGTCGGCCGCCGCCACCATCGCCCGCGCCCGCGGCGACAGCCGCGGCCCCTCCGACAGCACCGCCTCGCCGCCGGCCGTCCCGCGTTCCGCCGGCGCGAGCTCGCGCGGCACGATGTATTTCGGGCAGTTGCCGAAGCTTTCCTCGACGGCGATCAGGAAGCCGCCGTGTCCGACGGCGGCGATCCTCCCGTTCGCCCGGTTGCGCCGCCGGGTCGCGAACTCGAGGCCGAGCACGCCGACCGGCGCGCCGGCGACGAGCGTCGCCGCGAACGGGTCGTCCGGGGCGGGGAGGGAGCGCACCGCGAGAGTGCGGTCGTCCGGGGTTCGCACGAACCCGGGCGCGCCGGTGACGACGCCGGCCCAGGGCCGGCCCTCCGCGTCGCGCGCCCCGAGGAAGAGCAGCGGCAGCCGTTCGAACAGGCCGCGGTGCTGGTCGGGCATGGCGTCCCGGATCGCCCGCGGTCCGACGTACGCCATGCGGTCGGCGACGCCAGCGCGGGCCTGCAGCAGGCGCTCGCCGGGGTGGAAGCGGAAGCCCTCGCGCGCCTCGAGTTCCGTCACGAAGTTCACCATGGCTCCCTCCTCACGCCGCCGCCGCGGCGGGGGTGCGGTGCATCGGCACGAAGCCCGGCAGGTCTTCGATGCGGGCGAGCCAGGCGCGCACCGCCGGGTACGGCTCGAGCGGCACGCCGCCCTCCGGCGCCAGCGCTACGTAGGCGTAGTGGGCGAGGTCGGCGATCGTGGCGCCGCCGCCGACGAGGAAGGCGCGGTCCTCGAGGTGGCGCTCGAGATGGCCGAGGAGGCTCTCCGCCGCGGCCACCGCTCGCTCGTGGTCACCGGGCAAGCCGAGCAGGCGGATGAGGCGCGCAGTGGATGGCCCCTGCACCAGCGGTCCCGCGGCGAGCGACAGCCAGCCCTGGACGGCCGCCGCGCTCGCCGGGTCGGCCGGCAGCCAGCGGCGCGCCGGGTCGTAGGCGAGGGCGAGGTAGACGAGGATGGCATTGCTGTCGGCGAGGATCAGCCCGCCGTCCTCGATGACCGGCACCTGTCCGAGGGGGTTGCGGGCGAGAAAGGTGGGCGCCCGGTTCTCGCCGCCGAGAAGGTCGATCTCGACGAGCTCCACCGGCCGGCCGAGCAGCGACAGCATCAGCTGGACGCGGTGGCAGTGGCCGGAGAGCGGATGCCAGAACAGCCGGACGGGCTCGCCCGCACCGGTTGCGGCAGAGGGCCTGCTGGCGTGTGGAGGGGCAGTTGCGGTCATGTCGGGGCTCCTGCGACGGGGGTCCTTCCCATGGCGTCAGCATCGTCCCGTTGATCCGTCGAAAGAATAGCGTCAGTCTGAACCAGATCATTCCAGACAAGGGAATAATCCGGTGGACCGGTTCGACGCGATGCGGGTGTTCGTGACGATCGCCCAGGAGGGCAGCTTCGCCGCCGCGAGCCGCCGGCTGGCGCTGTCTCCTCCGGCCGTGACGCGTGCCGTCGCCAGCCTCGAGGGCCGCCTCGGCGCGCGGCTGTTCGTGCGCACCACCCGCGCCGTCCGTCTCACCGAGGTGGGCACGCGCTATCTCGCCGACGCCCGGCGCATCCTCGCCGAGATGGAGGAGGCGGAGGCGACGGCGGCGGGGGCCGAGGCCGAGCCGCGGGGCACGCTGTCGATGACGGCGCCGTCGATGTTCGGGCGGCTGCACGTCGCCCCGCACGTCATCGCTTTCGTCCGCCGCCATCCGGCCGCGAGCGTGCGCGCCTTGTTCGTCGACCGCATGGTGGACCTCGTCGAGGAAGGGGTGGACGTGGCGGTCCGCATCGCCCACCTGCCGGACTCCTCCCTCACCGCCGTGCGGGTCGGCTCGGTGCGCCGCGTCGTCTGCGCCTCGCCCGCCTACGTCGCCACCCACGGTGCGCCACAGACGCCGGCGGACCTTTCCGCCCACCACGCCGTCCTCTTCTCGCCCTCGACGGCCGTGACGTCGTGGGGTTTCGCGGCGGGGGCGACGGTCGCGCCGCCCCCGGCCCGCCTCGTCGCCAGCACCTCGGACCTCGCCATCCAGGCGGCGCTCGCCGGGGTCGGGCTGACGCGGATGCTCTCCTACCAGGTGCGGGAGGAGATCACCGACGGCCGCCTCGTGCGTCTCCTCGCCGACTACGAGCCGGAGCCGCTGCCGGTCCATGTCGTCTTCCCGCAGGGGCGGACGGCGAGTGCCCGGGTGCGTGCCTTCGTCGACATCGTCGTCGCGGGCCTGCGCGCCGACGCGGCGCTGCATTGAGCACGGGTCGGGCCGCCGCCGGTCCTGCTGCCGATCACGCGGCCGGTGGCGCTTCGTGTCGCACCGTCGTCGCCTCGACGCGGTCGCCGCCGGCCCGCTTGGCGACGTACATGGCGCTGTCCGCCTGCGACAGCAGGGCGTCGAGGGTGGCCTCGCTGCCCTGCGCCAGGCCAAAGCTCGCCGTCGTGCGGGCGACGTGGCCGTCGCCGACATAGATCGCCAGCCTGTTCACGGCCACGCGCAAACGCTCCGCGACGGCCATCGGCGCCTCGGCACCCTCGGTGGGGAGAACTGCGGCGAACTCCTCGCCGCCGATGCGCGCGACCATCGCCGCCGGCGGCGCGGCGATGCGGCAGGTGGCCGCCACCGCCGCCAGCACCTGGTCACCGGCGGCGTGGCCGTGGGTGTCGTTGATCGTCTTGAAGCGGTCGATGTCAAAGACGAGCACGGCGAGGTCCCTGCCCTTCGCGCGGCAGTCCTCGAGCTCGGCGCCGGCCACCTCGAGGAAATGCCGGCGGTTCGGCAGTCCGGTCAGTTCGTCGGTGCGGGCGAGCAGCGTGAGTTCGTCCTCGAGCCGTCGCCGCGCCTCGATCTGCGCCCGCAGTTCCCGGCTGATCCGGTAGAAGCGGTGCGCCGCGACGGCGGCGGCGACGAGCAGCGTCAGCGCGGCGGCGAGGGCGATGTAGGGCCAGACCGGTTCCGGCGGCGGGCGCGCCTCGAAGACGAAGCCGTCGAGGTCGGCGCTCGCCGGCATCATCCCGGCCTCGGCGAAGACGTTGGCGATGTGACGCCAGCGCGCGTCGCTGCCGTAGCCGATGTCGACGATGTCCGTCAGCATCAGCCGGCGGACGTCGTTCGCCTCGAACTCGAGCTTCTGGCGCGACATGCCGGGGGCGTAGGTGCGCTGGATCAGGTCGATGACCTCGCCGGTGTGGGTGAGGGCGTAGGTCCAGCCGCGCAGCGTGGCGTCGCGCACCGCCCGCACGACCTCCGGCCGGGCGGAGGCGAAGCGGGAGTCGGCGAACAGCGTGTCGCCGTAGAAGTCGATGCCGATCTCCCGCGGGCTCCACATCTGGAACGGCACCCCGGCGACGAGGAGGTCGAAGGGCTCGGTGGTCGTGTAGGCGGACATCGCGTCGATGCCGGAGGCGAACAGCCCGACGGCGTCGCCGGTGTGCGGCACCACCGTGATCGACCCGAGCGGCACCCCCGAGGTCTTGAGGTACGCCTCGACCTCCGCCGAATGCGCCTCGAGCGCGAGGCGCCGCCCGGCGAGGTCGCGCGGCACGTCGAGCCCGGCCTCGGTGCGGGCGAGGATGACGAAGGGCGAGTGCTGGAAGATGGGCGCGAGGACGGTGATCGGCGCGCCGGCGGTGCGGTCGATGACGAGCGAGGAGTTGCCGATGCCGAACTCCGCGCCGCCGCTCGTGACGACGTGGACCGGATCGATCTCCGGCCCGCCCTCGAGGATCCTGAGGTCGATGCCCGCCTCGCGGTAGAAGCCCTGCTCGAGCGCCGCGTAGATGCCGGCGAACTGGAACTGGTGCGTCCACTTCAGCTGCAGGCGGACGACGGTCTCCGCGGTCGCCGGGCCGGCAGTAAGCAGCGTGGCGAAAAGCGATGCGAGCAGCGCCAGAAGCACCACGAGACGCGAAGCGGCGGCCTTGGACCGCCGCCCCCGTTTCTCCACCGGTGCGAGCCATTCGCGCACGTCGGCACTCCCCCCGCCTTAAGGAGGGGTAGCGCACTTCGCCCGCCGGCGGAACTCGTCCCGCCGGCGGGAGGGGCCTCACATGTAGAGGTTCTCGGCCTTGAGGTCCGTGTAGAGGCTCGCGACGCTGTCGCCGTAGCCGTTGTAGAGCTGCGTCGGCACGCGCGTGCCGGTGCCGATCAGCTCCTCCGTCGCCTGGCTCCAGCGCGGGTGCGGCACCTCCGGGTTGACGTTCGCCCAGAAGCCGTACTCGGAGGGCTGCAGGTCCTCCCAGAAGCTGCGCGGCCGCTCCTCGACGAAGGAGAAGCGGACGATCGACTTCACCGACTTGAAGCCGTACTTCCACGGCACCGCGAGGCGGAGCGGCGCGCCGTACTGCTTCAGGACCGGCTTGCCGTAGATGCCGGTGACGAGGAAGGCGAGCTCGTTGGTCGCCTCCGCCATCGTCAGCCCTTCCACATAGGGCCACGGCCAGCGGGTGTCCTTCTGGCCCGGCGCGACGTCCGGGTCGAGGAAGGTCTCCATGCGCACGTATTTCGCCGAGCCGAGGGGGCGGGCGTAGTCGACGAGCTTCGCCATCGGGAAGCCCGTCCATGGCACCGCCATCGCCCACGCCTCGACGCAGCGGTGACGGTAGAGCCGCTCCTCCAGCGTCATGGCGCGGATGAGGGTGTCGATGTCGACCGTCTGTTCCTTCTCGACGAGCCCGTCGAAGCGAACCTGCCAGGGGCGGAGCTTGAGGTTCTGTGCCGACTGCCAGATGCCCTTGGTCCAGCCGAACTCGTAGAAGTTGTTGTAGGTGGAGGTGACGCTCTCCGGCGTGATCTCGCGGTCGAGGGTGAACGCGGGGTTGCGCTTCGCCGGATAGAGGTCGGCCGTCGGATCGGGCTCCGGCGGGGCAGGGGGCTCCTTCGTCCCGGACGAGAACAGGCCGCCGAACAGCCCGTCGGCGGCGGCGGGCGCCGTGCCGGCGGCGAGGGCGGTGCCGGCGAGGGTCGTCCCGGCGAGGCCCGCGAGCACGCGGCGGCGGTCGAGGAACAGCGCCTCGGGGGTGGCCGAAGCCTCGGGCATGTCCCAGGGGCGGCGGCGGCGGATCAACATGACGTTCGTCCTTGCGGTCGGTGGCTGCGGGTCGCCCGGTGCGAGCCAATGTAGCGTCGCGCCCCGGATCGTCCACGCGAGGGCGGGAGCCGGAGGCCGGTGCGCGCCTGGTCCTTCTTCGCCGCCACCCCCGCCGCCGTTACGCCGCGTCGCGGCGGTGGCGCTCGACGACCTCGCTCGCGAGCCGCCCCGTCACCTCGGCGAGGTGGTCGAGGCGGGCGCTGAAGGTGCCGGCACCGGCGGTCGCGGAGCGCACCTCGACGATGAGGTCGCCGATCTCGGCGGCCGGGATGAGGGTCGCCACACAGTCCCAGCCCGGCCAGCCCGGCCGCGGCTCGAAGCCGGTGATGTGGCCGCGCCGGCCGGAGACGATGGCGTTGATGCGCGCCGTCGCATCGTTCGGACACACCACCTCGACGGCGAGCACCGGCTCGAGCAGTACCGGCCCCGCTTTCTCGAGGCCCTCCCGCATGGCGAGGTGGGTCGCCTGCTTGAAGGCCATTTCCGAGGAATCGACCGAGTGGAAGGCGCCGTCCGTCAGCGTCACCTCGACGTCGACGACCGGAAAGCCAAGCGGCCCGGCGGCGAGGGACTCGCGCGCCCCCGCCTCGACCGCCGGGATGTACTGGCGCGGCACCACCCCGCCGGTGATGCGGTCGACGAACAGGAAGCCCTCGCCGCGCGGCCTCGGCGCGAGCTCCAGCGTCACGTCGGCGAACTGGCCGTGGCCGCCCGACTGCTTCTTGTGGCGGCCGCGCACGGTGGCGGCGCTGCGGATCGTCTCCTTGTAGGCGATGCGCGGTGGCCGGCTCGTCACCGCGATGCCGTACTTGGCCGACAGCCGCTCGAGGGCGACGCGGATGTGCATCTCCCCCTGGCCGGTGAGGCGCGTCTCGCCGGTGTCGCGGTCGATCTCGAGGCCGAGCCCGAGGTCCTCGTCGAGCAGCTTCGCGATGGCGGCGGCGAGCTTCACCTCGTCCTTGCGCTCTTCCGGCTGGATCGCCCGGGCGATCACCGGCTGCGGCGGGCGGATCTCGACGAGGTCGATGACCTTGGCGCCCCCCGTCAGTGTCGCGCCGGTGCGCGCCACCTCGAGGCGGGCGAGGGCCACCGTCTCGCCGGCGGTCGCCGGGCCGCGCTTGCCGAGCTCCGTCCCCATCATCTTCATGACGCCGGCGACGCGGCCGCTGTCGCCGGTCGAACGGGTCAGCTGGGTGCCCTCCTGCACGGTTCCGGCGAGCACCCGGGCGACGGCGATCTTGCCGCCGTGGGCGGTGTGCAGCGTCTTCACCACCTGCACCACCGTCTCGCCGCCGGCCGACAGCCCGAGGCGGTCGCGCGTCGCGGCGATCGTCGGGGCCTCGTGGCGGAGCGCCTTCAGGAGCCTCAGGATGCCGTTGCCGCGTTCGGCCGAGCCAAGGAAGACCGGGCAGATCAGCCCCTCGCGCATCTCGCGGGCGAGGTCGTCGAAGACGCGGTCGCGCGGCGGCTCGATGTCGGAGAGGAGCTCCTCCATCAGGGCGTCGTCGTAGTCGGCGACCCGCTCCAGCATCTGGAAGCGCGCCTCCACCTCCGCCGCGCGCTCGGCGTCGGGAATGTCGATCGTCTCGGACGCCGCGTGCTCCCGGTAGACGAAGGCGCGCTCGAGGGCGAGGTCGATGAAGCCGGTGGCGATGCCGCCGGTCCAGATCGGCACCTGGCGGAGCACCAGCGGCACCCGGCTCGCCCCCTGCAGCACGGCGAGCGCCTCCCGCACGCCGCCCTCGGCCTTGTCGATCTTGTTGAGGAAGAGGATGCGCGGGATGCCGCGCTCCTCGAGGTCCTTCAGGATGACCTGCAGCGCCGGCACCTTGCGCTCGTCCGCCTCGCAGACCACCACCGCCACGTCGGCGGCGGCGAGTGCCCCGGCCGCCTCGCACTGGAACTCGAGCGAGCCCGGGCAGTCGAGGAAGGTGTAGCGGTCGCCGAGGAACTCGGTCTCGGCGACGTTGAGCTCGACGCTCATCCGGTGGGCCCGCGCCTCCGGGCTCGCGTCGCCGACGGTGGTGCCGTGCATCACCGAGCCGGGGCGGGCGATGGCGCCGGTGCGGGCGAGGATCGCCTCGAGCAGCGAGGTCTTGCCACCGGCGAGGGGGCCGACGAGCGCCACGCAGCGGGCCGCCGCGGCGTCGGCCCCGACGGGCCTGGGCGCGCCCCCGCCCACCGGACGGCTGATCGTCGCCGTGTCGCCGTCGCCTCTCCTGTCGCTCGCCATGGCTGCCGCACTCCCCGTCGTTCCTGTTTCGTTCGGAGAGGACCATGCCCCGGTCGCGTCGTCGCCACGACCGGAGCCGACCGCTCCCCTTGCGGGACGCATGGTCGCAGCGGCCGGGGCAGGTGGCAAGCGGTCGTGCGGACCGGGGCGGGATTGCCGGCTCTTGAGGCTCTTGGGGCTCTTGAGGGACGGGAGAGGTGCCGGCGTGCGGCGCCGGGACGGGCGCCGGAGCGGGAGGGGTGGACCGGGACGGCGGCTCGCTCGGCAGCGGGGAGCGTCGCTGCGGCGATGGGCAGCGCGGACGCGTCAGCCGCGCCTCAGCCCCGCTTCATCCAGAGTGAGACGGTGTTGTGGTGTGTCTGGAGGGCGTTTGAGGGGGTTTTGGGGGCGGCGTCGGGTGGAGGCACGGGGTTGAGGCCTGCGGCGATGGCGACGGGGGCGGCGAGCGGGGCGCGGGTGGTGTCGTGGAGGAGGATGGGCGCGCCGGGGGCGGCGAGGCGGGCGAACTCCGCGAGGAGGGCGGCGTCGG
>JAESFK010000529.1_pt1 | contig 18291 bp, 16 predicted proteins | sample 9269391 | NCBI WGS metagenome assembly JAESFK01 (sample SAMN14506231, study PRJNA617097) | algae metagenome | isolation source: Drouetiella hepatica UHER 2000/2452 and co-occurring heterotrophs from... | place: Slovakia: Slovak Paradise National Park, Hrabusice, Kosice Region | collected 2000-01-01
CGGCTGGCTGGCTGATATGGAGCGCGCGAGCGGCCGAAGTGACCCCCCCGGTGACGATGACGGTGCGAAAGGCCTCGATCTGTCGGGGGTTCAGCATGGTTTCCAGCCTGCAAAAACCATTCATAACATTCCAGTATGGCTTCAGCGAATCATTAGATTTGACCAGTCCCAAACTGTCGCAGAACCTTCACGGATCACTCGCAAACGAGGAGGGGTCTATGAAATTCACTTGGGTAGGACTGCTGCTGACCACCACGGCGCTGGGCGCGGGTACCGCCGCCATGGCGCAACAGAAGACGATGTTCGTCGCCGGCTATGGTGGCTCCTACGAGCAGACCATGCGCAAGGAAGTGATCCCCGCCTTCGAGAAGCAGGCCAACGTCAAGATCGAGTATGTTGCCGGCAACTCGACCGACACGCTCGCCAAGCTGCAGGCGCAGAAGGGCAACCAGCAGATCGACGTCGCCATCGTCGATGACGGCCCGGCCTATCAGGCCGTGGCGCTCGGCTTCTGCGGCACGCTCAACGACGGCGCCGTCTACAAGGACGTGGCGCCGGTGATGAAGTTCAAGTCGAACAAGGCCGTGGGCCTCGGCCTCGTCGGCACCGGGCTGTTCTACAACAAGAAGGTCTTCGACGAGAACAAGTGGCCGGCCCCGACCTCCTGGAACGACCTCAAGTCCAAGACCTATGGCAAGAAGGTCGTCACGCCGCCGATCAACAACACCTATGGCCTGCATGCGCTGATCGCCTTCGCCCAGCTCGGCGGCGGCGGCGAGAACAACATCGAGCCCGGCTTCGAGGCCTTCAAGAAGGATATCAACCCCAACATCGTCGCCTATGAGCCCTCGCCGGCGAAGATGACGGAGCTCTTCCAGAACGGCCAGGCCGTGCTTGGCGTCTGGGGCTCGGGCCGCGTCAAGGCCTTCGCCGACACCGGTTTCCCGGTCGAGTTCGTCTACCCGAAGGAAGGCGGCTATGCGCTCGGCGTCGCCGCCTGCCCGATCGAGGGCTCGAAGAACGCGGCCGAGGCCAACGCCTTCATCCAGTTCATGCTCTCAGCCCCGATCCAGAAGGTCATGGCGACCGGCGCCGGCTTCGGCCCCGCCAACATGACCGTGACGCTGACGCCGGATGAGCAGAAGGGCCTGCCCTATGGCGAGGACGTGAAGAAGCTCAAGGCGGTCGACTGGGACGTCGCCAACGCCAAGCGCGAGGAATGGACCCGGCGCTGGAACCGCGAGGTCGAGCGGTAACACGCCGCCTTCCGAACCTCACCGTCATCCCGGACGCAGCGAAGCGGAGATCCGGGATCCATGCCTGAACCGTTCCGGCATGGATCCCGGGTCAAGCCAGGGATGACGGCGGTGTTTCCGCGTCCTCATTCACGAAACTTGCAACCACCATGTCGCATCTCGTTCTCGAAGGCCTCGGCAAGTCCTATGGCAGCGCCGTCGCCGTCGACGGGCTCAACCTCTCCGTCGAGCGCGGCGAGTTCGTCTCGCTGCTCGGCCCCTCCGGCTGCGGCAAGACCACGACGCTGCAGATGATCGCGGGCTTCGTCGCGATCGATCGCGGCCGCATCCTGCTCGACGGGCAGGACCTCGGCCACGTGCCGCCGAGCAAGCGCGGCCTCGGCATCGTCTTCCAGAGCTATGCGCTCTTTCCCCATATGACCGTCGCCGAGAACATCGCGTTCGGCCTCGAGATGCGCGGCATCGACAAGGCCGAGCGTGAGAAGCGCACGCTCGATGCGATGGCGCTGGTCGGGCTGAAAGGCTTCTCCGATCGCTATCCGCGGCGGATGTCTGGCGGCCAGCAGCAGCGCGTCGCATTGGCGCGTGCGCTCGTGATCAAGCCGGCGCTGCTCCTGCTCGACGAGCCGCTCTCCAACCTCGATGCCAAGCTGCGCGAAGAGATGCAAGGCGAACTCCGCCAGATCCAGCGCTCGGTCGGCACCACCACGATCCTGGTCACCCATGACCAGCACGAGGCGATGGCGCTCTCCGACCGCATCGTCCTGATGAACCACGGCCGGGTCGAGCAGATCGGCGCGCCGGACGCCGTCTATGGCGCGCCATCGACCTCCTTCGTCGCGCATTTCCTCGGCAAGACCAATGTCCTGACCGCGAACGGGGACGGCGCCGGTGCGATCGCGATCGAGGCGCTGTCGCTGCCTCTGCCGGCGGCGCCACGCGGTCCGCTCCGCATCGCGGTGCGGCCGGAGCGGCTCGTCTTCGCGGCTGCGGACGCGCCGGGCTTCGAGGCGAAGATCACCACGCGTGTGTTCCAGGGCGCGCATTGGCTGCTTGGCGCGCAGAGCGCGGCCGGCGCGCTCACGATCATCCGCAACAATGACGGTGCGGCAGTGCCCGCCGAGGGCGAGAGCGTGCGCCTCGCCTTCGCTGCGGCCGATATCGCCGTTCTGCCCGAGGAGGCGGCGCCATGACGCTCGCCACCCCGTTCGCCATCCCGCAGCGGGCCACGCCCTATGCGCTGACTGGCCCGGCGCTGCTCGTCTTCCTGGGGCTCGTCATCATCCCGCTGGGCATGACCGTGCTGCTCTCCTTCTACGACTGGGGGCAGTACAAGGGCATCGTGCCGGAGTTCACGCTGAAGAACTGGTTGGAGATCGCGACGGATTCCTACTTCTTCGAGATCTTCATGCGGACCTTCCGCATCTCCGTGCTGGTGACGCTGGCGACGATCCTGATCGGCGTGCCCGAGGCCTATATCCTGAACCGGATGTCGCCGGCCTGGCGCAGCGCCTTCCTGCTCGTGGTCATCGGCCCGCTCCTGGTCTCGGTGGTGGCGCGCACGCTGGGCTGGGCCCTGCTGCTGGGCTCGACCGGGCTCGTCAACCAGGGCCTGATCGCGCTCGGCCTGATCAAGACGCCGCTCGAATTCATGTTCACCGAGACCGGCGTCGTCATCGCCCTGACCCATGTGCTGATCCCGTTCATGATCCTCGCCGTCTGGGCCTCGCTGCAGCGGCTCGACCCCCAGGTCGAGAATGCGGCGGAATCGCTGGGCGCCGGGACACTCACCACCTGGCGGCGGGTCATCCTGCCGCAGATCGTGCCGGGCATTCTCTCGGGCTCGATCATCGTCTTCGCGCTCGCCGCGAGCGCCTTCGCCTCGCCGGCGATCATCGGCGGACGCCGGCTCAAGGTCGCCTCGACGCTGGCCTATGACGAGTTCCTCAACACGCTGAACTGGCCGCTCGGCGCCGCCGTGGCGACGCTGCTGCTCGTCGCACTGGTGCTGATCATCGTCGGCTCGAACCGGCTGGTCGAACGCCGCTACGCACAGGTGTTCGAATGAGGAGCTTGTTCGAATGAAGCGCAACGGTCCTCTCGCACTGGTCTTCCACGCGCTCTTCATCGTCTTCATGCTGGCGCCGCTGCTGATCGTCTGCATCGTCGCCTTCACGCCGGAGGGTTATCTCTCCCTGCCGACGCGCGGCCCGAGCCTGCGCTGGTTCAGGGCGATCTTCGACTATCCGGAGTTCCTGCGCGCCTTCCGCGACTCGCTCTGGCTCGCGGCACTGTCCTCGACCATCGCGATCACCCTCGCCGTGCCCGCCGCTCTCGCCATCGCGCGCCATCGCTTTCCCGGTCGCGAAGCGATGACGGCGCTGTTCATGTCGCCTCTGATGGTGCCGCATGTCGTGCTCGGCATCGCCTTCCTGCGCTTTTTCACGCAGATCGGCCTGTCCGGCACCTTCACCGGGCTGGTGCTCAGCCACGTCATCGTCATCCTGCCCTTCGCGCTCAGGCTCGTGCTGGCTTCGTCCTACGGCATCGACCAGCGCATCGAGCATGCCGCGACCTCGCTCGGCGCCGGCACGGCTACCGTGTTCCGCCGTGTGACGCTGCCGCTGATCCTGCCCGGCGTCGTCTCGGGCTGGCTCTTGGCGGCGATCAATTCCTTCGACGAGGTCACGATGACGGTTTTCATCGCCTCGCCCTCGACGACCACGCTTCCCGTCCGGATGTTCCTCTACATCCAGGACAATATCGATCCGCTGATCGCCGCGATCTCGGCCTGCCTGATCGCGCTGACCGCAGTGATGCTGTTCGCGCTCGACAGGCTGTTCGGGCTCGACCGCCTCTTTGTCGGATCCGGAAAGGGCTGAGAAAACCGTGTCTTCCCCCGTTCTCAAGGAGCCCGATGCGGTCGTTATCGGCGGCGGCGTCGTCGGTGGCGCGATCGCGCTGGGGCTCGCCCGCAGCGGCGCCAGCGTCGCCATTCTCGACGAGGGCGACGACGCCTTCCGGGCCTCGCGCGGCAATTTCGCCCTCGTCTGGGTCCAGTCCAAGGGCTTCGGCATGCCCGAATACGCCATCTGGTCGCGGCGCTCGGCCGATGACTGGAATGGGCTCGCCGGCATCCTGAAGGCCGAGAGCGGCATCGACGTCGCTCACAGCCAGCCCGGCGGCTTCATGCTCTGCCTGTCCGATGACGAACTGCAGAAGCGCGTCGACATGATGCACCGGCTCCACAATCAGGAGACGATGACGAACTTTACCTATGAGGTGCTCGACCACGCCGAGACCAAGCGCCGCCTGCCGGCGATCGGCAAGGACGTCGTCGGCGCGCTCTATTCGCCCCATGACGGCCATGTGAATTCGCTCAAGCTGTTCCGGGCGCTGCGCGAGGCCTGCGTGCGGCGCGGCGTCGATTATCGCCCGAGCCATCCTGTCGAGACGATCGAGCCGCGCGCTGGCGGCTTCTCGATCCGCGGCCCCTGGGGCGAGATCCGGACCGGGCGCGTCGTGCTCGCCGCCGGCCTCGGCAATGCCCGCCTCGCGCCGATGGTCGGGCTCGATGCTCCGGTGACGCCGAGCAAGGGCCAGATCATCGTGACCGAGAAGACTGAACCCTTCCTCGATAATCCGATGGTGACGGTCCGCCAGACCGATGAGGGCGGCGTCATGATCGGCGACAGCCAGGAGGATCGCGGCTTCGACACCGTCGTCAGGCAGCCGATCCTGTCGGTCATGGCCGAACGAGCCGTGCGCATGTTCCCCCGGCTCGCAGGGTTGAACGTCGTGCGCACCTGGTCGGCGCTGCGCGTCATGAGCCCGGACGGCTTTCCGATCTACGACCAGTCCATCGCCCATCCCGGAGCCTTCGTCGTCACCTGCCATTCCGGCGTGACGCTCGCCGCCAACCATGTCCTGACGCTCGCGCCCGCCATCCTCTCCGGCACGCTGCCGGATGCGGTCGCTACCTTTTCCGCGAGGAGGTTCCATGTTCCGGCCCATGCGTGAGCGCGCGGCTGCTGCCGCGCTCAACTTCACCTTCGACGGCAGGCCATTGACCGGCCGGGCCGGCGACACCGTGGCCGCGTCGCTTCTGGCCAACGGCATCGTCGCCTGCCGCGAGACGCCGGTCTCCGACACACCCCGCGCGCCCTATTGCATGATGGGCGTCTGCTTCGAATGTCTCGTCGTGATCGACGGCGTCGGCAACCGTCAGGGCTGCCTGATCCCGCTCAGCGAGGGCATGCGGATCGAGACCCAGCACGGCCGCCGCCAGCTCGGGGAGGCGCTCTCGTGACCCCCGTCAAAGACATCGCCACTGTCGCGGAAAGCTACGACCTCCTCGTGGTCGGAGCTGGCCCGGCCGGCCTTTCCGCTGCCGCCCGCGCCGCCGAACTCGGGCTCTCCGTGCTGCTCGCGGACGAGAACCCCGCGCCCGGCGGGCAGATTTATCGCGCGATCACCACGACGCCCGTCACCGACCGCAGCATCCTCGGCGAGGATTACTGGCGCGGAGCCGGCATCGTGTCCCGCTTCGAGGCCAGCGCGGCCATCTATGCGCCGGGCTGCACGGTCTGGTCGATCGGCCCCGATGAAGCGGCGCCCGGCAGCTTCGAGCTTGGCGTCTCGCTCGGCGGCAAGGCCCGGATGATCAGCGCGGCCCAGGTGATCCTCGCCACCGGCGCACAGGAGCGCCCCTTCCCGATCCCGGGCTGGACGCTGCCCGGGGTGATGACCGCCGGTGCCGCCCAGATCGCGCTGAAGGGCTCCGGTATCGTACCGGCCGGCCGCACGGTGATCGCCGGCTGTGGGCCACTGCTCTATCTTCTGGCGAGCCAGCTCGCCGCCGCGGGGACCGAGATCGTCGCGGTGCTCGACACCACGCCCAGGGCCAACTGGGGCAAGGCGCTTGCCGCGCTGCCGGACTTCCTGCGCTCGCCCTATCTCGCCAAGGGCCTGAAGCTGATGGCGGCGACGCGGACCAAGCTGCGCTTCCTCACCGGCGTCACCGGCCTCGCCGCACAGGGTGAGAGCCAGCTCGGCGGCGTCCGTGTCGAGCGCGGCTCGCGAACCGAGACCATCGCCTGCGACACGCTGTTGCTGCACCAGGGCGTGCTGCCGAGCGTCAACTTCTCGAACGCCGCCGGCTGCGAGCACTATTTCGACGATGAGCAGCACGCATGGCTGCCGCGGCTCGACGAGTGGTACGCTTCCTCGGTGGCGGGCATCGCCATCGCCGGCGACGGGGCGGGCATCGGCGGTGCCGAGAGCGCGGCGCTCCGCGGCGAGATCGCGGCGCTCGGTGCGGCGTTCCGGCTCGGTCGTCTCTCCGAGGCACAACGCGATGTGCAGGCCGCACCGGTCCGTGGCGAACTCGCGCGGCGCCTGCGCGGCCGCCGTTTCCTCGACCTGCTCTACAAGCCGGCGCCGCAATTCCTCGCCCCGCCAGACGATGCCACCATCGTCTGCCGTTGCGAGGAGGTCACCGCCGGCCAGATCCGCGACACTGCCAGCCGCCTTGGTGTCACCGGCCCCAACCAGATGAAGGCCTTCCTGCGCTGCGGTATGGGCCCTTGCCAGGGCAGGCTTTGCGGGCCGACGGTGGTCGAGCTGATCGCACAGGCACACAGCGTCTCCCCCGCCGAGGTCGGCTATTACCGCCTGCGGCCGCCGGTGAAGCCGATCACCTTGGCCGAACTCGCGGCCCTGCCGCCGACGGAGGCTGCGGTCAAAGCGGTGGTCCGGTGAGGACAGGCCGCGACAGCGCCGACGTCATCGTCATCGGTGGCGGCATCCATGGTTGCTCGACGGCCTTGCATTGCGCGCTGCGCGGGCTCTCGGTGATCCTGATCGAAAAGGACCATGCCGGCCGCCACGCCTCGGGCGTCAATGCCGGCGGGGTGCGCCAGCTCGCGCGCCATGTCGCGGAGATCCCGCTCTCGAACGCTTCGATGGCGATCTGGCACCGGATCGAGGATTTGGTCGACGACGATTGCGGCTTCACCTGCGACGGTCAGGTCATGATCGCGGAGGATGAGGCCGACCTCGCCGGCTGCCGCGCCCGCGTCGAGGATCTGAACCTGCGTGGCTTCCACCACGAGGAGATGATCGACGCGAAGGAACTGCGCGAGATCGTTCCCGCCGTTTCGGAGGACTGTCCGGGCGGCGTGATCTCGCGGCGCGACGGCGCGGCCATTCCGCTGCGCGCCACCCAGGCCTTCAAGCTCAAGGCGCAGAGTATCGGCGTCGACGTCCGCGAGGGCGTGCGCGTCACAAAAGTCGAGCGCGACGGCGCGAACTGGCGCGTCGTCACGGATGCCGGCGAGTGCCTCGCTCCGCGCATCGTCAATGCCGCCGGCGCCTGGGGTGATCGTATCGCCGCCGATCTCGGCGAGCCCGTGCCGCTGGAGCCGGTGGCGCCGATGCTGTCGATCACCGCGCCGCTGCCGGCCTTCATCAAGCCGGTGGTGATCCTGCGCGGGCGAAAACTCTCCTTCAAGCAGTTCGGCAACGGCACGGTGCTGATCGGCGGCGGCTATCTCGGCCGCGCCATCCGCGACGAGAACCGCACCATCCTCGACTGGCCCAAGCTCGCCGCGAACCTGAAGACGGTCTGGGAGCTGTTCCCGATCATGCGCGGCGCCTCGATCGTGCGCGCCTGGGCCGGCATCGAGGGCCGCATCGCCGACGACCTGCCGATCTTCGGCAAGAGCGCCAGGCACGAGGGCGTCTATCACCAGTTCGGCTTCTCGCTGCACGGCTTCCAGCTCGGTCCCGGTGCGGGTGCCGTGATGGCCGAGATCATCGCCACCGGCCGCTCGAACGTGCCGAGCGACGGCCTGGTAATCGAGCGCTTCGCGCTCAAACACTGACTTCAATCCGAAGGAGAAGACGAAATGACCATCAAGCGCAGCATCAAGACCCCGATCCAGAACCGCGTCGTCGAGACCGGCAACCTCGTCTTCGTCGGCGGTTGCATCGCCGACGACACCACTCAGTCGATGGGCCCGCAGACGCAGAACATCCTCGGCAAGATCGAGGGCTATCTCGGCGAGGTCGGGCTCGACCGCAAGGCGATCGTCGCAGCCCAAATCTACGTCACCGACCTCTCCCAGAAGAAGGCGATGGACGCCGCCTGGACCGGCTTCTTCGGTGACGAGATGCCGACCCGCGCCACCGTCGGCGTCGCCGATCTGGGCGGCGGCGCGATCATCGAGGTGGTGGTCACGGCGGCGCGCTGAGCGGTTCTCGCTTACTGAAACGCACGAGGCGTCCCGGGCGCCCGCAGGGTGGCCCGGGACCCATTCCGGAACGGTTCAGGCATGGATCCCGGATCTCCGCTTCGCTGCGTCCGGGATGACGGCGTGTTCCTCGCGTCACCTCAGACCGCCACAACATAACCATCCCGGCGCGGATCGGCGGCGCCGGTCATGACGCCGGTCGAAGGGTCGACCGCCACCGCCTGCATGCCGCCGCATTTCATCGTCCAGCCGACAGCGAAGGCCGCGATGTCGTGGCCGCGGCGGCGCAGTTCGGCCAGCGTTTCCGGCGCAATCCGGTTCTCCGCCTCGATGAAGCGCCCGTCCCAGAGCCGCGAGCGCGGCGCCTCGATCGCCTCCTGCAGGCCTAAGCCGAAATCGAGATGCTGCACCATCGCCTGCGTCTGCGTCTGCATGATGCCGTAGCTGCCGGGCGTGCCGAGGGCGAGCACGGGTTTGCCGGCGCGCGTCGAGATGCTGGGCGACATGCACATCGGTAATTCGTCGCCGGGCTTCGAACGGTTCGGGCTGCCGGGCTGGACGTCCGACCAGTACAGGAAATTGTTCAGGCAGAGCCCAGTGCCCGGCACGACGATGCCGCAGCCGAAGGGACTGCCGAGGCTGTTGGTGATGCAGACGAGATTGCCCTCGGCATCCGCCACCGAGAAGGAGGTGGTGTGCGCCGGGTCCTCGCCCGGCTGCGGCGTCCATTGCTCGGTCGGCCCTTCGACAGGAACGCCATCACCGACGCGTTGGCGCAGCTTCGCGAGAGACGCCTCCGAGAAGATCTCGGCCAGCGCTTCGGGCGAGGGATTGTTCGCGGCGATCCGCACCCCGGCGGCGAGCCGGATCGCGCGATAGACCAGATCGAGATGCGCTGGCCCGTCCTTGGGCAGGCCGGCGAGATCGAAGCCTTCGAGGATCTTCAGGCTGAGCAGGAACTGGAAGGCCTCGCAGGGCGGCGGCGGCACATGGATGTCGAGCCCACGATAGGAGACCGCCAGCGGCTCGCGCCAGCGCGGCGTGACCGCGGCCAGATCGTCCATCGTCATCAGCCCGCCGAGCGAGCGCAGATGGGCGATGATGCGCTCCCCGAGTTCGCCGCGATAGAGATGGTCCGGGCCCTTCGCGGCGATCTCGGCGAAGGTTCGCGCGAGATCGGGCTGGCGCAGCACCTGGCCGAGCTTCACTGGCCCGCCATCTGGCAGATAGGTGGCAGCGAAGCCGGGATAGATTTCGGGCCAGGCCTCAAGCAGCGGCGCCTGCTCGTTGAACTCCGCCACGCCGAATTCGGAGAGGGCGAACCCGTCACGCGCCAGCGCGATCGCCGGAGCGAGGATCTCGGCCAAGGGCTTGCGGCCGTAGCGCGAGGCCAGCTCGCACCAGCCGGCGAGATTGCCGGGCACCGCCACCGCATGCGGGCCGCGTTCGAGGTCGGAGCGCTGCGAGAAGCGTTCCGAGGGAAAGCTCTTCTGGATCGGCGGCACGAAGTCGAGCACGCGCACGCGGTTCTCGGCGGCAGACCACAAGGTCGCCGAGCCCATGCCGGAGAGGCTCGACATGAACGGCTCGACGACGTTCAGCGCCGCGGCCGTCGCCGCGATGGCATCAAACGCGTTGCCGCCCTGGATCAGCAGCCGCGCCCCGGCCTGTGCCGCGAGCGGGTGGGCCGCGGCGACCATGCCGTGGCGGGAATGGATCGTCGGGCGGCGGCCATGCATCGTCGGTCGTCCTCGCATTCCGGCCTCGCTGGCCGATAGCGATCAGAGCATGGAGTGCGTTGGCCGGAACAGCCCGTCATGCCTGCAATTGGAGCGCTGTGGCTGGCGTGGCGTGCATGGCGCATTCCTTAACACTTGCAGGCGGGTCACCCCGAACGCAGTGAAGCGGAAATCCGGGATCCATTCCGGAGCGATTGCAGGTGAAGTTCCGGAATGGGTCCCGGGTCTCCCTCCGGTCGCCCGGGACGACCGCGTGGATGGACCGAGGCGACAGATCACCAGCAGGTTTTGGACTCTCGCTCCGCTCCTCACGTGCCGCAGAAGGTCGCCCTGACGCGCTCATGCTGTTGCGGCGGATTCTCGTACTCCGCAAAGGCAGCGCGCTCGTCGAAGGGCTGCGCCAGCACGGCGAGCAGCTCTTCGAAAGGAGTGAAATCGTCATGCTCCTGAGCTGCCGCGATGGCCGCCTCGACGCGGTGGTTGCGTGGGATATAGGCGGGGTTGACCGCGAGCATCGCGCCGGGCGCGGTTCCTGAGCTACGCTCGTGCCAGCGCGCCAGCCAGCCGTCCAGCGCCGGATCATGCGCGAGCGCCGCGCGCAATGGTTCTTCACCCGCGAGCCCGGCATGCAGCCGGCTGAGATGGCGGAAGCTCAGCGTGAAGTCGGCCCCGCGCGTGCCGAGCAGGCCGAGGAATTCGGCACCGAGCGCGGTATCCGCCTCGCTACCGCCGGCCAGCCCGAGCTTGCGCGCAATGCCCGCATCATAGGCGGCCTGATAGCGTGGCGCGAAGGCGCCGAGCGCGTTCTGGGCGATGGTGACGGCCGCGTCGGTATCCTCCGCCAGAAGCGGCAAAAGCGTTTCGGCGAGCCGGGTCAGGTTCCACAGCGCGATGCTCGACTGGTTGCCATAGGCATAGCGCCCGCCGGCATCGATCGAGCTGAACACGGTCGCGGGATCATAGGCGTCGAGGAAGGCGCAGGGGCCGTAATCGATCGTCTCCCCCGCGATAGAGCAGTTGTCGGTATTCATCACGCCGTGGATGAAGCCGACGAGGAGCCAGCGCACGATGAGATCGGCTTGTGCCGCGATGACCGCGTCGAACAGGGACAGATAGGGATTGGCCGCATTCGCCGCCTGCGGATAGTGCCTGATGATGACATGATCGGCGAGCGCGCGCAGCGCCTCGGTATCCTGCCGCACGGCGAAGAACTGGAAGGTCCCGACCCGGATATGGCTGGCGGCGACGCGCGTCAGGATCGCGCCCGGCAAGGCCTCCTCGCGCATCACAGGCTCGCCGGTCAGGACGAAGGCGAGCGCTCGCGTCGTCGGGATGCCGAGCGCCGCCATCGCCTCGCTGACGATGTATTCGCGCATCACCGGCCCCAGCGCCGCCCGCCCGTCGCCGCCGCGCGAGAAGCGCGTGCGCCCCGAACCCTTGAGCTGGATGTCGCGGCGAACTCCCGACCGGTCGATGACCTCGCCGAGCAGGATCGCCCGCCCGTCGCCAAGCTGGGGCACGAACTGCCCGAACTGGTGGCCGGCATAGGCGGTCGCGATCGGCGTCGAGCCCGGCGCGATGGCATTGCCGGCCAGCATCGCGACGCCCTCAGGGCTTTCCAGCCACGCCCGGTCGAGCCCGAGTTCAGCGGCCAGCGCATGGTTCAACCGCACCAGGCGCGGCGCGGGCACGGGCGTCGGCGGCGTCAGCGCGAAGAAGCGCTCCGGTAGCCGGGCATAGCTGTTGTCGAAGGCGATGGGCATGAGAGGTCCGGGTTTAGCGTATCGGGCAGGTTGTCCGTGAATGCCGTTCGGGAGACAGATGGTGCTTCCAGGGCGCCGAAGCCATGCCTCACCGCGCCGCTGCTTTCTGATACGATGCTGCCATGGCGCCTGACAGATTGAAACGCATGCTCGAGCCCGCATCCGTCGCCGTCATGGCGCAGCCGGGTGCCCCGGCCGTACCGTTGCTGAGGAGCATCGCGGCCGGCGGATACGCCGGCCGCGCCTTCGTGGTCGGTGGTGCGACGGCCGAGGGCTTCCAGCCCGTAGCCGGTCTGGACGACCTGCCCGAAGCCGTCGATCTGGTCATCGCCCCGGCCTCGGATGCGATCGCGGCGATTGCGGCGGCAGGGCGTCGCGGCTTTGCCGGCGTGCTGATCGTGGACGGCGACCGGGCCGGTGCCGGCGCGCTTGGCGAGGCCGCCCGCCAGGCCGGAATCCGGCTGATCGGGCCCGATTCCATCGGGCTGGTCGCTCCGCGCCTGCACCTCAATGCGAGCTTTGCGCCGGTCGTGCCGAAGGCCGGGAACATCGCGCTCATCGCCCAGTCCAGCTCGATTGCCGCCGGTATCCTGGCTTGGGCGGCGCGCCGCGATGTCGGCTTCTCGGGTGCCGTCACGCTGGGCGCCGCAGTCGATGTCGATCTCGCCGACTGCCTCGATCATTTCGGCCTCGACGGGCGCACCCGCTCGATCCTGCTGGCGCTGGACGAGGTCGAGGATGCCGCGCGCTTCCTGTCCTCGGCCCGGGCGGCGGCGCGGCTGAAGCCGGTGCTGGTGCTGAAGCCGTGGCGGACACCGGCAGGCACGCCCGGCCTGACCCATGCGGGGCTGATCGTCACCGGCGACCGGGCGCATGACGCCGCCTTCCACCGCGCCGGCCTGCTCCGGGTCAACGATCTCGACGAACTCTTCGCCGCCGCCGAGACGCTTGGCCGCACGCGCCCGCTTGCCGGCGGTCGGCTGGCGATCGTCAGCAATGGGGCAGGGCTCGCGGCGCTGGCGGCGGGGCGCCTGCGCCAGCTCGGCGGCGCGCTCGCGACGCGCGAAGGCGCCGAGGCGGACGCGACCGAAGAGGCCATCGTCGAAGTCGCGACGCCAGCGGAATACCGGCAGGCCGTTACCAGCCTGCTCGGCGACGGCGGCGTCAATGCGGTTCTGGCCGTGCACGCCCCCCACCTGCTCGCCGAGGCGCAGGATTGCGCCGATGCGGTGGTCGAGGCGGCCCGCGAGGCCGGCCGGTCCAAGCCGGTTCTGGCCGCCTGGATCGGTGGCGACGACGCGATCGCGGCGCGTTTCGCCGCGGCGGGACTGCCATCCTTCGCGACCGGCGCCGAGGCAGTGCTCGGCTTCCAGCACCTGCTGCGCCATGCCCGCCTGCAAGGCGAGCTGATGGCGACGCCGCCTTCGGCGGAAGAGATGCCGCAGCCCGATCTGGTGCAGGCTCGGGCGATCGTGGCCAAGGCGTTGGCCGAGCAGCGCGACTGGCTCGATCCCGACGAGGTCTCAGGCCTGCTGGCGATCTACCGCATCCCCGAGCTGAAACCTGTGGTGGCGGTCGACATCGAGGCGGCGCTCAGCGTGGCGCGGCCGCTCCTCGCGGGCGGCCGGCCGGTCGCGCTCAAGATCGTCTCGCCCGACATCGTCCACAAATCCGACGTCGGCGGCGTCGCGCTCGATCTGGCGACCGAGGCCGCCATTCGCGAGGCGGCCGAGCGCATGCTGGCGCGGGTGCGGGCCGATCGCCCTCAGGCCCGGATCACCGGGCTTGCGGTGCAGCCGATGGCGCAGCGCGCCAAGGCGCGCGAACTGATCGTCGGTTTCGCGACCGATCCCTGCTTCGGCCCGGTCGTCGTCTTCGGCCGTGGCGGCATCGCCGCGGATCTGATCGACGACAGCCATGCCGCCTTGCCGCCGCTCGATCTCGGGCTGGCCAGCCGGTTGATCGCCCGCACCCGTGTCTCGCGCGTGCTGGCCGCCTACCGGGACGTGCCCGCCGCGCGGCTCGATGCCGTCGCGGCCACCCTGGTTGCGGTTGGGCAGATCGCGGTCGACCTGCCCGAAATCCGCGAGCTCGATCTCAACCCGTTGCTGGCCGACGAGACCGGTGCCATCGCGGTGGATGCGCGCATGATGCTGGAGCGCGCGCCGGAGCGGCGGCGCCGACCGGCGATCCGTCCCTATCCCGGAAGCTGGCGCCGGCAGGTCACGCTGCGCGGCGGGCTGCGCTTCTCGGTTCGGCCGATCCGGCCGGAAGACGAGGAAGCGATCGGCGCCATGCTCCAGAAGGTGACGCAGGAGGATCTGCGCTTACGTTTCTTCGCGCCGCTGAAGACCTTCAGCCACGCCTTCCTCGCCCACCTGACCCAGCTCGACTATGCCCGTGCCATGGCCTTCGTCGCCTTCGAGGACGCCACGGGCGAGGTCGCCGGCGTCGTCAGGCTGCACGCCGATCCAGGACACGACGCGGCCGAATACGCGATCCTGCTGCGCTCCGACCTGAAGGGTGTCGGACTGGGCTGGACGCTGATGACGCTGATCATCGAATGGGCCAAGGCGGAGGGCCTGCAGACGATCCGCAGCCAGGTGCTCGCGGAGAACACGCGCATGCTGGCGCTGTGCCGCCAGCTCGGCTTCGCGATCACGCATGACCCGGACGATCCTGCCCTGTGCGTCGTCACCCTGTCGGTCGAGTCCGGCGCCTCGAGCCTGCGCTCCTGACCATCCGCGGCGGCTGCGGGATCCCGCTGCGTCGAGAGGCGACGGGTCGCGACGGAAGCGCCGGACCGGCCGAAGGTTAAGGCCACGCCCGGCATTGCGGCCACAGTTCTGTGGCCTGCTGACGATGCGGCTGGCGGGCGAGGAGCACGAAATGGAGGACGTGCGATGAAGGGAATGACCGAGAAAGAGCTGAGCGAGATCAGGAAGATCGCTTACGGCCTGTGGGAGCAGGAAGGCAGGCCGGATGGGCAGGATCGGCGGCATTGGGATACCGCCAAGGAAATCTGGGCCTTCCGGCACAGTGGCGAGGATGCGCCATCGGCACAGGCACAGGCGGCAACGTCGCCGCGTTCGCAGGACACTGGCAAGTCGCGGGGACAGCCCGGCCAGGCGTCACGTCGCAGCGCACCCGCCTGAAGCGGCCGCGATGCGAGTGGTTGATCAATCTTCGGAGGGCCCCTCCGGAGCGTCAGAAACCTGCGTCTTCGGCAGCGCGTCCGCGATGACCGCCGCCATGATCGCTGCGGTCTGCGGACGGCGCTCCAAGCAGCGCGAGGTCGGTCCGGCGACGACGATCGAGAGCCGGCGCGGGCCGATCGGCAGGGGCAGGGCGACGCCCGCCAGATCGGTGATGTATTCCGACGAACTCTGGTGATAGCCGCGGGCGGCCGCCTCGCGCAAATCGGCCTCGATCCGCTCGATGCTCATTGGCGTCGTCGGCGAGAACGGCTCGAAACGGATCTTCCGGTAGATCGCCTGGCGCTCGTCGGGCGAGTATTGCGCCAGGATCGCCCGGCCGACGGAGCTGGCATGCACCGGGATGCGCTCGCCGACCTCGACGAAGTAGCGCACCGACTGGCGTGATTCCGCCACCGCCATGAAGATCGCCGAAGTCCCCGCCAATGCCCCGACCGCGGTCGTCTCGCCCGTTTCCTCGGCAACCCGGGCGACCAGCGCATGGACGGGTTCCGGCAAGGGCTCGGCATCGGCGACGATGCGCGCCAGCGTCAGCCAGCGCGGGCTCGGATAATAGCCGCCACGCACGCGCGGCTCGTAGAGCCAGCCCTTCTCGGCGATCGTGCCGACCAGGTTGAAGGTGCTCGAGCGCGGCCAGCCCAGATCGTCCGAAATCTCGGCCATCGTCGCCGGCCGCTTGCGCCGGGCGAAATACTCCATCAGCTCCAGAACATTCGCTGCCTGCCTGACCAGCATCTTTGACCCTGTCTTCCGCCCCGTCCGGCGGAACGCCGCTGCGCCTGGACCGGTGCGGTCCATCCTCTCGCTAGCCCAACCTCATCGACGCTTCGCTGGCAAGCCATCGGCGCGTCGGCTTGGGCATTCCACGCTTGACATATAATTCACAGTCACGTTTTCTAAATTCACAAATAAGAATTGCCGTGAAGGCCTCCGGCCGACATGCAGCGACACACGGGCCGCATGAAGACGGCTACGGGAGGAAGACATGACGGCACGCGCCTATGTGACGAGTTGCGCCTTTGCGCTTTCGACCTGCCTTGCGGCGGCTTCCGCCCAGGCACAGCAAATTCCAGTGAAGCTCGGCGTGCTCGCCGACATGTCCGGCATCTTTTCGGACATCGGCGGCCCCGGCGCGACCGAAGCCACCAAGATGGCGGTCGAGGACTTCATGAAGCGGCCGGGTTCGGAGCGCTTCAAGATCGAGGTCATCGCCGCCGATGCCCAGAACAAGCCCGACATCTCCAGCGCCATCGCGCGCAAATGGTTCGACACCGAGGGCGTCGATGCGCTCGTCGACCTGCCGACCAGCGCGATCTCGCTGGCGATCGCGCCGATCGCCCAGGAGAAGAACAAGGTCGCGCTGTTCACCGCGTCCGGCACCTCCGACCTGACCGGTAAGGCCTGCACGCCGAATTCCGTGCACTGGACCTACGACACCTGGGCGCTCTCGCATGGCACCGCCGATGCCATCACCAAGGGCGGCGGCAAGTCCTGGTTCTTCCTGACGGTCGATTTCGCGCTCGGCCATTCGCTCGAGCGCGATGCCAGCGCCGTGGTCAAGGCCAATGGCGGCACGGTCGCCGGCGCGGTACGGCACCCGACCGACTCGAAGGATTTCTCCTCCTATCTTCTGCAGGCGCAGTCCTCGAAGGCGCAGGTGATCGCGCTCGCCAATGCCGGCGGCGACACCATCAACGCCATCAAGCAGGCCTCGGAATTCGGCATCGTTCAGGGCGGCCAGAAGCTCGCCGGCATGCTGCTCTTCATCTCGGACATCCATTCGCTCGGCCTGCAGACCGCGCAGGGCCTGCAACTGACCACCGCCTTCTACTGGGACCTCAACGACAAGACGCGTGCCTTCGGCGAACGCTTCGCGGCACGCAGCAACGGCCGCTTCCCCTCGATGAACCAGGCCGGCGCCTATTCGGCCACGCTCGCCTATCTCGATGCCGTCGCCAGGGTCGGCTCGACCAAGGATGGCGCGGCGGTGGTCAAAGCCATGCGCGAGGCCGGCACCTTCGACGATCCGCTCTTCGGCAAGACCTCGCTGCGCGACGATGGACGGGTGCTGCACGACATGATGCTGGTCGAGGTCAAGAAGCCGTCCGAGTCGAAGAAGGCCTTCGACTACTACAAGGTTCTCGCCACGATTCCCGCCGAGCGCGCCTTCCGCCCGCTCAAGGACGGCAACTGCCCGCTGATCAAGTAGCGGCGCGCACGCTGCGCCTGCCGATCGGCCCCTTCCGAACCGAGAAAGTCCCGACCATGCGTCTGCCCAATAAGCTCGCCATCGTCACTGCAGCCGCTTCCGGCATGGGCCGGGCCGGCGTCGAACTCTTCCTGCGCGAGGGCGCGAAGGTCGCGGCCGTCGACGTCAACGCCGAGGCGCTTGCCGCGCTCAAGGCCGAGGCCAGGGCCAACGGCCATGACATCGTGACGATCCAGGCCGATCTCTCGCAGACAGAGCAGATGAAGAGTTCGATCAATGACGCCGCGGCGGCGCTGGGCGGGCTCGACATCCTCTGGGCCCATGCCGGCATTCCCGGCCCAGGTGGCATCGAGGATCTCGACCTGCCGGCCTATGACCAGGCGATTGCGCTCAACGTCACATCGGCGGCGCTGGCGGCGGGCGAGGCCATCAAGCACATGCGCCAGCGCGGCGGCGGCTCGATCGTCTTCACCGCCTCGGTCTCAGGCCTCGTCGGCTCGATGTTCAGCCCGATCTATTCAGCCGCGAAGTTCGCGGTGGTCGGCCTGACGAAGTCGTTGGCGCAGACTTTTGCGCCCGACAATGTCCGCGTGAACGTGGTTTGCCCGGGCCTTGCCGACACGCCGATGAAGATCGGCTTCACCGGTCGCTCGGGCGACGCCAAGGTGGCGGAGGCGAACCAGACCCGCCTCCTCGCCTCCGTGCCGATGGGCCGGCTCTGCAAGGCGGAGGAGGCGGCCCATGCCGTGCTCTGGCTCGCCTCGGACGATGCCTCATTCGTGACGGGCGTGGCCCTGCCGGTGGATGGCGGCTTTACTGCGCGCTGAGCGAGTCGGGGCAGGCGAGGCGAGGGGCA
>JAESFK010000530.1_pt1 | contig 18229 bp, 15 predicted proteins | sample 9269391 | NCBI WGS metagenome assembly JAESFK01 (sample SAMN14506231, study PRJNA617097) | algae metagenome | isolation source: Drouetiella hepatica UHER 2000/2452 and co-occurring heterotrophs from... | place: Slovakia: Slovak Paradise National Park, Hrabusice, Kosice Region | collected 2000-01-01
ATGAACAGAGGTTCAAAGATTTCCCATTCTGCATCAGTGAGGCTGCTGGAATACGGCATAGTTGCTAGATTAGACGGCTTCAAGCACCTTAAAGCAGAAGCCGGAAGATGTCAAATGGGTTCTATACGACCAAATACCTAATCAACAACCACACACTCTTTCCGTTTTTTGCGCCTTTCTTACATCCTAAACAGGCTCAGAAACTTTGGACTGATATGGAAGGGGCACGAGGACCAGCTATCAAAATGCGCTCTGGTGTTATGGCAAGTACTGTTCGTCCTCCAGAATGGCTGAGATTTTGTCCCCTCTGTACATTACGTGATGAACAAGAATTTGGTGAGTACTATTGGCATCGTCTTCACCAATTACCAGGAGTTCAGGTTTGTCCTGAACATAATGTTTGTCTGGTCAATAGCCAAGTTCGAATTCTAACGCCTAAAACCCGCCATGAGTTTGTTGCAGCAGAGCAGGGAATTCAGCTACCAAAGACACTCCCACTCGCTGTAATACAACCTCACCACAAAATTCTGCTGAAAATTGCACAGGATGCTGCTTGGCTGTTAAAGCAAACTATTTCCCCGTCCGGATTAGATGTGCTGTTGAAGCGTTATCATCAACTCCTCACAGAGAGGGAACTTGCTACAAGTAGCGGTAGGGTGCGGGTTAGCCAGTTGCTGAACGAGTTTTGTCATTTCTATTCCAACAATTTCCTGCAAAGTCTTCAATGTGAGATTAATGCTGAAAGTCAGCACAACTGGTTATTTCGGTTAATTCGATCGCCCAAAGGATCTCAACATCCCCTACACCACCTATTGCTCATGCGATTTCTGAAGTACTCAGCCGAGTCATTCTTCCAGTTTCCTAATCAATTCAAGTCTTTTGGTAAGGGACCTTGGCTTTGTCTAAATCAAGCTGCTTCTCACTTCCATCAACCTGTAATTCACAATTGTGAAATTACCTACACTCAGGATCACGGAAAGCCAATAGGTACATTCCATTGCTCTTGTGGCTTCATCTACTGCCGTACTGGTCCTGATAAAACTCAGGAGGATCAATTCCGTATTACAAAGGTTCGAGCTTTTGGCTCAGTTTGGGAAGAAAAGTTGAAAGAACTGTGGGCAAATTCAACAGTTAGTCTTCGAGGCATGGCACGGGAGCTTGGAGTTGATTCAACTACTGTCAAACTACACGCTGCTGCACTGCAATTGCCTTTTCCACGCCAGGGCAAACGGCAAACAAACAGAAGTAATAGGATGCTTGTTTCTTCATTAGAACATCAAGAAGGAGTACCAGCGAATACTCTAGAGAACTACAGGGCAGAATGGTTGACTGCACGAAGCGAAAACCTTACATCACGAAGAACGAAACTGAAGAATCAATTTCAAAGAGTTTATACTTGGTTACGGCGAAATGACCGCCAGTGGTTAGAATCTAACCTACCTCCTAAACAACAAATAAACTCGCCATCTCTACGTGTAGATTGGAGCAATCGAGATTCTGAACTTGCAGAAGCAGCGAGACTTTCTGCTACCAGTTTATACAAGCAGGAAGGACGACCAAACCAGGTAACAGTTGCAGCGATCGCTCGAGAACTCGGTCAACTAGCTTTGATTCAAAAACATCCAGATAAGCTACCGCTGACATCGGACGTTCTAGCTAATGTTGTAGAAACCCGTGAATCTTTTGCATTGCGACGAATCGACTGGGTGGTGCATTGCTATAGAGAGGAGAGAGTTTGTCCGCAAAGATGGCAACTGATTCGCCGAGCAGGGTTACGACCAGAGCTTGCAAAGCTTGAATCGATTCACGAAGCAATCAATTCAGCATTAGAGTCTCTGAAGATCCTTTAAGGATTACTCTTCTGCTGCCTCTGCTGCCAGTCCAATTGCATCATTGAACTATTGCTGTTCTATGCCGCACCAGAATTTGGGATTAGAGTTACCAGTTAGCAACCCTACAGAGTTTGCTTACGGAACTAGAAGGGGAAATTGCTTTTCCCTTTTCCTATTCATAACTAGCAGAGAATACCACTTCCATGCGTCAAGCAGATCAAACGGTTAAACTATTTCTACCCGCAGTGCTTGTGTATCAGAGGTTTCAATGACTAAGTATTTATGCTCTGTGCCAGTTAGTAAAGAATTCTATTCCCTACTTAAGAATTCTATTCCCTACTTAAGAACCCTATTCCCTTTGTACAATATGAAACTGCTACGGAAGACAGGTTACTCCACGGTAACTGATTTTGCCAAGTTGCGCGGCTGATCGACATCTAAGCCTCTACGAGCTGCAATGTGATAGGCCAAAAACTGTAGTGGAATCACCGTCAGAATAGGAGATAGTAACTCTTCTACAGCGGGTACAGGCAGCAGATGATCGAAGACCTCTGCTGCTTCTGCATCATTCATGGGCGTAACGCCAATTAGCTTTGCATCTCGCGCCTTTGCCTCCTGGGCATTAGACAAAACCTTTTCATAGACCATTCCCGGCATCGCGATCGCCACCACGGGCACTTTTTCATCTAGCAGGGCGATCGGCCCATGCTTCATTTCTCCGGCTGGATAGCCTTCGGCATGGATGTAGCTGATCTCTTTGAGTTTCAAAGCGCCTTCCAGGGCGATCGGGAAATTGATGCCGCGCCCGATAAAAATAAAGTCTTGAGTTTCGGTGAACTCATGGGCTAACTGCTCCACATACCGTTCTTGCACTTCCAAAATCGACTCAATTTGGGCAGGCAGCAGCCGTAGTTCTGTGACGATTTCCTCTAGGCGATCGAGCGACAGCGTTTTACGACGATAGGCAAGATCGATCGCCAAGCAGTAGAAGGCAACCAGCTGAGCCGTAAAGGTTTTGGTAGCTGCCACCCCAATCTCAATCCCTGCATGAGTATTAATCAGGTGATCGACTAAGTGGCTGAGGGTGCTGTCCGTTCGGTTGGTAATGCCCAACAGCTTCGGCTGAAATTTTCCACCCATCTCGGTTCTGCGACGCTTCTCCATATCTAGTGCCGATAGGGTGTCAGCCGTCTCGCCCGATTGAGTCACGCCGATCGTCAGCGTATGGGGAGTCAGCGGGGAAGCCCCATAGCGAAACTCTGAGGCATACTGTACCTGCGTCGGAATATCCGCAAGCTGCTCTAGCAGGTACTTCCCTACCAGGCTTGCGTGCCAGCTCGTACCACACGCCACAATTTGAATTTGCTCTAGGTCAGCATAAAACTCTTCTGGTAGGCTCAGGTGAATGGGCGATGTGAGAGACTGTGCTGTCCATTCGCTATCCAAATAGGCTTCTAGACCTGCCCGCACGACTCCCGGCTGCTCATAGATTTCCTTGAGCATGAAGTGCTTGAAGCCCTGCTTTTCCACCAGAATGGGGTTCCAATTCAGCGTTTGCGGCGTTTTGCGGAGGCGATCGCCCGCAAAGTTATATACCTCTACGCCCAGACGCGTCAGACGGGCAATCTCGCCGTTCTCCAAGGTCAGCACCGTGCGCGTGTGGCTGACTAACGCGGGCGTATCCGAAGCACAGAAAAACTCGCCTTTGCCAAAGCCGATCGCCAGAGGAGCCTGCTGCTTGACCGCGATCAGCTCATCGGGATAGTCAGCATTGACGATCGCCAAAGCAAAAGCACCGCGCAGGTCATTAACGGCTCGGCGAACGGCTTCCAGAAAAGGAGTCAGGTGCTCTTCTGCTCGGATGGCCTTCAAATATTCCGCAATCAGGTGGGGAATCACCTCAGTATCGGTGTCAGAGCGAAACTCGTGTCCTTTCGCTTTCAGGTCTTCCCGCAAGTCTCGATAGTTCTCGATAATGCCGTTTTGCACCACTGCAATCCGGCGAGCGGTGTCCATGTGGGGATGGGCATTGTATTCTTCGGGCTTGCCGTGGGTTGCCCAGCGCGTATGTCCAATGCCGACCTGCGCCGGATTTTCCACGCCTTCTAATCTATCCTGTAAATTTTGCAGCTTGCCCTTAGCCCGGACACAGTGAATTTCATCGTCCCAAAGGGTGGCAATGCCCGCAGAGTCATAGCCTCGATACTCCAATTTTCGCAGCCCTGCCAGCAAAATTGCGCTTGCGGTCTGATTGCCGATATAGCCCACAATTCCACACATGACCTATTTCTCCTGATCGAAGCTAGAGATTGCTTAGCATACAATACTTGACCCGACAAATTAAGCCTTATTGCAAACTCGCTATTCCTGCAAATGTTGCGATAGCTTTGGAGCATGAGCTTGAATACGAGCTTCGGAGGACAGCACAATGGGATTTAAGCGAATTCTGGCGGCGATCGATCACTCTCCCCTCAGCCAGTTAGTGTTTGAACAGGCGCTTGATCTGGCAAAAACCAATCAGGCAAATTTAATGTTGTTTCATAGCGTGTCAGCAGACACAGTGGCACTGTCTCCCGTCTTCCCTGGCGAGTTTGGCGTATCGCCACAGTTTATTAATCAGGCTTATCAGGGTGAGCTTGTCCGTTTAGAGCAGCAGATTCAAGAAATTCAGGCGACCTTGCAGCATTTTTACGATTTGGCAAGACAGGCAGACGTGGCGGCAACCTATCAGTACAAAATTGCTGAACCGGGGCAAGGTCTTTGTGAAGCGGCTCAGCAGTGGCAAGCCGATCTAATGATAGTGGGTCGGCGAGGACGCAAGGGTTTGACCGAGGCGCTACTGGGCAGCGTCAGCAACTATGTGTTGCACCATTCTCCCTGCGCGGTGCTGGTGATTCAGTCGGCAGGGCTATTGGCAGGACAGTCGGAGCGATCGGCGTTTCCGCAAGCGTCCTTCAAGCAAACAGCACCAACCACAGCGGGATAGTCAGCAGCAGCATCGCGGTAGACAATACAATGCTGCTGGCAATGAGTTCGCGATCGAGCTGATATTCTTCTGCCAAAATCAATCCGGCAAACGCTGAGGGCATTCCCGACATTAAAACCAGGGCAAGACGCGCATCGCCTCCCAGACCGATGAATGGAGTCAGCAATCCAATCAGCACCGGGCTAACCACCACTTTTAGCAAAGCTGGGACAATAGCAAGGCGTAGACTCGACCAGCCTCGCAACTGGCTCAGCCGCATTCCCATGAGCAGAAGAGCCGCCGGGATGACCACCCACACGGAAGCCTCAAGCCCAAACTCGATCGCCTCTGGCAATACCACCGAACGGGTAGAAGAACCGATCGCAAATGCCCAGAGCGAAGGTACAGTCAGCACATCCCGAATCTGCGTCCACCAGTGGCTCTTTTGCAGACTGCGCCCATAGTAGCTCGACAAAAACACGCCAATCCCATAGGTGCCTACCACGTTTTGCGTCACGCTGTAAAGCACCAGCCAGCTCGCATAGGCAGAATCGACAAAAGCAGGCGCGATCGCCAAGCCCACAAATCCCGTATTGCCAAAAATTGAGGTGAGAATAAAGCTGCCTCGTCGAGCGCGATCGTGCCAGGGATCAATTTCTGCAATTGGAGCAGCATCAGGTTCCTGTAGGGTTTCACTCTTCTCAGCTTTTGGCTTCTCAGCTTTTGGCTTCTCAGCACTGGATAAAGGGAAAGGCAATTGCCGAACTGCCTGAAGACTGAGCCAAGCCAAGCCCCAAACGACGATGAGTCCGGCGATCGTTACAATGGGCGCTAACCCAACCTGCCTTGAAAAGTGAGTCTGGCGTGCCAATGCCAGTATTTCTAAAGGCACACCCACCCAGTAGAGACTGCGCCCTAGTACGCGAGGCAGCGACTCCGGCAAAAAGCGCAATAAGACTACTCCTAGTCCCGTCCAAAGAAAGAGCGGTAAATAGGCTTGGATCAAAGAGTCTGTCATTCCTCCAGTCTAGGAGAAAAACCCGTCTTGAAAACCCATGTTGGAGATCTCCGGGCAGGATGGTTTAGAGCGCCTGAATAGATTCGATCCGCCATTGGTCGCCCTGCCGAATGAGGGAATACTGAACCCGCAGATTTTCAGGACTGGCAGTGTTGCCATCGGGTCTTCCATTGGAGTAAGGCTGAATCTTTTCGGTGACCGTTGCCTCTACTGTGGCGCGATTAGTCTCTCCTGCCGTAGGAATTGGGCTGGCAGAATCAGAGGGGGAAGCGATCGCCCCCTCTGTCGGTGAAACGGTGGGCGAGCTGTCTGTAGATGGGTCAGCTGGTGAGGCTGTACCCGACGAAGCTGTATCGGTTGGTGAAGCTGGAGAGCCTTCTGTCTCTACTGAGGTGACCTCTACGTTAGAGTGTTCGTACACCAGATAAGAATTGGCAGCCTTTACCTGCTCTGCATCCCCTTTCCACTGAGACAGAATCGGCTCAGCCAGCACCTTATCGAGCTGCGTCAAGTCATGATTTTCGCCCATTGCAGCTGCCTTTGCCGCCAGCCAGGACTCGATCACAGATTTTGCTTCTTCTGGCGTTAAGGAAGCGCTGGCGGTCGCAGGTCTGCCCTGCTGAGTCAGCTGACCAAAGCCCTGCTCAGCTTTCGTTATTGCACTGGCGGTTGCAGTCTGCGATCGCCCACCCAAAAGCCTGCTGCCCAGAAAACCTAGCAACAGCAAGCCTAAAATTCCTAGCGCCGCCAAAAACAAGAGGCGATCGAGTCGAGGGGCAGGAGAACGCCGAGAAGGAGCATCTTGCCCGACTCGCGTTGGGGCAGTACCAGACGATTCAGACCGATCTATCGAGTCCCCGCTGTAGCCGTTACCCGTATCCGTAGAAGTCGGGTAAATCACCTCAGACAAGCCTGAGCCGTTATTGGCATACCCTGAGTTAACGTGTTCAGAATCGGTGACAGAAATATTCTCACTCGATACTCGACCCGTTTCGAGCGGTCTCATGCGCGGCGTGTAGGGGACATCAGATTCTCGACGGGGCGACTGTCGAGGGGTCTGCCGGGGAGCAGGCGATCGGCTCCATGCCACCGACATCTCTGGCTCGTTGGGCAGTTCCTCTAGGTAAGCCTGTACATCCTCGTCAGCGAAATATTCTTTCAGAGAGGGCTGCTTTCTCGACAGGTCGCGGAAGTGGGGAAACACTTCAGTTTGCAGCCAGCGTTCGCTGTACAGGCAAAGCCCAGGCAGCAGGTCAGGCGATCCTTGAGAATGCTCCCGGATAAAAGCAAGCGAGTCAAATTCCTGGCTTAGCCCTAGCGCCCGACTGGCTTCATCGGTTTGTCCTAACAGCAGAGCGCAAACGGCTTGCTCCAGATGCACATCTTGCTTGGTGCCTAGCCGCAGCAGCACTAATTTTGCCCGTCGGATGAGGGAAGGCTGACGTTCGGCAAATCCGCGAGCTAGCAGCGCATAGACGGCTAGATAGGACGCAACCGCCGAGGGACGCTGAGCCTCAGCCTCAAACAGGGTTTGCTGCTCGGTTGCGGTCAAATAGCTGCGCAACTGCTGAATGAATCGGAGGAAATCATCGACTCCCAACCCCGAATGATCGTCTGCAGAGCCATCAATGCCACCGCGATCGTGCAGCATATCCTCCAGTAGGCTCAGCCCCTGCCGCCTCACATCCTCCCGGTTTCCGGGCATAGCCAGCAGCTCTAAAATTCGGTAGGGTCGCAATTTATAAAGATCGGATCGCATCTCACCCCGTAGACTTGCAAAAATTCCTTCTCGTAACAAAAGCTGTTGCCCCGTCTCCAGAGATTCAGCCGCATTTTCATACTGTCCCTGCTGCCATTGCTCTCGTCCGAGTTCTAGGCAAGAGAGCGCCACCGTTAAAACAATATCGGCTGACACAATCTCTGGGTCGCCGAATTCGCCAGCTTTGAGGCTAAGGTTGCCGCCGCTGAGGTACGGACGACCCAGCCGCAGCACTAGCTCATATTCCCCCAGCTCAAACAGAACCACAAGGGCACCAATAAACTGAGATTCTGAAATTTCGATACTTGGGCTGTGGGGATCAGTGCTTGAGTCCTGAACGGCCATTTGTTCGCGGCCAATCTCGCTGTCAGGTTCTATACTTCTACCTGCATCCAAAAGCTCATAAGATTTAGCCAGAAAGCGAACATCATACTCTTGACGCGCCTCCGGATCAGAGAGTACTGCGTAGGCTACATCCAAAAGCTGCCGCCGCGAGGCGATCGCCGCCTCCGAGAATTCGCGCCTGGGAAGTTGCTGGGAGCGATCGCGATGAGCTTGCCGCAGCTGATCAGCCGTGGCTTGAGTTGGTAAACCTAAAATCCGATAATAATCGAGCGGAATTCGCACAATTCCCATCCCCGCAACTAATAAATCCATTAAAACCCCAGCTTTTCCCACTCATCGCGGTTGCGATTTAACCCCACTATTTAATTTTGGCGGAACCTCTGTAAGAGCGTTCGCCAAAATTCACCCCAACCATAGACAAAAAATCAGCAGCTTTTACACATATTTTCTAAAGCGTTTACATATATTTTCTAATTGAGAAGCTTGATCTTACTCTCTATCAAAACCTGAATCAAATTTACACTTGGTTATACTTCGGACTCTAAAGGATTGCAACTGCTCATATCGTAACCCCTGGCATATAAGTGCATTGGAGCTAGCGTGCTAAAGCTACAGAGCAAGCCATAGCGTGAGCAATAGGGCTTGGAGTAAGGGCGAAACTCACGTGAGCCATAGCACAAGCGATTTTCAGCAAGGAAGCCGAAAGCCAAGAGCTTACTTTATTAGGACTTACGCAAGCCAGCCGTAATGCATTTTTGTTGTGTGTGGTGGGCTGCGCCCACCACACACAACAAAAATGCGTAAGTCCTATTTATTTTCCATCTGTTGAGTGGAGCGATCGAGCCACTCAGTCATCCAGAGAAGTACTTCTATACTGAAATATTTCCGTACTAAGCGGTTGACCGAGGGTAGATCGGCGCGTAACTTAATTTACAGGAAGATTGCCCTTAAGGTTAGCTGACACAGATATAAATTAACCGAGTCAGATAACGGTTTTATGTGCTTTTAGCTGAGCAAAGCTTAAAATAATCTGCTTTAGGTATAGGTAGATACGGTTGCCCTGAGTCATGTCAACATAATCCTTTCTCACAAGGGTGCTGACCGGGTTATCTTGGAATGAATATATCTAAAGACTACACCGCTTTCTAAAGGATACTGTACGCCCATGATTGAGGAACGGATCATCCCCACACTGCCTTCGATCGCATCCATCTCGCGAGAAGAAGGGCAAAGGCTCTACGAAGACATGAATCTGGGGCGCATGTTTGAAGACAAGTGCGCTGAAATGTACTATCGGGGCAAGATGTTTGGGTTTGTCCACCTTTATAACGGACAGGAAGCGGTTTCGACGGGCGTCATCCAGGCGATGCGTCCGGGTGAAGACTATGTGTGCAGCACCTACCGAGATCATGTCCATGCCCTCAGCGCTGGCGTACCTGCCCGCGAAGTCATGGCAGAGCTATTTGGCAAAGCCACAGGGTGCAGTAAGGGGCGTGGCGGATCTATGCACCTGTTTTCATCCGAGCATCGGCTTCTGGGGGGATACGCCTTCATCGGCGAGGGCATTCCAGTCGCGCTAGGAGCCGCATTTCAGTCGAAATATCGGCGCGAATCGATGGGGGATGCCTCTGCGGATCAGGTGACGGCGGCATTTTTTGGCGATGGTACTAGCAACAACGGTCAGTTTTTTGAATGCCTGAACATGGCGGCATTGTGGAAACTGCCGATTTTGTTTGTTGTAGAAAATAATAAGTGGGCGATCGGCATGGCTCACGAACGCGCCACCTCCCAGCCGGAAATCTACAAGAAAGCCAGCGTTTTTGGAATGCCGGGAGTTGAAGTAGACGGCATGGATGTTTTGGCAGTGCGCACGGTGGCTCAAGAGGCGGTGAGACGTGCCCGTGCGGGTGAGGGACCTACCCTGATTGAGTGCTTGACCTACCGTTTTCGAGGACATTCTCTGGCAGACCCAGACGAACTGCGCTCTAAGGCCGAAAAAGAGTTTTGGCTAGCCCGCGATCCAATTAAAAAGCTGAAGGCTCATCTAATCGATCAGCAGCTTTTTGAAGAAGAAGAGCTGAAGGCGATCGAGCGGCGGATTCAAGCCGAGGTTGAGGAAGCCGTTCAGTTTGCTCAAGACAGCCCAGAACCCGATCCTAGCGAACTTCACCACTTCGTATTTGCGGAAAACGAGTAAATTGCCACATTGAAGCGCCACAAGAACTTTTTGTGGCGTTTCGGGTGATTCGTATAAAAATCTCAGCAAGCCCTTTATCCGTCTCGCTATGCCCGATCCGCTGATGTATCAGGCGAATGAAGCCTACGTCATTCTGGAACCCAACCAGCCAGAGCAATTTCTCACGCCCACAGAGCTGCTGGAAAAGCTAAAGGTCATTTTGGGCGATCGCCAAGATGATTTGCCCCAAGATTTGCAGCGGTTTACTGACCTCACCGATCAGGCGAGGCATCTGATGGAGACAACCTGTGAGCTAGATATGGAGCCAGGGCAGTTTTTGCAGTGGTATGCGGTGCGCCTAGAAAAGTGATCTGCGAAAAGTAGTCTGCAAGAAATAGTCTGCAAATCGCTCAATAGGTCGGGAACTGCTCTTGATAAGCCAGATAAACTGCCTCCAGAAATTGATCAGAAGTTAATCCTGGCGGGATTTCTGCAAGCTGGACGATCGCCCTCGTTTGTCGCGCCAGATTTAGGCTAAGTTCGCTTTTAGCTTTGGCATCCATAAAGCCTCGGCGCTGAAGATATTCGCGGATCACCGCAAAGTCGTCGGGCAAGAGCTGGGTTAACTGCGTCATTTGAGGCAGATCCGCCGCTAACCGCTTTGCCTCTGGACTGACCAAAATGCCAGACCGACTTTGCGGTCGCTCCTCCTGCACTACCAGCGTTCCGGCAACCCAGTCGCCTAGCCGCTTTTCTCGCTTGCCAAAGAAAATAAGAAAAGCTCCGGTGAAAAAGAAATCATCTAGCGGTCTGAGCAAGGCTCGTAATGTCGCCTGACTCATTCTGATGGGTCTGCCGTTATCGCGAATCACCCGAATCTTAGTCAGGCGCTTTCCGGGTGTTTGCCCCTGCCACAGCATCTCAAAAAACACAAAGTAACCCACAAAAATTGCAAAGCTGACCAGAAGCGCGATCGCTCCTAGCCAAATAGGCAGACTTTGGTAGGCAGCTCCTGTATTCTCCAGGTAATTTAAAACCTGATTGGAAATGATGCCCCACACCGTCCAAAATAGCAGCAGACACAGCAGCAAAAAGGTGTAGTCGAGGGAGAGTGCCAGCGCTCGGCTGCCAATGCCAGCTAGCGTAAACTCTAGCTCAACGCTTTCGGGAGTCAGCAGTTTAACTCTGTTAAAAAGGCGCATGGGGGAGATACATGAATGGGCAATCGCTGGGTGTACTAGCCACGTAACCGTAAGCCAAGACCTTCTCGACGGCTACGCAAGTCGTAATACAGGGCAGCTTTGATGGTTTGCCAGAAGGGTAAAAACAAAGCGCTGGTCATGAAGGCAAAAATATAGCTAACCGTTATGGACAGAAGATAGAGCGCGGAAACTCCTGAAGGCTGGATGGCTACTAGGACACCGCTAATAATGCTGGTGACAATTTGAATCAAGAGCTGCAAAACGAACGCAATCATAGCGGCAATAAACAGAATCAAAAAGATGCGCCACGCGCTTTTTTTCGTCAGCTGCCAGCTTCGACCGACCGATCGCGCCCCATCCATATCTAATTCGATCGCCAATGGCACATCGGCGATGGAAAAGCGAGCGCTGAACCAGCCAAAGATCGCAATGAAAAGAACCACAACCACCAGCATACCCAGACCAAAAGTTAGCAGAAACCCAGGGCTACTAGCGATTCTCTCAAACACGGCCTCTGGCGCTGCGGATTGAAGCACCGACAAACCGCCAACCGCTCCAAAGGCGACGGCAAATAGCACCGCCACGAGCAAATAGAACGCAGTTAAAACGCCGCCAAAAATCAGCGAAGTCAGGAGTGAAGTGACCCAAAACCACCACAGACGCGAACTGGTAAACTTCTTGGCTTGCTGCGTTGATTCAGGCTGTTGTGTCAGTTCCCCAAACGCTAGTCGGGCGATCGCTGCCGAATCTGCCATATATTTGCCGACACAGTAGGCTAACAACACCAGCCATGCGGGAATAATTAGCCCTAGCAGGGCATAGTAGTCTTGCACCGACGCAAAAAAACCGACGATCAGGGCGATCGTCACAATGGGTAGCAAAATCCACAGTGTGGCAACCAGCGCCACCCCCATATACTGTTTGAAGTGGTCGCTATAGAGCCGCAGCCCGACGCTGACGACATTGCCAACGCTCAACGGCTGAACCAAACCTTGAGGATCAGAACTTGAAGCCATCTGCTACTTTCTCCCAGATTTCAGGTGCAAATGAATACGGCATTCCTATGTTTCCCTGTTTCAATCGAAACACATCCTCAGCCGGATCAGAGGCAGTGAATCACCTCCTACAAGCTGAGTTTATTGATCTGTATTACTCAAACTATCGTCTAAATTTCAGCAGAATACGCATTACAGCTTTCAATTGCATAAACCACAGTTATTTTTTAGAAGCCGTGCGGAGCAGGGTTTCTGAAAAATGACCCACACTTAGCCAAGCGCAAAGCACTATAAGGTCAGAACTTAAAGTTAGAACTTAAAGTCAAAACTAGAGACAGACAAAGATGGATATTCAGCGTTGGGTTGCGCGACGAGAACAGACCTGGAAACAGTTGGAAAGTTTGCTCGATCGAGTAGAAAAATTTGGCATTAAATCTCTTAAGGCAAAAGAAGTTCAGACGCTAGCCAGCCTTTATCGCTCTACGTCAGCAGATTTGGCTCGTGCCCGTACCCATCAGGTGGGAAACCTGATCGTGCAAAATTTGCAGACTTTGGCGACCCGTAGCTATGCACAAATCTATCAAGGATCGCGGCGGCAAGAATGGAGAGCGATTCGACAATTCTATCTCTGGGGCTTTCCTGCCGTTGTGCAGCAAACTAGAGGCTACATTGCCCTGTCTACAGCGCTGCTGTTAGTTCCTGGCTTAGTGAGCTGGTGGTTGGCATGGCGTGATCCCACTTATCTGGCTCTGGTGGTGCCACCCGATCTGATTTCTCAGGTGCGCGATCGCCAGGAGCTTTGGATGGGTTCTATCCTGGGCGTAGAGCCATTTGCCTCTGCCAATATCATGATCAACAATATTCGGGTGTCTTTTAGCGCGTTGGCGGGCGGTATGACAGCCGGATTGGCGACCACCTACATTATGGTGATTAACGGCATCTCGTTGGGGGCGATCGCCGCGCTGGTGGCTCAAAACAATCTTTCCTATCCCTTTTGGGCGTTTGTGTTTCCCCATGGCGCTTTGGAGCTACCCGCGATTTTTTTTGCCGGAGCCGCAGGGTTTTTGTTGGGGCGGGCGATTTTGTTTCCGGGGCAATATCGGCGTGGGGATGCCCTGAAGCTCTATGGTCAGCAGGCAGCTCAGCTGATGTTTGGGATTGTGCCGCTGCTGATTATTGCCGGAACGATCGAGGGGTTCTTTTCCCCCAATCCTGCCATTCCCGATCTGGTGAAATATGCAACGGGCATCGGGCTGTTTGTGGGGTTAGTAATCTATCTCCGACGGAAAGTCTCTACCCAATAGTCCCTACTTGATATGGCGCTACGCGCTTAGACCCAATGAGTTATTTTTTGAGAGCTGCGCTCTGCGCAGCTCTCAAAAAATAACTCATCCTCACTCGATTACGTAATGCTACATCGATGGGGATAGTTTTCTGGCATGGTAGCCCCGCATAGTTCTTTTGTACTATAATGGAAGCAGCTCAATCTTCCACAAACATGCTGGTTTCCACCTACCGCAAGGGCGATCGCTCCCAATTGCCAGTTGCCCAACCTGATTCTGACTTGCTGGATGCGCTACGAATTGAAAACCTTTGCCACACTGCATATCTAGAGAGCAATATGGACATTCGAGACATTACCACCCAACTCAAAGCCTGGTTTCCACCCGAAGCACACCGAGAGAGAGATTTACCGGGCGGTAGCAAATGGTTCTATATTCCTTGGCAGACAATCCGCGAACGATTTGACGAAGTTTGCCCTGACTGGGAGGTGTCTTACTCGGCTCCATCCTACTTGGGTGATTACTGCGCCATCACCTGTACTATTACGATCGGCGGGATTGCCAAACAGGGAGTCGGCAATGCGGAAATTATGCTGCTGAGCAGTAGCGGCAAAAACATGGCAAGAGGGACACCGATCGAACGGGCGACTGCCGATGCCTTCAAGAATGCCGCCGAAGTCTGGGGCGTAGCCCGCTACCTTGATGAACAAACGGACTCGAAAACAAAGGCAGATTTTGTTCGCTATATGCAGCATGCGGGTGATGGACGAGCCGCCGATTTTCACCACCGCAATGTGGGTAATTTGCCAGCTCGTTCGTCTGCTACCAAGATTCAGGCAAAGCCTTTTGGTCAGTCTTCGTTTGGACAGCCTTCTGCAAAACCCGTTGTCAAAAACACCCGCGAGATTAGCCGCGAAGAATGGGAGTCGAAACGACAGCAAGCTGGGTAAGTAGAGGTATCATCCGTTTGCTGGGAACATTTTGGCGGGGCGCAAAGCGCCCCGCCAAAATGTTCCGGCATTAATCAGGAAGGTTTGACCAAAACTTCCAGGGCTTTAAGATTTGCAGCTACATTTAGCTGAGCTTTTCAATAATCTGCTGGAGTCATACCAATTTGAATTGGAACCACGACAGATCCCGGTACGGGCTTGGCAATGCCAAGCCCCTTCTGAGTTCGATGTGCCCACAAATTCTTTTAAATCGGTATCACATTGATCTGCCCTTGACAGAAGATTTTCCCTTCAGCAATCCGTAGTTCTCTAAGATTGACTTCTTCCCCTAGATCCGCTTCAAAGGTTTCAAAGGCAGTGAGAGGTTGCCCTTGCTCCGCTCCTGGTGAGGACAAAGACTCTGGATGATCGAACCGCAGACGAGAGCCGTTGAGCATCTGCAAACCCGTTCGCAACATAAAGGGAAGGGTTCGATTCTCGACAATGAGTTGAAGGGTTAGAATCGCTCGATCGCCTCTCAACACCACTTGATGGGGTTGAAAGTCAGTAAGGCGATCGCCCCAAAGCTCTCCGGTTGCAGGATCGGTAATGCCAGACCGCAGCAATGGCAGTAGCGCCGACCGCATGGCTTCACTGAGCAAGGGCGAACGGAGAGAGAGATTCAAGTCGTCTTGCTGAAACTGAACTTCTCCAGCGATCGGGATCTTTGCCAGCAGCCTTAAGGGCTTTCCTTGCAAAACCTGACTCAAATTAATCCGAATTTCCCCAGCAGTAATAGCAGTCTGGCTAATATGAATGCCTCGGTAAACGGCTTTTTCAGCCGTGACGACAACACCTGGAATACAGCCTGCGAGGATTTGGCGATCGCTGCCCTGAATTTGAAATTCTAGATGAGCGATCGACTCAACCTGCGATCTAATCCACAGACGCACCGCAGGAGATAGAACTTTGCTAATTAACCGACTTTGCATGGCGTACTTCAAACAGGCAAACTCACCAGACGCACAGCTGAGATTGAATCTGCACTTGATGAGCAAATTTACTCATTTTGCTTATGGTATACCAGTCGCATGGGCGATCGCCTAATGTCATGATTTCACAACATTAGGCGATCGCGTAGACTCCAGGCGAGCTGCAAAATGTCAGGATTTCTTGACATTACGATCCCCGTTTTTCCTATAGTCCCGTAAAACGCTTCAGAATCAAGCCTGTCACCCCCTTGCTTCCTGAAAGAATTTTCTGCACTATGGAGAGGCAAGTTGATCCCCATAGCCTGAAAGCTGTGATCCCAAAGAAAAGTGATAGATTTGCAGAGCAGCGATCGCCCTTTTTATATGGGAAGCCACTTGTAAAGCGCTATAGCCGTTTATCTATTGAATTTTGTTAATTTTGCTCGTTAAAGCTGATTGATATCTGAACAACCGGAGGTATTTTCTATGTCTGCCCAAAGACCACCCGTGGAGGAAATGACCCTCCGACAGCTCCGCCGAGTGGCTAGTGAGTTGAATATTTCTCGCTATAGCCGGATGCGTAAGGATCAGCTGCTTAACTCTATTTTGGAAATTCAGCAGCTCCGAACTGCTTCTGACTCTACTCGTGTTCTCGAAGCGCAGACAGCAGAAGCAGGGGTTAAGTTTGATGAGGAGCAAGCTGAGCGTTCCCGTACTTCACTCGCCACTGTTTCATTAACTGATGTGGATGAAACATTGCCCGATTTGCCCAATGGCTATGGCGAGAGCCGTATTGTCTTGATGCCTCGTGATCCTCAATGGGCATACGCCTACTGGGATGTCTCTAATGCCAGTAAGGAGAGCCTACGTCAGCAAGGAGGCATACGGCTGGCGCTAAGGTTTTACGACATTACCCACGTTGATATAGAGACTCAGCGCCCGCACAGCTTGCAGCAGTACGAGTGTGACGAATTAGCAAGAGAGTGGTATTTGCCAGTTCCAGTGAGCGATCGCGATTACATGATCGAGATTGGCTACATCACACTAGAGGGGCGCTGGCTAATGTTAGCGCGATCGGCATCGGTGAGGATTGCGCCTGTCTATCCCTCGGATTGGATCGATGACCAGTTCATTACAATCGACTGGGACGAAGACTTGCGGAGCAAAACGTTTCTCCGTCTGGTGCATCCTGCGAGGCAGCTAGCGGTTGCTAGTGTTGCCATGCCTGTCTATCAAGAGGCGTTTGCCTTGGCAGAAAAGGCAGAGTCGAAGCGATCGACAGGCTCTGTATTTGGCTCAGTGCAACAAGTTCCAGAAGAATCTATCAGTTCCTATGTTTTCCCTTCGGGTATGGGGCAATGGGCATCGGGTGCAGGTTCTTTCTCTGAAGCGGAAAACATGTCGGGCGTTGGGCGATCGTCCGGTGTGGGTGCAACTGGAATGTCAGGTGTAGGGATGACATCTAGTACGGTATCCGGTGTCGGGGCGATCGGAATGTCTGGAATGGGCACGATGTCGGGCATTGGTACCATGTCGGGTATCAGCACAATGTCAGGTATCAGCACAATGTCAGGTATCAGCACGATGTCTGGAATTGGAATGTCGGGCATTGGTGCAGCAGGGATGTCGGGTATGGGAATGTCCGGTGTCGGAATGTCAGGTATGGGTGCAGCAGGAATGTCCGGTGTCGGTACTGTGTCAGGTATCGGATTCTTGGGAACGGGAACATCGGGAATGGGGATGTCCGGTATCGGTATCATGTCAGGTACAGGTATGTATACAACTTCTGGCACAGGAATGTCGGGTATCGGAATGTCGGGTATCGGAATGTCAGGAATTGGTTTCTCCGCGTCCATGCCTCCTATTCGCCCACGCCAATTTTGGATGATTGCTGATGCCGAGCTGATTATTCATGGCGCAACTGAAGCAGATGCCAACGTGACGATCGCTGGACAACCCATCAAGCTAAATCCTGATGGTACCTTCCGGATGCAAATCTCTTTTCAAGATGGTGAAGTTGACTTCCCGATTATGGCGGTAGCGGCAGATGGAGAACAGACGCGATCGATTCATCTGAAGTTTAATCGTGAGACTTTAGAGCGCCGCACTAATTCTCCAGAGGAATCAGCGCCAGAATGGCTGTCCTAGTCTTTCAATTCGTTGAGCAACAAAACGTCCTTGAGAGTCTCTGTCCCTCAAAAATTTGGGGGACTTTTTGTTGCTAAGGATTTTTTTATTGTTTTGCTAGATTGACTTTTGTAAATAAGCTTAAATCGAGATGAAATAAATGGGCGATCGCGTCAATACTTGAGCTAAGTACAAAAATTCATCGGGTACGCCGGGTCATTGCTCTAGGTTTTACAGGATTCAACTCGTGATTCAAACGATCTATGTGTTAGTGCATGAGCTGATTAGAGCCATTCAGCCCTTCATTGTGCCGATTTGCTTTGTCTTTGCCTGGGCGATCGTCCTACTGATGATTTGGAGTGTCGTTAGCTCTCTGTGGGTAGGCATTGCTAACGTGAGGCAAATGCATCAAATTCCCTGTGCCAACTGTCAGTTTTTCACCCAAAACTACTATCTCAAGTGCCCCGTGCATCCGTCCAAAGCGCTCTCAGATGCGGCTGTTAACTGTCCTGATTACGAACCGTCCTGACTATCTAATGCCAAGGATTGCATACAAAATGAAACCCAATAGTTTTTTGGAAGTGTGGCGCGGGGGGCGGCACATGCAAAAAAAAATAACACATAAAA
>JAESFK010000531.1_pt1 | contig 18196 bp, 16 predicted proteins | sample 9269391 | NCBI WGS metagenome assembly JAESFK01 (sample SAMN14506231, study PRJNA617097) | algae metagenome | isolation source: Drouetiella hepatica UHER 2000/2452 and co-occurring heterotrophs from... | place: Slovakia: Slovak Paradise National Park, Hrabusice, Kosice Region | collected 2000-01-01
CGGGGCCGGCATCATCGGCGTCAGCATCGCTCTGCATCTGCAGGAGCGCGGCCGCACCGTCCTGCTGGTCGATCGCGGCGAGCCGGGAGCCGAAACCAGCCATGGCAATGCCGGGCTGATCGAGCGCTCTTCCGTCGTTCCCTACGCCTTCCCGCGGGACTTCGCGACGCTCGCCGCCTTCGCCTCAAACCGCTCCATCGCTGTGCGCTACCGGCCGGCGACGCTGCTGCGGATGGCGCCCTGGCTCGCGCGCTACTGGTGGAATTCGGCGCCGGAGCGCCTCGACCGGCTGGGCCGCGCCATCCTGCCGCTGATCGAGCGCAGCATCGATGAGCATCGGCACTGGGCGAAAGCCGCTGGTGTCGAAGCGCTGATGCGAGGGGAGGGCTGGATCGAGCTCTACCGCAGCCGTCGCGGCCTTGCGCAGGCGGTCCGGACTGCAGCCGAACTGGAAAGCTACGGGCTCGCCTATGATGTGCTCGAGCCTGACGAGTTGCACCACCGCGAACCGGCCTTGCTGTCGGGAGCTGCCGTCGGAGCGTTGCACTGGCGTGATCCAGTGACTGTCAGCGATCCAGGTGCGGTGACGCGCGCCTATGCCGCGCTTTTCTCCGCACGGGGCGGCGCGCTGACGAAGGCGGACGCATTTGCCTTGCGCCGCGAGGGCATGGAATGGCGCTTCCCGACCGAGGGCGGGGACTGGCGAGCGTCGGAGGTGGTCGTGGCGCTGGGCCCTTGGTCAGGCGATTTCTGCGAGCGCTTCGGCTACCGTTTCCCACTCGGTTTCAAGCGCGGCTACCACATGCACTACGAGGCCGTGGATGAAACGGCGCCGCAGCACCCGCTGTGCGATGCGCAGGCTGGTTTCGTGCTTAGCCGAATGCAGCGCGGAATTCGGCTAACCACCGGGATCGAGCTCGCGAGTCGCGATGAACCCTCGGATTCCTGGCAGCTCGACCGGGCGGAGCACGTCGCGCGGCAGCTCATACCGCTCGGCCCTCGTCTCGATGCCGAGCCCTGGCGCGGCGCGCGCCCTTGCCTGCCCGACATGCTGCCGGTCATTAGCCGGGCGCCCCGAGATCGCACCCTGTGGTTTGCTTTCGGCCACGCCCATCACGGCTTCACTTTGGGCCCGGCCACCGGGCGACTTCTGGCGGATGCGATGACCGAGGTGCCAACATTCTGTGATCTCAAGCCATTCGCGGCCGATCGCTTTTAGTTCGGTACGAGTTTTGCGTTGAAGGCTTGGCGGCATCGCCCGGAAGGGGCGGGCACGGCCAACCTGTTCCAGGTTGCATTCAAGCCGTCCGTCGCTCGCGCCACCAGTCGGCGAGCTGATAGCTCCAATAGGTTGCCTGGACAGCGGCCGTGCCGAAAGGGCCGCCGTTCCAGACGAGGCCGAAGAGCTCGAACAGGGCGTGGCGGTCGCTCGTGTCAAGGATGCCTTCCGCGACGACGCGCCCGCCGATCGCCGTCGTATTGAGGCCGTGCCCGCCGAAGCCCATGCAATGCCAGACGCCGGGCTCGAGCCGGCCGATCTGCGGCATCAGATGGCGCGCATAGGACATGAGCCCCGACCAGGCCATCTCGATCTTCAACTGTGCAAGCTGCGGGTAGGTCGCGATCATCGTCCGGCGTAGCAGCGCTGCCAGATCGCGCGGCTCGCTGGTGCGGGTGGTGATGCGCCCGCCCCAGAGCAGGCGCTGCCCGTCTTCCACCAAGCGGTAGTAATCCCCGGCACGGCGGTCGTCGCTAACGGCAGCGCGCGTGCCAATGACCTGCGCCAGCGCATCGGGCGCGGCCTCGGTCGTCAGCACATAGGTTGCGATCGGCAGATGGCTCGCGCGCAGCTTTGGCACGAGCCCGTCGGTGTAGCCGCCGCAGGCAATCACGACATTCTTCGCTGTGACCGATCCGCCCGCCGTGGCGACGCGCTTCTGCGCGCCCGACAGATCGGCCGAGACGACGCAGGCATCCTCAAAGACCAGTCCGCCGAGGGCCTCGATCGCATCGGCGAGCGCGCGGGCATAGTTCAGCGGATGGATGTGGAAGGAGTTGGGATCGAACAGCGCCTGATGATAGCTCGGCGAGCGCAGGACCGCGCGAACCTGCTCCCGGGGCCAGAACTCCACGCCGTAGTCGAAGTCGCGCGCCAACCGCTCTGCGGTCCGCTGCAGCCTGTCGCCGCTGTCGTAGCGTACGGCAGCGATCTTGCCTGGAAGGGGATTGACGCTTTCCGTCACGCCGAGATCCCGGATCGTGTCGGCGACGATGCGCATGCCCTCGATCGAGAGCCTGTGCAGCGCGCGGGCCTTGTCCTCGCCCAGGGCGCCGGCGATCGAGGCATAGCCGCGCGAATAGCCCGCGCCGACGAAGCCGCCATTGCGCCCAGACGCGCCCCAGCCGACGGCCTGCGCCTCCAGCACCGCGACCGAACGCCCGGCGCGGGCGAGTTCGTACGCGCAGGTCAGCCCGGCCAGCCCGCCGCCGACGATGCAGGTCTCGACCTCGACAGATCCGCGCAGGGGAGGCCGGTCGCGCCGCGTCGCGACGGTGCGGGCATAGAAGGTGTCGGGATAGATCGGCATGAGGGGGCCGGGGCTCCGGGCGCGGGAATGAGACCGCTCAGGCGGTCGGGCTGCGGTCATGGTCGGTCTTGAGGCGGCGCTCAAGGAACCGGCTATACGAGCCCATGCCGTAGCTGAACACGGCATAGACCACCGCCGCGAAGACATAGCCTTCCATCACGGCGATGCCCTGCCAGTTCGGATCGCGCATCGAGGCCCGCACCGTGTCGAGGAAGTCGAGCAGGCCGATGATGGTGACCAGTGTCGTGTCCTGGAAGAAGCCGATGAAGATGTTCACCAGCGGCGGGATCACGATCTTCAGCGCCTGCGGCAGCACGATCTTGCGCATCGATAGCCAGTAGCCGAGCCCCAGAGCCGCCGCCGCCTCGTGCTGGCCCTTCGGCACGGCCTGCAGCCCGCCCCGGACGGCCTCGGCGATATAGGCGCCCGCAAAGATGATGATCGCGACCTGGGCGCGCAGCAATTTGTCGACGGTGACGCCGTCCGGCATGAACAGCGGCAGCATCACCGACGCCATGAACAGGATCGAGACCAGCGGCACGCCGCGTATCGCCTCGATGAAGACGATGGCGATGACCTGGATCGCCGGCAGTTTCGAGCTGCGGGCCAGCGCCAGCACGACGCCAAGCGGAAAGCCGAGTGCCAGCCCGACGAAGGAGAGCATGAATGAGAGCGGCAGCCCACCCCAGTTCGTCGTGCTGACCACGGGCAAGCCGAGGACACCGCCATACATCAGCACGCCGCAGGCGATCGGCACCGCGCTCCAGAGCCAGAGCAGCCGCCGCGACCAGAAGCGCGGGATCATGGAGACGATCATGGCGCCGAGGAAGAGCAGCATGGCAAGCGCCGGCCGCCAGTGGTCGTCATAGGGGTAGAAGCCGAAGACCATGAAGCGCAGCTTGGCCGCCAGGAAAGGCCAGCAGGCTCCGCTGCCGCCCTTGCAGGTCTGCGGGCCGCCCTCGAGCACCGCCCGCGTGACGAGCCACCCCCAGGCACTGGTAACGAGGCGAAAGATCAGCCAGAGGCAGGCGAGCGTGATCGCTGCATTCAGTGGCGTTCCGAAATAAGGTTTCAGCCGACTGCCGAGCCCGCGGGCGCGTGGTAGCGGCAGCGTTTCGCGCGTCAGGTTCAGGGTCTCCATCTCGGCGGCGGTGGCCATGCTCAGCGCTCCACCAGCGCGACGCGCGCATTGTACCAGTTCATGAACAGGGAGATCGTGATCGACATGGTCAGGTAGACCAGCATGAAGATCGCGATGCCTTCGATCGCCTGCCCGGTTTGGTTCATCGTGGTGTTCGAAACCATGACGAGGTCGGGATAGCCGATGGCGATGGCCAGCGACGAGTTCTTGAAGGTCGAGAGATAGGAACTGGTGAGCGGCGGCACGATCACGCGCAGCGCCTGCGGCAGCACGACGAGCCGCATGGCCTGCCGGTCGCGCAGGCCCACTGCGCGCGACGCCTCCCACTGCCCGCGGCCAACGGAGAGGATGCCGGCGCGGACAATCTCGGCGATGCCCGCCGACGCCGAGAACCCGAGCCCGACCAGGAGCGCGGTGAATTCCGGCGTGACCTGGACGCCGCCGGTGATCCGGAAACGTCCCTTCTCGGGCCAGTTCACGGCGAGCTCGGGCTGGAGCAGCAAAGCGGCGAGCAGCGGCGGCACGAGCAGGGCTGCCAGCACGAACGGCCAGCTCGCCCTGTCGATGCCGGTCGCGATCCGCTTCTTGCGCAGGACCGAGGCGACGACGAGCGCTAGGGCGAGCCCGGCGATCGCAGCCAGCAGCACACCGCTATGGCTTGCCGACCAGCGCAGCGACGGGACGATCAGCCCGCCATTGCTGAGGAACACCTCCGGCAAAGGCTGCCAGGCTTCTCGCACGGGCGGGAACACCGCAACGATCAGTGCGTACCAGAGGAAGAGGTAGAGCAGCAGCGGCACGTTGCGCAGCGCCTCGACATAGACCAGCGCGAGAAAGGCTAGCATCGGATTGCGCGAGAGCCGTGCGATGCCGACGATCAGCCCCAGCGTCGTCGACAGCGCGACGGCGAAAATCGACACGAAGATCGTGTTGAGGATGCCGACCAGCAGGGCGCGGGCGTAAGTGTCGCCGGACTCATAGGCGATGAAGGACTGGCTGATGACAAAGCCGGCGGGCCGGTCGAGATAGGCAAAGCCGGTGGCGATGTTCTGGTCGGCGAGCTTTCGCGAGACGTTGCCAAAGAGATAGAGCGCGACGCCGACGACCAGCGCCACCGCCACAACCTGATAGAGGATGGCGCGCACGCGCACATCGTAAAGCAGCCGCATCGGGCTGGAGGCAGAAGTGGCCATGGCGTGGGTCCGGGCCGGGAGGCCCGCCGGCAGCGGAGCTGCAGCCAGCGGGTCTTGAGCTCAGGTCAAGGCACTGAGAAGGTTCGCCCCAAGGCTCTCGCGACGAAACCCAACTCTCGCGAGGAGATCGACTCGTGCCCGAGATGCCCGGGGCGAACCCGGGCATGATGACCGGTTGCCTCAGCGGAAGGGCGGAGAATAGAGCAGGCCGCCCTTGTTCCAGAGCTGATTGGGGCCGCGCGTCAGGCCCAACGCGGTCTTCTCACCGAGGCTGCGCTCGAAGATCTCGCCGTAGTTCCCGTTCTGCTTGATGATGTTGTAGGCCCATTTGTTGTCGAGGTTCAGCATCTTGCCGAGGTCGCCATTGACCCCGAGCATGCGCTGGATCTCAGGGTCCTTGCTCTTCAGCTGCTCGTCGACATTGGCCTGCGTGACGCCGTACTCCTCGGCGGCGATCAGCGTATTGACCGACCAGGAGACGATGTCCTTCCAGTTGCTGTCGTTCTGCCGGACGACGGGCGCCAGCGGCTCCTTCGAGATCGTCTCGGGCAGGATCACGAACTGCTTGGGATCATTGGCGACGGCGCGCACCGATGCCAGGTCCGAGCGGTCGGTGGTGATGACGTCGCAGCGGCCCGAGAAGAAGGCGTTGCGCCACTCGTTGTTGTCCTCGAAGACGACCGCCTCGTATTTGATGTTGCGCGGCTTGAAATAGTCCTCGAGGTTCTGCAGCGTCGTCGTGCCCGGCAGCAGGCAGATCGCCGCCTGCGACAGCTCGGACGCGTTCTTCACGCCGAGCTTGGTCGAGACCATCAGCCCCTGACCATCGTAGAAGACGATCGGCGCGAAATCGAGCCCGAGCGAATTGTCGCGCGAGAAGGTCATCGTGGTCTGGCGCGAGAGCACGTCGATCTCGCCCGATTGCAACGCCTGGAAGCGGATATTGGTGTTGAGCGGGACGAACTCGACCTTGTCGGGGACCCCGAACACGGCCGACGAGACGGCGCGGCAGACATCGGAATCGAAGCCGCGGCGTATGCCCTTGTCGTCGGCATAGGAATAGCCGGCCGAGCTCGGCGAGACGCCGCACAGAACCTTGCCGCGCTTCTTCACGGCATCGAGCGTCGCCTGGGCCGAAGCCGGGCTTGCCGCCACGGCAGCAGCGGCGGCCAAAAGGCCAAGCGTCACCAATCTTTTGATCATGCGCGTCATCAACCACTCCCTCGATCGCACCCTTTAGACCGGTGCGTTGCTGCGAGCGTAGTTCCAGCTGGAACCAGCTTCAAGCGGGTATTTCCAGGGTTTTTGCGCAAAGGTAACGTCGGTTCCAGGGAGCCTACGTTACGGCGAGCTCCGAGCGCCATCCATCGCCACGGACTTGGGACGAGGGCGTTCCAACGGGCCGCGACACTGGCGCCCTCTGCGACCCATGCGACCGTGGCCGTTGGTTGCCCATTCAGACGCTGGCAACGCCTGCTGTTCGGCACAGACTGCTGCAGAGGGACATGCCACGTCCAGCGTTGGCGCGGAGCGGATGCCAGGCCACGTCCACGGAGCCCTCAGACTTCCGCGCCCGCGAGCACTCTGGTCAATGTTGCCGCCTGCATCTGCCGGGCGAGCGGGAAGGATTGACCGGCCCATAGTGGGCTGAAGTCGTCGCGGCCCGCGGCTTCCGCGGCGCCGCGCAGCGGCCCCAGCGCCGTGCCGGCGGTTGGGAAGGCCGGCGGCAGATCCGACAGCGGGCCGAGATCCGTCATCAGGCGATTGACGATGCCGCGTGCCGGCCGGCCAGTAAACAGATTGGTGACAGCCGTCGGCCGGTCGGGCGCTGCGAGCGCTTCGCGATAGACCGGCGAGATCTTGGCCTCGGGCGTGAACAGATAAGCGGTGCCGACCTGCACCGCTGCCGCGCCGAGCGCGAAGGCGGCCACCACGCCGCGCCGGTCGGCGATGCCGCCGGCCGCGATGACCGGGACGGAGATGGCATCGACGATCTGCGGCACAAGCGCGAAGGTGCCGACCTGCTCGGACATCCGGTCGGTCAGGAAGCTACCGCGATGGCCGCCGGCCTCGGCCCCCATGGCGATGACCGCATCGACGCCACGCTCGGCGAGCCAGCGCGCCTCGGCCACCGTAGTTGCGGACGAGAGAATCCTCGCTCCGGTGCGCTTCACGCGGTCGAGCAGATCGGCCGGCGGCAGCCCGAAATGGAAGCTGACGACCTCCGGCCGATAGTCCTCCACCACACCCGCCGCCGTGGCGTCAAAGGGCGTGCGCCCCGTCGCAGGCTTGGGCATGTCGGGGTCGAGGCCGGCCTCGACATAGTAGCCGGCGAGGCGCTTGAGCCAGGCGGACTGGCGCTCCGGATCGTCGGCCGGGTTGCTGTGGCTGAAGAAGTTGAGGTTGATCGGGCGGCGCGTGCCGGCCCGCACCCGGTCCAGCGCCGCCCGTAGCCCGCTTTCGTCATATTGAGCGCTCGGCAGGGAGCCGAGCCCGCCGGCCTCGCTGACCGCGATGGCCATCTCCGGCGTCGAGGACCCCGCCATCGGCGCCTGGATGATCGGAAGCTCGACGCCGAGAAGGTCGAGCAGTCGCGTCTGGCTTGCCGTGGTCATGCCGGTTCCTTTCAACGGTGTGTCGGAGATATGGGGGGCAGGACGTCGGCGAGACTAGCTCGCCGCGCGCCGCTTGCGGAGTTCGGGGACGGGCAGGCCGCCCCAGCCCCAGTTCTCGAGCTCGACCTCCTCGATCACGACGAAGGTCGCGTCGAGCGGCTTGTTGAGCACGTCGAGCAGAAGCTGGCTGACGCCAGCGATGAGCTGGGCTTTCTCCTCGGCGGTGACGGAGGTGCGGCCGGGGCCGGAGCCCTCGCGCGTGACCTGGATGGTGACGATCGGCATGACGGATCTCCTGCGTTGAACGATGTCAGTGACCGGCGCTCTGGCCGCCGTCGACGTGCAGAATCTCGCCGGTGACGAAGCCGGCCGACTCCAGGAACAGCACGGCGTCGACGATGTCCCGGATTTCGCCCATCCGCTTCACCGGATGCAGGTTGGCCAGGAACTCATGCGTCTGCGGCGCGTGCATCGGCGTCTTGATCACGCCGGGCGAGACCGCGTTTACGCGGATGCCCTGCGTGGCATACTCGATGGCCAAGGCCTTCGTCGCCGAGTTGATGCCGCCCTTGGTCAGGTTGGCGAGGACGGTCGGAACGCCGGCGATCGCGTGGTCGGTCAGGCTCGTCGTGATGCTGACGATGTGGCCGGAGCCCTGCTTCAGCATCGCGCCCGCGGCCTGCTGAGTGATGTGGAAGAAGCCGGCGAGATTGGTCGCGATCTTGCTCTCGAAATCGGCGGCCGTGTAGTCGGTGAAGGGCTTGGCGATGAAGATGCCGGCATTGTTCACCAGCGTGTCGATCCGCCCGAAACGGGCGAGCGCCTCGCTGGTTACGGCCTCGGCGGTCGCCGGATCGGCGATGTCGCCGGGAACCGCGAGAATGTCCGGGTCGCTGCCCTGCTTGATCGAGCGCGACGTCGCCACGACGCGATAGTTGCGGTCGCGAAACCCCTTCACCAGCGCCGCGCCGATGCCCTGCGAGGCTCCGGTGATGATGGCGACCTTCCGTTCGTTGCTCATGATGATCCTCGTCTCTTCGACAGCGAGCGGAATGGCCGCTGTCCGGCCCGTCTGGCCTGGTGAGGATCATTTTGGAGATTTCGCGGATCGGCTGAATGCCCGTCGTTCGGCAGGCATTCTTCCCTCAAGTGGAAGAATGCCGCGCGTCAGTGCGCATCGCGATCGAGTCGGCCGAGAGCCGGGCGAAGTCGGCGCGCAGGCGCGGGACGGCGAAGTCCAGGAACGCGCGGACCTTGGGAACCGAGGAGCGCCCCTGCGGCAGCACCAGATTGACCGGACGGGCCGGTGGCTCGGCATCGCGCAGCAGGAGCTGCAGCGAGCCGTCCTGCACGCGCTCGGCGACATGGTAGGTGAGGAGGCGGGTGACGCCCAGCCCGCCGACGGCCGCGCCCAACGCCGCCCTGACGCTGTTGACGGTGAGCCGTGGCTTGAACGGGACGGAGCGGGGGATGGAGCCGCCCTTCGCTGGCGGAAAGACCCAGGTCTCACGCCCGAAATCGGTGCAGGCGATGATGCTGTGCCGGGTCAGGTCTCCCGGCTCGTCGATGCGGGGATGCTGGCTCAGATATCGCGGCGAGGCCACGATCACCGGCTTGACGTCACCGCCGACGCGGATTGCCGTCATCGAGGAATCCGGCAGTTCCAGGATGCGCAGGGCGATGTCGATCCCTTCCTCGATCAGGTTCGCGCCGCGCACGAGCAGAACGAGATTGACCGAGACCGCTGGGAAGGCCTCGATATAGGCGTCAACGATCGGGCGCAGGATCTCCTCGCCGCTGATCGGCGGCGCCGTGATGGTCAGGATGCCGCGCGGAGAGATCCGCTCGCCCGCCCCCACGGCCTCGGCCTCCTGCAGCTCGGCGAGCACGCGGCGACAGGCTGCAGCATAGCGCTCGCCGATTTCGCTGAGCCTGATCGCCCGGGTGGTGCGGTACAGCAGGGTGGCGCCGACCTGTTGCTCGAGGAAGGCGACCGCCCGGCTGACTGCCGCCGGGGATCGGCCGAGCTCACGGCCTGCCCCGGCGAGGCTTCCCTCATCGATGGCGGCGATGAACACCCTCATCGCATCGATGCGATCCATGCACGCCCTGTGGCCCCCGCGAGGCGCTTAAACTCGGTCATTCTCCGACCGCGTTCAAGCGCGATCGACCGCGATGATCGCCTCGGCGAAGGCCGCGGGCGCCTCCTGCGGAGGGTTGTGCCCGATCCCGCCGGAGAGGGTCCTGTGCTGATACCAGCCCAAGAACTTCCTGGCATAGGCTGCCGGGTCCGGATGCGGCGCGCCGTTGGCGTCCGTCTCGATGGTGATGGTCGGCACGGCGATCGACGGCGCCTGGGCGAGCTGCCGCTCCAACTCGTCAAAGTGTGCCTCGCCCTCCGCCAGTCCGAGCCGCCAGCGGTAATTGTGGATCGTGATCGCGACGTGATCCGGATTGTCGAGCGAGACCGCGCTGCGCGCGAAGGTGGCATCGTCGAAGGCCCAGCGCGGCGAGGCGGTCCGCCAGATCAGCCGTGCGAAATCATGCGTGTTCTGCTGGTAACCGGCCCGGCCGCGTTCGGTCGCGAAGTAGTACTGGTACCACCATTCCTGTTCGGCCTTCGGCGGCAACGGCATCCGGTTCAGGCTCTGGCTGCCGATCAGGTAGCCGCTGACCGAGACCATCGCCTTGACGCGCTGCGGCCAGAGCGCGGCGACGATGTTGGCGGTGCGCGCGCCCCAGTCGTAGCCGCCGAGCACGGCCTTCTCGATCTTGAGCGCGTCCATGAGCGCGATCACGTCGACTGCGAGTGCCGATTGCTGCCCGTTCCGCGGCGAGGCAGCCGACAGGAACCGGGTCGTGCCGTAGCCGCGCAGATGCGGCACGATCACGCGATAGCCCCTGGCGGTCAGCAGCGGCACGACATCGACATAGCTGTGGATGTCGTAGGGCCAGCCGTGCAGCAGGATGACGACAGGTCCATCGGCCGGGCCGGCATCGACATAGCCGATGTTCAGAACCCCGGCGTCGATCTGCTTGAGGGCGGGGAAGCTGCCGGAACCAGACGCAGCGGCCGGCTGGGCGGCGGCCAGGTTGATGGGGCCCAGATGCACGGCGGCGAGAGCGGCGGCCGCGGTCGTCACGAGCCGGCGGCGGTTCCGGTCGATGGGCTCGGGGGAGCGGGGAGCATGCATGGTCGTTCTCCGAAGGTTGATTGAGGGAGGCTGGAAGCGCGCTGGATCGGTGGCTTCAGCCGAAGGTGAAGGCGTAGGCGCGCACGCCCGGATCGAGGAACTCGATCTCGACGGTTCGGTCCGTGACCGGACCGGCCTGGCGCAAGAGCTGGTAGAGCCGTCCGTCGCGGACGATGCCGAAGCCCTGCTCGTCGACGTCCGAACCGTGGCTTGCTCCCGGCGCCGCGCCGTCGATCCTGACACGGAACCGGACAGGCCGGTCGGGTGCGCCCGGAACCAGGACGAGATGCAGGTCGCGGGCACGGACGCGATAGCGCAGCCCACCTCCGGCCTCGTTCAGCGCGGCGAATTCGGGGCCGACCGTCCAGTTGCCGGACAGGCTCCAGAGATTCGCCGGCAGCCCGGCAGGGTGCCGGTACTCTCGCGGCGCGTCCCTGGTGAGCGAGCCAGGAGAGGCGAAGCGCTCGGCCTTGTCATAGCCGAGATAGGTTTCGGGCGAGCGCAGATTGGCCCAGTCGGCCTCCTTCTGGGTGCCCTGGCCTTCCACCGGCTGGCCGGCATCGACGGTGCCGAGCGCGTTCGCCTCGGCCAGCAGGCGCCGGATCACCTGCTCGGATTGGTCGTACCGGCCTTCGCCGATCGCCTGATGGCGGACCCGGCCTTCAGCGCCGAGGATATGGATGCCCGGCCGGCGTTGCCGAAGGCACGCCAGATGCGGAAATCGTTGTCGAGGACGACAGGATAGCCCACCCCGAGCGCCTTGCTGGCCCGGGCAACATTGTCAGGATCCCGCTCGAAGGCAAACTCCGGCGCGTGGACACCGACGACGACAAGGCCCTGTGCCTTGTACTTGTCCGCCCAGGCCTTCACATGGGGCAGGGCGCGCAGGCAGTTGATGCAGGAATAGGTCCAGAAGCTGACGACGACGACCTTGCCGCGAAGATCGTCGGCGCGAAGCGGCGGCGAGTTGATCCAGCTCCGCCGGTCGAGCAACGCGGCCAGCGGACCTGACAGCGTATCCGGGACGGCCGCCTCGGCGGATTGCCCCCAACTGCCAAGCGGCTTTGCGAGGTTCGTCACGAGCGTGTTCTCCAGCTTCTCGGTCTGTGCGGCGGAGAGGCGCTGCAGCAGGCTGGTGTCGAGACCGAGCCCCAGCAGAGCCACGCTGCCAACCACCGCGACGCCGGCTAACCGGCGCCCCCGCTCGACCCAGAGCAGCGATGGCCGCAGGCGGACGAGGAGCTGCCGTCCGGCTAGCAGGGCTGCGCCCAGCGAGGTGGCGGCTCCGAGACCGTAGGCGAGCAGGAGCGCGCTCGTCTGCGGACCAGGACCGCTCAACGCGGCGCCCGAGAGGATCAACCCCAACACCGGGCCGGCGCAGGGCGTCCAGAGCAACCCCGTGGCGACGCCGAGCACGACCGACGAGAGCGTGCCGGAGCGTCCGCCTTGCGCCCATGCGGCCAGCCGCGACCCCGTCGTCACCAGCGGCGCGGCGAGTCGGGCGGAGAGCGCCGGAAAGATCAGGCCTAGACCGAAGGCTGCCAGCAGGACCATTGCGGCGGCACGGCCGAAGCGGTTCGCCTCGACGGCCCAGCCACCGGCGACCGCCGCCAGGCTCGCCACCGCCGCGAAGGCAAAAGCCAACCCCAGCAGCATCGGCAAGCCGTTGCGATGGAAGGACTCGTTCGCCCGCGCCAGGATGAACGGCACGACCGGGAGGATGCAGGGCGAGAGGATCGTCAGCACGCCCGCGAGATAGGCCAGGATGAAAAGGGACATCGGTGCCCTCCTTCTCAGTGCAAGGTTTGCGTCGGCATGGAGTTGGAAGCGCTGGCCTCGGCCCACTGTCCGGCTCGGGAGGACCTCCCGGCCGGGCGGCCGCGCCCTCGCGGCGATGGGAGTGCGGTCGCCGGAGCCGTGCAGGTGGTCAGACGATGGTGATCACCACGTCGATGTTGCCGCGTGTGGCCTTGGAATAAGGACAGGTCTGGTGTGCGGCTTCGGCCAGCGACTGGGCGACCTCGCGCTCGATGCCCGGAAGGCTCACATTGAGCCGCGCGCGCAGGTGGTAGCCGCCATCGGTGTTGGCGAGGTCGACCTCGGCGTCGACGGCAGTGTCGGCGGGAAGCCGGATCTTGCGCGCACCGGCGGCGAAGCCTAGCGCGCCGATGAAGCAAGCGGACCAGCCGGCGGCGAAGAGCTGCTCGGGATTGGTGCCGGCGCCGGACGAGCCGGGCGAGGAGAGGGCGATGTCGAGGCGGCCGTCGGAGCTGCGCGCGGCGCCTTCACGCCCGCCGGTGGTGCGGGTCTTGCCGGTATAGACGACGTTGGTGGCCATAGCGGTGTCCTTTCGATTTTAATCGCATCCGCTTGTATCGGATGCGAGTCAATTGGGCGGTGCGCCTCGGATTGTCAACCTCTTCCGATTTAATCGTATGCGATTTATATTGGCGTTATCCGGCCCACGCCGGAACGGGAGACCTCCATGACCAAATCGAAGCCCCCTGGCCTGGCGACGGCAAACCTCGCCGATTTCATGTGCTTTGCGGTCTACTCGGCCAACCTCGCCTTTGGCCGGGCCTACAAGCCGATCCTCGAGGCCTTGGGCGTGACCTATACCCAGTGGATCACGATCGTGGCGCTGTGGGAGGAGGACAACCAGACGGTCAAGAGCCTGGGCGAGAAGCTGTTCCTCGAGTCGAACACGCTGACGCCGATGCTCAAGAAGCTCGAGGAACTGGGCTATCTACGCCGCCGACGCGATCCTGACGATGAACGGCAGGTCATCGTCAGCCTGACCGAGGAAGGACGCCGCCTGCGCGAGAAAGGGGCGCAGAGGACATTGGTCAAGGCGACCGGCATGGATGCCGATGAGTTTGCGGAGACGCAGAAGGCAATCGTCAAGCTCCGCAACAGTCTGATCACGCACGCGCAGAACTGACGGCTCGCGTCCGGCGCGGGGCATGCTGGGCAGAATGCGCAGGCGGCACGGGCTGCCGCGAGCCTGACGGCACGGAGTCGGCTTCAGTCCGAAACCACGCTGGGCTCGCTGTCGCGTGGAATCTTGACGACGGCGCGCGTTCCCAGGGGCTGTTGCGCATACTCGATCGTCGTCGCCAGACTTTTCGCCATGGCGCCGATGATCTTGCCGCCGAGGCCTGTTCCCGAGGCCGGGCCCTGCCCCGACCAGCCCACGCCGTCATCGGCGACGACGAGAACGGTCGCGCCCTCGCTGTCCTGGGACAGTGACACCCGGATGTCGCCGGCCTCGCCGGGATAGGCATACTTGATCGCGTTTGTGACGAGTTCGGTGACGATCATCCCGATCGAGACCGCCTTGTCAGTCTTGGTCAGGATCGGCGCGGCCTCGAATCGAACCATCGGTGTCTGCCCTGCAGACGACATCGACTGCCCGAGTTCGCCGACGAGCGATTCCAGATAGGCGGACAGATCGACCGTCCTGACGTCATCAGAGGTGTACAGGCTGCGATGCAGGTTGCCGATCGCGCTGATGCGCGCCTGCGTCTCGGCGAGCGCGGCCCGCGCGCCTGCATCCTTCACGGCGGAAGCCTGCATCCGCACGAGCGAACTCACCAGCGACAGGCTGTTGGCGACGCGGTGATTGACCTCCGCCAGCAAGACCATCGCACGGTCGCGCGCGGCCCGCACCTCGCGCTCGGCCACCTCCTTCGCTCGCCTCAATCGGGTCTGCTCTACCGAATGTTCCAGCGCCGAAACGAGCAGAATCTCGAAGTCCTCGCCGATCGTCTTGACGACGTAGTCGACCGCGCCTGCCTTCAGTGCCTGCACGGCGATTGAAAGCTCCGAGGAGGCGGTGACGTAAACGACCGGCGGCGCGCCCTCGATACGGCTGAGCTGCGCCAGCATGTCGAGCCCGGAGCTCGTGCCGAGATCATGATCCAGAATAACGACGTCGACGCCACCGCCCTCGATACGGCAAAGGCCAGACGCTGCATCGAGGACATGCTCGACGGCATAGCCGCGCCGGCCGAGAATCCTCTGCACGAGACGGCCGAGTGCGGCGTCGTCGTCGATGTACAGGACGGTGATCGTGCGGTTGGGCATCTGGTATGTCGCGCGACGGTGTCAGGGCGTCTCGGGCACTTGCATGACCGAAAAGAACAGCCCGAGCTGACGGATCGCGTTGGCGAACCCGTCATAGTTGACCGGCTTGGTGATGTAGACATTCGCACCGAGATCGTAGCAGCGCTGGATCTCGCGGCTGTCGTCGGTCGTCGTCAGCACAACGACCGGCGAGCGCTTGGTGTGCGCGTTGGCTTTGACCTTCTCGAGGATATCGACGCCACCCATGTCGGGCAGGTTCAGATCGAGCAGGATCAGGAGCTGGCGCCCTGAACTCGCGGTACCCGAGCCGTCCGCGCCGAAGAGATAGGCCAACGCCTCTGTGCCGTTGGTGAAGGGGATGATCTCGTTGTTCACACCGGCGCGCCGGATGTTCTTCTCGATCAGCCGGGCATGGCCCTCGTCATCCTCGATCATCACGATCGAGACGGGCTTGGCATTGGTCATGACTGGTTGCTCCGTTTGACGGTCCTGAGATCGGCCGGCAGCAGGATCGTAAAGGTCGTTCCCACGCCGAATTCCGACTGCACGGTTATGTCCCCGCCGAGATTGCGCACGAGCGTGCGCACATGCGCCAGCCCAATACCTTCCCCCGGTGTATTTTGCGTTCCCGAGCGCCGAAACAGCTCGAAGATGCGCTCATGGTCGCCAGCCGCGATGCCGCGGCCATTGTCCTCGATCTCGATCGCGACCCAGCCGGTGCGGGCGCTGCGCGTTCGCGCGACGAGGTCGAGGGGCCGGTCGGGCGAGCGGTACTTGATGGCATTGTCGAGCAGGTTGCCAACGATCTGGTCGAGCGAGAAGCGGTCGCTGACGATGCTGTCGACCTTGGCGTCGATCGAGATACCGCCGCCGGTCTCGCTCGCCTGATGGTGGACGGCGGCTGCAGCGGCCTCCAGCTGCTCGCCCAGCTTCAGCCGCTCCGGCTTCAGCATCCGGCTGCCCTCACGCGAAATCTTCAGAATCGCGTTGATCAGCCCATCCATCTTGCGGGTCGAAGAGCGGATGAAGTCGAGCGCCTCGGGTGCATCCATCTTCAGCGCAAGCTCGGCCTCCGGCTTGAGCTCGCCGGCCTGGGAGCCCTCGGCATCGAAATAGGCCTCGATCGGCTTGAATGTGGCCTCGAGTTCGCTGGTGAAGCCCATGATGTTCACCAGCGGGGCGCGCAGATCATGCGTCACGATATAGGCAAAGCGCTGGATTTCCTCGTTCGCCTTGACCAGCGCATCCGTACGCTCGCGCACGCGCTCTTCGAGCCCGGTATTGAGCCCCTCCAGTTCCCGGCGGGCGGCCGTGATCTCGCCAGTATAGCCGATGATCGTCCAGGCGGCCGCACCCGCCAGTCCCAGGATGACCATCGCACCGATGATCGTGACCCAGCGCAGGCGAGCGGCAGCCGTCTCCTGTGCCGCGATCGCGGCGACCAGGGCCGCCTCAGACCGTTCGAGAATGCTCGCAAAGGCCGCGCGCGCGTCATCCATCAAGGTCTTGCCGCGGCCTTCGCGCACGATAGCCAATGCGCGCGGGAAGTCGCCACCCTGCGCGGCGTCCACCGTGGAGGCGAGTTCCGCAAGCTTGGCGGCGATCACCGTCCGCAGCTTGTCGACCAGGGGCGCCATATCCGGCAGCCCTTCGACCGCAGTCGAAAGGCGCTTGAACCGGCTCTCATAGCGCGCCACCGCATCGGCGTAGGGCGCGAGGTAGTCGCGGTCGCGCGTCAGCAGGAAGCCACGCTGCCCGGTTTCCGCATCCTGCACGAGGGACATCAGGTCTGCCGAAGCACTACGCACCTCGCGAGCGGCCACGACCTCGGCGAAATTGCGCTCCGTGCCCAGCGTCAGCCAGAGCGAACTGGCAACGATCGCGATGAGAGCCGCGATGCCCGCCGCCATCAGCAGCAGGTTCGTTCGCCGGAAGAGTGCTTGGGAGATCGGCATGGGCGGTCCGGAGGGCAGGAAGCCTTCGATGACCGTCCGCGCGCCACCTCGCAAGGTGAAATGACATGGCGGGTCCCTTCGTGTCGTGCATTCGGCGGGGAATGCTCGCTGCGGCGACCTTGTCGGGCGCTGCTTCATCAAAGCGTGGTGGTGGCTGGCTGCGAGATCGTACCCTTATCGTGACCCCTCGCTTAGGCTCGTCGACCCCTCCGCAGAGCGCGACGGTCATTGGGCCGGAAGGCTGATCCGCACGTCGTTTCGTTTCCAAATATCGGCCTGTGCCTCGGTGCGAGCGCGGTCGACTGCGTTCATGGCGGATTTTGGAACGAAATGGTGCTCCGATATGGCGAGAATCTCGGAAAGCGTGCTACTGCCTCGCATTGTTGAACCATACGACCGAGCAAGCGGACCACATGGCGAAAATGGAAGCCGTCCGGCGTTCGGCCGCTGGTATCCCCTCTCGGCTGATTGGCCTTGCGCTGGTTGCGATCATCCTTGTCCCGGGCATTGTCTTTGCCCTCGTCCTGATTGATCGCTTTTCCACCGCAGAGCGCGCCCGCTACGAACAGGATGCGCTCGAGGTGGCCAGGGGTGCCTCGACGATCCTCGATCGCCAGATGCTCGGCTGGAAGACCGCGTTAGAAACCCTGGCTACGTCTGAGAACCTGCAGTCGGGTGATCTGGAGGCATTCTATCGCCAAGCGGTGCTCGTCAAATCGTTCATCGGGGGTGATATCGGGCTTCGTTCCGTTAGGGGGGAACAACTGCTCAGCACGACGGTCCTGCTTGGCACGCCGCTGCCGACATCTCGCATAGCGGCGGATCCAGAGGCGATTGCGGCCGCGAAACCGTTCGTATCCAACGTATTCGTGGGCGGGGTCGTGAATCGCCCTCTGGTGGCTGTCGTCGTCCCGGTGTCGATCGACGGGGCGGTCAAATACCTCCTTCACGTCAGCGTCGCGACGACGGTCGTGCACAATGTCCTGGCCGGGGCCGTGCCATCGGACTGGATCATTGGCGTCGGCGATCGGGCAGGCGTTTACGTCGCGCGCTCGGACGATGATGCCTCGTTCAGAGGAAAGCAGGGCAATCCCGCTTTCCTGGCAAAGGCCGTTGGGGAAAGCGGAACCTTCTCCGGACGGAGCGCGACCGGCGAGGATGTGCTGGTGGGCTATGTCAGGTCGGATGTGACGGGCTGGCTCATCGCCGCCAACATCCGGCAATCGATCATCGAACGACCCTTGCAGTCCGCGTTGCTGACGCTTGCTGGTTTTGGGGGCTTGATCCTGATCCTTGCTTCAGGCGCCGCCTTGTGGTTGTGGCGATTGATCGAGAGGCCGCTCGCGACATTGACGGCTGCCAGCGTTACCCTGGGCAAATCCGATCAACCAATCGCCTTCCGTACGAGGCTGCGCGAGTTTGCC